>ENA-UEYI01000024-UEYI01000024.1-human-gut-metagenome-genome-assembly--contig:-NODE-24-length-116182-cov-6.161673_pt1 | contig 116182 bp, 101 predicted proteins | sample MGYA00242900_ERZ507916 | MGnify/ENA primary metagenome ERZ507916 (study PRJEB26167, sample SAMN06115521) | human gut metagenome | host: Homo sapiens | place: China:Chongqing | collected 2015-09-02...
CGCTGTGTTTCAACAACGTTCTCAGCTACAGCCTGGATAACAGGCTCGCCTTCGAGGTCGATGCGCTGTATTTTATACTCGAACCATCAAGATTTTTCATCAGAATCGGAGCAATATCATGAACCGTAACTATTATTTTGCATACGCTTATTACTTTACTATGACAATATAGTAAGGCTGATTTGTGATGCAAAAAATAGCTCGGATCCCGAGAATGTTTCATGCGGCACAGGTTGAGCCTGTGCCGCATTTTTCTTTTGAAAAACAAAAACAAAAATTCAGATAAATATATCGGAGGTAAACATCATGATCGTCGTACTCAAACATGGCGTGGAAGCCGCAAAGCGCGAGCAGCTCATCGACTGGCTCGAGGGTCAGGGCCTGACCATCCATATTTCCGAGGGCGAATATCAGACCGTGCTCGGCCTCGTCGGCGACACGACTCGCGTGGATATGGATCTGATCGGCAGCCTCGGCATCGTTGACAGTGTCAAGCGCGTGACCGAGCCATTCAAGTGCTGCAACCGCAAGTTCCACCCGGACGACACCGTCGTGGATGTCGGCGGTGTGAAGATCGGCGGCGGCAACTTCGTCATGATCGCCGGGCCCTGCTCCGTTGAGTCCGAGGAGCAGATCGTCGCGGTCGCGAAGGCCGTCAAGGCCTCCGGTGCGAACATCCTGCGCGGCGGCGCGTTCAAGCCCCGCACCTCGCCCTACGACTTTCAGGGCCTGAAGGCCACCGGCCTCGAGCTGCTCAAGATCGCACGGCAGGAGACCGGGCTGCCCATCGTGACGGAGATCATGGGTGTTGAGCACCTGCCCCTGTTCGAGGACGTGGATATCATTCAGGTCGGCGCGCGCAACATGCAGAACTTCGACCTTCTGCGCGAGCTCGGCAAGCTCCGCAAGCCCATCCTGCTCAAGCGCGGCCTTGCCAGCACGCTCAAGGAGCTGCTCATGAGCGCCGAGTACATCATGGCCGGCGGCAACGAGCAGGTCATCCTCTGCGAGCGCGGCATCCGCACATTCGACGATTACACCCGCAACACGCTCGACCTCGCGGCCGTGCCCATGCTCAAGGAGTTGACGCACCTGCCCATCATTGTTGACCCGAGCCACGCGACCGGCATTGCCCGCCTCGTCGAGCCGATGGCGCTCGCCGCGACGGCCTGCGGCGCGGACGGTCTCATCATCGAGGTGCACAACGACCCCATGCACGCCCTGTGCGACGGCGCGCAGTCCCTGCGCCCGGAGGTCTACGACGACCTCGCCAAAAAGGTGCGCAGCATCCGTGAGGTGATCGCGAAATGACGGTCGGCATCGTTGGTCTGGGCCTGATCGGCGGCTCCTTTGCCAAGGCCTATCACGAAGCGGGCGCGACCGTGCTCGCCTGGAACCGCAGCCGCAGCGTGCTTGATTTCGCCGTCATGAGCGGCGCGGTGGACGGCGAGCTCACGGAGGAGAATATCGCCTCGTGCGACCTCGTGCTCATTGCGCTCTACCCGGAGGCGACTATCGACTGGTTCCGCCGCATGGCTCCGCACATCGGCCCGCACCCCGTCGTGCTCGACTGCGGCGGCACGAAGCGCACCATCTGTGCCGCGTGCTTCCCGATCGCGAAGGAGCACGGTGTTACGTTCCTCGGCGGTCACCCGATGGCCGGTACGCAGTACTCCGGCTTCAAGAACGCGAAAGCGACCATGTATCATGGCGCGCCGATGGTCATCGTGCCGCCGGACTTTGACGACGTGCTGCTCTTTGACCGCGTCAAGCAGCTGCTCCAGCCCGCGGGCTTCTCGCGCTTCTCGTTCACGACGGCGGAGGCGCACGACGAGATGATCGCTTTCACCTCGCAGATGGCGCACGTAGTCTCGAATGCGTATATCAAGAGCCCTACGGCCTCGCAGCACAAGGGCTTTTCTGCCGGCAGCTACAAGGATATGACCCGCGTCGCATGGCTGAGCCCCGAGATGTGGGCCGAGCTCTTTCTGGAAAACAAGGACAATCTGCTCCATGAGCTGGACATATTCATGGCGCATCTGGGCGAGTACCGCGACGCGATGGTGCGCGACGACCTGCCCGCGCTCACGCGCCTGCTCGACGAGGGCCGCCGGCGCAAGGAGGAGGTGGACGGCCGATGACGACCATCCATGTAACCGCCTCGCGCGATTATGATGTGCTCGTGCAGCCGGGCCTGCTCGATGATGCCGGCGCGCAGATCGCACAGGTACTCGGCACGGGCCGCACAGCGGCCATCGTCTCGGGGGAGACCGTGGCGGGGCTGTATGCCGCGCGGCTCGCGGCGTCGCTCACGCGCGCGGGCTTTCGCGCCGTGACGTTTCCGTATCCCGGCGGTGAGCACTGCAAGACGCTCGCCACCTACGCGGCGCTGCTGGACTTTCTGGCCGCGCACCGCCTGAGCCGCAGCGACCTGATCGTCGCGCTCGGCGGCGGCGTGACCGGCGACCTCGCGGGCTTTGCCGCCGCGACGTATCAGCGCGGCATCCCGTTCGTGCAGGTGCCGACAACGCTGCTGGCCGCCGTGGACTCCTCCGTCGGCGGCAAGACGGCCGTGAACCTCGTGAGCGGCAAAAATCAGGTCGGCTGTTTCTATCAGCCGAGCCTTGTGCTCTGTGACCCGGATACGCTGCGCACCCTCCCGCCGGAGGAATACCGCAACGGCTGCGCCGAGGTCATCAAATACGCCGTGCTGCGCAGCGAGCCGTTCTTCTCCGAGCTGCGTGCGGCCCCGGTCAGCGCGCAGGTGGAGCACGTCATCGCGACGTGTGTCGGCATGAAGCGCGACCTCGTCGCGGCCGATGAGTTCGACCGCGGCAGCCGCCAGCTGCTGAACCTCGGCCACTCGTTCGGCCACGCGGTCGAAAAATGCAGCGATTACGCCGTGCCGCACGGCTGCGGCGTGGCCATCGGCATGGCCATCATCGCGCGCGCGGCCGCCAAACGCGGCATCTGCACGGAGGACACCTGCGCGCAGATCATCGCGCTCCTGCGGCAGTACGGCCTGCCGACGGAGACGGACTTCACCTGTGACGCGCTCACGGACGCCGCGCGCTCGGATAAAAAGATCGCAGACGGCAAGCTGCACCTCATCGTGCCGGAGCGCATCGGCCATTGCCGCATCGAGGCGATCCCGGCGGCGGATATCCGCGCCTGGCTCGCGGACGGAGGCATCGCATGAATCAGACCGTTCTACCCGGGCCGCGCACGGGCAGCGTGCGCATCCCGGCTTCCAAATCGCAGGCGCACCGCCTGCTCATCTGCGCCGCCCTCGGCGCGCAGCCCGTGGCGCTGCGGTGCGACGGCGTCTCGGCCGACATCGCCGCCACGGCGCGCTGCCTGCGCGCGCTCGGCGCGGACATCACGGACGACGGCGCGGGCACGTTTCGCATCGTCCCCATTGCCGGGGAAATGCCCGCGCACGCCGACCTTTTCTGCGGCGAGAGCGGCTCGACACTGCGCTTTCTGCTGCCGGTCGTGGGCGCGCTCGGCGCGGACGTGACCTTCCGCATGGAGGGGCGTCTGCCGGAGCGGCCGCTGTCACCGCTCGACGCGGTGCTCGCGGCGCACGGCATGACCATCCGGCGCGACGGCGCGCTGCTGCACGTCAGCGGGCAGCTTCACCCCGGCGCCTATGAATTGCCAGGCGATGTGTCCTCACAGTACATCTCCGGCCTACTCATGGCGCTGCCGCGCCTGCCGGGAGAGAGCACGCTCGCCGTGACGGGTAAACTCGAGTCTGCGGGCTATATCGCCATGACGGAGGACGCGCTGTGCCTGTCCGGCATCCGCCTGCAAAAGAGCGGCAGGACGTACACCATCCCCGGCGGCCAGACGGCGCGCCTCCCGGCGCAGTGCCGTGTGGAGGGCGACTGGTCGAACGCCGCGTTTTTCCTGTGCATGGGCGCGCTCTCGCCCGCCGGCGTCACGGTCACGGGCCTTGCATCCGACTCGCCGCAGGGTGACCGCGCGGTGCTCGATGTCCTGCGCCGCTTCGGCGCGGACGTGCGCGAGACACAGGACGCCGTCACCGTCCGGCGCGGCGCACTGCACGGCGTCACGATCGACGCTGCGCCCATCCCGGATCTGATCCCGGTGCTGAGCGTCGTCGCCGCGCTTGCGGACGGCCAGACGCAGATCGTCAACGCCGCCCGCCTGCGGCTCAAGGAGTCTGACCGGCTCGAGAGCACGGCCGCCATGCTGCGCGCGCTCGGCACGCAGGTGGAGGTGCACGACAGCGGCCTGACCATTACTGGCCGAAAGATGCTCACCGGCGGCACGGTCGACCCGCAGCACGACCACCGCATCGCCATGGCGGCGGCCACCGCCGCCTGCGGCTGTACCGCGCCCGTCACGGTGCGCGACCGCACCTGTATTGAGAAATCCTACCCCCGCTTCTGGACGGATCTTTCCGCGTTGAAAACCGTTCCCGCGGCGGAGAATACAGAACTTGAATAAGGAGCTTGACCATGGAACTTAGTGACTATCGCCAGCAGATCGACGGCATCGACAGCCAGCTGCTCGCCCTGTTTTACCAGCGCATGGAGGTCGCAGCGCAGATCGCAGGCTATAAGAAGGCGCACAATCTCCCGGCGCTCGACGCCGGACGTGAGCGCGCCAAGCTGCAGCAGATCGCAGACGCCGCACCGGAGGACCTGCGCGAATACGCCGTGTCGCTCTACTCGCTCATCTTTGAGCTCAGCCGCAGCTGCCAGAACCGGCTGCTCGGCGTCACGAGCCCGCTGACTGCCGAGATCGAGCAGGCCATCGCGCGCACACCGCAGCTGTTCCCGGAGCATCCGGCCGTCGCGTGCCAGGGCGTGGAGGGCGCGTATTCCCAGCTCGCGTGCGACCGCCTGTTCACGATGCCGAACGTGTTTTACTGCGCTACGTTCGAGGCGGTGTTCGCCGCCATCGAAAAGGGCCTGTGCCGCTACGGTGTCATCCCGCTGGAAAACAGCACGGCCGGCTCCGTCAACGCCGTGTACGATCTGATGATGCAGCACAACTTCCGTATCGTGCGCAGTGTGCGCCTGAAGATCGACCACTGCCTGCTGGCCAAGCCCGGTACAAAGCTCTCGGACATCAAGGAAATCTACTCCCACGAGCAGGCCATCAGCCAGTGCGGCCGCTTCCTGCAGAGCCTGCCGGGCGTGACGGTCGTGCGCTGCGAGAACACCGCCGTGGCCGCCAAGCGCGTGGCCGAGTCGGACCGCACGGACGTCGCGGCGCTCTCGTCGCGCGCGTGCGTCGGGCTCTACGGGCTTGAGAGCCTGGCCTCCTCCGTGCAGGATCAGGGCAACAACTACACGCGCTTTATCTGCATCGCCAAGGATCTGGAGATCTATCCCGGCGCCGACCGCACGAGCCTCATGATGGTGCTGCCGCACAAGCCCGGCTCCCTGTACAAGGTGCTCTCGCGCTTTTATGCGCTCGGCATCAACCTCAACAAGCTCGAGAGCCGTCCGCTGCCGGAGCGTGACTTTGAGTTCATGTTCTACTTCGATCTCGAGACGTCGGTCTATTCGCCGCAGTTCCAGCAGCTCATGGGCGAGCTGCCGGTCCTGTGTGAGGAATTCTCCTATCTCGGCAGCTATCGTGAGGTGGTGTGATGATGCGGTGCGGACTTCTGGGCGAAAAGCTCGGCCACAGCTATTCGCCGGCCATCCACGCGCAGCTCGCCGACTATGCCTACGGGCTCTATGAGGTCGCGCCGGAGGCTCTGCCGGCGTTTTTGACCGGCGGCGATTTTGACGCGCTCAATGTGACCATTCCGTATAAGAAGGCGGTCATCCCGTACTGCGCCGAGCTCTCGCCGATCGCGCGCAAGCTCGGCAGCGTGAACGTGCTCGTCCGCCGGCCGGACGGCACGCTCTACGGCGACAATGCCGATGCATTCGGCTTCGAGTATCTCGTGCGCCACAGCGGCATCGACGTCGCGGGGCAAAAGGCGCTCGTGCTCGGCAACGGCGGCGCGTCCGCGACCATTCAGGCCGTGCTCGAGCAGCTCGGCGCGCGCGTGACGGTCATCTCCCGCCACGGGCCGGATAATTACGAGAATCTTGACCGCCACGCCGACGCGCACGTGATCGTCAACACCACGCCGGTCGGCATGTATCCGAACACGGGCAAAGCCGCCGTCGACCTGCGGCAGTTCCCGCAGTGCGCGGGCGTGCTTGACATCGTCTATAACCCCGCGCGCACGGCGCTGCTGCTGCAGGCGGAGCGCCTCGGCATCCCGTGCGCGGGCGGGCTGTATATGCTCGTGGCGCAGGCCAAGCGCAGCTGTGAGGTGTTCACCGATACGGTCATCGACGATGCGCAGATCCTGCGCATCCACCGCCTGCTGCGGCAGGAGATGGAGAACATCGTCCTCATCGGCATGCCCGGCAGCGGTAAGAGCACGATCGCGGCGCTGCTTGCCGAGCGGCTGCACCGCCCGGTGCTCGACAGCGACGCGCAGATCGTCGAGACTGCGGGCGTGTCCATTCCGGACATCTTTGCCGCCGGGGGAGAGGACGCCTTCCGCGCACGGGAGACGGCCGCACTCGCGGAACTCGGCAAGCGTTCGGGCGCGGTGCTCGCGACGGGCGGCGGCTGTGTCTGCCGGGAGGAGAACTATCCGCTCCTGCACCAGAACGGCACGATCTTCTGGCTCCAGCGCGACCTCGCGCTGCTGCCGAAGGACGGCCGCCCCATCTCCCAGCGCAGCGACCTTGCCACGCTCTACGCGCAGCGCGCGCCGCTGTACGCCCGCTTTGCCGACGCGGTCATTGACAACAACGGCACGCCGGAGGAGACGGTGCAGAAAATTCTGGAGGTGCTGGCATGAAGTTTCTCGTCATCAACGGGCCGAACCTGAACCTGCTCGGCCTGCGTGAGCCGGCCATCTATGGCAGCCGGAGCTTTGTCGCGCTGCAGGACTTTATCCGCGCATCCGCCGCCGAGGCGGGCGTGGAGGTCGCGCTGTTTCAGTCCAACCACGAGGGCGCGATCGTCGACGCCATTCAGGCGGCCTACGGCACCGCGGACGGCATCATCATCAACCCCGCCGCCTATACGCACACGAGCGTCGCCATTCTCGACGCACTCAAGGCCGTGGCGCTCCCGGCGGTGGAGGTGCACCTGTCGGACGTCAGCGCCCGGGAGCCTTTTCGCCAGATCTCCTACGCCGGTATGGCGTGCGTGAAAACGTACATGGGCCTCGGCTTCGAGGGTTACCGGCAGGCGATCTTGTATTTGAAACAGTATCTGGAGGAGGCAAACGCATGATCTCGAAACAAATGATTGACTGGGGCGAGAGCGGCTGCTCCATCCGCGAGATCGCGGCCTACGGCGAGCGCCGCGCGGCCGAGATCGGCCCCGAAAACGTCTATAACTTCGCCATCGGCAATCCGAGCATCGACCCGCCGGACTGTGTGCACGCGGCCGTCGAGCGCCTGCTGCGCACTGTGCCGCCCACGCAGCTGCACGCCTACGCGCCCGCGCCGGGCATGGTGTCCGTGCGTGAAAAAGTTGCGGCCTACCTGACACGGACGTTCGGCGAGGCGTACCGCGCGCAGGACATTTACATGACCGACGGCGCGTCGAGCGCGCTGGCCATTCTCACGCGTGCGCTCATGGGCCCGGGGGATGAGGCCATCGTGTTCGCACCGTACTTCCCAGAGTACGCCGTCTATGCCGAGGCGGCGGGCGGCAGCGTGCGCGTTGTTCCGTGCAGGGCGGACACGTTTGCGCTCGATCTGGAGGCGCTCGCGGCCGCAGTGACGGAAAAGACCGCGCTGCTCATTCTGAACTCCCCGAATAACCCCTCCGGCGTCGTTGTCTCGCGCCCGGAGCTTGAGGCGCTGGCGGCCCTGCTGCGCGAAAAGCAGGCCCAGTACGGCCACCCGATCTACATCATCGCCGACGAGCCGTACCGTGAGCTGGTCTATGGCGGGGTGGAGGTGCCGTTCCTGCCAGCAATTTACCCGAACGCGATCTACTGCTATTCCTACAGCAAGACGCTGTCCCTGCCCGGTGAGCGCGTGGGCTTTCTCGCCCTGCACCCGGCCATGGACGATTATGCCGCCGTGCACGCGGCCGTGCTCGGCGCGGGGCGCGCGCTGGGGTATATCTGTGTGTCGTCGCTGTTCCAGCTCGCCGTGGCGGACTGCCTCGGCCAGACGGCGGACATCTCGGCGTATGCTGCCAACCGCGAGCTCATTTACGGCGCGCTCACGGACATGGGCTATGCGTGCGCGCGGCCGGACGGCGCGTTTTATCTCTTCCTCAAGTCGCCGGAGCCGGACGCCCGGGCGTTTTGCCGCCGCGCGATGGACTATGACATCCTGCTCGTACCGGGCGACGATTTCGGCTGCCCCGGTTATGCGCGCCTGGCCTACTGCGTGGCGCGCAGCCAGCTCGAGCGCTCGCTCCCGGCGTTCCGGAAGCTGGCTGAGAGCTACGGGCTCTCTAAGTGACCCCGCAAACAGAAAGCGGCGCCCCCGAAGGTTCGGGGGCGCCGCTTTTGCGTGGATGGTGTCAGGCGTACATGGCATTGGTGTTCATATAGTCATAGATGACCTTGCCATGGTGCTGCTCCTGCTTTTGAATGTCGTTGAGCACGCTGCGGGCGTTGGCATCGCCAAACTCGAACACGCACGTGTCGTACAGGTGCGAGGCGTGCTTTTCCATCGCGAGCACGTCCGTGCACAGGTAGCAGTCGTTTTGCTTCTGCGGGGTCTCGGTGTTGTTGTAGGTCGCCGTGAACGTCGTCGGCACGGTCGCGGAGTCTGCCGGGGCGGCGACGGTGCCGCCCTCCATCTGCGTGATCGCGTCGAGATGCTGCTGCTCGACCTGCGCGATCTGCTCGAACAGGTTTTTCAGCTGCGGGTCATTGGCGCTGGCGGCGTGGCGGTTGTACTTGTCCACGCACAGCTGCTCCTGCCCTTTGAGATCTTTGAGTAAACTGGCCTCTTTTGGGGTCAACTGCATAAATATCACCTCAGAGCCAGTATGCCCACAGATGCGGCGGGGCATACATCGGTGGGAAAAAAGCTGTGGCGTCCGCACGCAAAATCGGTTATAATCGGGCTGACCCTATGGAAAAGAGAGATGCAGCTATGGCAAAAATCTATGACATCACGGACTTTTCCGCGCCGGAGCTGGACGTGTACGCCCGCCTGACGGAAAACCAGCTCGTCAACCGCGCCGACCCGGCAAACGCCCTCTTCATCGCCGAGAGCCCGCTTGTGATCGGCCGCGCGCTTGACGCGGGGTGCGTGCCGGTGTCGTTTTTGATGGAGCGCCGCCATGTGGACGGCAAGGCGCGCGAGATTCTGGCGCGCTGCCCCGAGGACATCCCGGTCTATGCGGCCGAGCTCGATGTGCTCACGCAGCTGACGGGCTTCCATCTCACGCGCGGCATGCTCTGCGCCATGCGCCGCCCGGCGCTGCCGGATGTTGCCGCCCTGTGCGCGAACGCTGCGCGTGTGGCCGTGCTGGAAAATGTGATGAACCCGACGAACATCGGCGCCATCTTCCGATCGGCGGCGGCGCTCGGCGTGGACGCCGTGCTGCTCACGTCGGCGGGCAGCGACCCGCTCTACCGCCGCGCCGTGCGCGTGAGCATGGGCACGGTCTTTCAGGTGCCGTGGACGTACCTGCCCGCAGACACCGACTGGCAGGAAACGCTGCATGGTCTCGGCTTCCAAACGGCGGCCATGGCGCTGCGGGACGATTCGCTGCGCATTGATGACGCGCGTCTGCGCGTAGTGCCGCATCTTGCCATCGTGCTCGGCACGGAGGGCGATGGGCTGGCCGGCAGCACGATCGCCGCGTGCGATTACACGGTGCGCATTCCTATGACGCATGGGGTCGATTCGCTCAATGTGGCCGCGGCGAGCGCCGTTGCGTTTTATCAGCTCGCGCTTTTGCGGGACCGGAACATATGAATATGCGAATCCCCGGCTTCCGGTTCGGAAGTCGGGGATTTTTTGGGGGATAGAAGGGGGTGAAATGAAAGGGGAAACTTTTTGAGGCCGGGGGAAAAGAATCTAAAATGGAAGCTGGAACTTTTTGCCCTTAAACGTCGAAGCGGTCGTAGCTTCCGGCGCAGTCGAGGCACAGCTTCTGCCCGCCGACGAGACGGATCCAGTTGGCGCCCGTCACCTCACCGCAGCACGCGCAGCGGTACGAGTCGAAGAGCTTCGCTTTCTCCGGCAGCGCGATGGTCGCGGGCTTGACATCGAACAGGTCGGCCGGCTCCTGCGCCTGATAGTAGGCGAACGATTCCTCGCGCGTCATCCCCTCCGGCCGCGGCCGGAGCACCAGGCGCACGGACTTGCCCGTGGCGCGGTTATAAAACGAAAATGCCTGCTTGCCGCGCATGTGAAACAGCAGGTTGCCCTTACCGATGCTGCAGCCGAGCAGCGCCTGAATGGCGTCCACGCCGCAGGCATCGTTTTCCGCGATGCACACGACCTGCTCGTCACCGGAAAAGCTCAGCTCCAGCAGCTCGGCGGCGTAGCACGCGGCCTTGTAACCGATCGTCAGCCCGCCGCAGGCGTGGCCGTGAAATTGTACGCAGGTCTCCCAGTTGGTCATGATCTTGTCTCCTTTTCTTCGTCGTCGATGAGCACGAGCTTTTGCCCCTGCACGTCCACGATGCTGCCCGTCACGCCGTAGACGTCCCGCAGGGCGTCGGCATCAAAGATCTCCGCGCCGCCATAGCGGTACACTGCTCCTTCGCGCAGCAGCAGAAAGCGGTCACAGAACCGCAGCGCGAGGTTCAGGTCGTGGATGACGATCATTGCCGTGAGGTTCTGCTCGCGGCACAGGTTGCGCGTGATCTGCAGCACCTGATATTGATTGCGGATGTCGAGATTGCTGGTCGGTTCGTCCAGCAGCAGGAGCGTCGGCTCCTGCGCCAGCGCACGGGCGAGCATAACCTTCTGCCGCTCGCCGCCGGAGAGCCGGTTGAGAAACCGGCCGCGCATATCCTCCAGATTCAGATAGCGCATGGCCTCGTGCACGACATGGTGGTCGTGCTCCGTCACGCCCCAGGTCATGTAGGGACGCCGCCCGAGCATGACCATGTCGTGCACGGTCATCTGCGTGTCGGGCACGTGCTGTGCCACGAAGGCCACGCGCTTTGCGATCTCCCGGTGGGAGAGTGTGAGCAGATCCTCGCCGTCGATGCGGCAGTGCCCGCTGTCAGCCGTGAGGATGCGGTTCATACACTTAAGCAGTGTGCTCTTACCGACGCCGTTGTTGCCGAGCACGGCCAGAAAGCGCCCTTCCTCCAGTTCGAAGCTCACGTCGCGGAGGATTGGCCGCCCGCCTTTGTAGTGATAGCAGAGATGGTCCACACAAATCATGTCCGGCCCCTCCCCTTGAACAGCAGGTACAAAAACAGCGGGCCGCCAAGAAACGCTGTCAGCGCGCCGATCGGCAGAATGATGGGCATGATGACCACGCGCGCGGCCAGATCGCTCAGCAGCAGCAGCGCTGCGCCGGCGAGTACGGAGCCGGGGATGAGATAGATATAGTTGTTGCCGACGACCATGCGCACGATGTGCGGCGCGACGAGGCCGATGAAGTTGATAAGGCCGACGTGCGACACGATCACCGAGCAGACAAAGCACGTGAGCACGACGTTCGTCAGCGTCAGCCGCCGGACGTGGATGCCGAGACTCATCGCCGTCTCCTCGCCGGAGAGCAGGGCATTATAGTCCCAGCGGTGCAGGTAACAGTAGCCGATCAGCACCAGCACAGCCAGCGCCATGCCGCGCAGAGACTGCCAGTCCGTACTACCGAGGTCGCCAAACGTCCAGAACACGAGCGACGAGAGCGCGACCTCATCGGCAAAGTACTGCAGCAGCGTGGTTGCACCGGTCAGCATGGAGCTGATGGCGACGCCGGCGAGCACGATGCCCTCCGAGGAGATCTGCTTGAACTGGCTCAGCCCCAGAATGACGGCCGCGACGAGCAGCGAGCCGAGAAAGGAGCACAGCGGGATGGCCCAGCTGCCGGCCTGACTCAGGCCGAGGCCGATGATGGCGACGGCTGCGCCGAATGTTGCGCCCTGCGATACGCCGAGCGTGGAGGCCGAGGCCAGCGGATTGCGCAGCACGGCCTGCAGAATGCACCCGGCCAGCCCCAGCCCCGCGCCGGCGACCATGGCAGTGCAGATGCGCGGCAGGCGGTTGTTGCGGATGACGAGGTTGATCTTCGCGTCCGATGCCCGGCCGAAGATGCCCCGGATGAGCTCGGCGGCCGGTGTGTTGTAAGAGCCGGCGCGCAGCGACAAGAAGAACGCGAGCGCCAGAATCACAGCCAGCAGGATCAGAAAGCGGATGCTTCTGGCGCGGTTGCGGCTGTAATCGGAATCGTGCGGCTTATGCGCCGAGTGTGATGGCACGGAACGCATACCCGGCCTCCTTCAGATCGGGATAGGGATTGGAGCCGAGCAGCTCCGTGAAGATCTCGCCGGCCTTGGCCTCGGGGTCAATGTCGGAAAACTGCTCCGGATACAGCACACAGGCGGCGTAATAGGCATCGGCCAGCGCTGTCTCCAGATTGGAGGCCGAGGAGCGGAATGAGATCTGCGAGTAGACCTTGCCGCTGCGCACGGCGGTGAGACTGTGATAAAATGCAGGGTTTGCCTGATAATCTTCGCGGATCAGGGGCATACCATTGAAGTCCAGGAAGATCACATCCGGGTCCCAGGCGAGCACCTGCTCAGTGTCGATGTTGAACGCGCCGGTCTGCCCGGTCGTGTCGGCGAGGTTTTTGGCGTGGATGAGCGCAAACGGGCCGTAGCCTGCCTCCGTGCCCTCAAAGCCGTGCTGCCCCTTGAAGGACACGCCGCCGACATAGACGGACGGCTTCTGATCGTCTGCAATCTTGGCCGTGCGCGTGTCGAGGTCGGTCTGGATGCCCTTGAGGTACTTGGTCAGCTCCTGCGCGCGCGTTTCCAGCCCGTAGAGCTCGCCGAGCAGACGGATGGTCTCATAGGCCGCATCGTCGAGCGTGGTGTCGCTGCCGGGCACGACAAAGACCGGGATGCCGGTCTTGCCGGACAGCTCATCTGCGTCGCATGAGGCATAGGCGCTCATGACGATGACTTGCGGCGCGACATCGATGATCTGCTCCACATACGGCTCGCCGTTCGTGCCGGTGACGGGCAGGTCCTTGAATTTGTCGAAGTTCACGTAGTTATACAGGCGGCTCATGCCGGCCTTGGTCTCATAGTCCTCCACGCCGACCACGCGGTCAGCCGCGCCGACATAGCAGCTGTAGCGCAGCGCGCCGACACCGACGCACACGATGCGCTCCACCTGTTCGGGGATTTCCACGCTGCGGTTCTTGCCGTCCGTGATCGTGCGGGTGCCGGCGGTGTCACCGGTGTCCGTTTTCCCGCCGCAGGCCGTGCAGGCGAGCAGCATAAGGACTGCCAGCAGCAGGCAGATGATGTTGCGTTTTTTCATACATTCCATCCTCATTTTCTGTTGTTTGCCCCGTTTTCGGAGCGCTGCCACCAGTATACCGGACGGGCAGCAGCCGCGTAAGCACCCTGGGGGGATAAAAAGTTGCACAGTTTTCTTCACAATTTTTCGCTGACGGATGTTCCGGATTCGCCCGTTTATATACAATATGCCGAGAATTGTTCATAAACAAAGAGAAAATTACGCATCGCTGCGGTATTTTACAATTTTACACGCATTTTACATAAGCGCTCTTTTCGTTTTTACATCCCCTGCGTATTCTGTGAAGCGTAGGGAACAAAAAACCAGAATCAAAATTGAAGTTCGAAAGGAGCACTTCCTCTTGAAAAAGATCATCACTGTTTTGTGTGCTGCCGTCATGGCGCTCTCGCTGCTCGCGGGCTGCGGCCAGAAGGCGAATGACAACGGCACGACCACCGGCGGCACAGTCTCGACCGACGGTTCCACCTCGATGGAAAAAGTCATCGGCGCGCTGGGCGAATCCTTCATGGAGGCAAACTCGGGCACGACCTTCACCTATAACCCGACTGGCTCCGGCTCCGGCATCCAGGCCGTCTCCGAAGGCCGCTGCGACATCGGCCTGTCGAGCCGCGCGCTCAAGGACGACGAGAAGGCCTCCGGCCTGAAGGAGACCATCGTTGCGCTCGACGGCATCGCCATCATCGTCAACCCCCAGAACCCTGTCAAGGATCTGAGCCTGGAGCAGATCGCCAAGATCTACACCGGTGAGATCACCAACTGGAAGGATGTCGGCGGCGAGGATGCTGAGATCGTCCGCATCGGCCGCGAGGCCGGCAGCGGCACGCGCGACGGCTTCGAGTCCATCACCGAGACCAAGGACGCCTGCCAGTACCGTCAGGAGCTGACTTCCACGGGCGATGTCATCACCACCGTGTCCCAGAACCCGAACGCGATCGGCTATGCCTCTCTGGCTTCCATCAAGGACAGCATCAAGGCCCTGACCGTCAACGGTGTGGCCCCGACGGAAGCAACCGTCAAAGACGGCACCTATCTCGTGCAGCGTCCGTTCGTCCTTGTGACAAAGGAAGGCGCTGCCCTGAGCGAGACCGCACAGAAGTTCTTCGACTTCGCGACCTCTGCGGACGCCGCGTCCATCATCTCCGCGGCGGGCGCAGTCCCGGTGGCCTGAGCCACAGACAAGCGTACAGGCGGCTGGAGACCAGCCGTCTTTCGCATATACAGAGGTGCTGATATGAAAAAGAGATCTCAAGTTCTGGAGACGGTTGTGCATGGCGTGTTTTTGCTCCTTGGCCTCATCACCGTCGGGTGTGTGCTGCTCATCAGTGTGTACCTGATCGTCTCCGGCATCCCCGCCATCCGGCAGATCGGGCTCGTCCCGTTCCTGTTCGGCAAGACGTGGGCATCCACGGCGGCAGAGCCGTCGTACGGCATTCTGCCGTTCATTCTGACAAGTGTATACGGCACGGCCGGGGCCATCGTGCTCGGCGTGCCGCTGGGGTTCCTGACAGCCGTGTATCTGGCGAAGGTCGCTCCGCCGCGGCTCAAGACCGTGCTCGAATCAGCCGTGAGCCTGCTCGCCGGCATCCCGTCGGTCGTCTACGGTCTTGTGGGCATGCTCGTGCTCGTACCGGGCATCCGCAAGGTGTTCCACCTGGCGGACGGCGCGAGCCTGCTCGCCGCCATTATCGTGCTGGCGATCATGATCCTGCCGTCGATCATCAAGGTATCCGTCACCGCGCTCGAGGCCGTGCCGCCCGAGTATGAGGACGCGTCGCTCGCACTCGGCGCGACGCCGATCGAGACGTACTTCAAGGTCTCCGTTCCGGCGGCGAAGAGCGGCATTGCCGCCGCCGTCGTGCTCGGCGTCGGCCGCGCGATCGGCGAGGCTATGGCCGTCATGATGGTGTCCGGCAACGTGCCGAATATGCCGAGCCTGTTTCAGAGCGTGCGCTTTCTGACGACCGCCGTCGCCAGCGAAATGTCCTACTCCAGCGGCCTGCAGCGGCAGGCGCTGTTTTCCATCGCGCTGGTGCTGTTTTTGTTCATCATGCTCATCAACGCCACGCTCAACTTCTTCCTCAAGCGCAATAAGGAGGGGGACAAATGAAAAAGAAAGCCATTTCCGGCAGTCGCATGGCCTATATCCTCACCATGCGCATCCTCATGGGTGCGGCGGCCGTCATCACGGGAGCACTCGTGCTGTTTCTGATCGCCTACGTGCTCATCAAGGGTCTGCCGAACGTGTCGTGGACGCTGCTGTCCACCGCGCCGAGCTACCTCTCCGACCGCATCGGCATCCTGCCGGACATCCTCAACACGCTCTATATTGTCATCGCCACGCTGCTCATCGTCCTGCCGCTCGGCGTGGGCGCGGCCATCTACCTGACCGAGTACGCCACGAACCGCCGGCTCATCGGCGCCATCGAGTATGCGGCCGAGACGCTCTCCGGCATCCCGTCCATTATCTACGGCCTTGTAGGCATGCTGTTTTTCTGCCAGTTTCTGAACATGAAAACATCGCTGCTGGCCGGTGCGCTCACACTCGTTATCATGAACCTGCCGACCATCATGCGCACCACGCAGGAGAGCTTAAAGACCGTGCCGCAGAGCTTCCGCGAGGGTGCCTTTGGTCTCGGCGCGGGCAAGTGGCGCGTCATCCGCACCGTGGTGCTGCCCGGCTGCGTGGACGGCGTCATCACCGGCTGCATCCTGTCCGTCGGCCGTATCCTCGGCGAGTCGGCCGCGCTGCTGTTCACGGCGGGCTTTGCCCACGCGCTCAACGGCTTCTTTGAGGGGCTGAGCAGCGCGGGCGCTACGCTCACCGTCGCGCTTTACGTCTACGCCAAGGAGCAGGGCCAGTTCGATGTGGCCTTTGCCATCGCCGCCATTTTGATGATCCTTACGCTGCTCATCAACGGTGCGGCCACGCTCGTTGAGCGATACTTCAGGAGGAAAAGAAGTCTATGAGTGACATTATGACAGTCGAGGGCCTGAACCTCTGGTACGGAGACCATCAGGCACTGCACGATATCAGCATGAACATCCCCGAAAAGAGCATTACCGCGCTCATCGGGCCGTCCGGCTGCGGCAAATCCACGTTTCTCAAAACTCTCAACCGCATGAACGACCTCATCCCGGGCGTGAAGATCACGGGCGATGTGCGCTACCGCGAGCAGGACATTTTCGCCCCCGGCACGGACGTCAACGAGCTGCGGCGTGAGATCGGCATGGTCTTTCAGAAGCCGAACCCGTTTCCGATGAGCATCTATGACAACATTGCCTACGGCCCGCGCACGCACGGCGTCAAAAACCGCGCGAAGCTCGACGAGATCGTCGAAAAGTCCCTGCGCGGCGCGGCCATCTGGGACGAGGTGAAAGACCGCCTGAAGAAAAATGCCCTCGGCCTCTCCGGCGGCCAGCAGCAGCGTCTGTGCATCGCCCGCGCGCTCGCGGTCGAGCCGGAGGTGCTGCTCATGGATGAGCCCACGAGCGCGCTCGACCCCATCTCCACGTCGAAGATCGAGGAGCTGGCCATGCAGCTCAAGGAGCAGTACACGATCGTGATCGTCACGCACAACATGCAGCAGGCGGTGCGCATTTCCGACCGCACGGCGTTTTTCCTGCTCGGCGAGCTCGTCGAGTGCGACGACACGCAGCAGCTGTTCTCGCAGCCGCAGGATAAGCGGACAGAGGATTACATCACAGGGAGGTTTGGCTAATGAGAAGCCGGTTTGATGAACAGCTCGCGCTCCTGAACAAGGAGATGATCGAGATGGGCGCACTGTGCGAGGAGGTCATCGCACTCGCGTCCAAGGCCCTCACGGAGGCAGATCCGGAGCTGGCAAAGAAGGTCGCGCCGCTCGATGCCGAGATCGACCAGAAAGAGCGCAACATCGAGTCGCTGTGCCTCAAGCTCCTGCTCCAGCAGCAGCCCGTCGCGCGCGATCTGCGCCAGATCTCGGCCGCGCTGAAGATGATCACGGACATGGAGCGCATCGGCGACCAGGCCGAGGACATTGCGGAGATCATCCAGTTTCTCGCCGGGCGCTCGGCGGAAAATGACGATCTGCTGCGCGAAATGGCCCGCTCGACAATCCATATGGTCACAGAAAGTGTTGACGCTTACGTTCAGCGTGATACAATGCTGGCAGAGACGGTCATTGCCGAGGACGATGTCGTGGACAACGCCTTCGACGAGGTCAAGCGCCGGCTGATCGACAAGATTGCCGCCCATCCCGAAGACGGGGAGTACGCGCTTGACCTGCTCATGATCGCCAAATACTTCGAGCGCATCGGCGACCACGCGACGAACATCGCCGAGTGGGTGATCTTCTCGGTCACCGGGGTGCACAAGGAGGGGTAAGCCATGATCTGGTGTGTGGAGGACGACGCCAGCATCCGCGACATTGAGGTCTATACGCTCTCGTCCACGGGGTTTGACGCCCGCGGCTTTGCCGACGGTGTCTCGTTCTGGGCCGCGCTCCAGACGGAGAAGCCCGATTTGGTCGTGCTCGACGTGATGCTGCCCGGCGTGGACGGCATCGAGCTGCTGCAGCGCATGAAGGCGTCTGCGGAGCTGCGCACCATCCCGGTCGTCATGGCTACGGCCAAGGGCGCGGAGTATGACAGGATCCGCGGCCTCGACCTCGGCGCGGACTACTACCTCGTCAAGCCGTTCGGCGTGATGGAGCTCGTGTCCTGCGTCAAGGCGGTGCTGCGCCGCTGCCAGCCGGAAAAGGCTGCGCATCTGCTGCGCAGCGGCGGGCTCGTCGTGGATCTGAATGCACACACGGTCACGGTCGACGGCGCGCGCGTCGCGCTTACGTATAAAGAATTTGAACTTCTGCGCCTGTTTCTGTCCCATCCGGGCATGGCGTTCACGCGCGACCAGCTCTTTCAGGAGATCTGGGGCATGGACTACTGCGGCGAGACCCGCACGGTCGATATGCACATCCGGACGCTCCGGCAGAAGCTCGGCCCCTACGGACGGCGGATCGAAACGGTGCGCAATGTTGGCTACCGCATGGAGGCAACGACATGACCAAAAAGATTTTTCAATCGATCCTGCTCGTGGCCGGGTGCGTACTGCTGGCGAGCCTGCTGATCATCATGGGCTTCCTGTACGACTATTTCGGCGGCGTGGAGGGAAACCAGCTGCGCGACGAGCTGAGCCTCGCCTCGGCAGCCGTCGAGGACGGCGGCACGGACTATCTGGCCCGGCTGACGGCCGACCGCTACCGCCTGACGTGGATCGCGGCTGACGGCAGCGTCATTTATGACACGAAAACCGATGCTGAGAGCCTCGAGAACCACGCCTCGCGTGCCGAGGTCAGCCAGGCGCTGACTACCGGCACCGGCGAGAGCACGCGCTATTCCTCGACGCTCATGGAAAAGACCATGTACTATGCCCAGCGCCTGGACGACGGTACGGTGCTGCGCATCTCCATCAGCCGCGCGACGGTCGGCATGATCGCCGTTGGCATGATCCAGCCGCTGCTGATCGTGCTCATCGTGGCGCTCATCCTCTCCGGCTTGCTGGCCAGGCGGCTGTCGCGGCGCATCGTTGACCCGCTCAACAGCCTCGACCTCGAGCATCCGCTCGACAACGACGCCTATGAAGAGCTCTCCCCGCTGCTCAAGCGCATCCACCGCCAGCACGTCGAGATCCAGACGCAGCTGCGCGAACTGCGCGAAAAGACCGACGAGTTCACGCAGATCACCGGCAGTATGCGCGAGGGACTTGTCCTGCTCGACGAGCACGGCAGCATCCTGAGCATCAACGCCGCGGCGCAGACGCTCTTCGGTGCGGACGCGCAGTGCGTGGGCAGGGACTTTCTCACCATCGAGCGCAGCCACGAGATCAGCGCCGCCATTCAGGCCGCCGTCACGGACGGCCACAGCGAGGTGCGCGCCGAGCGCGCGGGCCGCGTGTATCAGTTCGACATCAGCCGCATCACGTCCGACGGGAAGCTGCTCGGTACGGTCATTCTGGCCTTCGACAACACGGAGCAGGAGTTTGCCGAGCGCAACCGCCGGGAGTTCACGGCGAATGTCTCGCACGAGCTCAAAACGCCGCTGCAGGGCATCATCGGCAGCGCCGAGCTGATCGAAAACGGCATGGTCAAGCCCGACGACCTGCCGCGCTTCGTCGGCCACATTCACGCCGAGGCCGCGCGCCTCGTCACGCTCATCGACGACATCATCCGCCTGTCCCAGCTCGACGAGGGTGACGCCATGCCGACGGAACCGGTCGATCTGCTCGCCGTGTCGCAGGAGGCGGCGGAGAACCTGCACGACGCCGCGGCCGCGCGCGATGTGACGGTCAGCGTCACGGGCCAGCCGTCCGTCATTCCCGGCGTCCGCCGCCTGCTCTACGAGGTCGTCTATAACCTCTGCGACAACGCCATCAAGTATAACCGCGGCGGTGGGCGCGTGGACGTGATGGTCGCCGCCGATGCCGGCGGCAGCAGCATCACCGTCGCCGACACCGGCATCGGCATCGCGCCGGAGCATCAGAGCCGCGTGTTCGAGCGCTTCTACCGCGTGGATAAGAGCCACTCCAAGGCGTCCGGCGGCACGGGCCTCGGATTGTCGATCGTCAAGCACGCCGTGCAGTATCACCACGGCCGCATCGAGCTCGAGAGCACGCCCGGCACGGGCACGACCATCCGCGTCATCTTCCCGAAGGTGTGAGCAGCAAAACAAAAAGACGAGATTTTCACGGATGAAAATCTCGTCTTTTTTATGGTTCTTCAATAGCAGGTGGCTTTTGACTTTCAGCGCGGCGGCGGTCTGACGAGCCGATCCGTTGAACCGTAAGTCTGAGCCGTGCCGGGGAAAACAGCAAGGCTCTGCCGCTCAGAAAACAGCGTCGACAAGCCGTCTGGTGTAATCCGACTGCGGGTGCAGGATGACCTCGTCGGGCAGACCGCTCTCCACGATCCTGCCGTCATGGAGCACGATGACCCTGTCGCAAAACTGCTGTACCAGCGCAATGTTGTGGCAGATGAAGAGATAGGCCAGCTTCCTTTCCTTCTGCAGCTGCTGCAGAAGCTCGATGATCTGCTTTTGCACGGTCACGTCCAGTGCGGAGGTGGCCTCGTCAAAGATGAGGATGCGCGGGTCATTCATCAGTGCTCTTGCAATGGCCGCGCGCTGGCACTGGCCGCCGGAGACCTGATGCGGATAGCGCGCGAGAAACGTGGCCGGCAGGCCGCAGCTTTCCAGCAGCGCGCGTGCCTTTGCCTCGCGTTCGGCCTTCGGTACGCCCTTGTTGCGCAGGCTTTCGCAGATGCCGTCGCCCAGTGTGCGGCGCGGATCGAAGGAGTCGGCCGGTGACTGAAAGACCATCTGGATCTTCGCGTAGACCGGGATCAGATCCCTCCCCCTGAGCCGGGTGATATCTTGCCCGTCGATGAAGATCTGCCCGCCGGTGGCGTCGATCTGGCGGGTGATGAGCCTGGCGATCGTGGACTTGCCGGAGCCGGATTCGCCCACGATGCCGAGGATCTCACCGGGCTGTACCTCAAAGCTCACATGATCGACGGCGAAAAATGCATCCCTGCCGGCGCGGGAAAAGGCTTTGGAGAGGTCTGCGACCTTCAGGATCGGTTCCATTTATGCCTTCTCCCTCCTCAGTCTCGGAACTGCGCTCAGCAGCTTTACCGTGTAGTCATTTTGCGGGTTTTCCAGCACGTCCTTCGCCGTCCCGTATTCCATCACGCGGCCGTTGGAGAGCACGACGATGCTGTCGGCCATCGCGGAGACGACGCCGATGTCGTGCGTCACGATGATGATCGCGGTGCCGAAGGCCTCGCGGACATGCAGCATTTCCTCCACGACCTGCCGCTGTACGGCCATGTCGAGCGCGGAGGTGGGCTCGTCCGCCAGGAGAACGGCAGGATTCATCAGCATGGCGATCGCAATGCCCGCGCGCTGATTCATGCCGCCGGAGAGCTCGAAGGGATAGCTGTCCCAGATCCGCTCACCGTCCTGAAAGTGCAGCTTTTCAAAGAGCTCCAGCGCGGCGCGCTTTGCCTCGGCCACATCCACCTTGCGGTGCGCCGCCATGCTCTCGATGATCTGCTCGCCGATCGTGCGGGTCGGGCTCAGGGACGCGCCGCAGTCCTGAAAGATCATGCCGATCTTCTCGCCGCAGATCCTGCGCATCTCCTTGGGCGGCACGTCCGGAAGACTTTTTCCTTCAAACCAGATGTCGCCCCTCGTGACCATGCCGCTGCTGCCCAGAAGCCCCATTGCGGCCTTTATCAGCGTGGATTTGCCCGAGCCGGACTCACCCACCAGACCGAGGATCTCGCCGGGATGGAGCTGAAAACTCACGTCATGGACGACAGGCTCCCCGTTGAAGGAGACCTCCACATGCTGATAGTCCAATAATACTGCCATAAAAAACGACCTCATTCGGATGTTGTCTGAAAAACGGGCATCGGCTCAAAACGGAAATCTTCCGTGCTGAGCCCATGTCCGTCCGGGGAACGGAGGGGCGGATGCTTCCGCCCCTCTTTCTTTTGCTTACTGGATATCGAGATCCGCGGTCAGCTCGTAGAAGTCGCAGGTGTGTGCTTCGAGACCGGAGACGTTGGCCTTCATGATCATGCTCATGCGCAGGAAGGAGCAGAAGACGTAGGAGTTGTCGTCCAGCAGTTGCTGCTGCATCTCGACGGCAATCTTCGCACGCTCGGCCGGATCGAAGGTGGTGCGCAGCTGGACGGCAAGCTTCTCGAGCTTGTCGCTGTGGTGGCCGCCGGAGTTCTTGACCGATTCGTCCAGACAGTAGGTGTCGAAGAAGTTCTGGGGATCGCCCAGGCCGGCGTTGACGTTGGCGCTGACCCAGATGTCCCATGCCGTGGGATCCTTGCGGATGCTGTTGTGATCCTTGGTGCAGTTGATCTGTACGTCAATGCCGATGTCCTTGAGCGTGGACTGCGCGGATTCGGCCAGCAGGGGCAGCTCCTGACGGGACGGGTAGGTCAGCCAGCGGATCGAGAGTTTGACGCCGTTCTTTTCGCGGATGCCGTCACCGTCGGTGTCGACCCAGCCGGCAGCCTCCAGCCCGGCCTTGGCCTGATCGGGATCAAAGGACACGGTCTGAATGCCCTGACCGAACGCGAAGCTGTCGGGGAAGGCACCGGTCGCGGTGTAGCCGTAGCCGTTGAGCAGCACGTTGACGAAGTCCTGCTTGTTGATGCCCATGGCGATCGCCTTGCGGACGGCGGGATCGCTCATGATCGTATAGCCGGAGTTCTCCTTGTTGAGGTTCATCATGCCCCAGAAGCAGCGGCTGGTCTGGATGCTGGTGAACTTGTAGTTGTCGTTCTCAAAGAGCGGATAGCTGGCATAGGCCATGCCGTAGGCTGCGTCGATTTCGCCGGACTGGAGCGCCATGGCCAGCGTGTCACCGTCAGAAATGGTGCGGACGGTGATCTCGTCGACCTTGACCTCACCGTCCCAGTAGTTGACGTTTTTGATGAGATTCACATGGTCGTCCGTGACGACTTCGGTCGCCACATAGGGGCCGGTGCCGACGACGCAGCCGTTGTCGGGGATACCGACCTCCATGTCGATGATGCAGCCATAGGCCTCGGAGAGATAGTTCATCAGAATGGGGTTGGGCTCGGAGGTGACGATGGTCAGCTTCTGACCGTCGGCTTCCATCGAGGCGATCTTGAGGTTGCCGGCGGCGCGCTCGTGGACCTCGATCAGGTGCTCGAGACAGGCCTTGACTGCGGCGGCGTCACACTTTTTGCCGTTGGAGAAGCAGACCGCATCCTTGATCACGATCTCCCAGGTGGTCGCATTGATGTTGGCGGCGCTCTCCGCCAGCCAGGGCTCGAGCGTGCCGTCGTCCGCGATCTTCATCAGCGTCTCGCCGACGCCGTAGCGGATGCAGGCCCAGCCGGAATAGGCCTCGTGGGGATTGATCGTCGGCTCTTCGTTTTCGGCGTTGAAGGTGGTGTCGCCGAAGACAAAGGTCTTTTTCCCGCCGGATTGGGCGGGTGCGTTGGAGTTGCCGCAGCCGGCCAGAATGCCGAGCGAGAGGCAGAGCGCCAGAAGGGAAGCTAGGATCTTTTTCATGTTTTCTGTTTCCTTTCCTTTGTTTATATAGGGCCCGAATTATCGTGCCCGGGAGTTCTTTGGGTCCATGTAGTCGCGCACGGTGTCGCCCAGAAGATTGAAGATCACGACCGACAGGAAGATCGCGAAGCCGGGCGACAGTACGAGCCATGGGTAAGTCTGCAGCATGCTGCGTCCGCCGCTCATCATATTGCCCCACTCGGCCGTGGGCGGCTGCGCGCCGAGATTCAGGAAGCTCAGCCCTGCGAGCTCCATCATCATCGTGCCGATGTCCAGCATGGCCGTGACCAGGATCGGGCCGAGGATATTCGGCAGGATATGCCGCAGGATCATCTGCATGGAGCTGTCGCCGGAGAGCCGTGCCGCTGCCACAAAGCCGCTGCTTTTGAGCGCCAGCGTCTGACTTCGCGCCACGCGCGCATATTTCGGCCAGCTGATGACCGCCAGCGCGAGTACCGCGTTGCCGACGCCGCCGCCCAGCATCGCCGCGATCGCCAGGGCAAAGACCAGCCCCGGAAAGGCCAGACACACGTCCGAGATGCGCATCACGACGGAGTCCATCGCGCCGCCGTAGTAGCCGCAGAGCGTGCCGACGGCGGTTCCGAAGACCGAGATGACGCCGACGAGCGCCAGCGTGGAGAAGATGCTTGTCTGCGCGCCGACCACAACGCGGGAGAACATGTCGCGCCCGTAGCGGTCAGTGCCCATCCAGTGCTCGGCCGAAGGCGGGAGAAGCGACTTTGACAGGTCCTGCGCATAGGGGTCGTAAGGGACGATCTTGTCCGCAAAGATCGCAATGAGAAGCAATGCTGCCGTCAGGATCAGAAAGAGGGTCAGACGGACCCTGATACGGTTCTTCTTGACTTTTTGTACACGGACTGTGACGGTTTCGTTCATCGCTCGATCCCTCCCAGCCGAATCCTCGGGTCAAGGAAGTGATAGCTCAGGTCGGTGATCAGGTTGACCACGACGTAGATGATGGCCATCCACATCACGTAGGCCTGAATGATCGGGTAGTCGCGCATGTTGATCGCATCCACCGCCAGCTTACCGACGCCGTCCCACATGAAGATGGACTCGACGATGGCCGTGCCGCCGAGCAGTGAGCCGATCGAAAGCGTCAGCAGCGTGATGATCGTCACGAGTGAGGCCTTCATGACGCTCTTGATCATGGTCGTGGAGAACTTTACGCCTCTGGCCCTGGCACCGAGCACGTAATCCTTGCTCAGCTCATCCAGAACGGTTGCGCGGACCTGCCGCAGATACTTGGCCGACATGGCGATCGCCAGCGTCAGGGCGGGCAGCGCCACGCTCTGCAGGCTGACGCCACCGGAGATGACCGGAAACCAGCCGAGCCTGATCGCAAAAAAGTACATCAGCAGCAGGGAGACGAAAAAGTTCGGCAGAGAGTTTCCGATAAAGCTCGCCGTGCGGATCACGTAATCGGTCGCCGTGTTCTGCTTCACCGCCGACCAGATCCCGAGCGGGATCGAGATCAGTACGGTCAGCAATATGGAAACGGCCGTCAGCAAAAGCGTGGCCGGCAGCTTGGAGACGAAGGTTGAGAACACCGGCTTGTTCGAGACGTAGGAGGTGCCCATGTCACCCCTGAGCAGATTGCCGAGCCACGTGAAGTACTGCACGACAAAGGGCTTGTCCAGACCCAGCTCTGCTCTGGCGTTGTCGATCATTTCCTGCGAAACCGTGCCGCTCGTGTTCTCCATTTTCTGCTCGACCACGTCGCTGCCGGCAATTCGCATCATGCCGTAGGACAAAAATGTGATCGCAAGCAGGATCGGGATCAGCTGCAGCAGGCGCTTGAGCGCGTAGTTTTTCATGCCGTGCCTCTCCTGTTATTTGAAAGCTGCGATGGTGAAGATCGGCGTGGGATTGAAGAACTCGTCGATCTCGGCATAGATGCGTTTATAAGCGCCTTTGTCCACGGTGACACGCTCAAAGCCGGCCTCGATGAGCAGCTGCACGTCCCACTGCGGGCGCGGCCCGTGATAGGCGCCGATCTCCATCGTGATGGCATCGTTTTCGGCCATCAGATCGTCCGGCACCAGCTTGTGCGCGTGGTTTTCGGGCAGCTCGTGCTTCTTTCCTCCTTGCTGCTCATCTTCCGGCGCGGCGCTGTAATCCGCGTCAAAGTTGATGAGCACACCGCCGGGCTTGAGGATCCTGTACCACTCCCGATAGGCCTTTTCGACATGCGGCAGCGTCCATGTCAGATTCCGTGTCACCAGCACGTCGAAGCTCTCCGGCTCGAAGTCCGGGTTTTCTGCGTCCATGATCCGGAACGTGGCGTCCAGCCCCAGAACGGCAGCCATATGCTCGGCGTGCTCGATCATGTCCGGCGTCAGGTCGATGCCGGTCGCCTCGTGCCCCTCGGCGGCAAACAGGCAGGCGAAGAAGCCGGTACCCGTGCCGATGTCCAGGACCCGGAGCGGCCGCCCCTGCGGCAGATACCGGAAAAACTCCGCGAGCCAGCGCGCCCGCTTCTCGCTGCCGAATTCACGCAGTCTCTGCGCTTCAAAGGCCTCCGCCCGGTGAGACCAGTAGTGAGCCACGCGATGCTTGATCAGTTCCATATGCTTCCCCTCTCTGCTGCAGCCGGCGGCCCTTGCGCCCTCGTGCAGCCGCCTATCCAATAAACGGAAATGCAAGCTACTTGCATTATATTCTGTCTTTCTTCGATGCGCAAGCCCCCCGGGGGGGATAAAAAATTGCGCTGACCGCGGCCTTTTCCCGCTTCCGGATCCCCCCCGGGGGGCTTGTCAAAAGGGGTGGCGCGTGATACGGTAATGAAGTAAACGGAGGCTGCCATGCAAGCAAAAATGATCGCCGGGCACGAGTTGACGCCGGGCAAAACGGTAAAAGATCACATCCACGTGGAGGGCACCGAGCTGCACGTCCCGCACGTCCTGCTCTGCGGTGAGCAGCCGGGACCGACTGTGCTTATCACCGCAGGCATCCACAACGCGGAATATGTCGGCATTCAGGCGGCCATCGAGCTGTCCAATGAGCTTGACGTTTCCATGCTGTGCGGCAACGTGATCCTTGTTCCGCTGGTCAACCGTTCGGGCTTTGAAAACCGCACCATGTCCCGCGTCTTCGAGGACGGCAAAAATCTCAACCGCGTGTTCCCTGGCGACCGGGAAGGGAGCGAGGCCGAGCGTCTGGCGCATATGCTCTTCGAGGTCTTTATCCGCAACGCAGATGCTTATATCGACCTGCACTGCGGCGACGGCTATGAGACGCTGATCCCCTATTGCTATTATCTGGGCGATGCGCCTGCCGAAGAGACGGCGAAACGGATGGTCGAGTGCGTGAATGTAAAGTATGTTGTGCGCTCGCACTGCCGTACGGGCGGGGCTTATAATCTTGCCTCTCTCCACGGCGTTCCCAGCGTGCTCATTGAGCGCGGCCAGCTCAGCCTGTTCAGCCGCGAGGAGATCGAGGCGGACAAGGCCGATGTGCGCAACATCCTGCGCCGGCTCGGCGTACTGAATGGGGACTGGATCCGCTATCCCAAGCAGGAGCTGCTGGAGCATAACGACGACGCGCCTTGCACCGGCTGCTGGTACCCGGAGAAAAAGCCGGGCGACCGTTTCCGGAAGGGCGAAAAGCTTGGTGAGATCCGCGACTATTTCGGCAAAAGCCTCTTTACGGAGCTCGCACCCGCAGATGGGGTGCTGCTGTATCAGACCGCGTCGTTGAATATCATTGAGAAAGGCCCGATGGTGAGTTATGGTGTGCCGAGACCCGATCCTTGAAGAGAATAAAAATTACTGGACCGACCGTGCTCCCGGCTATTCGGAGGTCAACCGGCTGGAGCTGGCCACGGCGCAGCGGCAGAGATGGAAGGGCTGCATATGTGAGGAGCTGACGCGGCGGTTCCCCGATCGTCCGCTTGCCGGCTTGCAGGTGCTGGAGGTCGGCACCGGGCCGGGCTTCTTCGCCATCCTGCTGCGCGAGCTGGGCTGCGCCGTGACGGCCATCGACCTCACCCGCGCCATGCTCGCCGAGGCAAAAGAAAACGCCGGCCCTCTGGCCGACGAGATATGTTTTATGGAAATGAACGCCGAGGCGCTCTCCTTCGCGGACGAGCGCTTCGACGCGGTCATCAGCCGCAATCTGACATGGAATCTGCCGCACCCCGATCGGGCGTATGCCGAGTGGACGCGGGTGCTGAAGAAGGGCGGCGTGCTGTTGAATTTTGACGCGAACTGGTACGCCTATCTCTTCGACGAGGACGCGCAGGCGGCCTGGGACCGTGACCGCAGGAGCAGCGCCGAACGCGGCGTCCGGGATCAGAACGTAGAGGCCGAGGGCGAGCGCTTCGATGTGATGGAGGAGATCGCCCGCCGCGTGCCGCTGTCAAAAATTGTACGCCCCGTGTGGGATCTGCAGCAGCTTGCCTCCCTCGGCCTGAAGGCCGGGGCCGATGAGACAGTCTGGAAGCGCGTCTGGTCGGAGGAGGAAACAATCAGTTTCGCCTCCACCCCGATGTTTCTGGTGCGGGGGCGGAAATAGCTGCCTTTGTTTTTCTGTCCGGAATAAATGCTCCCAAAACAGCAGAAGCTTTTTTCGGCTGTCCGCTTTTTTGCGCCGTGCCCTTGACACGCGAGCGCTGCAGTGATATCATCCGGTTTGGATTAAATATATCTAACCGGCCGGCCCGATCAGCTTTTCAAGGAGGTATCCCATGTATCAGATCACACTGAATATAGACGGCATGATGTGCGGTATGTGCGAGAGCCACATCAACGATGCGGTGCGCAATGCGTTTCCGGTCAAGAAGGTCACGTCCTCGCACAGCCGGGGCGAGACGGTCATCCTCTCCGAGACGGCGATCCCGGAGGCGGAGCTGCGCCCGGTCATCGCCAAGACGGGCTACGAGCTCACGGGCTACGCCTGCGCCCCGTATGAGAAAAAGGGCCTGTTCCACCGGCATTGAGCATAGCCCGGTGAGATAAGCTGCACGCGGCGGTCGTTTGACCGCCGCGTGCAGCTTTCATTATTTCGGCTCGTAGCCGTGCTCCATACAGTACACGCGCAGGATGGCCGCCTGCGTTTTCGCGTCCGGGATGCGCCCGGCCAGCACGTCGCGCGCAAGCTCCTCGAGCGGCACGGCCTGAAGATTGAGAAATTCGTCGTCGTCGAGCTGCTGCTCGCCGAAGGTCAGGCCACGGGCAAGGTACATCCAGATGACCTCGTCCGAGTAGGCAGCGGCGGGGTAGAACGGGCCGAGCGGGATCAGCTCGCGCGCCGTAATGCCGGTTTCCTCGCGCAGCTCGCGTCGCGCGGCGGCCTCGGGCGCCTCCTCGCGGCTGTCGCGCTTGCCGGCGGGGATCTCCGTGATGACTTCGTTTACCGGGTAGCGAAACTGCCGCTCAACGATCACGCGGCCGTCATCAAGCAGGGGCACGATGCACACCGCACCCACGTGGCGCGACAGTTCACGCGGCGCAGTGCCGCCGTTGGGCAGACGCACGGTGTCGCGGTAGAAGTCCAGAATGCAGCCGCTGTAGATTTTTTCGGATGTCAGTTTGGTTTCGGTCAGATTGTCCATGGTGTGCCTCCTTACAGGCCGAGGATCTGCAGTGTGCGCGGGTCGGGCTGCCCGCCGAAGAACTTGTCGAGCACGGCGGCAAACACCGGCTCGTCCGGCGCGGCGGCCGCGAAGAGCGTCATGCTCGAGCGCAGCTTCAGATCGTCCGGAAAGCCGAACACGGCCGACGGGTCGCTCTCGTCGAGCGCCAGCAGGGCGTTGCTGATCTCCAGCAGGTGCGCGCGCAGCGTCGGCTCGCGCAGGTAGGCCCGCGCCTCGTCGAGCCCGGAGATGGCGTAGTACTGCGACGTGCTGCTCATGCCCAGACCCGCGACCTGCGGGAAAATGTACCAGATCCAGTGGCTGCGCTTGCGGCCGCTGCGGATCTCGCGCAGGGCGGTGGTGTAGTCCCGGCTCTGCGCGGTGAGAAAGCGGTCAAGATCATACATAGCAAAACCTCCTCAGAAGCGGAAATAGATGAACGGATTGAACGTTGCGCTCACGGAAAAGACGATGCACACGGCCAGCAGCGCCAGGCATACGACGTTGCGCACGATCTCGGCGCCATAGCTCTCGCCGAGGTGCACGCGCCGGCAGACGGGCGTGGCGAACACCAATGCCGGAATCATCCACAGCAGCGGCGGCACGATGCTCACATCCGCCGCGAGCGACTGCGACAGCGCCACGTGCGTGAAGCGGAACATCCGCGCGAGCGCGGCGCGCATCTGCGCGAAGTCCGTGAGATCGAACATCACCCAGCCGATGCACACAATGATCATGCACAGCAGCCAGCGCAGCGCCTTCGGCAGGCGCTCGAGATACTTGCCCAGCCAGAGCTTTTCCAGCAGCAGCAGCACGCCGTAGTACAGGCCCCAGAGCAGGAAGTTCCAGTCTGCACCGTGCCACAGGCCGGTCAGCCCCCAGACGACAAGAATGTTGCGCACCCATTTTCCCTTGGAAACGCGGTTGCCGCCGAGCGGAATATACACGTAGTCGCGAAACCAGGTGGACAGCGATATGTGCCATCGCCGCCAGAACTCCGTGACCGACAGAGAGACATACGGGTAGTTGAAGTTTTCGAGGAAGTGAAACCCGAACATCCGGCCGAGGCCGATGGCCATATCGCTGTAGCCGGAGAAGTCGAAATAGATCTGCAGCGTGTAGGCGATGGCGGCCAGCCAGTACATGAGCGAGCCGTAGTTTGCGGGGTTGCCGCCGTAGACGATGGCGGCCACCTGCGCAACCTGATTGGCCAGCAGCAGCTTTTTGGCCAGACCCACAACAAAGCGGCGAAAGCCCTGCGCGAGATCGTCCATGGTCACGCTGCGAGAGCGAATCTCCTGCTCGACGGTCTCATAGCGCACGATGGGGCCGGCGATGAGCTGCGGGAAGAAGCTGACGTACATCAGCAGGTAGAAAAAGTTGCGCTGCAGGGCGATCTTGTCGCGGTAGAGGTCGATGACGTACGAAAGAATTTGAAACGTGTAAAAGCTGATGCCGATCGGCAGCGCAATGCCGGGGTCCGACAGGCCGAGAAACGAGAACGTCCGGCACAGGAAGTTGAGATATTTGAACACGACGAGGTTGCCGAGAATGACAACGACCGATGCGATCAGTACGGCCTTTTTCGCGCGCGGACGCGCCTTGAAATGCACAATGGCAAAGCCGCTGCCGTAGGCGATGAGCGTTACGAGCACCATGAGCACGACCATCTTCGGCTCGCCCCAGGCATAGAAGATCAGCGATGCGATGAGCAGCAGGGCGTTCTGCACGGGCTTCGAACGGATGAGCACGCACAGCCCCGCCAGCGGAAGGAAGAAAAACAGAAATGTCTGGCTGCTGAATACCATCGCTCAGTCCTCCAACGTAAAGACATCCGATGTGTAAAACATCAAGCTGCCGATCCAGAGCACCTTGGTGATGTCGTGCTCGCGCAGATACTCCGCCATGCGGAAAGGCTTGCCCATATCCTGTTCATAGCTGCGCAGATCGACGCTGTAGACCCGGTCAAAGTGCGCGGCTATGAGCTTGAGGATGGCGTTATCGTACGATTCGCCGATCATCAGCAGATTCCCGCGCCCGGCCGTGCCGGTGTCGAGGATGATCTCGCCGTCGTCGTTGCCGTAGATGCCGCTGTAGCTGGCACCGGCGATCTGGCCGCTGAGCGCAGCGTCCTGCCGGCCGTAATCGTCCGCCGGTTCCCCGGCAATCGTTACGGACATGTTCGGGAAGGCAAAGCGGTAGAGATCCATCGGCTCAAAAAACTGCTCCTGCGCGCCGGTGAGCAGCGCTTTTGAGCCAGAGAAGTGATTGTCTACACGCACCGTCTCCAGCGGCTCGAGCAGGTCGGTGCAGCCGAGCAGGGCGGCTGCCTCGCGGTAGCCGCGGTAGGAGCCGATGTTGTTCCAGTGGTGGTCGGTCCGGTAAAAATCTCGCTCATACGCCGTCAGATCGTCCACGGCGAATTTGCCCATCTGCGCCGCCGGCAGGTCCACCCGGCTGCTGAGGTATTCGAACGCGCCATTGTTCTCCCCGGTCGGGTAGTAGTTGTCCGTGTCCGTCTCGATCATGTAGATGTAAAACGACACATCCGGGTGCGCGGCGATGATGCGGTTGATGTTTTCGCTGCGCGCTTCCAGCGCTGCGTCCACCACGTCCGGGGCATAGTAGGGATAGGCCAGATATTTTCCGCCGTAGACATAGAAAGGATCGTACCACACCGGCGCGTCGGGATGTGCCTGCGACAGGCGCAGCATCGCATGGTACCGGATGTCGTTTTGCGCGTCGTTGTAGGCTTTTTTCATCGTCTGCGCCAGCGGGATCTGGTCACTGAGCGCAGCCTCCATCGCGTCCTGAAACGACCCGTCCAGCCAGCCGGACACGGTCAGCGGCGCGGCGGTGTTGGCCGGGCGGTTTTCGTAGAGGTTCACGTCTTTCGGCCGCAGCAGCGTGTGCGCGAGACCGGCCAGCAGCGCCAGCGCGGCGCAGCAGAGCATGACCGCGTTGCACAGGCCTCGGATGCGTTTGTTTTTGTCGGCTCGTTTCACGTGCGGTTTCTCCCGGATCAGAAAAATTAAGATTTTAAAAGACTGTCTTTGATTATGCCCTCCGCGGCCCGGATTGTCAAGCGCGGCGGCTGCGCAGATTTGGTTTTACAACGCGCGACCGCTGCGTTACAATGGGATTGCTGAGAAAGGAGCGTTCCCATGACTATGACATTGGAGACCATTCGGGCGGCGCATGCGCGCATTGCCCCTTATATTGTCCAGACGCCGCTGCTGCGCCTGCCGGCGCTTGACGATGCCCTCGGCTGCGAGGTGTATGTCAAGGCCGAGTGCATGCAGCGCACGGGCGCATTCAAGCTGCGCGGTGCGATGAACAGGATCCTCGCCCTGACGGACGCCGAGCGTGCCCGCGGCTTTGTCGCGGCCTCGTCCGGCAACCACGGCCGCGCGGTGGCCTATGCCGCGCAGCGCTTCGGCACGCACGCGTGCATTGTCATGCCGCGCACGGCCCCGGCCGTCAAGCAGGCGGGCATCCGCGCACTGGGCGCGGAGCTCGTGCTGTGCGATGCGTCCGAGCGGTTCGACGTTGCGGCGCGCCTCTGCGCCGAGCGGGGCGCGGCGATGGTGCCGCCGTTCAATGACGAGCTGGTCATGGCGGGACAGGGGACTGTCGGGCTCGAGATTTTGGAGCAGTGCCCGGAGCTCGACGCGGTCGTCGTTCCGGTCAGCGGCGGCGGGCTCATCGGCGGCGTGTCCACGGCGGTCAAGGCGCTCGCGCCGCGCGTGCGTGTTTTCGGCGCGGAGCCGGCTGCGCTTCCGCGCTATACGGAGAGCCTGCGCGCCGGGCATCCGGTGCAGGTGGAGCAAAAGCGCTCGGTCGCAGACGCGCTCGTCGCGCAGATGCCGGGAGATGTGTGCTTCCCATATGTGGCAGCGAACACCGACGGCTTTGCGCCCGTGGCGGATGATGATATCCTCCGCGGCATGAAGCTGCTGCTCCTGGATGGCAAGCTGCTGTGTGAGCCGTCGTCCGCCATCGGCATGGGCGCTGCGCTGTGCGGGCAGCTGCCGCTGCGCAGGACAGACAAGGTCTGCTTTGTCATCAGCGGCGGCAGCGTTGCACTCGAGCAGCTGCATCGGCTTGAGGACGTCAGGCTCTGACAGACAGCAAATATCCGCCCCGGCGCACCTTCCGTCAGAAGGGCGCGTCGAGGCGGATGCTGTCTCGGGCCGTTATTTGCTGCTTGCGAGCGCCTGATCGATGAGCTCGTTGAGTTTCTTTGCCTGATCGGGTGCGGTGATCGCGCCGACGATCGGCTGGCCGACGATGTTGCCGTCCTTGTCGACGACGTACGTGGTCGGGAACGAGTACAGACCGGCGGTGAACTTACCGGCCTCGCTGTCGGAGGCGAACCAGAGGTTGGAGTAGGTCACGCCCTTTTTCGCCAGAATGTCCTTCGCCTCGGCGATGGCGGTCTTGTCGCCATCGAGCGTGAAGGAGTTGATGCCGACGACCGCGCCGCCCTTCGCGGCGAGGTCCTTGTTGAGCGCCTCAAGGTCGGCCAGCTCACCGACGCACGGGTTGCAGGTGGTGAACCAGAAGTTCACGACCGTGACGCTGTTGCCGGCAAAGAGCTTGCTGCTGTCGACGTCATTGCCGTTGAGGTCCTTACCCTGAAAGCTCGGGAATTTCATCAGGTCGCTGCCGGAGGCGGTCATGCCGGCCTCCTCCGCGCTCACGCTGTCACCTGTGCCGGGCGTCGTGCCGCAGCCGGGATACTTCTGCTCGAGGATGGTGAGCTTGCCCTCGATCTCCTTGATCTGTTCGGCGCCGGCCTTGAGCGTCTTGAGCTCGTCGGCCGAGAAGCCGTCCTTCGCGCTCTCGATCGTGGCGAGCAGGAAGTCGCCGTAGTTCGTGCCGTCCTCGATCATGGGGCTGTTTTTGTTGGCAGACAGAAACACCTTGTTCCAGAGGTCGGAGTTTGCGGCGAGAATGTCGTTTTCCTTCTGCATGAGCTGCTGATAGAGCTTGGCCGCTTCGTCGGCGCTGTTCGGCTCGGTCGCGATCAGGGCCGCGATGTCGGTGCTGCCGTCCGCCTTGTCCTTGCCTTTGCCCGACGAGCACGCCGCGAGGCTGAACACCATTGCGAGCGCGAGCAGGAGCGTCACAAGTTTTGTGATTTTCTTCATCATGATTCCTCCGTTGTATTTTGTTGGTTGTCTTTTGCCTTCTGATCGCCGTTGGTAGATTTTCCGGTGAGGCCGAAGCCATAGCGGAAGCGGATGGCCTCCGTGGGGCAGGCGCGGATGCACTTGCCGCAGCGGATGCACTCCGTGTCGTTGGGAGATTTGGTGATGTCCACGTCCATCTGGCAGGTGCGCGCGCATTTGCCGCAGGAGACGCACTTGCCCGTGTCGACCTGAATGCCGAGCAGGGAGACCTTGTTCATCAGCGCGTAAAATGCGCCGAGCGGGCAGATCCACTTGCAGAACGGGCGGAAAAACAGCACGCTCAAAACGACGACCGCGATCAGAATGATCAGCTTGCGCGTAAACAGCGCGCCGAGCGCCGCGCGGATGCTCTCGTTTGCGGCTGCGAGCGGGATCGCGCCCTCGAGTACGCCCTGCGGGCAGATGTACTTGCAGAAAAACGGGTCGCCCATGCCCACGTCGTTGACGATGAGCGCCGGCAGCAGCACCACGGCCAGCAGCAGGATGACGTATTTCAAATAGGTCAGCGGCCTGAGCTTTTTTGTCGACAGCTTTTTGCCCGGGATCTTATGCAGCAGCTCCTGCAGCCAGCCGAACGGGCACAAAAAGCCGCAGATGAACCGCCCAAGCAGCACGCCGAGCAGGATCAGAATGCCGGTGATATAATACGAAAAGCGGAATTTGGACGAGCCGACAACCGCCTGAAACGCCCCAATCGGGCACGCGCCCGATGCCGCCGGGCAGGAATAGCAGTTCAGGCCGGGCACGCAGACGGTCTTGCCCTTGCCCTGATAGATGCCGCCCTTGAAGAAGTTCGGCAGGTGGATGTTGGTCAGCAGCGTCGCCGCCGCCTGGATCCAGCCGCGAAACCGGCTCAAGAGCAGGGAAACAGACTGTTTTTTCTTATCCAATGCCGACACACTCCAAGCACAGCCGGATCGCCTTGCTGAGCACGGCGCCGGCCTCGCCGCGCAGCGCGCCGAAGCACACCATGGCGATGCCTGCAGCGATCAGCAGAACCTGCACAACGGCTTTCTTCGCACGAAACACCCGGATCACTCCCTTCTGTTTGCCCCATGATACCATGGCGCAGATAAAATCTTCGTTAAGAACGGAAACTTAACAGAGATTTTATGCCTTTGTGTTATCATATAACGAAGTCGGACATTCGTAAATACGCACGAGGAGAATGGTATGCATATTTTGATTGTGGAAGATGAACGGGCGCTCTGCGACACGATCGCGCGCAGTCTGCGGCGGCTTGCCTACAGCGTGGACTGCTGCTATGACGGACAGAGCGCCGCGGAGATGCTCACCGTCGAGCGCTTTGATTTGGTCGTGCTGGATCTGAACCTCCCCGGCGAGGACGGTATGACGGTGCTGCGGACGCTGCGCGAGCGTGACCGCGACACCAAGGTGCTGATCCTGTCGGCGCGCTGCGAGGTCGCCGATAAGGTGGCGGGGCTCGATGCGGGCGCGAACGACTATCTCACCAAGCCCTTTCACCTCGATGAGCTCGCGGCGCGCATCCGCAGCCTGACGCTGCGCCGCTTTACGCAGAGCGACGTGGTCCTGACCTGCGCCGAGCTGTCGTTTGACACCAAGGCGCGCAAGGCATCCGTGCGCGGTGAGGCGCTGTCGCTCACGCGCAAGGAGACGGGCATCCTCGAATACCTGCTGCTGCATCAGGGGCGGCCGGTCAGTCAGGAGGAGCTGCTGGAGCACGTGTGGGACAGCGGGGCGGACGGCTTTGGCAACTCCATCCGCGTGCATATCTCCGCACTGCGGAAAAAGCTGCGCGCCGCCTTGGGCTATGACCCCATCCGCAACCGCATCGGCGAGGGCTATGTTATGGAGGAGCAGACATGAAGCGGTTATCTCTGCAGTGGCGCATCACGCTGATGACGGCGGCGCTGATCGGCGTGACGTGTGTGCTCATGAACTGCCTGATCGGCTATTCCGGCAAGCGGTACATGGACGCAATCGGCAGCGGCATCTCGGCTTACAGCGAGATCGAGTCCGGTGCGCCCGACGCCTTCGACCCGCAGAGCAAACAGCCGGATGACGAGCTGACGATCATCATCAGCGGCGCGCAGGCGGCCTTCGGCGTCACGAACTGGTACATCACGGCGGCGGTCACGCTCACCGGCGGCGTGCTCGCGTATTTTGTCAGCGGCCGCGCGCTGCGTCCGCTGCGCAGCTTTGCAGCGCAGGTGGAAAGTATTCAGCCGGGCAATCTGGCGCAGTGCAAGGTCAGCGAGGACGTGCTGCCGGAGTTTCAGCGCTTCAGCCGCTCGTTCAACGGCATGATCGACCGCCTGGACGCGGGCTTCACGGCGCAGCGGCAGTTTACGGGCAACGCTGCGCACGAGCTGCGCACGCCGCTTGCGCTGATGCAGGCGCAGCTTGAGCTGTTTTCCGCCGAGCACGCGGACGTCACGCCCGAAACGGCGGCGTTTTTGAGCCTGCTGCAGGAGCAGACGGAGCGTATGGCGCAGATGACGAAGATCCTGCTGGAGATGAGCGAACTGCGCACCGTGCCCTGTGACGACCGGGTCGAGCTCGCGCCCATGATCGAGGAGATCTTCACCGATCTCGCGCCGCTTGCAGAGAGCAAGTGCATCGCGCTGGAGGCCGACGGCGGCGCTGTGCTCACCGGCAGCGACCCGCTGCTGTACCGGCTGCTGTTCAACCTGACCGAAAACGCCATCCGTTACGGCCGGCCGGACGAGGCGGTGCGCATCGCGGTCAGCGAGGCGGACGGGAATATACAGATCCGCGTCCGTGACCACGGTCCCGGCATCCCGGAGGCATACCGGGAGAGCGTTTTCCAGCCGTTTTTCCGCGTGGACAAGTCGCGCAGCCGGGCGCATGGCGGTGTCGGGCTCGGTCTGTCGCTCGTGTGGGAGATCGCCGCGCTGCACGGCGGCACGGTGCAGATCGAGCGCAGCGGCGCGGACGGAACAGTCATGCTCGTGACGCTGCCGCGCGACGGCAAAGAAGCATAAAACAAAGGCGGCAGCCGGATAGCTCCGGCTGCCGCCCGTTTTTGTTCGTGTCTTACCAGATGCCGAGCACGTGCTGCATCAGCAGGCTCATGCCCGCGATGCCGACCCAGCAGCAAAAGCCCATGATGAGCGGCTTGCCGCCGGTTTTGACGAGCTTGACGATGTTCGTGTTCAGGCCAACGGCGCACATGGCCATCACGATCAGGAACTTGCTGAGCGTCTTGAGCGGGGTGAACACGCTTGCCGACACGCCGGCGCTCACGCAGAGGGTCGTGATCACGGACGCGAGCAGGAAGTAGAGGATGAACATCGGGAAGATCTTCTTGAAATTCACTTTCGTGCCGTCGGTCTTGGCGCGCTTCGTGCGCACGAAGGCGAGCACGAGCGTGATCGGAATGATGGCGAGCGTGCGCGTGAGCTTGACGGTCACGGCCTTGTCGAGCGTCTGGCTGCCGAGTCCGTAGAGCGAGTCCCATGTGGAGGCCGCAGCTGTGACGGACGACGTGTCGTTGATGGCCGTGCCGGCGAAGATGCCGAACGCTTCGCCGTTCGTGGTCGAGAAGCCGAGCAGCGCGCCGAGCGCGGGGAAGAAGATGGCCGCGAGCATGTTGAAGAAGAAAATGACGGAGATCGCCTGCGCGACTTCCTCATCGTCCGCGTCGATGACGGATGCGGTCGCCGCGACGGCCGAACCGCCGCAGATCGACGAGCCGACACCCACGAGTGTCGAGATCTTGCCGGGAATGTGCAGCAGCTTGTGCAGCAGCCACGCCACGACGAGCGACGTCGTGATCGTCACGAGGATGATCGGCAGCGACTGCTTGCCGGTCTGCCAGATGACGGACAGGTTCATGCCGAAGCCGAGCAGGATGACGGCGTACTGCAGTACCTTTTTCGACACGAAGGAGATGCCGGGCTGCGCCGCGCTCTTGTCGTGCCAGAGCAGAGTGATGATCATGCCGGCGAGGATGCCGAACACCGGGCCGCCGACGATCGGGAACCGCTGCCCGAGCAGCCAGCAGGGCATGGCCATGACGAGACACACGAGGATGCCTTTCCAGTTTTTCTGAATGAAGTTCATAGTGGGGTGTGTTTTCCTTTCTTATGTTCTGCTGTCCGTGCGTGCCAGTGCCACGGCGGTCTCGATAGGAGCAAGACTATCCGTGATACCAGCGCTGTATTTTTTTGCATTTGTATGCGAATCTATGGTGCGCAGATACGTTTTTCCATCCGTCGTGTATAACTTCAGCCGGTAGTCATTGCCCATGCTCCTTCGCGCGGTCACGATGGAAATGCGTTGGATGTACTGCCTGCAAAACGCGGATCTTCCCGAAAAGATCAGCCAATCGTCCGACAGAAACGTGTTGGATCCAGTGTACAATGCGGCTGCATTTGTGTTGCTGAATTTTACATGAAAAAGACGCTCCTGATACCGGATGATTCGCCGGAAGCGGAAAGTCAGGAGAATGTCTAGAAGATACCATACCAGAGCGGGCACGTAGACCCAGAGCGCGGAGGGCAGGGCATCAACAGCGGTCTTACACCACAGGAGTGCAAAAAAGAATAGCTCATAAAAAAGCGTGGCGCCGCCAAATATGACGAGAAATCTCGTCTTCAGCAATCGTACACTGTACTGCTTCATTTACGGCTTTTTGACCAATGCCACGGCAGTTTCGATATGTTCCGTGTGCGGGAACATGTCCACCGGCTGGATGCGCGTGACGCGGTAGCCGTGCCGGGTGAGATAGTCCAGATCGCGCGCGAGCGTCTCCGGATTGCACGACACGTACACCACCCGCTCCGGCCCGACGGCCGTGACGGCGGCGAGAAAGCGCTCGTCGCTGCCGGCGCGCGGGGGATCGAGGATGATGACGTCGGCGTGTTCGCCGGCCTTGGCCATGTCCTGCAGGAAGTCGCTCGCGTCGGCGGTGTAGAAGCGGACGTTGTCCGCGCGGTTCGCTTTCGCGTTGCTGATCGCGTCGCGCACGGCGTCGCGGTTGTTTTCCACGCCGATTACGCGCGCGGCGTTCCGGCTCGCGAAGATGCCAATCGTGCCGGTGCCGCAGTAGGCGTCCACGACGGTTTCCTTCCCGGTCAGCCCGGCGTAGTCAAGCGCCGTGCGGTAGAGCACCTCCGTCTGCACGGGGTTGATCTGGTAAAACGCGCGCGGCGAGATGCGGAACGTGAAGTCCCCGAGCTGCTCATGAATATATCCCGGGCCATAGAGCACCTCGCTGTGGGGCCCGAGCACGAGGCTTGTCTGCCCGGCGTTGATGTTCTGCACGATGGTCGTGATGTCCGGGTGCCGCTGCAGCAGCGCGCGCACGAAGTTGCGCTTGCCGGGCAGCATACCATGTGCCGTCACGAGCACGACGAGGATCTCCCCGCTGCGCCAGCCGCGCCGCACGAGCACGTGCCGCAGCGTGCCGCGGCCGGTGTCCTCATCATAGGGACGGATCTTGAAGCTCTTGAGCAGGCCGCGGATCGTGACGATGATCTGGTCTGCGACCGTGTCCTCGATCATGCAGTCACTGACCGGCACGATCCGGTGTGAGGCCGACTGGTACACGCCCGAGATGATCTGCCCCTGCCGGTTGACGCCGAAGGCGGCCTGCACCTTGTTGCGGTAGTGGTAGGGATCTTTCATGCCGATGATCTCCTCCACGTGGCCGAAGCGGCCGAGCAGGCGGATGGCCGTCGCCTGTTTGAGATGCAGCTGCTCGTCATACGACAGGTTCTGCAGCTGGCAGCCGCCGCATTTTTTTGCGAGCGGGCATGCGCGCGCTGGGATGTTTGCCATGGTCATGACCTCCGGTCTTGCGAACTCTTTTCTTTATCCTAGCACATCACTCGTCGCTTTTCCACACGGTTTTTGCGCGCGGCAGGTTCCACTCGAAGTGCGCCGCGGCGCAGCGGATCACAACGACGACGACCACACCGGTCAAAACGGCGCCCGGGCCCTGCCAGACTTGCCGCAGGAGCAGATAGAGAATGCCGCCCGCAATGGACGCGCTGGCGTAGATGTGCTTGCGCAGGATATAGGGCATATCCCCGGCGAGCACGTCGCGCAGCACGCCGCCGCCCGTGCCGGTCAGCAGGCCGACGAACACCAGCAGCAGCGGATCCGTGCACCCGGCGAGGGTGATGGCGGTGTTCATGCCCGTGATCGTGAAGATGCCGAGGCCGGCCGCGTCCATGATGAGCATGAGCGCGTCGAACACGCGCTTGCTGCGCCCGATGAGGCGGCGCACGAACGGGAAAAACAGCACGACCGACACGCCGAGTGCGACGAGCAGATAGATCGGGTCCTGAAACGCGCGCGGCGGGGTCAGCCCCACGACGAGATCGCGCAGGATGCCGCCGCCGACGGCCGTCGTGATGCCCAGCAGCCCCACGCCGAAGATATCCATATGCTTTTCGATGCCGAGCACCGCGCCGCTGACGGCGAACGCGACCGTTCCGGCCAGTTCAAGCAGAAAGAGAAAGGTTTCCATCGTCATGACCTCCGAAAAAAGAGTACACCCCTGCCATGGTGCAGGTGTGTACTCTGTCCTTTTACCTGAAAGATTGGCCGTGCGGCCTTGCTTCTTCGGTGCGGAATCGTCTCTCCAGAGCTCCGTCAGCCGCCGGTCCTTTTGCCTGAGAGTGTCACTCCTTCGGCGGCCGCAGCGCTCTCCCGGCAGCATCTTACGGCATATATCTGCCGTCAGTATAGCAGATGCGGCGAAATTTGCAATGCCGAATTTTTTCGTGTACACTGTTTGCAGAAAATGACGGGAGGGATGCGCGTGAAACGGATGTTGTGGCTTTTGCTGTGTCTGGCCGCGCTGCTGCTGACGGCCTGCGGGCAAAAGGCAGCGGCGCAGGCCGACCCCGCCGTCGCGGCGGCGCAGCTGTATCAGCCGCTTGTGCAGGCGGTCGGCGACGGCACAAGCGCGGGCGTTGATCTCACGGACGCGCAGATCGCGCAGGCAGTGGCGCAGCTCTCAGACGCCGGGCTCACAGCCGTGCACGTGGACGCGGCCGACCCGGTCACACATCCGGAGACCGTGACCGCCTTTTGGGATGTACGCGCGGCAGGGGAGACGGCTGAGATCGCGCTCTATGAGGTCTGCCGCGACGGCGGGCTGCTGTGCCACACGCTGCGATTCGCGGACGGGACGGATACCGTCACACGCACGCGTGTCGTCTGGCGCGATGGGGCGTTTTCCGTGAGCTATGCCGATACCTACACCGTCACGTCCCTGACGCTGGACGGCGGGCGGCTGACCTATGTCTACGACATGCCCGACAACCCGCCGGGCACGGATCACGACGGGCACATCGATACGCAGGAGATATTTACGATCGGATAAACAGCGGCTGCGCGCCCCGTTCGGGGCGCGCAGCCGCTTTCCTGCCTTATGCGCGGCGGACGCCGGCTGCCGCAGCGCTCTGCAGCAGCGCGGCCTGCGCCAGCAGCTCCATGCCGTCGGCCGCCTGCGGATAGCGTGCGGCGAGCCCGAAGTGCGCAAACGCGGCGCATAGCTGTGCACTGTCAAGCACGACGCAGTCATTGCCGCGGGCAAGCTCCAGCTCGATGATTGAGCGCAGCACCTGCTCACTGCACGCTTTCTCCGGCTGCACACAGCCGAGCAGCGCCTGCACGGACGCGTCGGGATAGCTGCAGTGCAGCCCATAGCGCCGCGCGGCGAGACCGTAGACATTGGCGGCGCGCACGCCGGGCGTACACAGCACGCTCGCGCGCTGCCGGAGCGCGCCGACCAGCTGCGGCAGCACCGCGCCCGCCGTGCTCAGCACCGGGACGCCGGCCACTGCCGTAAGCTGCTCGCAGAAAATGCCCGCGCTGTCCGGCACGGCGATGACCGTGCAGCCGGAGGCGGCCAGCACCTCCGCCGCTGCGCGCAGCTTCGGCAGGGGCGGCTGTGTGGACGCTCCGCACAGATACGGTTCGCAGTCCGGCACGGCCGCCGGGCTCAGCGGCAGCAGGACGGCGTGTTCTCCGCCTAGCGCCTGCACGCGGCGCAGGAACTGTGTGATGGCGGCCGGGTCTGCGCCGAGCACGCCAATGTGAGGCTGATCCTGTATCTGCATGATGGACATCTCCTGACGAAAAAAGTCTCCGCGAAGCGGGTATGACCTCATCTTAGCGGAGACTGTGATCCGTCCGGCAACGCTTTGGCATCGAAACGGCATCATTGTGCGTTGAAATACAAAGTATTTTCCACGCGCCACGCCGGCAGGGAAAAGGCCGTGTCGGCGTCCGGGTCATAAAACTGCAGGTAGTCGGTGATGCTGCTGTCCATGCCGTCGTTGTAACTGCCCTCGTTTCCGGCGTTGAGCAGCTGCAGGGGAACGGTGTTTCCACCGCTTGTGCGCAGACCGAGCATTTTTTTCGCCGCTTCCGGCATCGGGATCTGCACCTCGTCGTACGGCACGCCGAGCGCGGCCGCGACCGTGGCGCCGACGCGGGTTTCAAACACGCGCAGCAGGTAATCCCACAGGTCGTTCTGCCGGATCTGGAAGGCATAGCTGTCCGAAAACGTATAACTGAGCGCCAGCACGCAGCCGGTCGCGTCATCGATCAGAAGCTCCGCCATGTCGCCGCGCGGATTGCTCAGCGCGATGCCCCAGAGGACGAAGCCGTTGCCGTAGCTCGCGTACTGGACGGTCGCGCCCTCCTCCACGGAAAAGCCGCCGCCGAACAGCGCGCTGTCCTTTTCCAGCGCGCCCAGAAGCTCCTGCGCGTACTGCGTCATCTCGGCCAGCGTGTGCGCCGCGGCGCTCTCGTCGAGCTCGACGGGATCTTCGGCGCTGTAAAACAGGTTCTGCATGCCGTCGGTCAGTTTCCGGCGCAGAACGGTGGCCGGACCCTGCTCGTCGCCGGTGCTGAGGGAAAACGCCGTGTCCTGATCCGCGCGGTCGAGCCGCGCGGCCACAAGGTTTGGCAGGAAAAATCCGCCCGCCGCGATCGCTAGCACGAGCGCGACTGCCAGCGCGGTGCGCATCCACGGTCTCATACGCGGCCTCCTTTCAGCTCCACGGTCACGACCGTGCCGTTGCCGACGCGGCTCTCAAACTGCATCGTGCCGCCGTGCAGCTGTACGATCTCATTGCACAGCGACAGACCAAGGCCCGCGCCGCCCTGCGCGCGCGAGCGCGACTTGTCCACGCGGTAAAATGCCTCTGTCAGATGTGTGAGCGCCTCCGGGGGAATGCCGCGGCCGTTGTCGAGCACACGCACGCGGCAGCCGTCGGGCAGCATCTCCTGCCAGACGTAGATGTAGCCGCCGTTGTCGAGCGCCTTGCGGGCGTTGTCCATCAGGTTCACAAGCAGAGTTTTAAATAGATCCGGCTCGAGAAAGCACGTGCCCTCTGCCGTGCGGTACTGCAGGGCAATACCCTTCTGGGCGTACACGCGCTTGAGGTGCTCCAGAAGCCCTGCCACGAGGTCGGCCGGGCTTGCGGGTACGAGCTGGAGTTTTGACTGGTCGAGCGAGAGCATGTCCAGCAGCTTCAGCCCCAGCGCTTCGAGCCGCTTGCCCTCGGAGAAGATATAGTTTGCCGCGTCCATCTGTTCGTCGGGCGTGAGCACCTGACTGCGCAGCAGGTCGGCATAGCCGATGATGGAGGTCATCGGTGTTTTCATCTCGTGCGAGAAGTCGGCCATGAACCGCTCCTGCAGCGCCATGCTCTCCTGAATGCGGTTGACGTTCTGCTCGAGCTGCCCGGCCATACGGTTGAAGTCGGATGCCAGCTGCCCCACCTCGTCGCGCGAGCGCACGGGCGCCCGGTAGCTGAGGTTGCCGCGCGCCAGCTCCCGCGATGCGCGGGAAAGCGTGCCGAGCGGGCGCGTCAGCAGATAGGACGTGACCCACGACACGGCCGCGCCGATGGCGATGAGGATCACGAACGTCGTGTGGTAGGCGCGCTGCTGCGTCTGACGCACGGTGTAGGCCTCCGTCACGTCGAACGCGAGCTGGACGGTCGTGCCGTCGGCCGTGGCGCCGAGCATGAGGTAGTGCCGGCCGTTGCCGGTGCGCACGATGCGCGTGAGCCCGTCGCCGCCGTCGGACGGCTCCGGCGCGGCGTCGAGCAGCGCGGTGTCGCCCGTTGTGGTCATCTGTGCGCCGAATCGGATGCGCGCTGCCGTGCTCGACCCGCCGCTGCCGAGCTTGTGCAGCACGAGCGCGACGGTGTTGGCCGCCGTGCCGGGCGAGGCGTTGTCGCCGAGCAGATCCAGCACGTCCACGACCATGCGGTAGGTCTGCACGGCGGCGTCGCGCTCGCGGTCGATCGACGCGGAAAACGACTGCGCGATCATGAGGCTCCCGCCGATGCCGTACGTCAGCGACAGCAGCAGCACCATGGCGATGGTGAGCTTTGCGCGAAACTTCATGCGCTCATACCTCCAGCCGGTAGCCGACCTTGTTCACGGCCAGCAGCCGGTTTTCCCAGCCGACCTTTTTGCGCAGCCGCTGGATGTGCAGATCCACGGTCTTGCTGCCGTAGCTGTACTCGCCGCCCCAGACGTGCTCGTAGATCGTCTCGCGGTAGAGTGCAGTGCCGGGGTTGCGCGCGAAAAACAGCAGCAGGTCATATTCCTTGTGCGTCAGGCTGATCTCCTCTGCACCGCGCCAGACCTGCATGGCGCGTGTGTCGATGCGCAGCCCGCCGATCTCGATCACGGCATCGGTCTTGTTGTAGCGCCGCAGCACGACGTCCACGCGCGCGAGCAGCTCCACGACCTCGAAAGGTTTGACGATATAGTCCTCCGCGCCCATGCGCAGACCGCGCACCCGGTCGTCGACCGAGCCGCGCGCAGTCAGGAAAATGACCGGGATGCCCAGCGGGCGGATATATTCCATGAGCTCGAACCCGTCGGCGTTCGGCAGCATCACGTCGAGCAAAATCAGGTCAAATACATTCCGCTCCAGAATATCCGCTGCGGCCAGCCCGTCGTACACGCACATGCAGTGATAGCCGGCGCGGGTCAGGCTCATCTGGATCAGGTCGCAGATCGGTTTCTCGTCGTCCACGATCAGGATCTGGATCATGCTACCGCCTCCTTCGGGTCAAAATTACATTGTTTCGGCATCAAAACGGCATCCGCCGCCGGCACTTCAGGGTGATCTAATTATAAAAGTATGTGCGAGCGTGTGTCAAACCAAATCGACAGGGAAAATGTGCATGCTTTCCGTAATTTACATTTTGCAGCCGCGGTTTTGTTTCTACTTACCCTTGCGGGTAGAGTTAACCGCGGGAAACTTCGTTTTTTGTCCAAAATAGGCTTGCAAAATACGATACGTTGTGATACGATAACCGTGTTAAATTCTACCTGGTTTCAAAATGCGGCAATCGTGTTGTCGAAGGCAAGAATTTGCAACCAAAAAATTTTTATGGAGGAAGAAAGCATGTCCAAGAAAAGAACCCTGACAATCGTGCTGACGCTTCTGGTGGCAGTCTGCCTGCTCGCCACGACTGCTCTGGCGGCCGTTGTGCCGTCTACCCCGTCGATGCCGTCGGCACCGTCGGGTGCGACCGCGCCGTCCACCCCGGATGACCCGACCGCGCCGATCCTGCCGTCTGAGCCTTCTCAGCCGAGCCAGCCGTCTCAGCCCTCTCAGCCGAGCCAGCCGTCTCAGCCGGTTCAGCCCTCTCAGCCGAGCCAGCCGTCTCAGCCGGTTCAGCCGTCTCAGCCGAGCCAGCCGTCTCAGCCGTCTCAGCCGTCTCAGCCGAGCCAGCCGTCTCAGCCCTCTCAGCCGAGCCAGCCGTCTCAGCCGGTTCAGCCGTCTCAGCCGAGCCAGCCGTCTCAGCCCTCTCAGCCGAGCCAGCCGTCTCAGCCGTCTCAGCCGAGCCAGCCCTCTCAGCCGAGCCAGCCGTCTCAGCCGTCTCAGCCGAGCCAGCCGTCTCAGCCTTCTCAGCCGAGCCAGCCGTCTCAGCCGTCTCAGCCGAGCCAGCCGTCTCAGCCCTCTCAGCCCTCTCAGCCCTCTCAGCCCTCTCAGCCGAGCCAGCCGTCTCAGCCCTCTCAGCCGAGCCAGCCGTCTCAGCCTTCTCAGCCGAGCCAGCCGTCTGAGCCCGAACTGAAGTTCATTGACGTGAACGAGGGCGATTGGTTCTACAATTCCGTGATGTGGGCCGTCAAGAACGGTGTGACCGTTGGCACGACCCCGACGACTTTTGAGCCCTACACCGCCTGCACCCGCGCCCAGATGATCGAGTTCCTGTGGAACGCTGTCGGCAAGCCGGCTGCGACCATCAAGTCCGTTCCGTTCACCGACGTTCCGGAGTCTGGTAGCGACGATTACTGGTACGAGGATTCTCTCCTGTGGGCCTACGAGGCAGGTATCGTTGCCGGCACGAATGACGGCAGCACGTTCAGCCCGGACCAGGTCTGCACCCGTGCTGAGATGATCAGCTTCATCGCCCGTCTGCTGTCGGACGGTGCAACCGCTGATATGCCGTTCGTTGACGTTCCGGCCAGCGCCTGGTACTATAACGAAGTGCAGTGGGCATGGGCCAACGGCCTGACTGTCGGCACCAACGATGGTACCACGTTCAGCCCGGACAACGCCTGCATCCGCGCGGAGGCTGTTGAGTTCCTGTACAACGCGTTTGCGGAAGTTGAGTAAACAGTCTGTGCTCAATTCAATGTTTTTCTATCAGAACTTCGGTTGCTAATAGACAAATCATAGGTCCCTAAAGCACAAAGAAGAGATGGGAAAACCTCATCTCTTCTTTTTTAACATATTGAACTGACAAATTTAGAGAGAAAAACACAGAAAAGGAGTTGATGTGAGTCGTGAAAGCGACCCGATTCGCGAACAGAGCCTGGGCTTTTGTGCTGGCCGTCCTGATGACGCTGACACTCATTGCCCCGCAGGCGCTGGCTGCGAACACTGTAGACCCCGTCAAGCCCGCTGGCGATAAGATCATTGTGAGCCAGACGGATTACACGCTGGTTGAAGGCGTGACGGAATCTGATGTCTTTCTGAATACCAAGGAAGGCAATGCACAGATCGCCGGCTTTATGACGACGATCGCACCGGGTGCGAAGGCAACATTCAAGGCTTCGTATAACGGTTATTATACTGAAGGCAGCACGCCCGCGTCCCGTAAGGACAAGGCGGCTAACCTGGCCTGGAGCATGGAAAGAACCACGCAGCAGGCTGCCAACTACGTCAAGGCCACCGGCGGCAACGTCATCATGGCCATGAACGGCGACTACTACAACATGCAGACGCTGCAGCCGACCGGCTACCTGATCATGGAAGGAAATGTTATCCAGACAGGCAACGGTGGCACGTGGGAGCCGTACTTTGCGGTTTTGAAGGACGGTTCCTATGCCATTCGTGACGCCGGTGTGGATTGCTCCGACGTCCTGGAAGCAATTTCCGGACCGTTCTATCTGATCAAGGACGGGGTGATCCAGTATAACGGTGATGATCTTATGCCGCGTAACTCCATCGGCCTCAAGGCAGACGGCACGGTCGTGACCTTTATGGCCGACGGTCGTCAGAGCCCGTATTCTGTCGGTATGTCCCTCAATGATCAGGCGGAGTTTCTGGCGGCGCAGGGCGTGGTGACAGCGCTTTATCTCGACGGCGGCGGCTCTGCCACCTGCGCCACCAAGCGCGAGGGCACCAGCGACCTGACCATCCGCAACCGCCCGTCCGACGGTGTAGAGCGCACGGTTGCCAGCGCCCTGCTGCTGGTCTCCACGGCGGAGAACGACGGCGTGTTCGATCATGCCTCCCTCTCCCCGAACAATACGATCTACACGCCCAACAGCCAGATCCAGTTCTCGGCCATCGGTGTGGACGCCAACGGCGGCGAGGCCCCGCTCCCGGAGAATGTGACCTGGACGGTCGCGGACGCCAAGAGCGGCACGATCGACGCCAACGGTCTGTTCACGCCCGCGAAGAACTATAAGGGCGATGTGACGGCGCGTCTGCTTGTGGACGGTGTCGTCAAGGGTACGACGACCGCGAAGATTGCGGACATTACGGATCTGTACTTTGGCAGTTCATCGGTCTCGCTGGACTTTGGTGCCACGTCGGATCTCGGTCTCGTGGCCAAGTGCAAAGGTGTGGACATCGTCTACAAGGCCGGTGACTTCGATTGGACGATCAAGTCCAAGACGGCCGGCGTGTCGGATAAGGACGTCGGCCACATGGACGGCAACACGTTCGTGGCCGGTACCGGCAGCAGCACGATGAACGCGGCTGTCACGGTTACTTACGCAAACGACCGCGCCAAGACGGCGGAGGTCGGTGTGGAGATCGGCAAGGGGCCGGTGACGCTCATGGACTTTGAGCCCATCAACGGCCAGTGCCAGACCTGCGCGCACTACCACTGGGGCAAATCCGATTACGTGGATAACGGCATGAATCCCAACCACGGCTACATCGGCAACGTGCCCCAGATCACGGTCACGACCAGCGGCACGTATTCCGACAATCCGACGACGGCGGAGCTCTCTGCGCCCTACCGCTTCACGGGCAACTGGGACAGCAGCGTTCCGGCTTCGGACATCTTCCGCGCCAACGGCTATAGCTATTACCTCTGGCCGAACTTCTCTATCACGCAATATTGCTGCGGCGACCTGAAGATGACGACGGCGGCCGAGGGCGGCCAGGTTCGCTTCGGTGATTATTCCATGGAGCTGAACTATGACTACGAGTCTTATAACGATTCGAGCAACTCCAACTTCTATGTTCGCTACTGCGGTGACCAGATCAAGATCGAGGGCACGCCCTCGGAGATCGGCGTCTGGATCTATGCGCCGGAAAACACGCCTGCCTATCAGATCTGGGCGGATATTGAACACTGGGGTCCTGACAAAGATGGTGTCTATGACTACCAGACGAAGAACTACACGCTTACGCATAAAAATGCCAAAGGGGAGATTTCCAAGGTCATTGACTGGACTGGTTGGATGTACTGCTCGGCAAATATTCAGGACATTTGGCAATATCAGAATGAGGAGCACCCGCTGAGCATCATCCCCGGCGCAGGCGTGTTCTGGCTGTCGTATCAGCCGGGCTCTGTCGGTGTGGCCGGTCGAAAGAACGGCACCATCTACTTTGATAACTACCGCGCCGTCTACGGCACGAACCTCGATGACCTGGATAACCCGGTCATCGATGAAATGACGGTCAACGGCCAGACGCTCACGAGCGACGGCGCCACCGTCATCAACGCCAACTCGATCGAAGCAATCGCAAAATATCATGATGTGGACGGTCAGAACCGCTCCGGCATCGATGCAAAGGCGACGACGGTCAAGATCGACGGCGAGCCGATCACGTCAGCGGATTGTTCCGACGCAAATGCGACCGTCCGTCTGAATCTCCAGAACGGCAAGCACACCATGACGGTCTCCGTGTCTGATGCGTTCGGCAACACGGTGGAAAAGACCATGGCTTTCGTCGTCACCGGCGACACGCTGCCGGATGCGGCCACGGTCAGCGTCAGCGGTTCCAACTTTGTCCCGCTCGGCAGCGACTATACGCTGACGGTTTCGGCGGACGGCAAGGTCAAGTCCGCAGACATCACGATGCTGAACCTCAACGCTGATATCGGCCAGCCGACGGTGACCTATGCCAACGGCGTGACCGGCACGTTGGAGTATGAGCCGGCCGGCTTTAAGAAAGCCAAGCTAACGCTGCACCTCGAGGCGGCCGCCCCGGTCGAGGACGAGCTGGCCGCGCTGACTTTCAAGATCGACGCCGGCTTGAACACGACGGTCAACCAGTTTACGTACACGGTGTCCAACATTGTGCTCACCGCAGCGAACAGCAAGACCTACACGGCGGCCCAGGCGGCGGTGCGTCTGCCGCTGTCGGCGTACTACAGCATTCAGCCCGGCCCGCAGGCGGTCGGCATGTCCAGCGTGATCGCGGTCTATGAAAAGGACGGCAGTCCCGCCGCCGGTGTGACCGTGTATCTCGACGGCAACGAGATCGGCAAGACCGATGCCAACGGCCTGCTTCAGACCGATGCCATGAAGGCCAAGGAAGTCGGCACGGTCTGCACGCTCACGGCCATCGGCACAAAGGGCGTTGGCGAGGCGACGAAGGTCACCGTTCTGGCGGACGCTGCCGGCACGGAGTATACAGGCGTCAATCTCAACGCGTCCGAGAGCAGCAGCACGAGCCAGAACATCAGCTGGCTGTCCGGCATCGGAACGGCCGGTAAAGCGGTCGTCCAGTACCGCGTCAAGGGCACGGATGCCTGGCAGACGGCCGATGGCACCTCTACGCTCACCGGTTTCTCCACCTCCAAGGATGCGGCCTATGTCAACACCATTCAGCTCACGGACCTGACGGCCGGCACGGACTATGAGTTCCAGGTCGGCGACGGCAGCACCTGGTCGGAGACCCACGGTTTCCGCACGAGCGCTGCTGCGCAGGACACCACGGCCTTCGTCGTCATGGGCGACACGCAGATGTCCGGCGACCGTGAGGCGGATGCCGAGAGCATCGCGATTCTCGACGCGCTCGGTGCTCTCGTCAAGGGCAAGCAGGTCGATTTCGGCCTCCAGACGGGCGACTATGTCGACAACGGCACCAACTACGCCATGTGGGCCGAGATGCAGGAGGCGTTTAACCACACGTTCCCGAACGTGGACTTCATCCACACGCTCGGCAACCATGAGTACTACGGCGACTTCAGCGGAAGTACCGCCAGCAGCATCCTCCAGCTCCCAAGCAAGGACTACTACTCCGTGGAGTATGGTGATGTCTATGTTGCCGTCATCAACAATGGCGCCGACCTGAGCGCAGCCTGCGAATGGCTCAAGCAGGACGCGGCGCAGAGCACCTGCATGTGGAAGGTCCTGTCCATCCACCAGCCGCCGTATTACACGAACGCCAAGGGCGGCAGCGAGCGGTTCCATGAGCAGATCCCGGCTGCGGCAGAGGCTGCCGGCATCGACGTGGTCTTCTCCGGTCATGACCACTCCTATGCACGCATCATGGCCAAGGACGGCGAACCCGTCACAGAAAACGGCGTGACCTATTTCATTTGCGGCGATCTGGGCGAGAAGTCCAAAAACGTCAACTATGCGATGACCTCCGATTTCTCGTTCGCGTACAAAGAGCAGGACTACGCGGGCCTGATCATGTACGTCACGGCCAACGGCAAGGAAATGACGATCACCGCTTACGACAGCAAGGACGGCCGTGTGGTCGATTCCACGACGCTGCAGTCCCGCTGCTCGAAGGGCCACCAGCTGACGACCTACCAGAATGGCAAGTCTGCCTGTGCGGTCTGCGGCAAGCTGATCGACGTCAAAGACGCGCAGTACACCGGCTGGATGACCGTTGAGGGCACCAAAGAGCAGATGTACTTCCTGGCTGGCGACTATGTCACTGGCTGGCAGCAGATCGGCGAGAAGATGTATCACTTCGGCGATGACGGCATTGCCCACGTGACCGAGACGGTCGATACCCGTACCTGCACGAAGTACGGTTGGCTGGAGACCACCTGCAAGACCTGCGGCGCCGTTCATCACAGTGCATCTCTCTGGCCGGAGGGCCATAAGTGGGATGATAACCATGTCTGCACGAAGTGCGGCTTCGTAGGCAGGGATATCTCCAAGGCGGAAGTCAAGGCATATGACGCCGTTTACAACGGCGGCAGCACGCCGTGCTATGTGAAGGCCACCTATGAGGGACAGGCGCTGACGGTCAAGACCAGCGATGCGGGTGTTGACGGCTATGTTTCCTATTCCAACAATACGAAGGTCGGCTATGGTACTGTGACGATCCGCGGTATGGGCGATTATTACGGCACCGTGTCCGCCCAGTATAAGATCGTACCGCCTGTTGTCACCGGCGTTTCGGTGACGGATGTCGGCCAGAAGCGCCTGACCGTCAGCTGGAGCCCCGCGCTGGGTGCGGAAAACTACCGTGTGGAGATCAGCCGCGATGGCGGCACCACGTGGGAAAAGGTGGACGTTATCGCGCAGACAAGCATTGTGGTTACGGGCCTGAACCCGTCGACGGAGTACAGCTTCCGTGTGTATGGCTGCACGAAGATCGGCAATGATTGGTTCAAGTCTCAGCATTATTCCAGTGTCGTCAGCGCGACGACGCTCAACGCCGACCAGTACGCACCGTCCGAGCAGTTCAAGGACATCAGCGCGAAAGTCGACGGACAGACGATCTCCGGCATGCAGTCCGGTGCGGATCAGTACCTGTTCCTGCCGGCCAGTGCGGACCTGAGCAAGCTCGCTCTGACGGTCACGACACAGAACAGCGACGAGCTCAAGATCGAGCTGCAGGGTGCCAAGGGCACGCAGACGCTCGACGGTGCTGCCGTGGACGTCACCAAGCTGGCGGATGTGCAGGACGGCCTGTATGACCTCACGGTCCTCGTCAACGGCCAGAAGGCTGCGGTTGTGCACATCGCACAGTCGGCCAACATCAATGCGCTCTACATCACGAGCGACGACCCGGCCGCAAAGGGCAGAGACTTTGTCGATGCCAGCAAGTCCAACATCGCGACCGGCAAGCTGCTCGTCGTAGACAAGGACGGCAAGACCGTGTATGACGGTGCGCTCACGCAGCTCAAGGCGCGCGGCAACACCACCTTCACAAACGCCGAGAAGAAGTCCTACCAGATCAAACTGGACGGCAAGTCCGACCTGATCGCCTGCGGCGAGAAGGTCAAGACCTGGACGCTGCTCGCCGGCTCCCACGATGCAACGCTCATGCGCGACAAGATGTTCAAGGATCTTGCCAAGTCGCTCGGCATGCCGTACACGGCCAGCACCGACTGGGTGGATTTGTACTACGACGGCGTGTATCGCGGCACATACATCGTCAGTGAGAAAAACTCCGTCAACAAGACGGGCGTCAACATCACCGATATGGAGGAGGCTTACAAAGATCTCAACTCCGGTTACGGTGAGAACGCTTCCACGGCGCTGGCCGAGAACAAGTACGGCCAGACCTATCAGTACACCACGGGTCTGACCGAGCCGGAGAACATCACTGGCGGCTACCTGCTCGAGCTCAACGGTACGAAGCTCGACGAAAGCTACAACCCGAAGTATGACGAGGCCAGCGGCTTCATCACCGGTAAGGGCTCCGCGATGAATGTCAAGAGCCCCGAGTATTGCGGCAAGGACGCAATGGCCTATATCAGCGAGTACTATCAGGAGTTTGAGGACGCCGTCTACGCGCAGGATGCCGACGGCAACTTCACCGGCTACAATGCGCAGACCGGCAAGTACTACTATGAGTACTGCGATCTGAACTCTCTGGTCCAGGCTTACCTGATGCAGTACCTGTCCGGCAATTCGGACGCATTCTACTCCTCGTTCTTCTTCTACAAAGACGTGGACGGCATCATGTACGCCGGCCCCGTCTGGGATATGGAACTGACTGGCGGCGGCGGCTGGTCCGGCATTATTACCTCGGACAACACCTTCATTAACGGCCGCTACCTCGTAGAGGCGCTCATCAAGATCCCCGGCTTCCGCGCCGCGGTGAGCAACTACTACCACAACACGTTCCTGGCGCAGGCACAGGCGCTTGTCGGCGACAACGGCAAGGTTCAGAGCTACTACAACCGCATCTCGGCCAGCGCTGCGATGAACTATCGGCAGTGGCCGCTGATTCGTGTCGGCAAGCCGAGCTCGGATAATCACTTTTGGCCCAGCGGTACGACTTATACCGATACCGTCACGGATCTCAACACCTGGCTGACCGCGCGCATTGCGAAGATGAGCGCAGAGTTTAATTACACCTGGGACAATGGTGTTGTGACGAAGGAGCCGACTTGCTCCGAGTACGGCGTTCGCACCTACACCTGCGAAAATGGAAACATTATGCTTGAGAGCATCCCGCTCAAGCCGCACACGCCGGAAGTGATTCCGGCGAAAGCCGCGACCTGCACAGAAACCGGCCTGACCGAGGGCAGCAAGTGCTCGGTCTGCGGTGAAGTGCTCACGGCGCAGGAAGTGATCCCGGCGCTTGGCCACAAGGAAGTGGTCGACCCGGCGAAGGCTGCAACCTGCACGGAGACCGGCCTGACGGAAGGCAAGCACTGCTCCGTCTGCGGTGAGATCCTCGTTGCACAGACGGTGGTCCCGCTGGCACCGCACACGCCGAAGGCGACACAGATCACTCCGGCGACCTGCACGAAGGACGGCGCAGCGGGCGGCATGGTCTGCTCGGTCTGCGGCGCGACACTGGAAGGCCAGAAGCGTATTCCGGCCAAGCACCACTATGTTGACGGCTACTGCACGGTCTGCGAGAAGCAGGATCCGATGAGCATCCCGTGCACAGGCGACGAGCATTGCCCGGGCTATCTCTTCAGCGATATGCCGGCGGTCGACTTCTGGTCGCACGATGCGATCGACTTCGTCGTTGCGCACAAGCTCTTCTACGGCACGAGCGCCACGACCTTCGAGCCTGAGACCAAGCTCTCCCGCGCAATGATCGTTGAGATCCTTTACACGCTCGAGGGTGAGCCTGCCGTTACCGGCAAGAACCCCTTCAGCGACGTTGCGGATAACGAATGGTACACCAACGCGGTGATCTGGGCGGCACAGAACGAGATCGTGGCCGGCATTGGCGACGGCAAGTTTGACCCGAACGGCGATGCAACGCGTGAACAGACTGCGACGATCCTGCATGAATATGCGATGTTCAAGGGCTGCGATGTGGACGTGTACGGTGATCTGTCCGCGTTTACGGACATGGACAAGGTTTCCGATTTCGCGAAGGAGCCCATGACCTGGGCGGTCGCCGAGAGCCTGATCTCCGGCGCTGTCGTCGATCACCAGACGGTGCTCGATCCGCAGGGCGTGACGACGCGCGAACAGTTCGCGATGATCATGGCGATGTATGTGATGAACGTCCTCCCGCTTACGCCCGAGGAGCCGACGGAGCCGAGCGTTCCGACGGAGCCGAGCGTCCCGACAGAGCCGAGCGTCCCGACGGAGCCGAGCGTCCCGACGGAGCCGAGTGTTCCGGCGGAGCCGAGTGTTCCGGCAGAGCCGAGTGTTCCGGCAGAGCCGAGTGCTCCCCAGGACCAGACGGTTATCGAGCATTCGTAAGGATGGTTCCAACCTGTAAGCATTCCAAAACCTAACGGGGCACCCCGGAGCGGCTTTACCGCTCCGGGGTGTTTTTTCGTCGCCTTTCGTCAAAAAGTTCGAAAATTCCTGTCACGCTCTTGACAAAATCGTGCCCGCCGTGCTAGCTTTTTCATCAGGGAAATGAATTCACACAGAAAGGCAATGGCAATGACACTAGATGAATTGAAGATCGGTTCCTCAGCAGTCATCACAGCGGTCGGTGGGGACGGCGCGCTGCGATGCCGGCTGTTGGACATGGGGCTCACGCCCCGTACCCGCGTCACTTTGCAGAAGGTGGCGCCGATGGGCGATCCCATCGAGATCCGCGTGCGCGGCTATGAGCTGACGCTGCGCGTGGAGGAAGCGAAAAAGATCGAGATCGAGGGGGCGCCGGCATGATCTTTGCACTTGTCGGCAACCAAAACTGCGGTAAGACGACGCTCTTTAACGCCCTCACCGGTTCCAACCAGCACGTGGGCAACTTCCCCGGTGTGACCGTTGACCAGAAGATGGGCGAGATGCGCGACGAGAAGGGCTGCTCCGTCGTTGACCTGCCGGGCATTTACTCCCTGCGCCCGTATACGCAGGAGGAGATCGTCTCGCGCGATTTTATCATCAATCAGAAGCCGGACGGCATCATCAACATCGTGGACGCCACGAATATTGAGCGCAACCTGTACCTGACGCTGCAGCTGCTTGAGCTGCGTGTGCCGATGGTGCTGGCGCTGAACATGATGGACGAGGTGCGCGCCAACGGCGGCGCTATCGATGTGCAGAAGATGAGCCAGACACTGGGCATCCCCGTCGTGCCGATCTCGGCGGCGAAAGGGGAGGGCGTGTCCGAACTCGTGGACCAGGCGCTGACCGTTGCGCGCAGCCGGGCGCTGCCGAAGGTGACGGATTTCTGCTCGGATGATTCTGCCGTGCACCGCTGCATCCATGCGGTCGTGCATCTGATCGCCGACCATGCCGACCGCATCGGTGTGCCGGCGCGATTCTGCGCGGCCAAGCTCATCGAGGGCGGCGACGACCTTGCGGCATCGCTCGAGCTCGATGAAAACGAGCGGGAGCTGCTCGAGCACTGCATCGTGCAGATGGAAAACGAGACCGGGCTCGACCGCAACGCGGCCCTTGCGGACATGCGCTACACGTTCATTGAGGGCGTCGTGGCGTCGTCCGTGGTCAAGTGCCATGAGAGCAAAGAGCACGCGCGCTCCATGAAGATCGACCGCATCCTCACGGGCAAATATACCGCCCTGCCGACGTTCCTCGTCGTGATGTTCCTCACGTTTTATCTCACGTTCAACGTCATCGGCCAGTGGCTGTCCGACCTGCTGCAGCTCGGCATCGATGTGTTGACCGGTGTCGTGGACGCTGCGCTCACGGCCTACGGCATCAACCCTGTGGTACATAGTCTCATCATCGACGGCGTGTTCGCCGGTGTCGGCAGCGTGCTCGTATTCCTGCCGATCATCGTGACGCTGTTTTTCTTCCTGTCCATTTTGGAGGACACCGGCTATATGGCCCGTGTCGCCTTTGTCATGGACAAGCCCCTGCGCAAGATCGGCCTGTCCGGCCGCAGCGTCGTGCCGATGCTCATCGGCTTCGGCTGCTCGGTGCCGGCCATCATGGCCACACGCACCGTCTCGTCCGACCGCGACCGGAAGATGACCATCCTGCTCACGCCCTATATGAGCTGCTCGGCGAAGATCTCGATCTACGCATTTTTCACGGCGGCGTTTTTCCCGCGCTACCGTGCGCTCGTCATGCTGGGACTGTATGTCCTCGGCATCCTCATCGGCATCATCGCGGCGCTCATCATGAACAAGACGGCCTTCCGCGGCAAGCCCGTGCCGTTTGTCATGGAGCTGCCGAACTACCGTATGCCCGGGCTCAAGAGCGTGGCGCTGCTGCTCTGGGAGAAGGCGAAGGACTTTCTCCAGCGCGCGTTCACGGTCATTTTCCTCGCGACGATCATTATCTGGTTCCTTCAGAGCTTTGACACGCGCCTGAACGTCGTGGCCGACAGCGCCAACAGTCTGCTTGCGCTCATTGGGCAGTTTATCGCGCCCATCTTCCGGCCGCTTGGCTTCGGCGACTGGCGGTGCGCCACGGCGCTCATCTCCGGCTTCATTGCCAAGGAGTCTGTCGTCAGCACGCTGCAGGTGCTGCTCAGCGGCGCGGCCATTTCGTCGCTGCTCACCACACGCTCGGCCATCAGCTTCCTCGTGTTCACGCTGCTGTATACGCCGTGCGTGGCCGCGATCGCCACCATCCGCCGCGAGCTGGATTCCCGGCTCAAGACGGTCGGCGTCGTGGTCCTGCAGTGCTCGGTCGCATGGGTCGTGGCGTTCGTTGCATATGCGATCGCGGGGCTGGTGTGATGCGGCTGCTCGACTATCTCCTGCTGGCCATCGTGGCCGTGTGCGCCGTCATCGCGTTTCGCGTCTGGCGCCGCGCCATGAAAAAGGGCGGCTGCACCGGCAACTGCGCGCAGTGCAGCCGGCATTGCGGCGATAAAACGAAAAAATAAGAAAAGAGGCTTCCCGCCAGTGAACCGCTCCCCATTTATACGGACAGCACAAAAAAGCCCCTATGTAGAGATATTAGATTTTTAAGCAGAGTGGCGCAGCGTAAGCGGCGCCACTCCTGTTTTTGCTTGGATGTGCTCATGGTTGTAGAAGTGGATTAACTCAACCATCATTTTATTTGCCTCGGCAAAAGGACTCGGTTTGAGTCTGTAGATACGCTCCGTCTTCAAAATTGAGAAGAAATTTTCAGCCATTGCATTATCGTAAGGGTTTATTATTTCTCAAAAACAATGAATCCACACTCGGTCGGATGATCCATGATGATTATTTCCTTTTTATCTGAATGATAGGTCAGCATTTTGAGGGTTATTGTTAAATCACCACCTGCACCTGCAATCATAATAAGACCTATGAGCAGCAATAACAAGGAATCTGCAAGTACACCTGCAATGGACGGAATGATACCAAGAATGATACATGGCATTATACTACCAATTATGTACTGCGATTTACTCAATGGCTCACTACAGGTACAGTAAGGCGTCAGAGTCTCCTTTTGGATACCAAAGTCTATACTTTTGAACTTGCTCTTTGCAAAGCTTCCCCAGACGAGGCCATGAATCAATTCATGAACAACAATCAGGCCCAACATCGCAACCAACAGGACGCAACTTTCAACACCACTCAGCCAATTAGACCATCCATTGCGAGAAACAAACCATACTCCAAAAATAATGAAAAACGGCATACTAAGGACAATAGCTATAACATTAGCAAAAGAAACAGACATAATCTGATCCTTACGCTGATAGCCTTTATCCTCCCGCACCTTCGTGACTTCACGCATTCTCACTAACCGGGCTCTCTCTTTTTCACTTAGTTTTCTTTCTTTTATCTTACTCATAACCGTACGTTCTCCAAATTTTTGATTATTAGACACTTTAGCTTCCGTTTTATTGAATTGATTGCATCAGATTATTATGCTTATTTCAAATAGAAAGCACGATGGTTTTGACACCAAACCATCGTGCTTTTCTGGTGGAGATGGGGGGAGTTGAACCCCCGTCCGAAAGCGCTTTGACAGGAACTTCTCCGGGCGCAGCAGGTTTTTGCGGGACGCCGTGCGTCCCCGTTCCCTTCAGGACAGGCAAACCGGCAAGCCTGTCCGTCCGGTAGCTTCATCATGCATGGCACGCGCAAAGCTTAGCGTGCGCACGTTCACCACTCATCGACGCTCCGCTGCCGGGCCGTGGTCCTCCCGGCGGGAACGCTCGCTAATTAAGCAGCGAGAAGAACAGTTTCGTTGTTGTTCTTTAATTTATAAGATGCCCGTTTTATGGCGGTCAGGCGCCGCCGCCCGCTATTCCTGCCTCCACACCCCCGTCGAAACCGGTACATCCCCATGATGTCGGGTGCGTCGGCCGCCCGCGCCGCGAGAGCGGCGCGGACAGGAACGCATTCTGAAAAATCAGACGAAACTGTCGATATTTTGTTTCCTCAGCAGGTCTCCGGCTCCGGATACGCGACGCCGAAGGTCTCGACCGTGACGGTTTTCATCTTCTGCTCGTGGGTGGGCTTGTCGTTGAACATGCTGCGCGGGGTGCGCGCGATGGCGTCGACCACGTCCATACCCTCGGTCACCTTGCCGAACGCAGCGTACTGCTTATCGAGATGCGGGGCGTCCATGTGCATGATGAAAAACTGGCTGCCAGCGGAGTTCGGATCCATGGCGCGGGCCATGGACAGCACGCCGCGGGTGTGCTTGAGGTCGTTTTTGAAGCCGTTGCTCGTGAACTCGCCCTCAATGCTGTAGCCCGGGCCGCCCATGCCGGTGCCGGTCGGGTCGCCGCCCTGGATCATGAAGCCGGGGATGACGCGGTGGAAGATCACGCCGTCATAAAACCCCTTCTTGACGAGACTGATAAAGTTGCGGACGGTGTTCGGCGCGATCTCCGGATAGAGCTCGGCGCGGATGATGCCGCCGTCTTCCATTTCAATGGTGACAATCGGATTGCTCATCAGTAATTTTTCTCCTTTATCGTTCTGTCGATCTCGCGTTTGGCGCTGCGCTGCGCGTCGGCGTCGCGCTTGTCGTAGAGCTTTTTGCCCTTGCACAGGCCGAGTTCCACCTTTACGCGGCTGTCCTTGAAATACAGCGACAGCGGCACGAGCGTCAGCCCATCCTGCTTCGTGCGGGCGTAGAGCTTCGTGATCTCCCGCCGGTGCATGAGCAGGCGCTTCGGCCGATCGGGGTCGCGGTTGTAGATGCTGCCGTGCTCGTAGGGACTGATGTGGATGCCGTAGGCAAACAGCTCCCCGTTTTTCACGGTGCAGAACGAATCCTTCAGATTGACCGTGCCCGCGCGGATGGACTTGACCTCGGTGCCGAAGAGCTCCACACCGGCCTCGAACCGCTCGAGCACGAAATAGTCATGCAGGGCCTTGCGGTTGGCCGCGACCTGCTTGACGCCCTTGGCTCTCGGCATGGCGGGGACCTCCTTCGTGCGAAATCGTAGCTATAGTTTAGCACATCCGGCGGCAAATGAAAAGAGCGAAATCAGCAGAAATAGCGCTGAAGGGTCCCAACGGCATCGCGGCGGGCGACCACGTCGCCATGTTCGCCGATGTGTGCGTACAGTTCTGTGGTACACGGCAGCGGCTCGCCGAACTCGAAGAGCGCGTTCGGCAGCGCCTCGTCTCCGGCGCGCACGAACAGCTCCCAGCCGCCGTCTATGTACACCACATCCGAGTCGAGCCCGGCCGGAAAACAGCCCAGCGCGGCGGTCAGGTCAGCAAACGAGCGGAAGCGGAACCGGCGCGGCGGGACGGAAATGGGTCTTGCGATGAGCAGCACCTCCTTTTTGGCGACGAACAGTTCGATCTTCATACTTGTCCAGGGCGCGAGCCCGTGCGTCTCGAGCGCGCTGCCGACGGCGGTGCGGATATCGTCCTCGCTCAGTGCGGCCCACTCGGCGCGTGCGATGCGCATGGCCACGGCGCTGGTGTCAGCGGTTTCCACAAGCATGGAAATTGCCTCCCTTTGGGTTGGTTTCCGGACAGATGCCCGGTTAGATTCAGTATAGCGTCCGCGACCGCGTTTCGCTACTCAAAATATATGGCAATCGGCGCAGGAATATGGTATCATGCCATTTGAAAAAGGAGTGGATGTTTCATGGAACTGATCGAAGAAAAGCTCAAGACACTCACGAGCTACCACGGCGTGATCGTCAACGTCCGGCTCGACGAGGCACGCCTGCCAGACGGCAGCACGGCCAAGCGTGAGGTCGTGGAGCATCCGGGCGGCGTGACGGTCCTGCCGCTGGAGGCTGACGGCACGGTCTGGTGCGTGCGGCAGTACCGCTATCCGTTTTCGCGCACGCTGCTCGAGGTGCCGGCCGGCAAGCTCGAGCCGGGCGAGGCGCCGGAGCTGGCAGCGGCGCGTGAGCTCTCGGAGGAGACGGGGCTGACCGCGGGCCGGCTGCAGTATCTGGGCGCGAACTTTACATCGCCCGGCTACTCGGAGGAAGTGCTGCACATCTATCTGGCACGCGACCTGCACCGCGGCGCGGCGCACCTCGACCCCGGCGAATTTCTGAACGTGGAGCGGCACCCGCTGGAAGAATTGGTGCAAATGGCGCTGGATGGTGAACTCTGCGACGGAAAAACGACGGTTGCCCTGCTGAAAACGCAGCTTTTGCTCGCGCGCGAGCGCGGCGAGGCGGCAAGTGGCGGGTTGTGATTGCTTTTCCGCGAAAAGCATGCTATAATTCATCGTTAGGTTCCGCTAAAATCGGGCAAGCTACGCACGGAGCGTATTCGCCCGGTCACAGATGCGGAGCTGCACTCTGCTTTCGCAGCATGAGAGGTGTCAAATAGTTTGGATAGATATGTAATACATGGCGGCAGACCCCTGCACGGGGAGATCGAGATCAGCGGCGCGAAAAACGCGGCAGTGGCGATCATTCCGGCAGCGCTGATGGTCGACGGTGTCTGCCGGATCGAGAATATGCCCCAGATCAGCGACGTGGATATGCTCCTGAAGATCCTGCAGGGGCTGGGCGCGCGGGTGGAATACCTCAGCCCCTCCGCCGTCGAGATCGACTGCACCCAGGTGCGCTTCACCGAGCCGCCGTATGACCTGATGCGCAAGATCCGCGCGTCGTACTACTTCATCGGCTCGATGCTCGGCCGCTTCGGCTCGGCCAAGACGACCATGCCCGGCGGCTGCAATTTCGGCGTCCGGCCGATCGACCAGCACATCAAGGGCATGACCGCGATGGGCGCGAACGTCGAGGTGAAAAACGGCTTTGTCTATGCCGATACGCCGGACGGCCGCCTGCACGGGGCAAAGGTATATCTGGATAAGGTCTCGGTCGGCGCGACGATGAATATCATCATCGCGGCAACGCTTGCGCGCGGCCGCACCGTGATCGAGAATGCGGCGCGCGAGCCGCACATCGTTGACCTTGCCAACTTCCTCAACTCCATGGGTGCCGACATCCGCGGTGCCGGCACGGATTCCATCCGCATTCAGGGCGTTGAGCGTCTGCACGGCGGCACATATGGCGTCATCCCCGACCAGATCGAGGCGGGCACATATATGACGGCCTGCGCCGCTGCCGGCGGGGAAGTGCGTCTCGCGAATGTGATCCCGCGCCATCTGGAGTGCATCAGCGCCAAGCTGCGCGAGATGGGTGTCACCGTCGTCGAAGGCGGGGACAGCGTGCTCGTGCGCAGCAACGGCCGCCTGCGCCACACGAATGTCAAGACCCAGCCGTACCCCGGTTTCCCCACGGATATGCAGCCGCAGATCAGCGTGGCGCTGTGTCTGGCCGACGGCACGAGCGTTGTGACCGAGGGCGTGTATGACAATCGCTACAAGTACATTCAGGAGCTCAGCCGCATGGGCGCGGACGCGCAGGTGGACGGTTGCACTGCCATCATCAACGGCGTGGAGGGCCTGCACGGTGCGGAAGTCCGGGCGTGCGACCTGCGCGCCGGCGCCGCCGTGGTCATTGCGGGCCTGTGCGCTGCGGGGGAGACCGTGGTCACGGACATCCGCTTTATCGAGCGCGGCTATGAAAACTTCGTCGGCAAGCTGCGCAGCATCGGGGCCGACATCGTGCTCGAGCGCGACGGGGCCGAGCAGTGCGCGGCGGCCGCGGCCGAATGAACATTGCACTGTTTGCCAGCGGGTCGAGCGGCAACTGCGCCCTCGTGTCCGACGGCGAGACACATATTCTGATCGATGCCGGCATCTCCGCGCGGCGCATCCGCGCGGGGCTCACTGCGCAGGATGTTGCGATGGCCGACCTCGCGGGCGTGCTCGTGACGCACGAACACTCCGACCATGTCAAGGGCCTGACCATCCTGCTGCGCCGGGATCCCGTGGCGGTGTATGCGCTGCCGGCGGTGTGCGCCGCGCTGCGAAAATTGCTGCCCGAGCGGACGGATTGCCTGCACGAGATCACACCGGGGGAACCGTTTTGCCTCGGCAATGTGCGCGTGACGGCGTTTCCCACGCCGCATGACGCGGCCGGTAGCTGCGGCTACCGGCTCGACGGGTCGGCGCGCTTTGGCTTCTGCACCGACCTCGGCACCGTGACGGATGCCGTGCGCGCGGCGCTGTGCGGCGTGGACTGCGCCGTCATCGAGGCAAATCACGACCCGGAGCTGCTGCGTACCGGGCCTTACCCGATCTATCTCAAGCGCCGGATCGCGTCCGATCACGGTCATCTGTCCAATGAAAGCGCCGGGGCGCTGGCGGTGTACCTCGCGGAAAACGGGGCGCAGCAGCTCATCCTCGGCCATCTCAGCCGGGAGAACAACACGCCCCGCGCTGCGCTCGAGGCCGTTTCGCTTGCGCTCGCGGCGGCGGGCTTTCAGCCCGGCACGCAGCCGGAGCTGTATGCCGCCCCGGCGGAGACGACGCTCGCGCTCACGGCGGGAAAGGCGTGCGTATGCTGTCGATAACCCTCGTCTGCGTCGGAAAGATGCGCGAGACCTATTATATCTCCGCGTTTGCGGAATATGCCAAGCGGCTGGGCGCCTATTGCCGGTTTGAACTGGTGGAGCTGCCGGAGCAGCGTCTGCCGGAGCGCCCGTCGCAAAAAGAGATCCACGCCGCGCTGGAAAAAGAGGCGCAGGCCATTCGCGCGCGCATCCCGAAGGGGGCGGCCGTGGTGGCCATGTGCGTCGAGGGCAGGCTCCTCTCGAGCGAGGCACTCGCGCAGCAGCTCGCCGGTTACGCTGCGGGCGGCACGTCGAAGGTGTGCTTTCTCGTCGGCGGGTCGTTCGGCCTCGACGAGGGCATCAAGCGCGAGGCGTCGCTGCGGCTGAGCATGTCGCCGATGACGTTCCCGCACCATCTGGCGCGCGTCATGCTCGCCGAGCAGATCTACCGCGCGTGCACGATCAACGCGGGCACGCAATATCATAAATGAAACAGGAGAAACAACATGGCGCAAGAGCTGAAAGCAGAGTGGGGCAAGTCGCTTCCCGGCGATTTGCTCAAGCGCTGGCCGCGCGATGCGGACGGCGAACCGGTGCCCCCGGCAATGCTGACCAAGTGCACGGGCGTGGATATGGACGACGTGCTGCTGGTCAATATGCTGGAGGCCTATGGCATCCCCTGCCTGAAAAACTATCCCGGGGACGGTCAGTTTGGCAAGATCATGTTAGGTATGTCCGGTTACGGAGTGGAAATTCTGGTTCCTGAGACGATGCTTGCCGATGCGCAGGCACTTCAGGAAGGCTGCGCTGAGGCGCTGACGGAAGGAGACGACAATGCGTAATTATATGGAAGAATACCAGCGCTGGCTCGACAGCCCCGCGCTCTCCAATGCGGAGTGGGAAGAACTCAACGCCATCCGCGACGACAAAAAAGAGATCGAGAGCCGCTTTTTCGCCCCGCTCGAGTTCGGCACGGCCGGCCTGCGCGGCGAGATGGCGCTCGGCTGCCGCCGCATGAACATTCACGTCATCCGCCACGCCACGCAGGCGTTCGCGGAGGTCATCAAGGCCGAGGGCGAGAGCGCGTGTGCGCGCGGCATCGCCATCTGCTTCGACTGCCGCGTCAACAGTGAGCGCTTTGCCCACGAGGCGGCGGGCGTCATGGCGGCCAACGGCATCCACGTGCGCATTTTCGACGCCCTGCGCCCGACGCCGGAGCTGTCGTTCGCCGTCAAGCACTACGGCACCACGGCCGGCCTGAACATCACGGCCAGCCACAATCCGAAAGAGTATAACGGCTACAAGGTCTACTGGTCCGACGGGGCGCAGCTCCCGCCGCAGCATGCCGCCGCCATCGCCAAGAACATGGAGCGGCTGGACATCTTCAATGATATTCAGCGTATGGACTTTGACGACGCGGTGCGTCAGGGTCTTGTGGAGTTCATGGGCGCGGAGACGGACGAGGCGTTTTTGTCCAACGTCCTGCGCCAGCCGATCGACACGGACGTCGTCCGCCGCGTGGCAGACCGGTTCAAGATCGTCTACACGCCGTTTCACGGCGCGGGCTGGCACCTCGTGCCCGAGGCGCTGCACCGCCTGGGCATGACGCAGGTCATTCCCGTCAAGGAGCAGATGGTGCTCGACGGCACGTTCCCGACTGTCAAGAGCCCGAACCCGGAAAATCCGGAGGGCTTCTATCTGGCCGTCGACCTCGCCAAGGAGGTCGGCAGCGACCTTATCCTCGGCACAGACCCGGACTCCGACCGCGTTGGCGTCATGGTCCGCGGTGCGGACGGGGAGTACCACACCATCACCGGCAACCAGATGGGCGTGCTGCTGCTCGACTATATCATCACGGCGCGCCGCCGCAAGGGCACGTTGCCGGAAAACGCGGCCGCGATCTCGACGATCGTCACGTCCAAAATGGTGCGCCGCATCTGCGATGTGAACGATATCCACTTTGACGAGACGTTCACGGGCTTCAAATTCATGGCTGAGAAGCTGGCCGAGTACCAGCGCGACGGCTCGTATCAGTACGTGCTCGCCTTCGAGGAGAGCTACGGCTACATGATGGGTGACTATGTCCGCGACAAGGACGCCGTGACCGCCTGCGTGATGATCACGGAGATGGCGGCATACTATTTCGAGCAGGGCATGACGCTCGCGCAGGCGCTCGACGCACTGTATGAAAAGTATGGCTTCTACGGGGAGCGCACGCTCAACCTTGTCATGCCGGGCCTCGACGGTCTGGAGAAGATGCGCGCGCTCATGGCGCAGCTGCGCCGCGAGCCGTTGCAGGAGATTGCGGGTACGAAGGTCGTGCGCATGCGCGACTATCAGGACGGCTCGGTGTACGTCATGGGCCTCGGCAAGATGGACAAAACGCCCATCTCCGGCTCGAACGTGCTGTACTTTGAGCTGGACGACGGCTGCTCGTTCATCGTCCGCCCGTCCGGCACGGAGCCGAAGATCAAGGTGTACATCCTTGGCGTCGGCGCGACGCGCTCCGAGTGCGACGAGCGCGTGCAGCGCTATGCGCAGTTCGCCGAGACGCTGCGCGGCTGAATCGAAACCACATGCCCCGGCCCTCCGGCAGCTTTCGCCGGAGGGCCGGATCTTTGAGGGATCGCTATGAAAGAAAAAATCAAGCAGCTCTTCGGCCTCTTCGGCGCGTTCGCCGTCGTCGGCGTGACGACGTTCGGCGGCGGCTATGCCATGCTGCCCGCGCTGCAGCGCGAGGTCGTGGAAAAGCGCCGCTGGGCGACCGAGGAAGAGGTCATGGACTGGTACGCCATCGGCCAGTGCACACCGGGCGTCATCGCGGTCAACACCGCCACGTTCGTTGGGCAGAAGCAGGCGGGCGTCTGGGGCGGCATCTTTGCCACGCTGGGCGTCGTGTTCCCGTCGCTCGTCATCATTATGATCATCGCGGCCTTTATTCAGAACTTTGCGCATCTGCCCGCCGTGCAGAACGCGTTCGCCGGCATCCGCGTGTGCGTGTGCGTGCTCATCCTCAACGCCGTCGTGAAGCTGTGGAAAAAATCCGTCGTGGACTGGAAGACGTTTCTGATCTTCCTGCTCGTGTTCGCGGGCAGCGTGTTTCTGAATGTCTCGCCGGTGCTGTATGTGCTCGCGGCCGCGCTCGCCGGCATCGTCATCAAGGAACTGGAGGCGCGTAAGGCATGATCTATCTGCGCCTGTTCTGGGAGTTTTTCAAGACCGGTCTCTTTTCTGTCGGCGGCGGGCTCGCCACACTCCCGTTTATTTATGACATGTCCGACCGCACGGGCTGGTTCACCTATCAGCAGATCGCGGACATGGTTGCGGTGTCGGAGTCCACGCCCGGTCCCATCGGCGTCAACACGGCGACGTATGTGGGCTACATCACGGGCGGCGTTCCCGGTGCGCTCGTCGCGACGCTCGGTCTCGTCACGCCGGCGGTCATCTGCATCCTCATTATCGCCTCGTGCCTGAAAAAGTTCCGGGAAAACCGATTTGTCGACCATGCGTTTTATGGGCTGCGTCCGGCATCCGCTGCGCTGATCGCGGCGGCGGGCTTTTCCGTCGTGCGCATCTCGCTGCTGCAGGAGAGCGCCTTTCAGGCCAGCGGCCGGTTCACGGATCTGTTTTTCTGGAAAGGTCTGCTGCTCGCAGCCGTCATCTGGGCGCTGACGAATGTCGTCAAGCCGACAAAAAAGCTGCACCCAATCGTGTACATTGCGGCGTCCGCCGTCGTCGGCATCGTGTTCTCGTTTGCCGGCGTGTGAGCTCAAAGAAGGTTCGCCAGAACCCACATACACAGCGCGGAGATCGTTCCGTGCAGCAGGCGCCCGACCGTGTGTCGGGCGCTTTTGATGTCCGTCCCGGCGATGACCGCCGCCGTCTGACAGTGCACAGACACGCCGCCCCAGCCGGTGAGAAAGGCCGCAAGCGCGAGGTTTGCCGGCGTCGGCGCCAGCCCCTGCATCGCGCCGATGCCCGTGCCGAGCTCGAGCACGCCCGTGCACAGCGCGCGGGCAAAGTGCAGCTCCAGCCCCAGCCGCGCGGCAAGCGTGCCCACCAGCGCCGGCAGCAGGCCGGAGGCGTCGAGCACCCCGGTCACGACGCTGAACGTGACCACGAAGCCGCTGACCGTCAGTACCGCGCGCACGGCGCTGCGCACGGCCTCCGGCAGCGCCTGCGAGAGCGACACGGCCGCGATCTGCGCGCGCTCTTCCGGCGGAAAACCGCCGCTGCGCGGGGCAAAGAGCATGCCAACGATCACGGCGGACAGCACGTGCACGCCGTAGAGCAGCAGCCCATAGCCCGCGCTGTGAAACACGCCCACGCCCGCCGCACCGACGAGAAACGCCGGGCCGGAATTGTTGCAGAACGCGAGCGCGCGCTCGGCCTGCTCGCGTGTGAGCGTACCGCTGCGCCGCAGCCGGGCCACGGCGTCCGCGCCGAGCGGATATCCGCCCGTTACGCCCAGCAGCAGTGCCGATGCACCCGCGCCGCCGATACCGAAGAGCCGCTGCGTCACGGGGGAGAGCCATCTGCCGAGGATGCCCGGCAGCCCGAGCTGCTGCAGCAGCGACGAGAGAATGAAAAACGGCAGCAGCGACGGCACGATCATCTGCGCGCAGAGGTTCAGTCCCGCGCGCGCACTCTCGAGCGCCGCCTGCGAGCACAGCAGCAGCGCGCCGAGCGCTGCCAGCGTTGCTGCGAGCGCGATGTAATTGCCCCGTTTGCCTTCCACCGGCATCCCTCCCGGAAATACATTCTCGTGCATTTGTATGCCTGTCCCGGCCTAAACTTGCCTGCGGGCGCATAAAATGGCTTGCAGCGAAGGGGGTGAGCCGGTGAAGCGGCTGTCAGATATTCCGCTCGAGATCGCGGAGCGGCTGGACCTGCCGGCGGAATCCGTGGCCGGCGTGCCGAAGCTGACCGTGACCGGCCGGCGCCGCGCGCTGGTGGAAAACCACTGTGGTCTGCTCGAATACAGCCATGAGTGCATCGTGGTCGACGGTGGGCGGGTGCGCGTGTGCATCCGCGGCACGAACCTGCAGCTCGTGGCCATGGACAGCACGGCGCTGCTGATCTCCGGCACGATCGCGTGTGCCGAGTTTGCGTGAGGTGATGGGGTTTGACGCGGTGGATCCTGGCCCTTTGCGGCTATGTGCGGCTGGAGGTGTGCGGCGTGCACCCGGAGCGCGTGCTCAATGCGTGTGCGGCGGCGGGCATCGCCTGCACGGCGTCGGAGCCGGTGGATGCCTACACACTGCGCATCACGGTGCGCGTGCGCTGCGAGGAGACGGTCACGGAGCTGGCGCGCCGGTGCCAGTGCGAGGTGAAAACGCTCTACCGCCGCGGTCTGCCGCAGCTGCTGCGGCGTGCGGCGCGCTACCGGGACGCGTGCGCGGGGCTGCTGGCGGTGGTGCTGGTGCTGCTGACATCGTCACTGTTCATCTGGCGCATCGACGTGACCGGCAACGAGACGCTTACGACCGGGCAGATCCTGCGCTGTCTGGACGAATGCGGCGTGCGCCCGGGTACGTACTGGCCCGCGCTGTCGAACGATCTGGTGCGCAACGACATGGTCCTGCGCCTGCCGGAGCTGCGCTGGCTCACCGTGAACGTGCACGGCAGCCGCGCCGAGGTGATCGTGCGCGAAAAGGAGCCCCTGCCGGACATCACGCCGGACGACACGCCCGTGAGCATTTACGCCTCCGCGACCGGGGTCATCCTGAGCATGGACGTCTACGCCGGAGAGGCACGCGTCGCGCCCGGCGCGGCGGTGGAGCCGGGCGACGTGCTCGTGTCCGGCGCGGTCACGGACCTCGGCGGCGGTGTGCGCCCGGTGTGCGCCCGTGCCGATATCCGTGCGCGCACGCGGCAGGTGCTGACGGGTCAGATCGCCCTGACGGAGGCCGAAAAACAGCCCGCGCACGGCGCGCACACACGCTGGGCGCTGCGCGCGGGGAAAAAGCGGATCAATTTTTATCAAAACAGTGGAATTTCGGACGCGGAATGTGATAAAATCATTCATGAATATCCTTTTGCGATCCGGGGCGTGTTCACACTGCCGTTTTCGCTGGTGCGCGAGCGCGTGCAGCCGTATCGGACGGCGGACGCGCAGGTACCGGAGGACGCGGCGCGCGCATCGCTCGAGCAGACGCTGCTGCAGCAGCTGCGCGAGACGATCGGTGACGATGGCGCGATCATTTCCTATGAAACGGCGGCGGAGGTCACTGGCAGCGTGCTGACCGTGACGCTCACGGCCGAGTGCGAGCAGGAGATCGGCCGCGCGCAGGCGACGCCGGACGCGGAATTTTTACAGCTTCGGCCGCCGGCCGGGGAAGGGACTACAGCAGATGATTGAAAAAACCATGGAAGTCGACAGAATGGAGGACGTCATCAGCGTGTTCGGGTCGTTTGACCAGAACCTGCGGATGATCGAGACCGAATACAACGTGCGCGTGACCGACCGCGACGAGCAGATCCACATTACCGGCGAGGCTGAGAACGTGCTCTATGCCGAAAAGGCCATCGCCGGCCTGCTGTCGCTGGCGGCCAAGGGCGAGGAGATCGGCGAGCAGAACGTGCGCTACATCTTCCGCCTCGTGCGCGAGGGCCGGGAGCAGAAGATCCAGGAGCTTGCGGGCGACGTGGTGTGCATCACGGCCAAGGGCAAGCCCATTAAGGCCAAGACGCTCGGCCAGCGCGCATATCTGGACGCCATCGAGCAAAACACGATCACGCTCGGCGTCGGCCCAGCCGGCACCGGTAAGACATACCTCGCCGTGGCGGAGGCGGTCGCGGCGTTTCGTGCCGAGCGCGTCAACCGCATCATCCTCACGCGCCCGGCGGTCGAGGCGGGCGAGCGGCTGGGCTTTCTGCCCGGCGACCTGCAGAACAAGGTCGACCCCTACCTGCGTCCGCTGTACGACGCGCTCTTCGAGATGCTCGGCGCGGACGCCTACGCGAAGTATCTCGAGCGCGGCAACATCGAGGTCGCGCCGCTGGCGTATATGCGCGGCCGCACGCTCGACGACAGCTTCATCATCCTCGACGAGGCGCAGAACACCTCCCGCGAGCAGATGAAGATGTTCCTGACGCGCATCGGCTTCGGCTCGCACGTTGTCATCACCGGCGACGTGACGCAGATCGACCTGCCGTCGGACAAGCCGTCCGGCCTCAAGGAGGCCATCCGCATCCTCGACCGCATTGACGACATCGCCATCTGCCGCCTGACGGGCGCGGACGTCGTGCGGCATGCGCTCGTGCAGAAGATCATCGCCGCCTACGAGCAGGATGACAAACAGAAAGAAAAACGCGCCGCGGCCGCGGCCAAAAAGCCCGCCGCGCGCAAGACGACAGTGAGGAAAAAAGCATGACACAGGCGAAGATCACCATCACCCGCACGCGCCGCGGTCTGGGATTTCCGGACACGCAGCGCTATGTTAAGCGCGCGGCCGCCGCAGCGCTCAAGGCCGAGGGCGTGACCGTTCCATGCGAGCTCGACGTGACGCTCACGGACGATGCCGTCATCCACACCATCAACCGCGAGCAGCGCGGCGTGGATCGCGCGACGGACGTGCTGTCGTTTCCCATGAACGAGCTCACGCCCGGCGCGTTCGACCCCGATGCCTGCGAGTGGGACTACGAGACCGACCGCGCCATGCTCGGCGACATGGTCATCTCCATGGAGCGCTGCGCCGAACAGGCCGAGACCTACGGCCACAGCTTCGCGCACGAGGTCAGCTATCTGACCGTGCACTCCGTGCTGCACCTGCTCGGCTACGACCATGTGGACGAGGGCGAGGACAAGCGCCGCATGCGCGCACGCGAAAAAGAAATCATGCGTCTGCTGGACGTATAAGGAGAAATGAATGATTACCAAAACCGCTATGATCACCATCTGCGGACGGCCGAACGTCGGCAAGTCCACACTTACCAACGCCCTCGTGGGCGAGAAGATCGCCATTGTCTCGAACAAGCCCCAGACGACGCGCAACCGCATCAGCGCCGTCGTCAACCGCGGCGATACGCAGCTGATCCTGATGGACACACCGGGCTTTCACAAGCCGCGCAACCGCCTGGGCGACTATATGGTGCAGGTCGTGCGCGAGAGTGTGGCGGATGTTGACGGCGTGATGCTCGTCATCGAGCCCATCGCCTCCATCGGCGAGCAGGAGCATGCGCTCATCGAGCGCATCCGCACGTCCAACGCTCCGGCCGTGCTCGTCATCAACAAAATCGACACGGTCGAAAAGCCGGAGCTGCTGGCCGTCATTGCCGCCTATTCCGAGGCGCTGCCGTGGCGCGCGATCGTCCCGGTGTCGGCCCAGAACGGCGACGGGCTTGAGGAGCTCTTCGATGAGCTTGCGCAGCTTGCCGTGTCGGGGCCGCAGCTGTTCCCGGATGATATGATCTCCGACATGCCGGAAAAGCAGATCTGCGCCGAGCTCGTGCGCGAAAAGCTGCTGCTGTGCCTCGATAAGGAGATCCCGCACGGCACGGCCGTCGAGGTCACAAAATTTTCCGAGCGCGATAACGGCATCATCGACATGGACGTGACCATTTACTGCGAAAAAGAGAGCCACAAGGGCATCATCATCGGCAAGCGCGGCGCCATGCTCAAAAAGATCGGTGAGCTCGCGCGGCAGGACATCGAGCGCTTCATGGGCACGAAGGTGTACCTGCAGACGTGGGTCAAGGTGAAGGAAAACTGGCGCGACTCGGCCGCCCAGCTGCGCAATTTTGGCTTTACCGACCAGTGACCCTTTATTACCAGCCATAAATCCACCCCGCTGTGCAGACACTATGCCCAGCGAGGTGGTTCATTGTGCAAGACGATGTTTTCTGGCAGCTGTTCGCGGATACCGGCGATCCGCTCGGCTACCTTTGCTACCGCGCCGCGCAAAACGCGCTGGCGCAGACGACCGATGAGTCTGCGGCGGATGCGACCGTCCGCCGCCCGGCCTGATGAGGTACATACGATGTTTCTTACGACCCGAGGTCTCGTCCTGCGCGAGGTGCGCTACAAAGAGGCGGACAAGATCCTCACCGTGCTCACGCAGCACGAGGGGAAGGTGACCGTCCGTGCGCGCGGCGCGCTGCGCAAGGGCAGCCGCATCACGGCGGCGACGCAGCTGCTGACGTATTCGGACATGACGATTTTTGAAAACCGCGGCCGCCGCACGCTCAATGAAGCGTCCACGGTCGAGGAGTTTCTTGGCCTGCGCGCAGACCTCGGTGCGTTCGCGCTCGGGAGCTATTTTGCCGAGCTGCTCGAGACCGTGTCCGCTGAGGAATACCCCGACCCGCCGGTGCTGCAGCTCGGGCTCAACAGCCTGTATGCGCTCAGCCGCGCGCTCTGTCCGCCGGAGCAGATCAAGGCCGTGTTTGAGCTGCGGCTCATGTGCCTTGCGGGCTACGAGCCGGACTTGTCCTGCTGCGCGCAGTGCGGTGCGGCGGAGCCGGACGAGCCGTGGTTTTCCCCGCGCGGCGGCGCGGTGTACTGCGCGCAGTGCCGGGGTGCAAGTTCCACGGCTGTTACGCCGCTGCTGCCGGAGACGCTGGCCGCCATGCGGCACATCGTGAACGCCGACCCCAAGAAAATTTTTTCCTTCACGCTCGGCGACGCGGGCCGCAGACAGCTTGCGCACGTGTGCGAGGATTATACGGCGACGCAGCTCGAGCGGGGTTTCGCGTCGCTCGATTACTGGAAGAAGGTGAAAGACTGACATGAAGCACATCCTCATGATCGCTACCGGCGGCACCATCGCATCCAGGGAGACGGCCGACGGGCTCACGCCGCAGCTCACCTCCGAGGAGCTCCTTGCCGAGGTACCGGAGCTTGAGCAGCTGTGCCGGATCGACACCGTGCAGCTCATGAACCGCGACAGCACGAACATCAACAGCCGCGACTGGCTGCAGATGGCGGCCTGCGTGCGCGGGCACTATGACGCTTACGACGGCTTTGTCCTCACGCACGGCACGGACACGATGGCCTACACAGCGGCGGCGCTGTCGTACCTGATTCAGAATAACGCCAAGCCCGTCGTCATCACCGGCTCGCAGAAGTCGATCTTCAACCAGGACACCGACGCGCGCGAGAACCTGCGCGACGCCTTTCTCTATGCCTGCGACGACGGTGCCTGCGGCGTGCACATCGTCTTTGACCACAAGGTAATCCTTGGAACCCGCGCGCGCAAGATGCGCACGAAGAGCTACAACGCTTTTTCGAGCATCGACTACCCCGAGACGGCCATCCTGCGCGGGCGTCAGGTCGTGTGTTACATCCCGGAGCACGTTGTAGGCGCGCCGGAGTTTTACGACCGGCTCGACCCCGGCGTGTTCGTGCTCAAGCTCATCCCCGGCATCGATGCCGGCATTTTCGACTACCTCAAGGCCCATTACCGCGCGCTCGTGATCGAGAGCTTCGGCGTCGGCGGCCTGCCATGCTACGGCGACGAGAGCTTTTTCCACGCCGTGCGCGACTGGGTGCAGTCCGGCCGCGTCATCGTCATGACGACGCAGGTGCCGCACGAGGGCAGCGACATGGAAGTGTATCAGGTCGGCCACCGCGCCAAGCGCGAGCTGGGCCTCATCGAGGCCTACAGCATGACGAGTGAGGCTGTGGTCACAAAGCTGATGTGGATCCTCGGCCAGACGGACGATTACGCGGAGATCTGCCGCCTGTTCCGGACGCCGGTGCAGAAGGATCAGATCTACTGAGGAGGAAGCGCCATGGATTTTCAGGCAGAATACCGCAGCAAGCTGCGCACCCCCGCTGAGGCGGTGCGCGCGGTGAAAAACGGTGACTGGGTGGACTATACGTCCGCGCTCGGCTTTCCGCCGCTGCTCGATGCGGCGCTCGCCGCCCGGCGCGACGAGCTGCACGATGTGAAGGTGCGCGGCAACCTCTGTGCCGGCCCGGTGCAGATCGTGGAGTGCGACCCGGAGCAGGCGCATTTTCTCTACCACACGTGGCACTGCTCAGCGTATGAGCGCAGGCTGTGTGACCGCGGCCTGTGCTACTATACGCCGATGATCTTCCGCAACCTCGCGTGGTACTACCGCGAATTTCTGACGGTCAACGTCGCCATGGCGTCCGTCGCGCCGATGGACCGCCACGGGTACTTTAACCTCTCGGCCGCGACCGGCGTGTCCCGCGCCATCCTCGACCGGGCGGACATCGTCATTCTTGAGGTCAATGAGCACCTGCCGCGCCTGCGCGGCGGGTTTGACGAGGTCATCCACATTTCCGATGTGGACATGGTCGTCGAGGGGGCGCACGCGCCGTTTGCCGACTTGCCCGCGCACCCGGCGACGGCGGAGGACACCGCCATCGCGAATCTTCTCCTGCCGCACATCTGCGACGGGGCGACCGTCCAGCTCGGCATCGGCGGCATGCCCACCGTGCTTGGAAAGCTGCTGGCCCAGTCCGGCCTGCGCGACCTCGGCATGCACACGGAGCTGTGCTCGGACGCGTACCTCGACCTGTACGAGGCCGGTGTGCTCACGAACCGCCGCTGCACGCTCCACCGCGGGCAGGGCATGCTCGGCATTGCGCTCGGGTCGAAGCGGCTGTATGACTGGCTGGACGACAATCCAGGCGTCATCGCGGCGCCGCTGTCGTATGTCAATGCGCCGGAGGTCATCGCGCAGCTCGACAACATGGTGTCGATCAACAGCTGCATCGCGGCCGATCTCTACGGGCAGGTCGCGTCCGAAAGCTCCGGCCTGCGCCAGATCAGCGGCACGGGCGGCCAGCTCGACTTTCTCACGGGCGCGGCGATGGCCCGCGGCGGCAAGGCGTTTATTTGCATGACGTCCACGTTCACGGACAAGCAGGGCACGCGCCGCTCGCGCATCCTGCCGCACTTCGGCGGCGACATCGTCACGTCCCCGCGCTCGCAGGCGTATTACCTCGCGACGGAGTACGGTGTGGTCAACCTCGCCGGGCGCAGCACGTGGGAGCGCGCTGAGGCGCTCGTGTCCATTGCGCACCCGGACTTTCGCGAGCAGCTCATTGCGGCTGCCGAGGCGCAGAAGATCTGGCGCCGGAGCGCGAAACGTTAAGTACGTGCTAAAATGCGGAGCTGTGCGCAGATTTCACTTGTTTTCCCGCGCGCCATCGCATACAATGGAGACCGATAAGGGAGTAATTGGCGCGAATCTTCGCGCGGCCCAGCCAACAACCGATCCCTGGGATCTGGCCTGGTCTGAAATGATGAGACTTATCTGCCGAGAGGCAGATAAGTCTTTTTTTCATTTCCGGGAAAACTATATCTGACACTTGAAGGAGGACAAAACCGTGGAATACTACCGGCAGCCGCCATCGGACACCCTGCACGCGCTCGACAGCACGCCCGACGGTCTCACACCAGGGCAGGCCGCCGCGCGCCTTGCGCGCGACGGGCGCAATGTGCTCACCGAACCGCCGAAACCATCGCTCGTGAAGCGCTTTTTCCAGCAGCTGGCCGATCCTATGATCCTCGTGCTGCTCGCGGCGGCGCTGATTTCGGCCATCACGAGCGCGTATGCGCACGAGAGCTTTGCCGATGTCATCATCATTCTCCTCGTCGTCATCATCAACGCGGTGCTCGGCGTGTACCAGGAGAGTAAGGCCGAGCAGGCCATCGCCGCCCTGAAGGAACTGAGTGCCGCGCACAGCCGCGTCCTGCGCGGCGGGAAGCTCGTCACCGTCCCCAGCGAGGAGCTGGTCGCGGGTGATGTGCTCGTGCTTGAGGCGGGCGACGCCGTGCCGGCTGATGCGCGCGTGCTCGAGAGCGCGAGCCTGCGCGCCGAGGAGGCCGCCCTGACCGGCGAGAGCGTGCCGGTGACAAAATCGCCCGACGCGCTCACAGCCGCCGGTGACATCGGTCTCGGCGACCGCAGCAACATGCTCTATCTCGGCAGCAGCATCGTCTACGGACGCGGCCGCGCCGTCGTCACAGAGACCGGCATGCAGACGCAGATGGGCCACATCGCCGACGCGCTTACGCAGACAAAGGAGAATAAGACGCCCCTGCAGCTGCGCCTGTCGCAGCTGAGCCGCATCCTGACGTGGCTCGTGCTGGGCATCTGCGTGGTGGTGTTCGTGGTCGGCGTGCTGCGCGCCGGGACCATCAACGGCCGCGTCGTGCTCGACACATTCCTCATCGCTGTCAGCCTCGCGGTCGCGGCGATCCCGGAGGGGCTGGCCGCAGTCGTGACGATCGTGCTGTCGATCGGCGTGACGAACATGAGCCGCCGCAGCGCGGTCATCCGCCGGCTCACGGCCGTGGAGACGCTCGGCTGTGCGCAGGTCATCTGCTCGGATAAGACCGGAACGCTCACGCAAAACCGCATGACCGTGACCGAGTGCGCGGGCCGTGACGAGCACCTGCTCGCTACCGCCATGGCCCTGTGCGTCGACGCGGTGCATGACCCAGAAACGGACACCGTGACCGGTGAGCCGACCGAGGCTGCGCTCGTGCGCTGGGCGGTCGCACAGGGGCTGTCGCCAAGCGTGCTGCGCGCGCAGTATCCGCGCGTGGCCGAGGCACCGTTTGACAGCGAGCGCAAGATGATGAGCACGCTGCACACGGATGGCAGCTCCGTCGTGCAGTACACCAAGGGCGCGCCCGACGTGCTGCTGCCGCTGTGCGACCGCATCTGGATCGACGGCCGCGCTGAGCCCATGACGGACGCGCACCGCGCCGAGATCGCGGCGCGCAACCGCGACATGACGGGCCGGGCTCTGCGCGTGCTGGCAGCGGGTATGCGCACGTATGACGCGCTGCCGGGCGACACGTCCCCCGCAGCGCTCGAGCAGCATCTGTGCTTTCTCGGTCTGGCTGGCATGATCGACCCGGTGCGTCCTGAGGTCGTGGACGCCATCCGCGCCTGCCGCAGCGCCGGCATCCGCCCGATCATGATCACTGGCGACCACGTGGACACCGCCACCGCAATCGCCAAAGAGCTCGGTCTGCTCGCCCCCGGCGACGAGGCCGTCACCGGCACGGAGCTGAGCGCCATGGACGATGACACGTTCCGCCGCCGTCTGCAGCACATCAGCGTCTATGCCCGCGTGCAGCCGGAGCACAAGACCCGCATTGTCAAGGCCTGGCGCGATGCCGGCTTCGTCACCGCCATGACCGGCGACGGCGTCAATGACGCGCCGAGCATCCGCGCGGCGGACATCGGCATCGGCATGGGCATCACGGGCACGGACGTGACAAAAAACGTGGCTGACATGGTGCTTGCCGACGATAACTTTGCCACCATTGTCGGCGCGGTCGAAGAGGGCCGCCGCATTTATGACAACATCCAGCGCGCGATCAAGTTCCTGCTCGGCTCGAACATGAGCGAGGTGCTGAGCATTTTCACCGCGACGATGCTCGGTTTCATGATCCTTGAGCCTGTGCACCTGCTGTGGATCAATCTCCTGACCGACTGCTTTCCGGCGCTCGCGCTCGGCATGGAGCGCGCGGAGCCGGACGTCATGTCCCGCCCGCCGCGCAGCGCACGCGAGAGCATTTTCGCCCACGGCGTCGGCTTCGACTGCGTGTATCAGGGCGTCATGTGTGCGATCCTGACGCTGGCGGCGTTTTTCATCGGCCATTACATGGAGTACGGCGTCTGGACGCTCACAAATTCGCCCGACGGCACGACCATGGCGTTCCTGACCCTGAGCATGGCGGAAATTTTCCACAGCTTCAATATGCGCGCGCACCGGGCGAGCATCTTCACGCTCCGCACACCCAACTGGACGCTCGTCGGCGCGGCCGCAGCGAGTCTTGCGCTCACGACGCTGTGCATTTACGTGCCGTTTCTGGCCGATGCGTTTGATTTCACGGCCATCTCCGCCGCCGAGTACGCTGTGGCCATGGGGCTTGCGGTCTCAGTCATCCCAATCGTGGAGCTCGTCAAATGTGTGCAGCGCGCGGTGGAAAAACGCGCGGCGCACGCATGATTTCCGCGCGCATGGCGCACACTAACCCCGATTCCAACGAGAGGAGATGGGTGCTGTGCGCCAGGTGCTGCCGGTTCCCCAGCGCGTGATGGCCGTCGTGCTGTCGGTGCTGTTCGTGTTCTGTCCGTTCGCGGCCTATGCCGCCGGGGAGACCGACGCTGCTGCCGATCCCGTGCTGCTGCCGATCATCATGTATCATGAGGTGAAGCCCGATAAATCCGGCAAGGACGCCATCCAGCCGTGGGAGTTCGAGACGGACCTCAAATGGCTGGCCGACAATGGCTACACGACGATCGTCATGGCGGACCTCATCGCCTACGTGCGCGACGGCACGCCGCTGCCGGAAAAGCCCATTATCCTCAGCTTTGACGACGGATACTATAATAATTACGTCTATGTCCTGCCGCTGCTGCAGCAGTATTCGGCGCGGATCGTTCTCTCGCTCCTCGGACGCAACACGGATGATTTCACCGAGTGGCCGAGCAAGAGCATCGACTATGCGCACGTCACGTGGAGCCAGCTCAACGAGATGCTCGACACCGGCCTCGTCGAGGTGCAGAACCACTCGTATGACCTGCACGCCTACACATCCGAGCGGCACGGCTGCATGCAGAACCGGGGCGAGTCGGACGCGGCGTATACGCAGCTGCTGCGCGCAGACCTTCAGCGCCTGCAGGATGAGCTCGCGGAGCGCACCGGCCGCACGCCGGACACCTTTGCCTATCCCTACGGCAAGTACGGCGACCTGACGGACACCGTTCTGCGCGACATGGGCTTTCAGGCAACGCTGACGTGCGACTGGGGTGTGAACCACATCACGCGCGATCCGGCCTGCCTTTACCGGCTCGGGCGTATCTGCCGGTCGCACAATCAGTCGCTGCAGTCTGTACTCCAACGCGCGATGAAGGCAACGGCATAAGAAAATACGAAACCACAGGAGCGCACGCACCCGACAGGGTGCGTGCGTTTTCGCGCTTTGCACCCCGCCGGCACCGGAGACATACACTGAGGAGAAAGCGATTTGGCGCAAGCAAAGGGGGAGACGCCATGAAAATCGAGCTGCGCCGGGCCGCCATGACGTATCAGGCGCCGGACGGGGAAGTGGCGGCGCTGCGGGATGTGACCTTCGGCGTGGCCGACGGGGAGTTTGTGAGCATTGTCGGGCCGTCCGGCTGCGGCAAATCCACGCTGCTGGCGCTCATCGCCGGCATCGAGCATCCGTCGGGCGGGGAGGTGCTCGTCGACGGCGAGCCTGTGCGCGCCCCGACGGGTAAGGCGGGGCTCATGCCCCAGCGCGACCAGCTTTTTGACTGGCGCACGATCTGGGGCAACGTGACGCTCGGGCTGGAGGTACGGCACGAGAACACGCCCGCGCGCCGCGACGGCGTGCACGATCTGCTCGAGCAGTATCAGCTCGCGGGCTTTGCGCGCAAGCTGCCCAATCAGCTCTCCGGCGGGATGCGCCAGCGCTGTGCGCTCATCCGCACGCTGGCCACATCGCCGGATGTGCTGTTGCTCGACGAGCCGTTTTCCGCGCTGGATTATCAGACGCGGCTGGCCGTCTCGGGCGATATTTCGCAGATCATCCGCCGCGAGCACAAGACGGCCCTGCTCGTCACGCACGATATTTCCGAGGCCATCAGCCTCTCGGACCGCATCGTCGTCCTGTCGCACCGGCCCGCGACCGTCAAGGCCATCCACGACCTCGGCGCGCTGCGCACCGTTCCGCCGCTTGAGCGGCGCAGCCGGCCGGAGTTTCAGACGCTGTTCAATCAAATATGGGAGGAGCTGGATGTCAATGCCTGAACGATCGCCCTCCCCGCAGCGCGCGGCCTATCTGCGCGCGCAGCGCCGCCGCCGTCGGCTCGTGCTGGCGCTGCAGATTTTGCTGCTGGCCGTGTTTCTCGGCCTGTGGGAGCTCTCGGCGCGGCTCGGCTGGGTGGACGCCTTCATCGTCAGCAGCCCGTCGCGCGTGGTGCATACGCTCGTGGGCCTGCAGGCTTCCGGGGAGCTGTGGCTGCACATCGGCACGTCATGCCTGGAGGTCGTGGTCGGCTTCGTGCTCGGGACGCTTTTCGGCACGCTCATCGCCATTGGCCTGTGGTGGAGCGAACTGCTCTCGCGCGTGCTCGACCCGTATCTGGTCGTGCTCAACGCGCTGCCGAAAACAGCGCTCGGCCCGGTGTTCATCGTCTGGATCGGCGCGGGCACCGAGTCGATCATTGCCATGACGATCGCGATCTCGGTCTTTGTCACGATCCTGAATATGCATGTCGGCTTCCTGTCCACGGACCGGGAGAAGATCCGCCTGATGCAGACGCTCGGCGCGACCCGGCATCAGATCCTGTGGCGGCTGGTCATCCCGGCCAACTACGCCACGCTCTTCAATACGCTGCGCGTGAACGTCGGCCTGTCGTGGGTCGGCGTGATCATGGGCGAATTTCTGGTCTCCAAAGCCGGCCTCGGCTATCTGATCGTTTACGGGTCGCAGGTGTTCAACATGGATCTCGTGATGGCGACCGTCCTCGTGCTTGCGGTGGCGGCCGTCGTGATGTATCAGCTGGTGCTGTGGCTGGAGAAATTTTTCAAAAATCGGTTGGGAGTGACGCAATGAAACGGTTTCTTTGTGGGGTTCTGGCGGCGCTGATGCTGGTGGTTTTGTGCGCCTGCGGTAAGCAGGAGACGGCCACCGTCCGCCTGAGCGAAGTGACGCATTCGGTGTTCTACGCGCCGCAGTATGTGGCGCTGGAGCAGGGCTTTTTCGCGGATGAGGGGCTGAATATCGAGCTGACCAACGGCGGCGGTGCCGACAAGGTCATGACGGCGGTGCTCACCGGGCAGGCGGACATCGGTCTCGCCGGGCCGGAGGCGTGCATCTATGTCTACAATCAGGGCAAGGACGATCATCCGGTCGTGTTCGGCCAGCTCACGAAGCGCGACGGGTCGTTCCTCGTCGGGCGTGAGGATGTGCCGTTTTCCTGGGAGCTGCTGCGCGGCAGGACCGTCATCGGCGGCCGCGCGGGCGGCGTGCCGGAGATGACGCTCGAATACGTCATGCGGCAAAACGGTGTCGTCCCCGGCACGGATGCCACCGTGGACACGACCGTGCAGTTCAACATGATGGCCGGGGCCTTCACCGGCGGCAACGGCGACTTTGTCACGCTCTTCGAGCCGACGGCCACCGAGGTCGCGCAGGCGGGCAAGGGGTATATCCTCGCGTCCATCGGCCAGGAGAGCGGCGAGATCCCATATACGGCCTACTTCGCTTCGCAGGCCTACATGAAAGACCACGCGGACGTTGTGCAGCGCTTCACCAATGCCATTGCCCGCGCGCAGAAATGGATCGCGGAGCATGACGCGGCGGAGACCGCCGAGATCATCGCCCCACAGTTCCCGGACACGAGCGTGCCCGTGCTCACGCAGGTCGTGCAGCGCTACAAGGACATCGACGCCTGGAACGCCACGCCTGTCATGACACAGGCGTCCCTCGAGCGGCTCGAGACCGTCATGGAGACGGCCGGTGTGCTCGACCATGCCGACTGGGTGGACTTTGACCGCCTCGTCGACAACAGCTATGCCCATAACGCCTCCTGACAGGCGCAAAAATCCCCCGGCAGCAGCCGGGGGATTCGTGCGTTTTTCAAAAGAGGGGGAGAGATTGCTTAGAAGCTTGCGACCACAGCGCCGTTGTAGGTGTCGGCGATGTACTGCTTCACGGCGTCGGTCTTGAGGGCCTTGAGCAGAGCCTGGGTCTTCGGGCTGTTCTCGTCGCCGGCGCGCACGGCGATGATGTTGGCGTAGGTCTGGGCAGCGGTGCCGCTGGCGTTTTCAGAGGCGAGCGCGTCGCTGATCTTCAGGCCGGCGGCCAGAGCGTAGTTGCCGTTGATGACGGCGATGGTGCCGGCAGCGGCGTTCTTGAGCTGGGCCGGGACGGTGTCAGCCTGCACGGTGACGATGTTGTAGCCGCCGTCGTCGACGATGTCGAGCGTGCTCACGCCCTTGGCGGCGTCCGCGTCATCGGGGAGCTTGATCAGGCCCTCCTGCTGGAGCAGGAACAGGGCGCGGGTCTCGTTGCTGTCGTCGGCCGGGATGATGATGGTCGCGCCCTTGGCGAGGTCCTTCAGGTCGGTGACACCGTTGCCGTAGATGCCGAACGGCTCATAGTGGATGGTGCCGACAGAGACGAGGTTGGTGCCGTTCTTGGCGTTGAAGCTGTCGAGATAGGGCTTGTGCTGGAAGTAGTTTGCGTCGAGCGTGCCGTCGGCCAGAGCCTGGTTCGGCAGGACGTAGTCGTCATAGGTGACGATCTTGAGCTCGTAGCCTTCGTCGGCGAGGGCCTGCTTGATTTGCTCGAGGATCTCGGCGTGCGGGGTGGCGCTGGCACCGACGGTGATGACTTTGTCATCGGCAGAGGCGGTGGTCTTGTCGTCGGTGGTCTTGCTGCCGCAGGCACTCAGTGCGACGAGCGAGAACGTCAGCACGAGGGCGAGGATGAGGGACGTGATCTTTTTCATGATAGTTTCTCCTTTATATTTTTGTTTTTAGAATTTGTTGGTTTCGGATGATAGGGTGTGCAGTCCGGAGCGGCGCATTCGTCCGCGCCGGATGTTCACGCGCAACAGCGCGGGATAGTGCAGATGCATGGGGTGCCTCCTGTCAGGTGCGGGCGCGCCGGTCGGTGCGGCGGGCGATGTACATGCCGAATTCCTGCAGGATCTGCACGATGATGATCGTCAGCGCCACGCACAGCCAGACGATCTGATCGTCGTACTTCTGGTAGCCGTAAGTGATGGCGATCTGGCCGAGGCCGCCGCCGCCGATCGTACCGGCCATGGCGGAGTAGCCGAGGATGGTCACGGTGGAGATGACGGCACCGGTGATGAGCGCGGGCTTGGCCTCCGGGATGATGACCTTCCAGATGATGCGGAACGTGGACGCACCCATGGACTGCGCGGCTTCAATGACGCCGGCGTCCACTTCCTTGGCGGCGGACTCGACCATGCGTGCCACATACGGGGCGGCGGCGATGACGAGCGTCACGATCACGGCGCGGTTGCCGAGGCTGGTGCCGACGACGAACTTTGCTACCGGCAGCATGGCGACCATGAGAATGATGAACGGGATGCTGCGCAGGGCATTGACGATGATGCCGAGCGTGCGGTTGAGCCAGCCGATGGGGTGGATGCCGTCGCGGTCGGTCATGCGCAGGATGAGGCCGACCGGCAGGCCGATGAGATAGGCAAAGAACGTGGAGATGAGCGTCATGTAAATGGTTTCCCAGATACCGAGCTGCAAGATACCGTTTTGCCAGAGCTTGATGAGCAGATCAGACATGACTTCCATCCTCCTGTAGATAAGAGATGTGGTTGTGATCGAGCCAGCGCAGCACATCGTGGAACTGCTGCGGATCGTCGGGCAGGTCGATGACCATGTGGCCGTAGATGCTGCCCTCGACGATGCGGGTGTCGGCGAAGAGAATGTTCACCGGCACGTGACACTCGAGCGTGATGCGCGAGATGACCGGCTCGTTGGAGCAGCTGCCGTCGAAGACGAGGCGCAGACGCTTACCCGTGCACGGCGGGAGATTTTCGGCCGGGCTCTTCGGAAGAATGAGCGCCTTGGCGATGTCGGACTTCGGGTGCGTGAACACATCGCTGACGTTGCCGATCTCGGCGATGCAGCTCTGGTCGATGACAGCCACGCGCTGGCAGATCTGTTCGATGACGCGCATCTCGTGCGTGATGACGACGATCGTCACGCCGAGCGTCTGGTTGATCTCCTTAAGCAGGCGTAGGATCGACTGTGTGGTGTTCGGGTCGAGGGCGCTGGTGGCCTCATCGCACAGGAGGTATTTCGGCCGCGTGGCGAGGGCGCGGGCGATGGCCACGCGCTGCTTCTGGCCGCCGGAAAGCTGCGAGGGATACGCCTTCGCGCGGTCGGACAATCCGACGAGTTCGAGCAGCTCGGCGGCGCGGGCCTGTGCCTCGTCGCGCTTGACGCCGGCGATCTCGAGCGGGAAGCAGATGTTGCGCAGCACCGTGCGCTGCTCGAGCAGGTTGAAGCTCTGGAAGATCATGCCGATGTCCTGCCGGGCCTTGAGCAGGTCGCGGCGGCTGAGCTGCATCATGTCGCGCCCGTCGATGCGCACCGTTCCGGAGGTCGGCCGCTCGAGGAGATTGATACAGCGCACGAGCGTGCTCTTGCCGGCGCCGCTCAGGCCGATGATGCCGAAGATCTCGCCGTCCTCGATGCGGAGGTTGACGTCCCGCAGTGCGTGGATGTCGCCGCCCGGGGAGGGGTAGGTCTTGTTGAGATGTTCGATTTCGATCATGGTGGATTCTCCCTCGCAAAATGAATTTTTCGGAACAAAAAAGCAGAGGCCGGAAGACTCGTTGTCTTCCGGCCTCTGCGGATACGGCTTGGAATTTGGATCAGCCGTTATTGGAAGCGAACACAAGACGAGTCATATTTCTGAGCACGACGAGACATGCACATGCAGCCGGGCATGTACATCATCATAGCCATCATCATGTTGTTCGTCTGAGCAAACTTCATAATACGACGCGTCTCCTTTCGTTAAAAATCACGGTTTCCTGTGGAAACGAGCGCAGTATAACGCAGTTTTCCGCGCTTGTCAACCCCAGAATCCACAAAAGCAGTGCAGAATACGCATTAGAAAAATTGAATGCATCGATTCTAAAATTCGATGGTTTGCGGTGCGACATCTGGGTCGTGGCTGCACAGGGACGCTGCGCAGGCGCCGTCGCGGCTCATCCCGCCGATCCAGTCGAGCGCCTTTTTGGCGCGCACGCTGTTTTCGCAGATGCCGGGCACGGTACCCTCCGCCCACGAGCGCGGGCTTGCCGCGCCGTCGGCATTGAGCAGCACGTACCGGTCACCATTGCGGATGAGCGTTGCGAACATGCCTTCCGTGTGCCCGGCGACGTGCACGAGATGAACTGAATCGTCCCCGAACAGGTCGTATGAGCGGCTCTCCGGCCCGATGTGGTTCACGCGGTACCAGAACCGTTCCGGCGGCTCGTCCATCCACAGCCTGCGGGAGGTGTAGCGCAGGTTCACGCGGCACGACCAGAAGTACTCCTCCTCCGCCACCAGCAGACGCTTTGCGCCCCGCACCTCGCTGATACCCGCAATGTGGTCCGGATCGAGGTGGGAAAAGAGCACATAGTCCAGATCCTGCGGCCGGATGCCGCGCGCGGCCAGCTGCTCGCCGATCGACTGCCCCGGCTCCACGATGCTGTGCACGAGCGTGTACCACCCGCGGCCGAACATGCGCAGCTGTGCGGCGCGGTCCTCGATGCCGGTCGGGCTCACGGTGCGCGGCAGCCCGGCGTCCACCAGAAACAATCCCTTTGGGTGCTCCACCAGATACGCCGACACCGGCAGCCAGATGCGCGCGTCGTTCTTCAGCCGCCGCGCGTCCGCCTTTGCCGGCCAGCGCCACTGAGCGCTGGCCGGCAAGTTCGGCGCCACGCCGATCTTTCCACAGTGCAGAACATGGATCCGGATCTGAGCCATTGCCGTTTCCTCCTCGAGAATCTGCGCGATATTGACCAAATGGTTATGAAAAAGCATAGCACCGCCTGTTGAAAATGTCAAGACAGGCAGGCGAAATTGACCGGAATTTTGCAATCTTCAACAATGTGTTGCCCATTTGCATATTGAATTGTATGCGTGAGATGTGCTACAATAGATTGCGTATCTATTCACAAACCAGGGAATGAAAACAAAATATTTAAAGGGGAAGAAAGGAGCCTGAAACATGGCAAGAGAACTGATTCTGAAGCTGGGCAAAAAGATCACGGACCGTGTGGACGTCAAGCTCGGCATGACGAAGCTCGACGAGGATTCGCCCGAGTATTATGGCCTGGCCAGCGTCGTCACCGACGAGATGGCGGAGCTCGCGCTCGCGATGAAGGTGCGCGTGCCGACCACACCGGCCGAGATGAGCAAAAAGACGGGAAAGGATCCGGTCTACATCGAGCAGCTGTTTGACCAGATGTCCATGATCGGCCTGCTCGAGTACAACTGGGAGAACGCCGACCATCACAAGCAGTGGACGCTGCCGATCTTCGTGCCCGGTTCTGCGGAGCTGATGAACATGAACCTGCAGCAGGTGGAGGAGCACCCGGAGATCGGGCAGTTTTTCGAGCGCATGGCGTTTCTGCCGCTGACGAAGATCACCTGCATGGTGCCTCCCGGAGGCGCTGGCATCGGCATGCACGTCATCCCGGTCGAGAAGGCTATCCCGGCCACGAACGAGTCGGTCGACATCGAGCACATCTCCCACTGGCTGAAAAAGTATGAGGGCCACCTCGGCGTCGGCTATTGCTCCTGCCGCAACGTCATGCGCCTTCAGGGGCAGGGCTGCGGCGAGCTGCAGGATGAGATGTGCATTGCCGTCGGCCAGTTTGCCGACTACTGCCGCGAGACCGGCAAGGGCCGCGACATTACCTATGAAGAGGCGATGGAGATCCTCCAGCGCGCCGAGGATAACGGCTATGTCCACCAGATCACGAACATCGACGGCGAGGACAAGATCTTCGCCATCTGCAACTGCGCGCTCGGCTCCTGCTTCGCGCTGAGAACGAGCCAGCTGTTCAACACGCCCAATATGTCCGCCTCTGCTTACCGCGCCCACGTCGATGCCGACAAGTGCGTCGCCTGCGGCAAGTGCGCCGAGGTCTGCCCGGCCGGCGCCGCCAAGCTCGGCCAGAAGCTGTGCACCAAGACCGGCCCCGTGGTCTATCCGCAGCAGCCGCTGCCGGACGACAATCACTGGGGCGAGCATATGTGGAGCCCGAACTATAAGGACGACAACCAGAAGCAGTGCCACGAGTCCGGCACCGCCCCCTGCAAGACCGCCTGCCCGGCGCACATCGCCGTGCAGGGCTATATCAATCTGGCCGCGCAGGGCCGCTATCTGGACGCGCTCAAGCTCATCAAGCAGGATAACCCGTTCCCGGCCGTCTGCGGCAGCATCTGCAACCGCCGCTGCGAGGAAGCCTGCACCCGCGGCGATGTCGACCGCGCCGTCGCCATCGACGAGATCAAGAAGTTTGTCGCCGAGCAGGAGCTCCAGGCCGACAAGCGCTACATCCCGAAAGTTATCACCCACCGTGGCATCGCCGATCCGTACCCGGAGAAGATCGCCATCATCGGCGCCGGCCCGGCCGGCCTGTCGTGCGCCTACTATCTGGCGAACATGGGCTACGAAAACGTCACCGTGTTTGATAAAAACGAGGTGCCCGGCGGCATGCTGACCCTCGGCATCCCGAGCTTCCGCCTCGAGAAGGACGTTGTCAACGCCGAGATCGAGGTGCTCCGGGAGATGGGCGTCCACTTCCAGTGCGGCGTCGAGATCGGCAAGGATCTCACCATCGACCAGCTGCGCGAGCAGGGCTACAAGGGCTTCTACCTCGCCATCGGCGCGCAGAAGAGCGCACCCATCGGCGTGCCCGGTGAGGACCTCTCCGGCGTGTACGGCGGCGTGGACTTCCTGCGCAAGGTCAACCTCGGCAAGAAGCCGCGTATCGGCAAAAAGTGCGCCGTCATCGGCGGCGGCAATGTCGCCATGGACGTCTGCCGCACGGCCATCCGCCTCGGCGCGAAGGATACCTACGTCATCTACCGCCGCAGCCAGGCTGAGATGCCGGCGGACGCGGAGGAAGTCGCGGAAGCCATGGAAGAGGGCGTGCAGTTCCGCTTCCTGAGCGCTCCGGCCGAGATCCTCGGCGAAAACGGCAAGGTCAAGGCCCTCAAGGTCGAGATCATGGAGCTGGGCGAGCCCGACGCGAAGGGCCGCCGCAAGCCCGTTGGCACCGGCAAGTTCGAGACCATCGAGGTCACGTCCGTCATCGGCGCCATCGGCCAGCGCGTCGACCTTGGCCGCATCGCGCCGGAGGCTATGGTCTTCAACCGCAACGGCACCGTCCAGGCCGACGGTGTGACGTATCAGACCGCGCAGCCCGACATCTTTGCCGGCGGCGACGTGGTCACCGGCCCGAAGTTTGCCATCGACGCGATCGCGGCCGGCCGCGAGGGCGCCATTTCCCTGCACCGCTACGTGCATGAGGGCCAGAGCCTGACGCTGGCGCGTGACCCGCGCGAGTTCTACGAGCTCGACAAGAAGGCCGCTGTTGTGCCGATCGACTGCTTCGATGCCCCGGCACGCCAGACCGTCGCCCATGACGCGAGCAAGGCCAAGACGTTCTCGAACGACCGCATCACCTTTACCGAGGCGCAGGTCAAGGCGGAGGCGTCCCGCTGCCTCGGCTGCGGCGTGTCCGTCGTCGACCAGAACAAGTGCATCGGCTGCGGCCTGTGCACCACGCGCTGCGAGTTTGACGCCATCCACCTGACCCGCGACGTGCCGGAGGCCAGCCGCATGACCCGCACCGAGGACAAGATGAAGGCCATCCTGCCGCACATGGTCAAGCGTGCAGCGAAGCTCACCATCAAGGACATCAAGGGCAAGCGCGCAAAGTAAGCCGACCGGAGGAACCACACGATGCACGAACTGGGAACCGTGTTCTATGTCATCCAGGAGGTCGAAAAGGTCGTCGAGGAAAACCACCTGACCCAGGTCGCCAGTGTTACGCTGGAGGTCGGGGAGGTCAGCGGCATCATCCCGTACTACCTGACCGACTGCTGGAAGTGGGCAGTGGAAAAATCACAGTATCTCAAGGGCGCGGAGCTGAAGATCGAGACGCTCCCCGCCGTGACCTATTGTGAGGATTGCAAACAGACATACCCCACGGTCAAATACGCCAAGATATGCCCCCACTGCAAGAGTGAGCATACTTATCTGCTCAGCGGCAACGAGTACACCATCAAGGAGATCGAAGCCTGCTAGCAGCCGCAAAAACCGCACACGGGGAACGCCGATGGGCGTCCCCCGTGTTTTCTTATCTTTCCGCCGGTGCGCTGTCGATCGGGATCTGGATGATCTCCAGCCGGCGTTGGGCGGCGTATTCGAGCGTGCGGGCCGTGCCGCCGGGCCGGCCGTCAAACGCCGCGATGAGGATGCGCGAGGCATCGACCATGTAGCGGTTGCGGCGCATCATGCACCCGGGGGTGTAGGCCTCCTGTACGAGCGTCTGATAGTCGCACTGGCGCAGGTCGTAGGCATAGCGCTCGCGCAGCTCCGGCCGCCAGCGGTCGGCCTGGCCGGAGTAGGGGATGGCCGCCTCGATCGTGACCTCCGGGTGCTGCAGGCGCAGATAGCGCGCGGCATCGAAAAAATACAGGTCGCAGCCGTTGGCCATGCCGCAGATGAAGTGGCGGATACCGGCGGCGTAGACGGCGTCCACGGCGTCAAAGAGCTGCTGCTGCAGCTTGCGGCAGCGGGGGTCATTCTCATCGCTGCCCCAGGGCAGCTTGTATTCCCGGTGGCCGGTGAAGCAGCAGGTGTGTTCGCGCTCGGGCATGGCGGCAGCCTCCTTTTCAGTGGTGGCCTCCATTGTACGCGCCCGGAACGCATCTGTCAAACCTTTCCTGAAAAAAGTGCTTGCATTCTGTTGGCACTGTGCTATAATGCAGACAGTAAAACAACTGAATCGAGATGTCTTCGGGGCAGGGTGTAATTCCCGACCGGCGGTGATAGTCCGCGAGCCGAGCAAGGTTGAATCGGTGCAATTCCGATACCGACAGTATAGTCTGGATGATAGAAGATGTTACGGACCTCCATAAGTTCGCAGCGCCTGAAGGACATGTTCTTTCAGGTGTTTTTCATTCCATGGAGGTGCTTTGTCATGTTGAAAGAAAACCTGTCCTTTATCGGTGTCTGCGCGCTTGTGTTCGCGGCATTGCTCGGCCTTGCGTATCTGTTTGAGCGCACGGTCTGCCGCGATCTGCAGCGCCGCAGCCGCAGCCGCAACATCAGCTATGTGGCCATGTTCTCCGCCCTCGGCGGCGTGCTGATGCTGCTCGAGATCCCGCTGTTTTTCGCGCCCGGTTTCTATAAGATGGACCTGAGCGAGCTGCCGGTGCTCATGAGCGCGTTCTACCTCGGCCCCGTGGCCGGTGTCATCACGGAGCTGCTCAAGGTGCTCCTGAAGCTCCTGCTCAAGGGCACGAGCACGGCCTTCGTCGGCGACTTTGCTAACTTCGTCGTCGGCTGCACGTTCATCCTTCCCGCCGCTGTCATCTACCACCACCACAAGACCCGCCGCACCGCCATCATCGGCATGGCCGTCGGCACGCTGTGCATGACGGTGTTCGGCAGCCTCTTCAACGCCCTGTACCTGATCCCGAAGTTCGCCGAGCTGTTCCACCTGCCGATCGATCAGATCGTCGCCATGGGCACGGCCGTGAACAAGGGCATCACCAGCGTGCCGACGCTCGTGCTGTTCGCCGTCGTTCCTTTCAATCTCATCAAGGGCATCGTGGACTCGGCACTGACGTATCTGCTGTATAAGCGCGTGGAGTTCCTGCTCTTCCCGGAGCTGCGTAAGAAGGATAAGGTCCAGCCGCAGGTCCAGTCGAAGGACCCCACCCCGCAGCACTGAGATCGTACATAGCAAACCGCCTGCAGACATCAGCCTGCAGGCGGTTTTTTGCCGCCGCAGATGCGGCGCACCGTGCGCAGCAGCAATGTGAAGCTGAGCGTAAAGTTCACGCACTCGTTGAAATACAAAATAAAGATGTACCCCGCCAGCCCGAACCGCGGCAGCAGCACCCACACGAGCACCACGCCGAGCGTGGCGTCGAGCACGTTGATGGCCATGCAGCGCGTCTGCTGGCCGAGCCCGCGCAGGCAGCCGTCGGTCACGGTGTCGAGATACATCACCGGCACGAGCAGCGCCAATAGCCGGATGTAGCGCCCTGCGTCGTCCGAGTGGTAGATCAGCCGCCCGAGCGGCCCGGAAAACGCCAGCAGCAGCACGGCCGTGCCGCACGCGAACAGCAGGCAGCGGTACAGCAGCGTGCGCACCAGCCGCCGGATGTCCCCGCACCGGCCGGAGACCTGCGCCGTCGTCAGTTCCGGCACGAGCAGATCCGCCAGCGCATACAGCAGGCAAGAGGGGAAGAGCACCACCGGCAGCGCCATGCCGTGCACGATGCCATAGCCCGCGAGCGCGCGGTCGGCCGACAGGCCGGAGCTCTTGAGCCCGCGCGGGATGAGCAGGTGCTCCAGCGTCGTGAGCGACGTGCGCGCATAGGCCGACACGGCCAGCGGCAGCGCCACGGCGAGCATCCGCCGCGTCAGGTGCGGCACGGTGTCGCCGCCGCGGCGGTATTTGCGCCGGTCGAGCGCATACATCGCCGTCATCATCAGCAGCGAGGCCACGTCCGCACACGCACCGCCTGCCGTGACAGCGGCGCAGCTCTGCTCGAGGTCGCCGGCGGCCGCGTAGGACAAAAACCACATCACGCACGTGATGCTCACCAGCTGCTCGAGCAGGTGCACGAGCGTCGGCTTCCACACGCGGCCGGAGGCGGTGAAGTATCCGTCCATGACCGACGAGAGCGCGATACACGGCAGGCTGATGCTCGTAATGCGCAGCGAGCGCACCGTGCGCGCGTCGCCGATCCAGAGAAAGCCCACGGGCTCGGCCAGAAAATACACCATCGTGCCCGCACACAGGCCGAAAAACAGCGCGTAGCACGCGCACCGGCGCATCGCCCCAGTGACGCCTGCGCCGCGCTCGAGCCCCATCTCCTCGGAGATCAGGCGCGTGGTGGCAAAGCGGATGCCGGAGATGGCGAACGTGGCAAACAGCACGCTCACCGACATGACGAGCTGGTACAGCCCGATGCCGGCCGCGCCGATGCGCCCGACGATCCACGCCTGAAAGACGAGCCCGATGCAGCGCATCACGATCGACGAGCCGGTCATGAGCGCGGTGTTGACGATGAGCCTGCGATTTCTGTGCACGCGCGCGACCTCCCGACGCAGTTTGTACCACTCTATGGCGCGGGAGCGGAAAACATGCCGCCCGGCGGGTGCCGGGCGGCATTTCGTGCATCATTCAGGTGTGCAGGTCGGTCTTGATCTTCGTCGTGGAGATCTCGGGCGTGCGGGGGAGGTAGACGACCTCGCATTTGTCCTTCAGGAAGTCGAACTTGCCCTTCCAGTCGTCGCCCATGACGAACACGTCCACGTGGTATTTGTCCACGTCGGTGACTTTCTGGTCCCAGCTCTCCTCCGGGATGACGAGGTCAACGTAGCGGATGGCCTCGAGCATCCGCTTGCGATCCTCGTAGGAGAAGTAGCTCTTTTTGCGCTTTTCGTTCCAGTTGAATTCGTCCGTGCTCAGCGCCACGATCAGGTAATCGCCCTGCTCCTTGGCGCGGCGCAGGAGGTTGATGTGCCCGTAGTGCAGCAGATCAAAGGTGCCGTAAGTGATGACACGTCTCATGTGTGCTCCCTTTCCCGGAGGCGCTCGGCCAGAAACGCGGCGACGCGCTCGGCGGAGTGTCCGTCTGTGTATTGGTTGGTCAGCTTCGTGAGCTGCATGCGTTTGGTCCGCAGCGGATCGTCGCCCGCGGCAAGCTGCTCGAAAAACACGCGGAAATCGTCCGGCGTGTCGAGCATGGCCGCGCTCTCGCGCAGCGGCTGCGGGTCGATGGCAAAGCCCGGCTGCCTGGCGTAGGCGTCGATGTCCTCGAACGTCAGCCCCACGGGCTTGCCCGTGAGCAGGTAGTCGAACAGCACGGAGGAATAGTCCGTGATGAGCGCGTCCGTGCAGGCGAGAAATTCATAGGACGTGATGCCGTGCGCGGCAAAGAGCCCGTCGTCGATGAAGCGGAGGTGGCTCAGCTCCAGCGCGCGGATGTGCGCGAGGTCCTGCGCCGGGTGGGGTTTGACGATCACGAGCGTGTTTGTCGCCCGCGCGGCCTCGTTCACGGCCGCGGCCGCCGCCGGGTCATGGATGACGGGGATAGAGATGTCCGTCGTCGCAACGAGGTTGTTCTTGTGCTGGCGGTATGTGGGATACCAGACGACGAAGCGGTCGAACTCCGTGCCGAAGATGTTCTTCAGATCGCATTTGTGCGTGAACAGGTCATCATTGCGCGGGAAGCCGAGCGTGACGAGCTTTTCCGGCGGGATGTGAAATTCATAGCTGTTCACCGCGTCGAAAAACGGGGCCTGACTCAGCGCCCAGTCGGTCGTCGGGTCGCAGAAATAGTAGTCGTGCACGCTCTTGAGCGGACTGCCGTGCGTCAGATACAGGTGCACGGTCTCCGGCCGGAGCTTCTGGATCTGGCCGTTGCAGTCCACGATGGCGGCGGCGCGGGCGCGCAGCCAGAACAGCCGTAGCAGTGCCCATTTTCCCTGCGTGCCGGCAAAGGACACGTTCTTTTCGTGCACGTTCCGGAAAGCTGCCGGATCCGGCACGACCCACACGAGCCGGTACCGGTCGTTCCAGCCCTGGGCCAGCAGCGTCCGGTACAGGGTGCCGGTGTTGTCGCCGAGGGGCGGCGCGCTCTCGAGCAGGATGACCGGCTTGCCGGGCAGCAGGCTCAGCAGCCGCACGAGCAGGTGTTTCAAGCGTTGTTTCATTTTCTCAGCACCTTTCGCACCATGCCGCCGACGAGGGCCTTTTCATATCCGTTCATGGACAGCAGCCACACGGAGGCACAGTAGATCGCTGTGTAGACGACGATGCCGCCGAGCAGCATCGGAATGCTGTAGAGGTTCACAAACAGCATCATCAGCACGCCGCACGCGGCGGGCGGCAGCAGACCGAGCGCCATGCGTCCGATGTTTTTCCAGAACACGGTCACGTCGATGTTCAGCCGCCGCTGATAGAAGATGTTCATCACGAGCCCGTTTGCCAGCGCGACGGCGACGGCCGTGCCGATCGCGCAGCCGATCGCGCCGAGGTACTGGCACAGCCAGATGCTGATGGCGAGGTTGCCGATGGCCATGGCTCCGTAGATGATCGAGCGGTATTTGTGCAGATTCTGCGCACGCTGCATCTCGATGCCGAGATTCTGCGTCAGCGGCACCATACCGGGGATGATGAGCAGCAGCACAATGATATACGCATCGTCATAGCCCGGCCCGGCCCAGAAATAGATAAACGGCTTGCCGAAGAAGATGATGCCCGTGCACACAAGCGACAGAATCAGAAACTGGATGCGCCCCACGCGCACGAACAGCTCCGTGAGCACGGTACGCAGACGCGCCTTGTCGTCCTTGTTGTCCTGCACGAGCTGGTGGATGCGCGGCGTGAACACGGACGACACCGCCGTCGAAAACGAGATGAAGTACGTGTGCAGCTGCTGGCCGACGGCGTAGACCGCCGTGGCGGCCGTGCCGCAGTAGCGCGTGATGATGAGCTTGTCGAGGTTGTTGTTGACCTGGTCGACGACCATGTTGATGGCGATGAAGCCAGAGAACACAGCGATGTCTTTGAGCACGGCGCCGTCAAAGTTCCGGAACGAGACCCGAATGTGCAGCTTGCCGAAGCAGTAGATCAGCCGCAGCACGTCCACGAACACGGAGATCGTCACCGTGACGACGACCATGCCAATCGAGCCGTAGCCCGCCAGCAGCACCGGCAGCGTCACGAGCGGGGACACGACCGTGCGCAGGATCTCCGTCGCCTTCAGGAACACGAACTGCTCCTGCGCGCTGATGATGTTGCTGAACACGCTCATCGGGAAGCTCACGGCGAGGTTCGCCGTCAGCAGCAGCATGAGGATGCGCGCCGTGTGGTACTCGGCGTCCGTCAGACCGGTCTTGAACACCATCTCCAGATGGAACGTCAGGTACAGTCCGCACGCGAGCGCGATCAGACCGATGATGGAAAACACGATCAGGAACAGGCCGTTGAGCCGCGCAATCTTGTCGTCCGCCTTTTCCTTGCGGTAGAGGATATAGTAGCGCACGTAGCTGCCGCCGAAGCCGAGACTGAGCACCGACAAAATGGCGATCGTCGAGGCGACGGTGGAGTACAGGCCGTACTCGCTCTTGCCGAGGATGCGCAGCATGAACGGCGTGTAGGCGATGGAGACGATGATGTTGAGCGTCATCTGCACATACGTGAGCAGAGAGCCGGAACGCAGTTGATTGTGATGCTTCATAGTGTCAGTGTCCGGCGGCGGCAAACAGCAGGTGCACGGCCCGGTATTGCTGCTTTCCGAGCAGGGACAGCACCAGCTTCTTGCGCGCCGGATAGCCTTTCAGATAGGGGTTGTGCCGGTAGTCGGGGAAGCGCGCGGCGGTAAAGTCCAGCAGCTGCGGCAGCAGCGGGTGCGCGCTCTGCGCCTTGAGAATGCGCACGGACGCATCATAGAGCACGTTGTCCACGCAGAGCTTGCCGAGCTCGTTTTCGTACTGCTCGAACAGACCGCGCGCCTGATACCACGTCAGCACGTCGTCGATCGCGTCCATGATCTCGGCGTTGGCGTCGAGCGCGCGCTTGGTCACGGAGCCCTCGTGCTGCCGGTAGAGGTAGAGCACGTCCGGCAGGATCACAACGGACTTTGCAGCCGTGAGCATCTTGCGTGTCATGCACAGATCCTCGCCCCAGCCGCGGGCGCGAAAGCGGATGCCCGTGTCCGTGAACAGGGTGCGCCGCCAGGCCGCGATGCAGGCTGACGGGCGGTTGAGCAGCAGGGCAGGCGTCTCCTGAAGTGTCAGCGGCGTATGCAGCGGCAGGTCGTCGGTGAACACCGCGCCGTCGTTGTCACCGGTCATGCGCAGACCGAAATAGCACACGTCGGCCTGCGTCTCGTCCAGTGCGGCGGCCAGCACGGCGAACGCCTCCGGCGTGTAGCTGTCGTCACTGTCGAGAAAGAGCACATAGTCGCCCTGCGCGAGCGGGAGCGCCGCATTGCGCGCGTCGCCCGCGCCGCCATTGGGCTTGTGCAGCACGCGGATGCAGTCCGGATGTTCGCGCGCGAGCGTGTCGCACAGCGCACCGCTCTCGCCGTCGGTCGAGCCGTCGTCCACGAGCAGGATCTCAAAGTCCGCGACCGTCTGTCCCAGCACGGAGTCTACGCCCTCGCGCAGGTATTCCCAGCCGTTGTAGACCGGGATGATGACACTGAATTTCATAGTTTCCTCCAGTCCGGGCGCTCAGCCGAGCTTGTCCTTCACGGCGAAGAGCATCCGCACGGTGCGGTATTTGCGCTGCCGCAGCAGGCGCAGGATCAGCTTGTGGCTGCGCGAGAGCGTCTGCAGGTACGGGTTTTCCAGATAGTCCGGGAACTGTGCCTGCACGTAGTCCTGAAACCGGTCGAGCAGCTCGCTCTCCGGGTCCACGCGCAGCACGCGCACCGAGGCCGCGAGCAGCACATGGTCCACGGCCAGACGCGACAGCTCGTTGTAGTAGCGCTCGAACAGGCCGTTTTCGCGGTACCAGCCGAGCAGGTTGTCAAACGCGGTGAACAGCTCGGCGTTGCGCGCCGTGTTCGTGTTGCGCGTGATGGAGTTGGTGCGGTCCACGTAGTAATACAGAATGTCCGGCACGAAGGCGGCGCTTTTGGCCAATGCCAGCAGCTTCACGGACGTGCACAGATCTTCGTACCAGATGCGCGCCGGGTAGCGCACGCCGGAATCCAGAAACAGGCTGCGCCGCCAGATGCGGCTCCAGGGAGAGGGCATGGTCTGCATCAGCTCGGGCGTGTCGGCAAGCGTAAAGGTGCGGTCGGCCGGCAGGGGATCCACAAGCTCCTTGACCACGACGCCGTTTGCTTCCAGCGCCGCGCCGAAGCCAATGATGTCGCTGCCGAAGCGGGCGACGGCGTCGGCCAGTACGCGGAACATGTTGGGGGCAATGTAGTCGTCACTGTCGATGAAGATCAGATACTTGCCCTGCGCGGCCTCGATGCCGACGTTGCGCGCCTCGCCCACGCCGCCGTTCGGCTTGTGGATGGCGCGGATGCGCTCCGGGTGCGCCGCAGCATAGCGGTCGCAGATCGCGCCGCTCTCGCCGTCGGTCGAGCCGTCGTCGATGAGGATGACCTCGTAGTCTTCAAAATCCTGCGCCAGCACGGAGTCGATGCACTTGGGCAGGTAGTCCTTGACGTTGTAGACCGGGATGACAACACTGAAAATCATGCGCGTTTCTCCTCTCCGTCCGGCAGCGCGTCCGGCTTTTCGCTGCGCATCTGCGTCAGGTAATAGACCGCGGCCAGCAGCACCGACATGTAGATCGAGGCGTTCGGCCGCCGCAGCACGCCGGCAGTGAAGTAGGCGTACACCAGACACAGGCACAGCCCGATGCCGAAGGCACCGGCCTCCACCGTGAAGTATTTGCGGAAATCTTTGATCAGGCACTTGACGATCAGGTACAGGAAATAGCCGATGAAGGCGACCATCATGGCCAGACCTACCCAGCCATAGAGGAAGCAGATGCCGTGAAAATCGTTCTCCACGTCATAAATCTCGCCGTCAAAGGCCATGCGGCCGAGCTCCATGCCGAACAGGCGAGAGGTGAACGGCTGCTCGTCGAGCAGCATCTCGCAGAAGACGATCTTGCGGTGGCGGGTCGCCGTGATGTCCGTGACCTGATCGGAATAGCCATAGGCGGACATGACGCGCGCCGTGCCGAAGCGCTGGCACATATTCGGGGAGTAGAAATTATAGATCGTGCACAGGGCGTGGTAGCGCTCTTCGGGCGTGACGGTGGAAGTGCCGGTTTTGTTGCCCTCGGCACGCTGGATCATGCGTTCGGCGTCGTTCTGCTTGTAGCTCATGGCCTCGTTGTAGCGGTTCTGGTTGATATACATGGGCGACTGCTTGTAGGTCGCGCAGCACGCGGCGAGGATGAGCACCAGCACGGCAATGTAGCGCTTGGAGGTGCGGGCCTTGCCGGTCAGCACCAGCACGACCGGCACGCCCAGCGCGGCAACGGCGATCGAGAAGAATGCCAGGCGCGTGCCCATGAGATAGAGCTGCGCCAGTGCGGTGATGCTCGTGACCGTGAACAGCAGGAAGTTCTTTCTGCGGTAGCACAGCAGGATGACGATGGGCGCGAGAATGCTCATGATCGCGCTCTGTGCATTGCCGAACGAGTACCAGCCGAGAATGCCAACGTTGGTGGACTGATAGGTCGCCGAGGAGGTGTGTGTGAGCACGCTCACGACGACCGAGGCCGTGATGATCCAGAAGTCGAGCATCAGGCCGGTCTCAAACGCGCGGTAGCACTTTTCGTTTGCCCGCAGAAACGAGATGAAGCACAGCACGAACAGCGGCATCTGCACGACGCGCACAAAGTTGGTCAGGTCATAGACGATGCGCTGGTAGCCGACGATGAAGCAGGAGATGCAGTGTCCGACGAGCAGGAAGGCACAGGCGGCGATGGCGATGCCGTAGACCTTCTTGCGCGACGAGGTCACAAACCCGAGCACGCACACAACGGCGAACACGGCAAAACGTAGCAGCAATGTGATCGTGTTGCTCATACCGAGCCGGTCCGTCCAGAAGGACAAAATGTCCATCAGCGGCTGGATGACCATGAGGACGATGAGGAACGTGGGCAGATGGCGCGCGAGCGCGCCGGAAGTGTGTGTTTCTTGACGCATGAATTTACTCCTTTGTTTGTGTGTTGCCGGAGGGAATGGGCCAGCAGGCACGCAGGATCAGCAGCACGATCGCGCCGAGCACGAGACCGAGCACGAGGCCGATGCCGGTGCGCAGCAGCGAAACGAGAAAGTGCGCGCGGATATGACAGAATGTGTTGGCGACGGAAGCAAAGCCGATCGCGCCGAACACGCCGAACAGCCACGCCGTCAGGCGGCTGTGGTGCGCGGCACAGCAGTACGCCGCGGCGATGGCGGGATAGGCGATGAGAAATTCCTTTGTGCGCGGGCGAAACAGCAGCACGCGCTCCAGCCAGTTGCGCACGCGCTGCTCGCCGACGGAGACGGACAGCATCCCGTCGCCGGTGCGCAGGATGTAGACCGTGCCGACGGCGGCGAGGATCAGCACCAGGCACAGGAGCTTCCGCCGCCAGTGCCGGCTGTTTTCGCGCCGCAGCGTCTCGAGATCCTCGCGCAGCGTGCAGCCGCGCGTGTGCAGCAGCGCTGCTGCCAGCAGCACCATGGCCACGGCGTAAACGGCCAGCTGGCTGAGCTTCACGCCGCGGAACAGCCGCAGCACGAGCAGATATTCCGAACTGCTGAGGATCGCGCCGATGTAGCAGCAGCCCCAGAGCGTGATGGCGGCGCCCAGCGCCGTCATGCCCGCATAGCGGGCCACGGTCGGGCGCGTCCCGGCGCTTTCCTTCAGCTCTGCGGCCAGCATGGCGGCCGCCAGGCACGGAAACACGATGGCGGCCAGCAGCGCGAGCGCGGTGCACTGCAGCTCCGGCGCCAGAAAGGCGCCGCCCGCGCTCTCCGCGCAGCCGAGCGCGAACAGCAGCACGCGCAGCCAGCGGGCGCGCAGCGGCACGATGACGCCCAGCAGCACGATCGCCGCGGCAAACACGCCGATGCCGCACAGCGCCAGCAGCACGGGGCTGACGGTTCTGGCCTCGATGGCGGTGAGACCGCCGTAGTGATACCCGGCCGGGGCGAGCCGCTGCGCCAGCTGCTGCAGCAGCTGCGTGTACACGGCCGGCTCTGCGACGGTCTCACCTGCGGCGTCCGTCAGCGGCGTGAGCCACAGCACGGTCATGCCGCGGTCCACGACCGCGCGGTAAAGCATGTTGACGATCTCCTCCGCGCCGCTGTAGCCGAGCGTCTGGTAGCGCGCGCGGAACGTCTGGTTGAGCCAGAAGCCCTTGACCATGCCGCCGGTATATCCATCGAGCGTGTAGCCGTCCGGCAGGACGCAGCCGGTCTGGTTCTTGTCCTCGATGAGCACGAGCGTGCTGCCGCTCTCGCGCAGCGCGTCGAGCACCTGCGCCTGCGGCAGCGGCTCCGTGTCCGTGTCGACACCGGTCTGCCCCGCGGCGGCGAGCGTGTCATACCGCGCGGCGAAGAAGTAGGTCCCGCCCTGTGCGAGCCCGCCGGCCTGCGCCAGCGTCAGCCCCGCGTCCTGCGCGGCGCGCACGATGTCGGGTTTGGCCTGCTCATCCGGGGTGACCAGCAGCTCGCGCACGCCGGCATCGGACAGCTGCGTCAGCCATTCCTGCACCGGCACGCCGGAAGCATCCGCCAGCCGGACGGTGTCCTCATAGCTGATGACCACGTCGACCTGCCGCTGCGTCTGCTCGACCCCGATGCGGGCACCGAGCAGCCAGAAGGCCGCCAGAGTGCAGATGGCTGCCGCTATCAGCAGCAGACGATAAGAGTGAAGGTGTTGTTTCATAATCACGCACGCTTTCTGAATTTTTGCACGATCATCTGCAGCGCCTCCCGCTCGCGCAGCAGCCAGCAGATGCCGGCGTACAGCCCGATGCCGACCAGGCCGAGCGCGCAGAATTCCAGCAGGGTCAGGAGCTTGCTCAGTCCCGGCCGGTACAGCAGGCTCTCGCACGCCCACATCGCCATGCCGGTCAGCACGGCGGCGGCGAGGTTTTTGAGCAGCTTGCCGGTGCGCAGACTGCCGCGGGTATCGCGGAAGAAGCAGATGAGCGCGATGACGCCGCCGACGGTCAGCGACACGGCGGTCGTCCGCGCGATCAGGCCGCAGCTCTGGCTGTGCCGGAACACGAGGTTGAGCGCAATGTTCAGCGCCAGCACCACCGCGTTGATGAGCAGCGGCGTCAGCGTCTTGTGCATGGTGTAGTACGCCTTGTTGATCAGGTCCAGCACGCAGAAGCCCGCCATGCCCAGCGCGTACATGGCAAATACGCTGCTGGTCATCTGGGTAGACACGGCATTGAAGTTCCCGCTCTCGAACAGGACGTGGATGACCGGCACGGCGAAGGCGGAAAACAGCGCCGAAAACGGCAGGATGACAAACAGGGTGTTTTCCACCGTGCTGCCGACGTAGCGCTTGTATTCCTGCGCGTTCACCTGCGAATAGGTCAGATTGTATTTCGGAAACAGCACGACGCTGATGCTGTAGATCAGCGTGGTGGCGACGGGGGTGAAGAGCTTGTCCGCGTAGTACACGGCGCTCACGGCGCCGCTGCCGAACGAGGACACGGTATTGGAGTCCGCCAGGTAGCACAGCAGGAAGATGGACGTGGTGAACACCGTCACGACCGTCGTGCGGGCAAACAGCTTCAGATCGGGATCACGGAAGTGCAGCCCCGGGATCAGCCGGAACTTTTCCCGCACGATGCACGGGATCGTCATGGCAAACTGCAGCAGCCATGCAAAGCAGATGACCAGCACGTACTCGAGCACGCGCTCGCTGCTGGAAAACAGCACGAGAAACACGATCAGCAGCACGTTGTACGGCAGACTCAGGCTGCCCTGCAGCGTATAATGCTCCATGGACTGGAACACGGCGACCAGCAGGTAAATGACCACGATCAGCGGCAGCGTCAGCACGCAGATCTGCAGGTACATCCGTAGCGTTGGCAGGTCGGCGTCGCTCACGCCGAGCCAGTGGCCGACGGGCGCGAAATGGATCACGATCGAGGCGAGCCCGACGACCAGCGCGCTCACGAGCACGCTCACGCAGATCAGGTTCCCGGCCACGGCAAAGGCCTTGTTCCGGTCCTCGGCGAGGTGCCGCGAGATCACGGGCACGGCCGCGATGCACAGGGCATAGGCGACGGTCGTGAAGATATAGATCGTATAGTTATAGGAGATCGTATAGAGGTCGAAGGCCGTCTGCGTACCGAACACGCCGGCCTGCAGCGCCTCGCGCACGATACCGAGGATCTTGGTCAGCAGCGTGACCGCCACGACCAGACCAATGGTGCGCAGCGTTCGTTTGTTCTGGTTCTGGCTCATGACGCGGACACCTCTTTTTCGGACGGCGCAGCGCCGTCATGTGCCGTCAGGCAGTAGAGTGCAGCCAGCGCAGCGGAGAGGTAGAACGAGGCGTTCGGCCGCCGGAGAACGCTGGCAGAGAAGTAGGCGTTGACGATCAGGATTACCGCCGCCATGCCGAACGCGCACACCGGCAGCGTGAGGTACCGGCGCGGCTCGCGCGCCATGCGCCACAGCGCACGCCCGGCGAAAAACAGCAGGAATCCGGCCAGCAGTACCAGGCCGGTCAGACCATAGAGATAATACACGCCGTGGAAATCGTTCTCCGCGTCGAAAATGGCGCCCTGGCAGCGCGTCGCGTCCAGCTCGAAGCCGAACAGACGGCTGGTGGCCGGCAGCTCCGCCATGAGCAGGCGGCAGTAGACGAGCTTGGTCAGGCGGATGTCGCCGATAACGGAGATGTCCGTGGAATCGTGAAAGGCGTGCTCCACGTTTTCCAGACCGAAGCGCTCGACGGCCACGCGCTGATACTTCCAATACAGCGCATCGCGCGTCTCCTGTTCGGAGGCGCCCAGATCCTCGGCCGCCTGCTGCTGCTTACTCACGCTCTCGGCATAGGCCTGTCGGTTGCGGTACATGGGGCTCTGGTGATAGAGCCCGCCGCACAAAGCGGCGCACAGCAGCACCACGGCCAGCGCGCGCACGTTCCACTGCCGGGTCAGCGCCATGCTCAGGCATACACCGGCGGCGATGCCGAAGATCTCGGCATAGGCCAGCCGCGTGCCAAGCAAAAACAGCAGCGCAAAGCCGACGATGCAGTGCATCACGGCGGCGGGCAGCTTCCCGCGGCGCACGGCCGCAAGCATGGCAATCACGGTGAGCACGCCGAGGATGGCGCTCTGCGAATTGGGCAGCCAGAACCAGCCGCACCAGCCGATGCGAAACTTCGCATACGTGGGCATGCACGTCCCGGTCAGGACGGACACGAGCGTGACCGCCGCGATCAGGTACAGGTTGATCGTGCACGCGTCCTCGAGCACGTCCAGAAAGCGCGGCGTGCGCCGAAAGAGCGTGATCAGGCTGAAGGTATAGACCGGCAGCTGCGCAACGCGGATAAAGTTTGTCAGGTCGGAGACTGGATTTGCATAGCCCACGCGGCGGCAGGCAAGCATATGTGCGCCCCAGAACACGGCGAGCACGCCGCACAGGATCAGATAGGCGCGCCTACGGTCCGAGAGCACGAACGCCAGCACCGCGGCAGCCGCCAGCAAAAGCATCCGCAGCGCAAGCGAAATGCTCGTGCCGCGGCCAAGCGTCTGCGTCCAGAATGACAGCACATCCAGCAGCGGCTGCGCGGCACACAGGCCGATGAGCACACCGGGCAGCCAGCGCGGACGGGCCGCTTCCTGCGACGATATCGGTTGCATAGTTTTTCCTCTTTTTCTCTCAGGATAGTTACACTCAATCATACGCTTTTTTCCCGGTCAGGTCAACCTGCGCGGCCGTTTGTTCATATATTTTTAGAGAATATAGTATGCAGACACCCCCGGACGGAGTTTTTCTCCGTCCGGGGGTGTCTGTCGTGCCGGATCACAGCAGCTTGTCCGCCTCGTGCGCGTAGCTGCAGATGAGCTTGTCGAGCAGGCGCTGCAGGTCGGCGGCCTTCGGGTCCGTGACGGCCTGCGCATGCAGGCGGTGCAGCCCGTCGATGGCCTCCTGACTCAGGCCGAGGGAGCTGTAGACGTCGCTCTCGCCGGCGCGCTGCGCATCGGCGTCGTCGGCCGCCTCGTCAAAGCCGAGCAGGAAGTTCGGCGTCGTGCGGAAATACCGCGCGATGCGGCTCACGACCAGTGCCGACGGCACCGTGACCTCGCGCCGGTCGTTCGGCTTGAGGTACTTGCGCACGGCCGGGCGGCTGATGTCAATTTCATCGGCCAGCTCCTGCGTGTTGACGGGCTTGCCGTACACGTTGTTGCCGTTCATCAGATAGGTCAGCCGGTCACGGAATACGCTGCCGAAACCGCCGGCGGCCTCGTCGTTGTCTTTGCCCATGAAAACGCCTCCTGTTCCGGAAAGCAAAATTTTTCTAACTTTTTTCGGAAAAACACTTGACAAACCTGCAGAAATGGTTTATACCAAAGTTACGTTAATCAAAAACGAAACTTTGGTTTCAATCCGCAGGAACAATTCAGCTTTTCTTGTTCTCAGTAAAGCACAACTGCCTGCAAAAGTCAAGACATACTCCCACAAAATGACAAGGAGGTATTCCTATGAGCAAAGATCGTGATCTCATTTTTGATATGACCGAGGACCCGGAGGTCCTGACCTATCCCGCCGTCGATCATGAGCCGCTGCAGCTCGGCGGGGTGGGGGACGATGCGTCCGCCGCTGCCGACCGCCAGGTGACGACGCCGGGGGACGTACACGTCGCGCCGCAGATGCCCGCACCGATCGACGGCACGCTGCGCCAGTTCGCGCTGCGCGTGCCGAGCGTGATCGACGAGTGCAGCGGCATCATGGTGTTCGGCAAGCGCATCAAGTCGCTGGTGTTCTCGACCGACCTGTGCATCATCCGCAATGTCAACGCCGACGCGGTGTTCGCGGTCTATCCGTTCACGCCGCAGCCGGTCATCACGCAGGCGCTGCTCATGGCGAGCGATCTGCCGGTATTCGTCGGCGTCGGCGGCGGGCTGACGACGGGCAAGCGCGTCGTGAACCTCGCCATGTACGCCGAGATGCAGGGCGCGACCGGTGTGGTCGTCAACGCGCCGACGCCGGGCCGGATCCTCAACCGCATCCGCAGCAGCGTCGATGTGCCGGTCGTGGTCACGGTGGCCAATTCCGACACGAACTACCGCCACCGCATCGAGGACGGCGCGGCGATCCTGAACGTGGCCGCCGGCGCGCAGACACCGGAGATCGTGGCCGAGATCCGCGAGCGCTTCCCGGACTATCCCATCATTGCGACCGGCGGGGCGGATGACGAGAGCATCCGCGCCACTATCCGCGCCGGGGCCAACGCCATCATCTGGACGCCGCCGACGAACGGCGAGCTCTTTCGCGATGTCATGAAAAACTACCGCGAGGGCAAGCCGCATCCCTGATCTGATATCTCTTCTTTTTTGCTTTTCTCTTCCTGTTATCCAAGCGGAAGGACGCATCCATTCGGATGCGTCCTTTTGTTGTCCTGTTTGGCACCTCAGAGCAGGCAGAGCATGACGCACGCCTGTTCGCGGGTCGCGGTGTCGCGCGGGCGGAAGCTGCCGTCCGGCATGCCGCTGATGACGCCGGCGCGCTGCAGCGCCTCCACGGCGGGCAGGGCATAGTCGGCGATGTCGGCTTCATCCGTGAACGTGATGGCCGGATTGCCGGTGCCGAGCTGGATGCCGAACTGCCCGGCGTAGCGGTAGAGCATCGCGGCCATATCCTGCCGGGAGATCTCGGCATCCGGCGCAAACGCGGTGTCCGAGACGCCGTAGACAACGCCATTTTCGGCCGCCCAGTTGACGTAGGGCGCATACCAGGCGTCCGCCGGAACGTCAGAGAACTTGCCCGACGTGTATGCGGACACATCCGCGCCCTGCAGCCCGGCCAGCATGGTCACGAACTGCGCGCGCGTCACGTTGGCCGTCGGCTCGAAGGTCGTGGCGCTCGTGCCGGAGACGACGCCCGCATCATAGAGCTCCTTGATGTACGGATAGCTCCAGCGGCTTTCCGGCACATCCGTAAACGGGAACGGCGTTTCCGCCGGCTGCACGGCGTGGTAGGTGCTGTAGATGTCGTCCATCAGGTTGCGGTAGAACAGGTGCGTCTCGATGACGCTCTTGTTGGCAATGCCGCCGACGAACTGCATATGGTCGGCGCGCGTGACGGGCATGACGTACCAGATGCCGGGGTGGAAGGTGATGTCGGAATAGCCGTCATAGTTGACCCAGCCCTGTGTGCCGTCGCGCTTGAGGCACTCGGTGGTGTTTTTGTCCGTCGTGGTCGGGTAGAGGGCAGAGACGGTGTTGACAAGTCCGTCGTTCGGCAGCCAGCTCTTGTCGATGTAGATGCCCCCGGCGGTGTATTTGTCATAGTACTTGCCCATGTTGACGGAGCCGGGCATCATCAGCGCGCACATACCATTCGACGGGATGGCCGAGACGGTTGGGTAGTGGTTGCCGGTGAGCGGGTCCGTCGAGGTCTGGTCGCCCGCGTAGGAGAAGTAGTAAACATTCGGCTGGATCTCGATGCCCTTGTTGATCTCGAGCGACTTGTCGATCGTCAGGTCGAGGAAGGCGTTGTCGTTGTGCGACAGGAAATCGGATTTGAGCACACGGTCAAGCGCCTGGGCAAATGTCTCGTTGTCGTCCTTGCGGATGCCGAACTGGTCGAGCTGGAAGTCGTACACGCCCTTGAGCGATGACAGGCCCAGTGCCTTGGCGGCGGCCGTGGTCAGGTCGGCGGCGAACTTGGTAAAGTCGCTGTTGGACTCAATGAACGTTGTGCCGTTGTGCGGCGCGGCGATGGCGGTCAGCGAGTGGACCCATCCGCCCTTGCCGCCGAGGAAGAACGGGCTCGGCTCCACACCGGCGGCCTTGGCCGCGGCGACTTCCTCCGGGCAGCCGTTGGTGAGGATCTCGAGGAACAGGCGCGTCGTCGCGCCGCCGAAGCTGTGGCCGACGAGGTTCACGGCGCGCTCCGTGCCCCAGCCGTCGAACAGCGGCGTCTCATAGTCGATGCCGTAGCGCTCATGGCCGAAGTCCTGCGCGTGCTTGACACCGTAGTCCGTGCGCGCACCGACGAGCTGCGCGTACAGTTCGCACGCGCGGTCCCACGCGCTCGAGAGCGGGCCGACGGAGGCGGCATAGGTCTCGTAGCCCTTCGTGGCCAGATAGTCCGGCAGACTGCCGGTGGTCATGCCCCAGTAGGGCATGATGCGGAAGATTTTGTCGCGCTGTCCCCAGCCAAACAGGCCGTGCACGAACACGACCGGGTCGTCCGAACGGGTCTGCTCATCGGCCGCAGCGGCCGGAATGGCGCACAGGCTCAGCGCCAGCACCAGCGTCAGCAGCAGACATAAAAATCGACGTGCTTTTTTCATGTTTTTCCCCCTGTCTCATAGATTCACATTGCTTTTCTTCTTGCAAAAACCGGCGATATGCCTATATTATACCTGCTGCATATGTTGATTGCAAGACGTTTTGACGAAAAACTGTCGTGCACCTGCGCAGAAAGATCCCCGCGCCGCGGCGCGGGGATCTTAGTCTGCAAACAGGTTCCATGGAGCAATGTCCGGCGGCTGCTGCTCGAAATAGAGCACCTCGCCGGTGTCCGGGTGGGCAAAGTGCAGGCAGTGCGACCAGAGCGCGATCGGCCCGTCGTCGGGCAGCGTGCTGTATTTTTTGTCCCCCCAGAGCGGCAGACCACGCGACGAAAACTGGCAGCGGATCTGGTGCGTGCGCCCGGTCTGCAGATAGATGCGCACGAGTGAGAGCTCCGCGCGCGTGCCGAGTACATCATAGTCGAGCACAGCCTCCTGCACGCCCTTGGCCATCTTGTCCGTGACGTAGGTCTTGCGCTCGGCGGGGTCACGCCGCAGCAGGTCGCGGTACGTGCCCTGCAGCGCATCCGGCTCCCCGTGCACGACGGCGAGATACGTCTTGCCGAAGTCGTGCTCGCGGATCTGCGCCGAGAGTTTCGACGCGGCCGCCGGAGTGCGCGCAAGCACCATCAGCCCGCTGACCACACGGTCGAGCCGGTGCACGGTGCGCACGCAGGCATTCGGGTCACCGAGCGCCTGCCGCACCAGTTCGGGCACGCCGCCCGGCTCGTCCGTGGACAGCACGCCCGCCGGCTTGATGCACACGAGGATGCTGTTGTCCTGATAGAGAATGTCCATGTTGTCGCCTCGTTTCGGTGTCTGCCGCGAGTATACCACAAACCCGGCGCGCGGGCAACGAAAAAGGCGGCGCAAAAGCGCCGCCCTCGAAAACGTGGAGCGTCAGGCCTTTTCTTTCCCCTGACGGTAAAACGGAATGGCCAGCGCCATGATGACCGCGAACACGATCAGATAGTAGAGCACGGCCTTGCCGTGCGACACAACGGCCGCGACGCAGAAGAAGATGCAGCACACGATCGACAGCACCGGCATGACGTAGCGGTGAAAAGCGTTCAGCTCCTTTTCCCGGCGCATGACGTTGAGGAACATCGGAATATAGAGCGCGTAGAGCGTGATGATCGGCAGCTCGGACGAGTCGAAGCAAAACGGGCCGAACCAGCCCTCGGTGAGGTTGGCACCATAGAAATACGTCAGCCAGACGGCGCACATGAGCACGCCCACGATGGCGGAGTTTGCCGGCATGTTCGTGTATTGGTCGATGCCGAGAAACGCCTCCGGCTTCGGGCCGTTGCCGCGCGCAGCGACAGAGTAGAGGCTGCGCGTCGCGGCGAGCATGAGCCCGTTGAGTGTGCCGAGGCACGACACGACGACCAGCACGAACAGACCCACGCCGGCGGCCCGGCCGAAGATCTTCTCAAAGGCGAGCTTGGCGCCGGCCTCGCCGCCGGCCATGATCTCCGCATTCGAGACGCTGCCGGACAGGCCGATGTAGTAGAGAATGTACGTCAGGGCCACGATGAGCGTGCCGACGACAAGCGCGATCGGCAGGTTGCGCCGGGCATCCTTGAGCTCGGCGTTGATGCTCGTGGCGATGATCCAGCCCTCATATGCAAAGGCCGTTGCCGCCACGGCGGTGAACAGCGCGTGGCCGTTGCCGCCCTCGACGGTCGTGACGACGGTGGTGAAGTTTTCGATCGTTGTGCCGTTGGCAAAGCCGACGATCGTGCCGACGATGCCCATGAGCAGCAGCGGGATGAGCTTGATGACCGTGGTCGCCACCTGAAACTTGCCCGCCAGGATCGGAGACAGGGCGTTGACCGCATAGCTGCCGACAAGGAACAGGCACGCAAGGACCATGACCGGGCCGCCCGTGATGTCAAACCCGCACAGCACGCCGAGATACCGCGCGCTGACCCAGGCCAGCACGGACGTCATGGCCGGGAAATAGATAAACGTTGTGAACCAGCCCATATAATAGGCGTAGCGCTTGCCCATGAGCGCCTCGGCGTAGTCTACGAGTCCGTTGACGTGCGCATAACGTGTGGCGAGGATGGAGAACATGTACGCGCAGATGATCATGATCAGGCCGCCGATCGCCCAGGCGAGGATGCCGAGCGGCAGGTTGCCGCCGGTCGCGGTGAGGATCTTCTCGGCTTTGAAGAACACGCCGCTGCCGATGACGATGCCGATGACGAGTGCGATCGCCGTCGGCAGACCATACTTTTTCTTCAGTTCATTGTCCATAAATCCTTTTCTTCTTTCCCCCAGATTTTTTGCCGCCAATTTCACGCTTAAAATCGCTAAATCAACAGCTGTAAGATATATTGTACATGACGGCGGCGAAAATTACAAGGAAAGGTTGTACAAAGCGTGCAAAAAGCCCTCCCGGACGGCTCCGGGAGGGCTATGCTGTGGATTTTGAAACACTGCCTTACAGCGCGCACAGCACGACGCAGGCCTGTTCGCGCGTCGTGGTGGCCTGCGGCTGGAAGCTACCGTTCGGCATGCCGCTGATGACACCGGCGCTGTGCAGTGCCTGCACGGCGGGCAGGGCGTAGGCGGCGATGCTGCCCTCATCCGTGAAGGGGGTGACCTTCGTCTGCTCGAGCTGCACACCGGCCTGCTGCGCGTAGTTATAGAGCATCACGGCCATGTCCTGGCGCGAGATCTCGGCAGCGGGGTCGAATGTCGTGGCGCTCGTGCCGCTGACGATGCCGCTCGCAGCCGCCCAGTTGACATAGGGCGCGTACCAGCTGCCCGCCTGCACATCGTCGAACGGGCCGGACGCATAGCCGGACACGTCCGCACCGGCGAGGCCGGCGATCATGGTCACGAACTGCGCGCGCGTGACGTTTGCGGTCGGCTCGAAAGTCGTGGCGCTCGTGCCGGAGACAACGCCGGCATCATAGAGCTGCTTGATATACGGATAGCTCCAGCGGTCGGCCGGCACGTCCGTGAACGGCAGACCGGTGCCCGGCGTCGGCGTGGGCGTCGGCGCGGTCACGTGGGAGAGGTTGTCCATCAGGCCCAGGTAGAACTGGCGCAGGGCCGGTATGCTCTGCGAGGCCAGGTCGGGCACCGGCATGCCGGCAATGAAGTTGCCGTGGTCATAGTGGCGCACGGGCATCACGTTCCACACGCCGGGCTGATAGCCGACGTTGGAGTAACCGTCCTGCTGGACATAGCCGGTCTTGCCGCTCTTGGTCAGGCAGCGGCCGGCGCTGTCGGTCGGGTACAGGGCGGAGACGGTGTTGACAAGGCCGTCGTTCGGGGCCCAGCTCTTGTCGATCCGGAAGCCGCCGGCGGTCGTCTGGTCGTAATAGCCGCACATCTGATTTGCAAACGGCACGAACAGCGGCGTCATATCGACGGCCGACGTGCGCTCGCCGGTAAGCGTGCTCTGGCGCGTCTTGTCGCCGGCATAGGAGAAGTAGTACACATTGGGCTGGATCTCAATGTCGTCGTTGAGCTCCAGCGCGCGGTCAATCGTCAGGTCACGGAACACGTTGTCGTTGTGCGACAAAAAGTCCGAGTGTAGCACACGGTCGAGCGCCTCGAGCACGGTCTCGCCGTCCTTGCGGTAGAAGCCGAACTGCTCGAGCTGGAAGTCATACACGCCCTTGAAGTCCGAGATGCCGAGCAGCTTGGCCATGGTGGTTGAGGCCTCGGCGGCGAACTGCGTCATGTCGCCGCAGCACTCGAGGAAGGTCGTGCCGTTGTGCGGGGCAGCCAGCGTCGTCAGAGAATAGACCCAGTCGGCCTTGCCGCCCTGGAAGAACGGGGAGACCTCCGTGCCGGCGGCCTTGGCCGCGGCCTGCTCCTCCGCGGAGCCGTCGGCCAGAATATCGAGGAACAGACGGATCGTTGCGCCGCCGAAGCTGTGGCCGACGAGGTTGATCTTCTTGTCCGCGCTCCAGCCTTCAAACAGCGGCTTGTCATACGTCACGCCATAGCGCGCGTGGCCGTACTCGGCGGCGTGGGCGGCACCGTAGTCCACGGTCGTGCCGGTGAGCTGGGCATAGAGCTCACACGCGCGGTCCCACGCGCTCGAGAGCGGGCCGACGGAGGCGGCGTAGCTCTCATAGCCCTTGCCCGTCAGGTATGGCATCAGGTCGCTTGTCAGGCCCCAGTACGGGGTCACGGCGTAGATCTGGTCGTGTTCGCCCCAGCCCATCAGGCCGTGGACGTAAATGGTCGGGTAGCGTTCGGCGCCCGACTGCTGCGTGTCTGCGGCGGCTGCCGGCAGGAGCAGCAGGCTCCCGGCCATCACCAGCGCGAGCAGCAGACACAGAAACTTTTTGCTCTTTTTCATGGTGTTGTGCACATTCCTTTCCGGCGCGCCGGGGCGCGCTTCTATTTTTTGAGTATTATAATTCCGGCCGCGCCGATTTGCAATCCTGGTAACGCAGAAGATGTTGTGTCAGATTCGTTCACGTGTGAGGTTTTTGGACACGTGACCGTATCTGCCGCACGGCAGCGCGGACACCTGTGTGCGCATACAAAAAACGTCCCCCGGCCTGGGCCGGGGGACGTTTGCAAAGCGGGGATTTACAGCATGCACAGCACGGTGCAGGCCTGTTCGCGGGTCGCGGTGGCGTACGGCTGGAAGCTGCCGTCCGGCATGCCGCTGATGACGCCGGCGCTGTGCAGCGCCTGCACGGCGGGCAGCGCATAGCCTGCAATGGCGCTCTCGTCCGTGAAGGGCGTCACGGTCTGCTCGTTGAGCGTGACGTCATACCGCTGTGCGTAGTTATAGAGCATGACGGCCATGTCCTGGCGCGAGATCGTCGCGTTCGGGTCGAAGGTCGTGGCGCTCGTGCCGCTGACGATGCGGTTGGCGGCCGCCCAGTTGACGTAGGGCGCGTACCAGGCGTCTGCGGGCACGTCGCTGAACGGGCCGTACTGGTAAGCGGACACGTTCACACCGGCAAGTCCGGCGAGGAAGGTCACGAACTGCGCGCGGGTCACGCTGCCGGTGGGCTCGAAGGTCGTGGCGGTCGTGCCGCTGACGACGCCGGCCTCATACAGCTCCTTGATGTACGGATAGCTCCAGCGGCTGGCCGGCACATCCGTGAACGGGAACGCGGTGCCGGTCGGCTCAGCGGTGTAGGTGCTGTAGATGTCCTCCATGACGCCGCGGTAGAGCGCGTGCGTCTTGACGAGGCTGCCGTTGAGCATGCCGCCGACGAACTGGATGTGGTCAAACGACTGCACGGGCATGACGTACCAGATGCCGGGGCGGAAGTTGATGTTGGAGTAGCCGTCGTAATTCGTCCAGCCCTGCTTGCCGTCCTTCGTCAGGCAGGTGCCGTCGCTGTGGATGGGGTAGAAGGCGGACACGGTGTTGACCATGCCGTCGTTCGGACGCCAGCTCTTGTCGATGTAGAAGCCGCCGGCAGTGTACTTGTCATAGTATTTGCCCATGTTGTAGGCGCCGGGATAGAACAGCGTCCACATCTTGGCCGACGGGATGTAGTTGCCGGAGACCGGGTCCTGCACGGTTTGGTTGCCGGCGTAGGAGAAGTAGTAGACATTCGGCTCGATGCCGATGTCGTCGTTGATCTCGAGCGACTTATCGATCGTCAGGTCAAGGAAGGCGTTGTCGTTGTGAGACATGAAGTCGGTGCTGAACACGCGCTGCAGCGTCTCGAGCACGGTTTCGTTCGGATCCTTGTAAATACCGAACTGCTCGAGCTGGAAGTCATAAAGATTCTTGATCTCCGTGATGCCGAAGCCCTTGGCGAGCGTCTCAGCCAGATTCGTTGCCACGTCCATGATCGTGCCGTTGGACTCGATGAAGGTCGTGCCGTTGTGCGGTGCGGCGATCTCGGTCATGGAGTGCACCCAGCTGCTCTTGCCGCCTGTGAACAGCGGACTCGGCGCGGTGCCGGCGGCCTTGGCCGCCGCGACTTCCTCGGCGCTGCCGTTGGCCATCAGCTCGAGGAACTGGCGCGTGGTCGCGCCGCCGAAGCTGTGACCGACGAGGTTGACGGCGTGCTTTGTGCCCCAGCCGGAGAAGAGCGGCTGGTCATAGGTGACGCCGTAGCGCGCGTGGTCGTGCGCTGCAGCGTGCGCCGCGCCGTAGTCGACCGTCGTGCCGGTCAGCTGGGCATAGAGCTCGCACGCGCGGTCCCACGCGCTGGAGATTGGGCCGACGGTGGCTGAGTATGTCTCATAGCCGAGCGAATTGAGATAGCTTGTCAGGCTGCCGGTGGTCATGCCCCAGTAGGGGAGCATGGCGTTGATGCCGGCGCGCTGGCCCCAGCCCATCAGGCCGTGTACGAACACGACCGGGTCGTCCTTGCTGCTCGGGCAGGTCTGGTCTGCGGCTGCTGCCGGGAAGACGCACAGGCTCGCGGCCAGAATGAGCGTCAGCAGCAGGCACAGAAAACGTTTGCTGTGTTTCATCATGTTTTCCCTCCAAAGTATATCAGTTTTCATGCTTTCTTATCATCACAAACTCCGACGAATGGCGCAAAACAGACGGAACTTCGAAAATTGTCGTTGTGTATATTATAGCACATAACCTCGTGAAAGGAAAGCCTGTTTTTGTGTTTCGCGCACAGAAGCTGCACATTACTTTAATGTTTTACAACGCAGTTATAATGCATCGGGACTGCGAAAATTGCCAAACTATGTCACTCGACAGGCGTGTGTGAGAAAAAGCCGGGAAGGACATTTTTGCATTTTTGTACGTCATCATTCACAAAAATTCATAAATTCTGTATTTGGTTTCGGAAAATTCTACGAATATGGGCATAATCTTGCAAACTGCATAAAAACCACTTTCGGATATTGTGAAGATTTGGACGACTTTGCACACATTCATTCTGGCGTGGCCGGGCCGGCTTTGCTATAATATAAACGAAAAGGAACCGCAAAAAACCAGAACAGATGGAGGTAATGGAATGAGCAAAAAGTATCTGTATTATTTCAGCGAAGGAAGTCAGGCGTTCGGAGGTGACAAGACTGCGATGCGCAATACGCTCGGCGGTAAAGGCTCCGGTCTTGCGGAGATGACTGCGGCCGGCATGCCGGTGCCGCAGGGCTTTACGATCACGACCGAGGCCTGCACGCAGTATTACGCGGACGGCCGCCAGATCAATGCGGAGATCCAGGCGGACATTTTTGCGCACGTCAAAGGCCTTGAAGAGCTGACCGGCAAGAAGCTCGGCGATGTGAACAACCCTCTGCTGGTGTCTGTGCGCTCCGGCGCGCGCCAGTCCATGCCCGGTATGATGGACACCATCCTCAACCTCGGCCTGAACGACGCGTCCGTCGAGGGCCTGGCCAAAAAGACCGGTAACTCCCGCTTTGCCTACGACAGCTACCGCCGCTTTGTGCAGATGTTTGCGGACGTCGTCATGGGCGTGTCCAAGAGCCTGTTTGAGGAAGAGATCGACAAGATGAAGGCTGCCAAGGGCGTCACGAACGACGTCGATCTGGACGCGGACGATCTCAAGCAGCTCGTTGTCATCTTCAAGAAGATCTATGAGGACAATGAGCACAAGCCCTTCCCGCAGGATCCGAATGAGCAGCTCATCGAGGCGGTCAAGGCTGTGTTCCGCAGCTGGGATAACCCGCGCGCGAACGTCTACCGCAAGATGAACGAGATCCCCTACGAGTGGGGCACCGCTGTCAACGTCCAGCAGATGGCTTTCGGTAACTCCGGCGACCGCTCCGGCACCGGCGTTGCATTCACCCGTGACCCCGCCACCGGCGCTAAGAAGCTGATGGGCGAGTACCTGATCAATGCACAGGGCGAGGACGTTGTTGCCGGCGTGCGCACTCCTTCTCCCATCAGCCACCTGAAGGATCAGATGCCTGAGGTGTACGATCAGTTTGTCGAGATCGCTACCCGTCTGGAGAACTACTTCCGCGATATGCAGGATATGGAGTTCACCATTGAGGACGGCCACCTGTATATGCTGCAGACCCGTAACGGCAAGCGTACCGCACAGGCTGCTCTGCAGATCGCCTGCGATCTGGTGGACGAGGGCATGATCACCGAGCAGGAGGCTGTCCTGCGCGTGGAGCCCAAGCAGCTGGATACCCTGCTGCATCCCCAGTTCGACGCTGCTGCCCTGAAGGCTGCAGAGGTCGTCGGCAAGGGTCTGGCAGCTTCTCCCGGTTCTGCCTGCGGCCAGATCGTCTTTACTGCTGAAGAGGCAGAGGAGATGGTCAAGTCCGGCAAGATGAAGAAGGTCGTTCTGGTGCGTCTGGAGACCAGCCCCGAGGATATCGTGGGCATGCAGGTCTCTCAGGGCATTCTGACCGTCCGCGGCGGCATGACCAGCCACGCAGCCGTTGTTGCCCGTGGTATGGGCACCTGCTGTGTCTCCGGCTGCGGCAATGACAACGACGTCAAGATCGACGAGGAAGCAAAGACCTTCGAGATCAATGGCCACAAGTTCGCCGAGGGCGACTGGATCTCCAT
>ENA-UEYI01000027-UEYI01000027.1-human-gut-metagenome-genome-assembly--contig:-NODE-27-length-113232-cov-7.888542_pt1 | contig 113232 bp, 87 predicted proteins | sample MGYA00242900_ERZ507916 | MGnify/ENA primary metagenome ERZ507916 (study PRJEB26167, sample SAMN06115521) | human gut metagenome | host: Homo sapiens | place: China:Chongqing | collected 2015-09-02...
GGAAGTTAAGCTCTCCATCGCCGATGATACTGCATAACGTCATGTGGGAAAGTAGGCCGCTGCCAAAGATTGTTCGAGACCCCCTTGCAGCTCACAGCGCGAGGGGGTCTTTTTTGTCCCCGCTCCGCCGGGGATTTTTTTGTTTTGGGGACGGCAGGCAGATGCCTGAAGATGTGAAGAAAGAAAAGTTTGCGGGGAGGAAAACCTTTTTGGAAAAAGGTTCTCCCTCCCCGCGTCCCTCCCTTCCAAAAACTTTTGCCGCTAGACCTGCGGGGATGTCGGCGCTTGTGTTCCGTGCAACAGGGGGAATCCCCTCCTGTCTTCCTCAGACAGCGCGCGATGTCCGTTTTCATCATCGTATCAGCAAATCATGCCCCCCAGCCTGTAAACGAGCCGGCGTCCAATGAGGCCTCGGGCAGCAGGCACGTTTTCAGGTGGACTGATGCGGATCCCGGATCTTTTCCCGGATACGCTAGACTAAAAAAAGCTGTTGTCACAGCCGTAACCGCTGCGTCCGGATGACTGACGCGGGCTAGCTGCAAAAGCAGGCACGGCTGTGCTCTTGGCTCACGGCCTTTTGTACCATGACGAGCTGATTTGCCATCCTACCGACTGCGGTCTGCGTTCTTTTCAGGGTAATCTTTGTTTTCTCCATGCCTTAGCCTGTACCACACCGAGAGAAGTCAAAGTGCGGGCTAATCTCCTTCAACCTGTGCCCTCCATGCTGGAATGGGCTTGCACAAAGTGTTTCTTATGGATAGTATATAAGTATTGATTATTAAATTTATTAAGGAGGCTCCATGAAAAAAATCGTCCTGGGGACCACTCTGGTCCTGGTCGGTATCGCACTTTATACCAGTCTTGCGCTGGCGGCAGAAACGAGCCCGCTTGCCAATGCCATCGCCAAACAACTTGAAACGGCGCCGCAGTCCATCGACATGCAGGCGGCCCCCGGCTATCTGGGGATTCCCGGCGGGCCGCAGACCAACATGCTGCTGGCCTTCGGCTGGGCCCTGTGGGTGGGCTGGATCTTCTCCACGGTAGGAGCTTTTGGCGGCGTCATGGCCGGTGTGGGCCACATGAGTGTGCATGGCCTGGGCGCCTATGCCAAATCCTTTGGGCAGACGCCCCTCAACAAATCCATCACCGACTCTGTGCGGGCGTCCAACCAGATGCTGGCCGGGCTTTCCGCGGCCCTGAGCACCTTCAGCTACTATCGTCTGAAGCGTATCGTGCTGCCGCTGGGGATCGCTCTGGGGCTGGGGTCCATCGTGGGCGCTTTCATGGCAGTCAAGCTGACGGCCGGTAAACTGAATTTTTCCTCGTATCAGGGCTATTTTGGCCTCTTTGTCCTGCTGTTGGGCTGCTATCTGATGTGGGAGACCTCTCCCGCCGGGCAGCGTTCCAAGGCCAAGGCCAAAGAAGCTGCCAAAGCTTTCGAAGCGTCGGTGAAAAACAAGAATCCCGGTGAGGTCGTGGAGACCGGTGTCCGTCTGCGCAGCTTCAGTCTGGGACGCTGCGTCTTCACCTTCTGCGGCGTGGAGTTCTCCTTCAATCCTGTGCTGCCGTTCGTGGGCGGTATCGTCATCTCTTCCATTGCCGCCTTCCTGGGTGTGGGTGGCGGTTTCCTGCTGGTACCTTTCCTGACCAGCATCACCCAGCTGCCCATGTATCTGGCCGCAGGAACGTCCGCTCTGGCCGTGCTGGTAAGCATGATCACCGGTATCACGACCCTGCTGCTGCATGGCGTGACCGTGGACTGGTCCCTGGTGGGGCTGGAACTGGTGGGCATCGCCGTGGGCTCGCTTATCGGGCCTTACACGTCCCGCTTTTTCTCGGACATCTGGCTGAAGCGTCTTTTCATCGTCCTTGCCCTGTATGTGGGTACGGATTACGTCTTGCGCGGCTTCTTCAATTACCGTATTTTCGGGTAACTACCGGAGGGCAGGGGCTTTCCCTGCCCTGTTTTTGCGCGGCATGAAAAGTTTTTTGTTATGGATAGATCCCTGGTGCATCGCTCCGTACCGCTGGTTCCCGGAGCTGCCGGAATGGGGCTATATAGTGGGGACATGCGTACTGGCAGCCCAGGCCGTGCTGCTGGGCCTGCTGACCTTGCGGCTCGGGCAGCGCATGCATGCGGCCCGCCTCAAGGAACTGCGCACCGAGATGCGGCATTACCACAAGCTGAGTGAGCGAGCGTTGCGCGAGAGCGGCAAGGAGGCTTACAAGGCAGTCAATCGCCAGGGGCATGAGGCCTTTGGCTATTATTTTTCCCTCAACGGAGCTCTGTGGGTAGCGTCGTTATGGCCTGTCCCTCTGGCTCTGGCCTGGATGCAGGCCCGTTTCGGTACGGTCAGCCCCTCCCTTCCATTTTCTTTGCCCCTGCTGGGGCCTGAGCCGGGCTTCGTCTTCTGGTTCGTGCTGGCCTACATCCCCTTGCGCCTGCTGCTGGGACGTCTGGTATGTCCTGTCGGGCAGGACGGACAAGGGGCGATCATCGACTAATACACGCCCGCCATGCGGGCAGGAGTCCATATATGGCGTCATCCATCGTCTACTCCTTGTGCGGCATGTGCAATACACGCTGCCCTGTGGAGATTCATTGTGAGAACGGCGTGCCGCGCTGGATATGCGGCAACAGCCACAGTGCTTCCGGGGCGGCCCTGTGCCCCCGGGGCGCCGCGTCCCTGGCCCTGTATGCTGATGATGAACGCCCGCAGGGGCCATTGATCCGTGCCGGAGAGCGCGGCGCAGGACTGTGGCGTTCCGTGAGCTGGGACGAGGCCCTGGATTATGTGGCGGAACGGTTGAAAACGATCATGGCCACCTACGGGCCGCGCAGTGTGCTCTGGTCCGAGCGGCCCGGGCCGTTCTCCGACATGAGCAAGGCCCTGATGCGCGGTCTGGGCTCGCCCAATTACTGCACTCATGATGACGCCTGTGCCCATAACGTCAACCAGGCCTCCTATTCCCTGACCGGTCACGGGCGCGGCAAATGGATCTATGATTTCAAGAACTGCCGCCATATCGTCGTGCAGGGCCGGAATTTTTTGGAATCTCTCAAGGTCGGGGAGCTCAATCAGGTGCTGGACGCGCTGGACAAGGGCTGTCGTCTGACCTGTGTGGACGTTCGTCCCACGGTGACGGGGCTCAAGGCGCAGCAGAACCTCTGCATCTGTCCCGGCACGGATCTGGCTCTCAACCTGGCAGTGCTGCATGTCCTGATCGAAGAAAAACTCTACGATGCCGCGTACGTGGAGCGTTATGTCCAGGATTTCGAAGCGCTGGCGGACTTTGTGCGTCCCTATTCGCCGCAATGGGCCGAAAGCCAGTGCGACATCCCGGCAGATATCATCGCAGAGCTGGCGCGTTCCCTGGCCGCTGCGGCGCCGCAGGTCATCTGGCATGGCGGCTGGATGAGCACACGCTATCCCCAGTCGTTCATGGTCTGCCGTACGGCCTACCTCATCGACGCGTTGCTGGGCGCTTTCGGCAGTAAGGGCGGCCTGCTGCTGGCGGCGGGTCCCAAGGATGCCGGCCGCAAGGGCCTGCGCTCCTTTACCTCGCTGTATGCCGCCCCCAGGGAAAAGCGGGCGGACGGCGTCGGCTGGGCCGAACCGGCCTTTGCTCCCGGCGCCAGCCTGCTGCACAAGGCCTTCCGGGCCGTGGAAAGCGGGGATCCGTATCCCGTCAAGGCCTACTTCACCCTCAAGCACGACCCCCTGTCCGCCATGCCGGACCCTGAACGACAGAAGGCCCAGCTGGCCGGTCTGGAGCTGATGGTCTCGCTGACCTTTTCCTGGTCGGATACGGCCTGGTTCAGCGATGTGGTGCTGCCCATGCCGTCCTTTGTGGAGCGGGGATCCCTGCTCCAGGTCAAGAGCGGCAGCAAGCCTGCCTTCATCATGCGCAGCCCGGCTGCGGATGTCCGTTTCGATACCCGGCCGGACTGGTGGATCCTGGGACAGCTGGCCCGCCGTCTGGGGCTGGAGGATCTGGCCTGCGAGACGCTGGAAGATGTCTGGCGCTTCCAGCTGGAAGGGACTGGTGTCTCCGTGGAGGATTTCCGGTACGGTTCCGTCTCTCTCGCAGATGCGCCCATCGATCTGGGCCCCCGTTTCGCGACGCCTTCCGGCAAGATAGAAGTCCTTTTCGGTCCCTGGCGGGAAGCCGGTCTGCCTTCGCTCATGCCCTGGCAGGACGTGCCCCGGCCGGGAAAGGGGCAGTTCCGCCTGATCGTGGGACGCAATGCGCGCCACACCCATTCGCACACCCAGAACAATCCCTTGCTGTCCGACAGCCTGCCGGAAAACCGTGCCTGGATCGCCCCGGAACGGGCCCGCGAGCTGGGCGTGGAGGATGGAGATACTGTCCGTATGGAAAGAGCTGACGGCAAGGGTGGCGAGATCCGGGTGCGTGTCATCCCCGGCATGCATCCCGATGCCGTGTTCATGCTGCATGGTTTCGGGCATCGCCTGCCGGTGGAGAGCAGGGCCCGCGGCAAGGGACTGGCAGACCAGGAGTTCATGCATGGCGGACTGGACAAGGAAGATGCCATGGTCCACGGCCTTGCCCTGCAGGAGCACTTTGTGACCCTGCGCCCCGTCCGCAATGATCATGCCCGGGAGGAAAACTGATGAGCAGTTCCACCTGTATCGTTTTTGACGAAAAACGCTGTGTCAATTGCAAGGCATGCGAGATCCACTGCCGTCAGTGGCATGGGATCTCCCTGCCCCTGTGCCGGCAGCTGGGCGGCACGCCCGCTCTGAAAGAGGGCAAGGTCAGCCTGCCCATGGGCTTCGTGACCTGTGTGCACTGTGCGCGGCCCGCCTGTCTTCGCGCCTGTACGCATGATGCCATGTGGCTGGATGAGGAAAACATCGTCCATATCGACGCCGACCGTTGTACGGGCTGCGGTGCCTGCGTGACGGCCTGTCCCTACCATGTGCCCCATCTGGATGCCGTTACCGGCAAGGCCTGCAAGTGTGATCTGTGCCATGACCGGCGCAAGGCCGGGCTGGAGCCCGTCTGTGTGGCCGGTTGTCTGGCCCGGGCCCTGCATGTGAGCAATGATGAGGACATGCATCGAAAGATGAGCCGTCAGACCATCCGCTGGATCAAGGATCTGGCAGGAAGCCTGCCGGAATAGACCATACGGCCGTCCAGACCGGTCCGCAGGGGACCAAGACAGCAGGGAGGCTTTGCCGTACGGGCAGGCCTCCCTGCTGGCGTTTCGGGCCCTTCCGGGAGGGCTTTGCGTGCGGAGCGATTGACAAGGAGAGGAGGGCGACATAAAGAAATAGTTTAGTAACTAAACTATTTTTTAAATAAATAATTAAGAGGGCTCACATGGAATGGACGCAGATACCGGATCTTTCGGAGATCCTGCTCTCTTTGGGAAAACACCCCACCCAGGGGCCGGATATGCCGGAAGGCACCCTGCCCACGGCACCGGGGCGGATCATCGAGGCCCTGGTGGCCTGTGCCCCCAGAGGGCTCATGGTCAAGGAGCTGGCCCAGTTGCTCTATCTTTCGCCGGGCTGCATATCGCAGACGGTGCAGGGGCTGGTCCTGGAGGGGCTGGTTGTGCGGGAACCATCGGAAAAGGACCGGCGGGCGGTCTCCATCCGTATGACGGACAAAGGCATGGAGCGCTACCGCTATCATCACGACAAGATCAACGGCATCCTGGACCATCTGCTGCGTGATGTGTCGGCGGAAGACAGGGCGACCTTCGAGCGTGTCCTTGCCATCGCCCTGGAGGAAGGCAAAAAACTGCGGGCAGCGCAGGCGCAGGGAGCGGGCAAATGAGAAGATCCCTCCTGTTGTCCCTGCTGCTGTTCCTGTGTGCCGTCCCCTTTGTCCGGGCGGCCATGCCGGGGCCGGGCATGCCGGTACCGGCGCCTGTGGTGGAAGTGGGGGAAGTCCTTGCCGTACAGGACACCCAGAGCCGCCGCTATACCGGTCGGGTGGTCTCGCCTGCCACGGTATCGCTGGTGCCGCGGGTGGCGGGCGAGATCCTGGAAGTGGGTTTTCGCGATGGCGATACGGTCCAGGCCGGCCAGATGCTCTACCGCATCGATCCGGTGCGCTACGAGGCCGCGGTGAAGAATGCCCGGGGCAAGGTCGTGCAGTACAAGGCGGAGCACGCCTATGCCCGGGCCGACCTGGCCCGCAATCGCAGCCTGTTCAAAAAGCAGGCCGTCAGCCGTGATGTGCTGGAAAGCGCCGAGCGGACGGAGCAGGTGGCCTATGGTGAACTGCTGGCGGCGGAGGCCGACCTTGTGACGGCCCAGGATGACCTGCGCAACACCCGGATAGTGGCGCCCATGGCCGGGCGTATCGGGGTCACGGCCTTCACGGCCGGGAATTATGTGACCACCTCGTCCGGCACGCTGGTGACGCTGGTCAGGACGGATCCTGTGCGTGTGCGCTTTGGCCTGAGCGTACGCGACATGCAGGCTGTCTTCGGTTCCGAAGGGGAACTGCGTTCGCTGGGGCGGGTACGGGTACGGCTTGCCGACGGTACGGACTACGGGACCGAAGGCCGGGTGACCATCGTGGACAGCACGGCGGAGGGCAGGACGGACACGATCCAGGTCTACGCCGAGCTGGCCAATCCCCAGAGCCGTCTCGTGCCTGAGAGCACGGTGGTGGTGACCCTGTACCGGCAGACGGACAGCCTTGTGCCTGCCGTGCCCCCGTCGGCCGTGCAGCATGACGCGCAGGGAGCGTTCGTCTATGTGGTGCAGGAGGACGACCGGGTGAGCCTGCGCCGCGTGACGCTGGGGAATCTGGTGGGCGAATCCCAGACGGTCCGCTCGGGACTGACCGCCCATGAGCGGGTCGTCACGGACGGCACGCACAAGGTGGCTGACGGGATGAAGGTGGACTATGCCCGCAAGGGCGCGGATGCCGGAGTGCGGGACTAGCATGTTTTCGCGCATCTTCATCGAACGTCCCCGCCTTGCCGCTGTGGTGAGCCTGATCCTGCTGCTGGCCGGCGGCATCTCCCTGGCCAATCTGCCGGTGGCGGAATATCCCGAGATCGCGCCCCCACGCTCTTCGTTTCGGCGACCTATTCCGGGGCCAGTGCCGACGTGGTGGCCCAGACCGTGGCCATGCCTTTGGAGAACGAGATCAACGGCGTGGAGGACCTGCTGTACTTTTCTTCCACCAGCAGCAATTCCGGCTCCTATTCCTGCTCCGTGACCTTCCGCTCCGGCACGGATTCCGACATCGCCCTCGTCAACCTGCAAAATGCCGTCAAACGGGCGGAGGCCCAGCTGCCCAGCGAGGTGACCAAGGTCGGCATCACGGTGGAGAAGCGCGGCAACGATATCCTGGCCATGCTGGCCTTCCAGACCGACGGCACCTCCCTGAGCCTGAACGAGCTGGTCAACTATGTGAACAACAACGTCAAGGATGCCCTGGCCCGTCTGGAGGGGGTCTCCTCGTCGGACATGATGTCGCAGCAGGAATACGCCATGCGCATCTGGATGGACCCCTTGCGCATGTCCGGGCTCGGCATCTCGTCCAGCGAGATCAGGAGCGCCGTGGAGGCGCAGAACGTGCAGGCGGCCGCGGGCACGCTGGGGGCCGAAGGCAGCAACCGTTACGTTTCCTACAAGCTCAATGTGCAGGGGCGCCTCAAGACGGCGGAAGAATTCGGCGAGATCGTGGTCCGCTCCGATGCCGACAGCGGCCGGATAGTACGCCTGCGGGACGTGGCCACCGTGGAGCTGGGCTCCAGCAGCTATTCAGGACGTTCCACCTTCAACGGCAAGGAAAGCGTGGGCCTGTCCCTGTACCGGAGTCCTGATGCCAATGCGCTGGCGACCATGAACCGCATCAAGGCCGAGCTGGCCACCTGGGAGCAGCGCTTCCCGCCCGGTGTGAGCTATTCCATCGCCTATGACCCGACCAAGTTCATCGTCGCCTCCATGCGGGAGATGGTCTCCACCCTGGTGGTGGCCCTGATCCTAGTCGTTCTGGTGACGTGGCTGTTCATCCAGGACTGGCGGGCCACGCTCATCCCGGCGGTGGCCATCCCCGTGTCGCTGGTGGGGACCTTCAGCGTCATGTACGCCCTGGGATACAGCATCAACACCCTGACCATGTTCGGCCTGATCCTCGTCATCGGTTCCCTGGTGGACGATGCCATCGTGGTGGTGGAGAACACGCAGGGCATCATGGAACGCGAAGGCCTGCCCGCCCGTGAGGCAGCCATAAAAAGCATGCGGCAGATCACCGGGGCCGTCATCGCCACGACCCTGGTCACGGTGGCCTGCTATGCGCCTCTGGCCTTTTACGGCGGCATGGTGGGGGCCATCTACCGCCAGTTCGCGGTGAGCATGTGCGTGGCCCTTTGCCTTTCCACCGTGGTGGCGCTGACGCTCAGCCCGGCTCTGTGCGCCCTGGTCCTGCGCAGGTCGGGCGGGCAGTGTGCCCCCATCTTCCTGCCCGTCAACAGGTTCCTGGACGCCCTGCGCGGCCGCTACCTGGGCATGACGGGGCGCCTTGTGCGGCGCGGCGGGCTGACGCTGGGCATACTGGGCGGGAGCTTCCTCGGCGTATGGCTCCTGTACGGGCATATTCCGCCGTCGTTCCTGCCCATGGAAGACAAGGGCGTCATCTTCTGCAATGTGGAATTGCCCGGCGATGCTGTCCAGGAACGTACCGATGCGGTGCTGGCCACGGTGCGCGAGCGTCTGGCGGCCATCCCCGGCATCCGTTCCGTCATGCAGGTCTCGGGCATGAGCATGCTCAGCGGCAGCGGGGAGAACGCGGCCATGTGCATCGTGGAGCTGGATCCCTGGGAGGAGCGCAGCGCGCCGCCGACCCGCCTTTCGGCCATCATGGGACAGATCCAGGGACGGACGCATGACATCGCCGCCGCCAGCATCGTGGCCTTCACGCCGCCGGCCATCATGGGCCTGGGCGCCACGGGCGGTGCCTCGTTCGACATCTGCGGCATCGGGGACATCGATGCTTCCGCACTGGCCACCGTCACGGACGCCTTTGTCCGTGATCTGTCGGCACGCCCCGAGACCATGTTCGCCATGACTGCCTATGATGCGGCCACGCCGCAGCTCCGCCTGCGCCTGGATCGCGAAAAGGCCGAACTGTTGGGCGTACAGGCCGGGACCGTGTTTTCCACGCTCCAGGATGTGCTGGCGTCCTACTATATCAACGACTTCACCCTGAGCGGCAACAATTTCGAGGTCAAGCTCCAGGCCGGGGCCGACTCCCGCTCGTCGCTGCAGCATGTGGAAGAATTGCTCATCCCCAACAGCAACGGCGACATGGTGCCCCTGAGCGCTCTGGGCACGCTCCAGTATGAAGTGGGGCCGCGCCAGATCACGTGCTTCAACAAGATGGTCGCGGCGGAGATCAACGCCCAGAGCGCCCCCGGTGTCAGCTCCGGCGACCTGTACGCGGCCATCGAGGGCATCAAGCTGCCCGCGGGCTACCATATCGAATGGACGGGCCTCAGCTATCAGGAAAAGCAGAACACCGGGCAGATCGTGTTCCTCATGGGGCTGGCCCTGCTGTTCGCCTATCTTTTCCTGGTGGCGCAGTACGAGAGCTGGACGATTCCCGTGCCGGTGATGCTGACCGTCAGCTTTGCCGTGCTGGGGGCCCTGCTGGGGCTGACCGTCTGCGGGGAATCCATGAGCATCTATGCCCAGCTGGGCCTGGTCATGCTCATCGGCCTTGCGGCCAAGAACGCCATCCTGATGGTGGAATTCTCCAAGCAGGAGCGCGAGGGCGGCAAAGGCATCGAGGAGGCGGCCCTTTCGGGAGCGAACCTGCGTTTCCGCGCCGTGATGATGACGGCCTGGAGCTTCCTCTTCGGCGTTCTGCCCCTGGTGTTCGCGGACGGTGCGGGTGCCGCCAGCCGTCAGGCCATCGGCATCACGACCTTTGCCGGCATGCTGGCGGCCACATGTGTGGGCATCGTGTTCACACCGGCCCTGTATGCCGTTTTCCAGCGCCTGCGCGAAAAGGCTTCGAGAAAGTTCCGCGGCGGTCGCGCGGCCCTGTGCCTGCTGCTGGCCGTGGGCCTGTCCGGTCTGGGCGGCTGCACCCTGGGGCCTGACTTCAAGCGGGCGGACGCGGACGTACCGGAAAACTTCCTGCCCGGCACGCTTGCCGCTACGGGTGCTCCCCTGCGCCCGTCCTGGTGGGAGGATTTTCATGATCCGCTGCTGACGGCCCTGGTGCTCGAAGCCCAGGAGGGGAGCCTTTCCGTCCGGCAGGCCGTGCAGCGGGTGGCCCAGTCGCGGGCGGCACGCATGGAGGCCCGTGCGGAATTCCTGCCGGATGCCACGGGGACGGGCGAGCTTGCCCGCTCCCGGAACTATGCGCCCGACGGGACAGCCACCAAACTGGACGCCTCCGTGCAGCTGACCTTGGCCGTGGACGTGTTCGGCGGGCTGCGGCGCAGCCTGGAAGCTGCCGGGGCCGATCTGGAGGCCGCGGGCATAAGCCTTGCCGACGCACGCGCCTCCCTGGCGGTGGAAGTGGCCAATGGCTATGTGGATATGCGGCTGGCACAGGAAAAACTCCGCATCGCGCTGGAGAACGTGGCCGTGCAGCGGGATACGGTACGCGTCATCCAGGCCCGTGCCGATGCCGGTACCGTGGCCATGCTCGACCTGCATGCCGCCCGGGCCCAGATGGAGACCACGCAGGCGTCCGTGCCGTCGGCGGAAGCGGAGGTCGTGGCGGCCATCCGCGGTCTGGAGGCCCTTGCCGGCCGCAATCCCGGCATGTTCGATGCCCGGCTGTCCCCCGCCGGGCCCATACCGGAATTGCGCAGTCTGCCTTCGGCCGTGCCTTCCGATCTGCTGCGCCGCAGGCCGGACGTCCGCAAGGCCGAAGCCGAGCATCATGCGGCCACGGCACGTATCGGGGTGGCCCAGGCCGCGCTCTTTCCCAGCTTTTCCCTTGTGGGCAGCGGGGCCGTCACTTCCTCGGACTTCGTCTCCTGGAGCGACGCCATGAAGAGCCTGGGCGTGGGGCCCATGGCAAGCTGGAACATCTTCTCGTTCGGCCGGAACAAGGCCATGGTGGATCAGGCCCGGGCAGCCGCGGCAGAGGCCGCTCTTGTGTACCGGGAAACGGTCCTGGAGGCCCTGCATGACGTGGAGACGTCCTGGTCGGCCTATGAAAAGGAATCACGCCGGGAAGACGGCCTGCGTGCGGCCCGGGACCATCAGAGACAGGCCCTGCGGCTTTCCCGCGATCTGTACGCGGGGGGCAAGGGCGACTATCTGGATGTCCTGACGGCCCAGGCCTCCAGCCTGAGCGCCGAGACGGAATACGCCTCGCATCGGGCGGCCATGGCCAAGGATGCTGTTTCTCTCGTCAGGGCCCTTGGCGGCGGCTGGACAGGAGAAAACATGACGCAGCCTTGATGAAGAAGAGCCCTGCCGGAGACCGGCAGGGCTCTTTCATATCGGTGGACCGGCCGCATCTCAGTTGGCCGTGACTTCCTTTTCTTCCACCACAGGCGCTTCATCCTCATCCAGCGTCACGACGAAATAGCGTCGCCCGCCGGTATCCTTGCCCAGGTGCTGCTGCAAAACGGGCAGCATGGCCTGCAGCAGGGTGCGGAAGTCATCATCCCGTCCCGTACAGCGGATTTCTGTCCGCCAGAGGTTCTTGCCGCGGCCGCCGTCCGGTGCCCGTGTGCAGCCTTCCAGCAGCAGCCCGGCATGGAAAAAGACCTTGGTCCGCGTCTCTTCCTCGCGCACCCAGCGGGTATGGCGAAAATGCCCCCGGCCCCAGGTGTAGGGCACATAGCTGACCGTGGTGTAGATGCGCACGTCGGGCTCGCTGATGCCGAAGCTGATGAAGACCAGGTTGTCGCTTTTGTCCTGCGGCTGTCCGTCCAGTTTCAGGGTGTAGCCCCGGGCCGTGAAGCAGGGCTCCAGCTGTGCGGCCACATCCCGGAACAGCAGGTCGTCCTCGGCCATGCCTTCCACGCCGGGGCGGGGCACATAGACGGTGCCGGCGCTGTCGGCCTGGGGGCCGCGCAGGGAATCCACGCTCACGCCGTACTGGGGGGCGCAGGCGCCCAGCCAGGGCAGGAGCAGCAAACAGAGCAGAATCAGGCAGCAAGGCCTGCCGGTATGACGGAAGCGGGGACGGATCATGCGACACCCCCTTGGTATGCCGAGGCTCAGGAACTGCCCGCCTGTGCCACGGGCACCGGCAGGCAGGGCACTTTTTGCGCCCGGATGTTTTTTGACGGGGCCTGTTTACAGGGTCGCGCCGAGGGCGGCGAGGCACGAGACCCCGGCCAGCAGGACGGCCAGCAGCAGGGTCAGCAGCTTGCCGCCGGTGGAGATACGGCGCGGGGCCACCTGCATCTTCAGGGCCACCATGCCCTGGAGGATGCGCTGCAGGGGCCAGAGCACGCTCAGCAGGAGACCGCCGGCACAAATAAGGATCATGCCTTTGACGCCCTGGACTTCCAGCAGCTGGACGAAGGCGTCCTTCCAGGGCATCTGCTGCCGGCTCATGGCGGTGCTGATCTCGTTGATGCGCTGCTGGGACTCCGCTCCGATCAGGGTCGAGCTGGCGGTGGCCATGCCGCCGATGAGCAGGAAGACCAGCAGGAGGAAGAGCCCGGCCGAGCCCATGATCCAGGAGGCGTGCTGGGCATCGTCCTCCAAGCCTTCCTTGCGGGCGCTGTTGCGGATCGTCAGGGCCAGCAGGGGGGCGATGATCCAGAGCAGGAAACTCAGGTTGGACAGGGGCGTGGCGAACATGGCCACAAGCAGCAGGAAGTACAATCCCCACAGCGGCAGGGGATTGCGGATGGCAGCAGACATGACGGATCCTTGCAAGGGGTTAGACGATCTGCCCGTCACGGACAGGGGTTCCTTCTTTCTGGATAGCATGATGCCTGCCGCCCTGCCAGCGGAAAAACACCGGCCCGCCGGACGTGGTGTTGACTGCGAGCCCCTCGTCTCAGGCCTGTCCCGCCGCATCCTCATGGGGGAAGATGCGGGCCAGCTCTTCCGGCGGGAAGGGGCCGCGGGCATGGCCGTCCTCAAAAAGCAGGAGTCGGGTCGCCAGACGGCGTGCCTGGGCGATCCCGTGCGAGACGAGGATGATGGCGTAACGTTCCGAAAGCTGCAGGAGCAGATCCTCGATGCGGCGGGTACTGGCCGGGTCGAGGGAGGCCGTGGGCTCGTCCAGCAAGAGGATCTGCGGCTCCAGGGCCAGCGTGCGGGCCAGACAGAGGCGTTGCTGCTGGCCGCCGGAAAGGGAGCCGGCAGGGTCGCCCAGCCTGTCATGGACTTCCGGCCACAGGCCCACGTCTTCCAGACTGCGCCGGGCCCGTGAGCGGGCCTCGTCCATATCCAGCCCGGCAGCCAGCTGCAGGGGCAGCAGCAGGTTTTGTCCGATACTGGCCGGCAGCACATTGGGGGTCTGGAAGACCATGCCCACCTGACGGCGCAGACGGGAGAGTGCCTCCTCGCCCCGCAGGCGGCTGATGTCCCGCATCTCCCCGTCCAGCAAGAGTTCCACCTGCCCCTGCATGCGGCTGTCCTTGGTGCAGTCGTGCAGGCGGTTCAGGCAGCGCAGGAAACTGGTCTTGCCGGAACCGGAACGCCCCAGCAGGACGCTGATGCCGTGGCGCGGCAGTTCAAGATCCACATGGTGCAGGATGGCGCGGCCGTTGAGGTGCAGGCACAGATCATGGATGCGGACAAGAGGGGTCATTGCGGTTCTCCCGAAAACGTCAGGGGCGTCATGCCCGGCTGCCGTTCCCGACGGAAACGTTCATGCAGCCACCAGGCCAGCAGGAGCAGGCCGCCGGAAAGGGCCAGCAGGGTCAGGGCGGCACCGAAGCCCCGCTGCAGTTCTTCCGGTGTCTGGTATTGGGCAGCCGTGTAATAGATGAAAAAGGGCAGGGCTTCGAAACGCAGGCCCAGACCGGCGGGGAGCCCCGCGTTGGCCACTACGCCGGTAAGCAGGATGACGGCCGTATCCTCGGCGGAACGGCCCAGGGCCAGCATGACGCCGCTCAGGATGCCGCGGCTGGCCTGCGGCAGCAACAGGTGCCGCACGACCTGGCCGTGGCGCAGGCCCAAGGCGGCCCCGCTCAGGCGCAGGGAGGAGGGCAGGCTCTCCAGGGCGGTGCGCGTGGTCACCACCAGCGCGGGCAGGACCAGCAGGGCCAGGCAGCCTCCGGCCAACAGCAGGCCGGAGCTGGCCCCGGCAAAGCCCAGACGATGCAGGAACAGGATGAGGGTGAAGCCGAAGATGCCCATGACGATGGACGGGACGCCGGACAGGATGTCCATCAGGCTGTTGAGCAGGCGCTGCATACGGGGCGGGGCGTATTCCGCCAGGTAGATGCCGCAGCCGATGCCGGGCACGAGGACCAGGGCCATGGTGATGCCCAGCAGGCAGAGGGTCCCCAGACAGGCGGGCCAGATGCCGTCCCAGATGGGGAAGCGTCCCAGCAGGGCGGGCCAGAACGGCGCGTCACCCACCAGAAGCGCGGCATCCAGCACCGGCAGTCCCCGCCAGAGCAAAAAGCCCAGCAGCGCGAGGACACAGGCGCTGCACAAAAGACCGGCACCGCGCGCCAGCAGGTGCAGGCCCGCGGGAGCATGGCGGCGCCAGAGGGCGGGCACGGGCGGCAGGAGCACGTCCTGCTTTTTTTCCAGACGCCGCAACACCAGGCTGACGCCGGTACTGATGCAAAGCAAAAGCCCCCCGGCCACGAACAGGGAATTGTAGGCCGGGCCGCCCACGTCCGTGGCCGTGACCAGCCCCATGTGGGCGGTCAGGGTCCGCAGCCCGGCGAACAGGTTTTGCGGGACGTTGGGCGCATTGCCGCTGAGCATGAGCGGGATGAGGGTGTCCCCGATGGCCCGGCCAAAGCCCAGCAGGCCGGCGGTCAGCAGCCAGCGGCGGACGGCGGGCAGGGCAAGGCAGGCAAGGACGGTATCCCTGCTCATGCCCAGGGAAAGAGCGGGCAGGAGCAGGCGGCGCATCTGTTCGCGCAGGGCCACGTCCATGACCAGCACCATGGTGGGGCTGATGAGCAGGGCCAGGACACAGGCGGCGGAGAGCCAGCACAGGCCGGACCCCTGTCCGGCGGCCTCCCTGACCAGAGGCGTGAGCAGGAATACGGCGGCAAAGCCGTAGACCACCGTGGGGATGGCGGTCATGAAGCGGATGAGGCCCGTGAGCCATTTTTGCCAGAACGCCGGGCGGGGATCCTGCAGGGCGCAGGCCAGCCCCAGAGACAGGGGCCAGGCCAGCAGCAGGGCGGAAAAGGACAGGATGAGGGAGCCCGCCAGCATGGGCAGGATGCCGAAGTCCGCGGGGGGACGCCACGCCCAGGAGAAGATCAGGCTGCCCTGGGCGCTCCAGAGCACCGGCAGGGCAAAGCAGCCCACCAGGGCGAACAGGGCGCCCGTGGCAAGGATGACGAGCAGGCCGCACAGACGGGGCAGGGTCCCGCTGCGCCGCAGAAAAGGAAATGCCATGTTCAGGATCCCGGCGGGGCGGCATGGCCGCCCCGCATAGTGTGGTGACAGATTACTTGCGGCCGGTGGGGATGTAGCCGCTCTTTTCGATGATGGCGCTGCCTTCAGGCGAGTAGATATAGTCGATGAAGGCCTTGGTCAGGCCGGAGGGCGCACCCTTGGTGTTCATGTACAGCAGGCGGGTCAGGGTGTAGGCGCCGGAGGCGGCGTTTTCCTGCGAGGGGACCATCTTGTCGAAGGTCAGGGCAGCCACGCTCTTGTCCACATGGCCGATGCCCACATAACCGATGCCCAGCTTGTCCTGGCCGATGGCCGTCTTCATGGCGCCGTTGGAGTTCACCACATTGGCGGAAGCCACGATGGGGCCTTTCTTCAGGGCCTTTTCCACAAAGACTTCACGGGTGCCGCTGCCGTCTTCGCGGGTGTAGACCGTGATGGGGGCGTCAGCGCCGCCCAGGGCTTTCCAGTTGGTGATCTTGCCGGCAAAGATGTCCTGGGCCTGCTGGGCCGTGATGGCCCGCACCTTGTTGGCGGGGTTGACCACCAGGGCCACACCGTCGATGGCAAAGGGGAAGCTCTGCAGACCGTACTTGGCGATCTCCTTTTCCTTGAGGGCGCGGCCGGTATTGCCGATCTGCACCAGGCCTTCGCCCACCTGCTGCACGCCCACGCCGGAGCCGCCGCCGGCCACGGTGATGCGGATGTCGGGATTGGCGGTCATGATGTTTTTGGCGGCGCCTTTCATGACCGGGATGTGGGCCGTGCCGCCGGCGATATCAAGCGTGCCGGAAAGGCCCTTGAAGCTGTCCAGCGGGGCGGCGTGGGACGTCATGGCAAAGATCAGGCCCGCCATCAGGGCGGGCAGCAGGAAACGGCAGGTTTTCATGATGACCTCTCGTACGGAAAATGTGGGCTGTTGCGGGAACAGCGGGAAACGCGCCGGGCGCGTCGCCTCGAACCGGGAACACCGGCAGAGGACGGGCGCGTGCGTGCGGTCCGGGACCGCGACAGCACGCCCCGAAAGCATATCGGGACACATTATCCAGGAAAGGTGCGGGAAAGCGGCGGGCGGGCGATGCTGGGCAGCATCCTACCTCGGAGGCATCGCCCGGAAAGGTCTTGCGCTGTCTGGGAGCCGCCAGGACCATCCGTTTCCGGCACACATGCCTGAACGCACAGATCTCCCCACGGGAGTCCGGCGCATGCGTCAACAGAAACGGATATGCATGGTGACCTCCAGCCATTGCCGCCCAAAGGCGGCGTGTTCACAATAATGTCCCAGTGTAAGAAGAAAGGAAGGCGGGGTCAATACGATGCCCCTGCATAGGATAACGCCTTCTTGCCTTGGAGCGGGGAGCATGACTATAGTCTGTCCCCGTTGCCGCAAGACGGTAGCGCGGCAGGATCACTGCGGAACATATCGGGGAGGTACACCATGGCGGTAGGCTGGGCGGGCGATAATGCCGTGCAGGATCAGATCCAGGATTCCATTGCTGACGAGGTGCGGCGGGCCAGAGCCTGTCTGCCCCGGGGCGAGAGCCGTGCCTTTTGTGAGGAATGCGGCGAACCCATCCCCGAGGCCCGGCGGCGGGCCCTGCCCGGTGTGCGGCTGTGCCTGGAATGCCAGCAGGAAGCCGACAAAGAGCAGCACGCCGTGCATCTGTACAACCGCAAAGGCAGCAAGGACAGCCAGCTGCGCTGATCCTGAGCAAGGACGAGGAAGATCGTATGTCGGGCTTGTTGGCGCGTCTGCGGGCGCGCATCCCCCTGGAGGAAGGTTCGCTGGTCCTGATCACCATGATCTGGGGCGCCACCTTCATCATCATCCGCAGTGCCCTGGAAGCCACGGGGCCCTTCTTTTTCGTGGGCGTGCGTTTCGCGTTTGCCGCCCTGGCCCTGATCCTATTCTCCCTGCCGCTGCTCAAGGACTTCACCTGGCGGGAAGTCTGGGCTGGCATGAGCATAGGCCTGTGCATCTTTGGCGGCTATGCCCTGCAGACCTGTGGCCTTCAGACCATCACGGCCAGCAAATCGGCTTTCATCACGGCCTTCTATGTGCCGCTGGTGCCCCTGCTGCAATGGCTGGTCATGAAGCGCCCGCCGCATTTGATGGCCTGGGTGGGCATCGCGCTGGCCTTTCCCGGCGTCCTGCTGCTGTCCGGGCCCGATGACAGCAGCGCGGGCTTTGGCTGGGGCGAGATGCTGACGGCCATCAGCGCGCTGGCCATCGCCATGGAGATCATCCTCATCGGTCTGGTGGCCCGCAGCGTCAATGCCCGGCGCGTCACCATCGTGCAGGTGCTCATGGCCTCTTTGCTCAGTTTTGCCACCATGCCCCTGGTGGGCGAAAGCGTGCCGCCGCCTTCCTGGCTGGTGCTGGGCAGCGCCTTTGCCCTGGGCGTTTCCACGGCGGGCATCCAGTACGCCATCAACTGGGCGCAGAAAAAGGTCTCGCCCACCCGTGCCACGCTCATCTATTCCTGTGAACCGGTCTGGGCGGGCATCTTCGGCCGCATGGCCGGGGAACGCCTGCCGGGGCTGGCGCTGCTGGGCGGGGCCATGATCCTGGCAGGCGTGCTGGTCAGCGAGCTGAAACCGGGCGGCCGGAAAAAGGGGAAGGACGCGGCCCGCTCCTAGCCGGATACCTGTTTTTTAGCAGGGATGCCGCTCCTGAAGGCCCGAAGGAGGCAGCAGGCTATAGCCATGCGGGACAAAAGGGGGTACCATCCAGAAAGCTCGAAGTATCATATCTTCAGCCATGATGTGTTTGGACGCCCGGACCGGTCTGCTTCGCGCGCATGGGAGCAGCTGCGTGTGGTGCGGCTGCCGTATTGGTCATCGCCTTTCGGAAAGAAGACCCGGCATGGCGGGACCGGAGCCTGAGGCCCGCGCGCATGGGGGATCGCTACCGGCAATGAAGACAAGGGGGTGCACGGATGCCGCATGCCTCTTTGACAGACGATGCGAAGCAACGGAAGATCGCGGAACTGACGCGTCTTTTTTTGCATAAGCACTACTGCGAGAACGATACGGAGCTCCTGCTCTCCCATCTTGACGATGCCTTCAGCTGGTTCGGTGCCGGGGAGCATGAGTACGCCGTCGATCCGGCGACCGTCATCAGGACGTTCCGGGCCTTCGCAGGCAGGGTGCCCCGCTGCGAGATAGGCGAAGAGCACTATGACGTCATCCGGCCCATGCCGGATCTGTTCATCTGTACGGGCATGCTCTGGGTCGCCACTGTTCCGGATTCCGGCATCTGCCTGCGCGTTCACCAGCGCATCACCACGGTTTTTCGCTGGACGGCGCAGGGGCCCCGCTGCTGTCATCTCCACCTTTCCAACCCTTACAGCGAGATGGACGCGAGCGACAGCGGATTTCCTGAAAAAATGGCTGAGGAGTCCCGCCGCTATCTCCGGGAGCAGATCGAGCTCCAGAAAAGGCAGATCGCCGAGCAGCACGACGTCATCGCCCAGATGTATGTGGAGGATCTTTCCACCGGGCTGTACAACAGAAACAGGTACAACCAGGTCTGTGACTCCCTGTCCGGAAAGGATTGCGGCAGCCTGGGCATCGCCTATTTCGATCTGAACGGCCTGAAGAAGATCAATGACCTCCAGAGACATCAGGCCGGTGATGCCCTCATCCGTCGCACCGCGGAGTGCATCCTCCAGGCCTTTGGCAAAAAGGCCTACCGCATAGGTGGCGACGAGTTCATCGTCATCGACCGCGAATCCGGCCGCGAAGCCTTCCATGCCTGTGTCGAGAATGCGCTCCGGGCCATGGAGGAAAGCCATATCTCCATCTCCTGCGGTATTTCCTGGCGTGCCGAGCGGGGCAATATCGACGAGCAGATCAACGAAGCGGACAAAAAGATGTACCTTGCCAAGCGGGATTTTTACGCCTGCAAGGAGCATGACCGCAGGCACTATTGGCCGGAACAGGAATGACCGGCGCTCCCTGTGTTTTGCCCGTAGGGCAGGGCCGACGGGGGAGGAGGGCTGCCCGCCTTTTCCAGGGCGGTGGAAGCATCTTTTCCGGCATCCTTTCACTTTTTTGAAAAATTCTTTTGCTAAACGCTTGACTCCGTGAGCTGTTTTCTATACATAGCTTCTCACGACGCGCTCGTAGCTCAGCTGGATAGAGCAACAGGCTACGAACCTGTAGGCCAGGAGTTCGAATCTCTTCGGGCGCACCATGCAAATTCAGGCGATCAGTTTTACTGGTCGCCTTTTTTGCTATGTACAGTGGCATTTCGAAAGGCCTGCATCAGTGTATCTGTCCTCCATCCTGCGGCGTACTGCAAAGCAGCGCCGGGATCTCCTGCCGGGTCTCTTTTCAGGCCGCAGGCTCTATGCTACAAGGCGGACGTCGGCCCGATCCTGCGTTCCCAGACAGGTCCGGCCGTTCGGCCCAGCCCCCCGTAACGTGCATACGCACATCCCAAGGAGGAAAACAGCCCATGGAAAACAAAGTTCTGGAAGTCCTGGTCAATGCCGGAAAGCCCCTGCGTCCTGGCGACATCGCCAAGGAACTGGGAGTGGATTCCAAGGAAGTCAGCAAGGCCATTGCCGAACTGAAGAAGGAAGGCAAGGTCATGTCGCCCAAGCGTTGTTATTACGCTCCGGCGGAATAATCCTCGCAGCAACGAGTATGGAAAAGGGCGGGCCCGCAAGGGTCCGCCCTTTGTTATTCACTTCCCCGGCCGCAAGGGGCTGCAAGACTAGGCGTTGACGCCGTCCTCTTTACGCCAGCTGGCCAGCTGGGAGCCGATGAAATCGCAGATGAAGGCCTGCTCCTCGCGGCCGTTGCCGTGGATGTCCATGGGCGCGGCGAACTTGTAGCGCACCGGCAGGCCGCTTTTGATGGGGCCCAGCTCCTTGAGTTTTTTCCCCGTGCCCCAGGCATCGGTCTTGAGAGCCAGAGGTACCACGGGCACACCGGCCTTGCGGGCCAGCTTGACCCCGATGGTGTTGAAGTGCTGGGGATCGAAATCCGGGGTGCGGGTACTCTGGGGAAAGACGATGATGGAGATGCCTTTCTTCAGGCGTTCCACCCCGCCTTCCAGGACGGCCGTCAGATCTTCGCGGGGATTGGTGCGGCCCACAACGATGGGATCGCGGGAGCGCATGACGGCCCCGAAGAAGGGCAGGGTGACCAGGCTTTTTTTCATCACGAACGTCACGGCACGGTGGGGCCGGATGATGCCGGGCAGCATGAAGGTCTCCAGCGTGCTCATGTGGTTGGCCACGAAGACGCAGGGGCCGCGCGTGGCGGAGATGTTCTCCATGCCTTCGATGCTCACCGGGCAGCCCACACGTTCGATAAGTTCCGTCACACGCAGGCTGGCATGGACCCAGGCGCTGTCGTCACACAGGCCTTTGGCGGCCCTGCGGCACAGCCAGAACACGGGGCCCGCCAGCAGGCTGCTGTAGAATTTCAGGGCCGGGAAACGGGCAGGGGCGCCCAGCTGCGGGGCCGTACTGACATAGGTGGAAAGATCGCCGAACGGGGCCTCGACGACCCCTTCTTGATACTGCTGCATCAGGATTCTTCCGTTTTTCTGATTTTATGGATCTTGCGCCACCACTGGCTCAGGCGGGCTTCGTCGCCCATGTCGCGGGGCTGGTAAAAGCGTCGTCCCACGAGCTCGGCGGGCAGGTAGTCCTGCTCCACCCAGCCATCGGGGTAGTTGTGGGGATATTTGTATTCCTTGCCGTAGCCCCATTCCTTTTGCAACTGCGTACTGGCGTTGCGCAGATGCAGGGGCACGGGCCGCGCGCCGTTGTATTTGACTTCGCGGGCGGCGGTCAGGTAGGCGGCGTAGCTGCTGTTGCTCTTGCGGGCCAGGGCCAGGTAGACCACCGTTTCGGCCAGCGGGATGAAGCCTTCGGGCATGCCCACGAATTCTACGGCTTGCTGGCAGGAAACGGCCAGGGGCAGGGCATTGGGATCGGCCAGGCCCACATCCTCCGAAGCGGAGAGGATGAGACGGCGGCAGATGAAGCGCGGGTCCTCGCCGCCTTCCAGCAGGCAGGCCAGATAGTACAGGGCCGCGTCGGGATCACTGCCGCGGATGGATTTGATAAGGGCCGAGGCCAGCTCGTAATGGCTGTCACCGTCCTTGTCATGACGCATCATGACTTCGGGCAGGGCGGACTTGAGCTGCTCGGGCTCGCGCATCTCTTCGGGCAGGGAGGCGGCGTACTCCACCAGATTGAGCAGGGTACGGGCATCTCCGTGGGCCGCGGCGGTGATGATGTCCAGCACCTCGTCGCTAAGCGTCACGCCCGTCTGTTCGGCGCCGCGCCGGGCCAGCTCCATCAGTTCCGAGCGTCCCAGGGGGCGCAGGCGCAGTACGTGCAGGCGCGAGAGCAGCTGCCGGGTGACGCTGAACGACGGGTTCTCCGTCGTGGTGGCCAGCAGGGTCAGCTCGCCCGATTCCACCAGCGGCAGGAAAAAGTCCTGCTGTGCCTTGGAAAAGCGGTGCAGCTCGTCGAGCACCAGGATCTCGATGCCGTTGAGGGAGCGGCGCAGGTGCTGCAAGCCTGCCTCCGGCGCGCTGAGGCGCAGGTACGGACGCTTGCGGGAACGCGCCAGCAGCAGGGCCAGCGTGGACTTGCCGCAGCCCGGCGGGCCGAAAAGCAGCAGGCTGGGCAGGCGCTCCGCTGCCATGAGCGACTTGAGGCGGCTTGCCAGATGGCTCTGCCCGAGAAAAAGGTCGGGATCGTCGGGGCGCATGCGCTCCGGCAGGGGCTTTTGTGCGGTCATGGCTGTCCTTTATTCCGCCGGGTCCGCCAGATGGGAGGCCCACCAGTGCAGGCCCAGGCACAGGGTCGCGGCGGTCTCGCAGCGCAGCACACGGGCCCCCAGGCTGACGAAGGTGAACTGCGCCGCCCGCAGGCTGTCCAGCTCCCGCTGGGAAAAGCCGCCTTCAGGGCCGATGACGTACACGGTGGTACCGGGACGTCCGGCCAGCTGGGGCGTGAGCATGCTCACGGTGTCCTGCATCTCCCAGGGCAGGATACGGCGGTCGGCCGTGGCGGCACGGCGGACCAGCTCGTCCACACCGCCGGTCAGGGCCTCCACCTGCGGCAGCCAGGGATTGCCGCACTGCTTGGCCCCGGCGATGAGCTGCCCCCGGCAGGCCTCAGCGGCATCGGCAGGCAGTTTGCCCTGGCTGTGGTCACCCTGCCAGAGCCAGATGGCGTGAGCACCCAGCTCCACGGCCTTTTCCATAAAGAAACCGCGGCGCACGGCCTTGCTGAAGGCCAGCGCCATGACGGCACGGGATTTCGGCGCGGGCGCCATCTGTTCTTCCTGCAGGACAAGACGGGCCTTTTTCTTGGCGGTCTCGGCGATGGAAAAGCGGCCGCTGCGGCCCTGGCCGTCGAGCAGCAGGACCTCCTCGCCCGGGGCCAGGCGCAGCACCTGGACCAGATGCTTGGCTTCCTGGCCTTCCAGCCAGAGATCGTGGGCCCATTGTTCGGGAGGAAGATAAAAGCGGTGCAGACTCATGATGCGTTGGATCCTTTTGCCGTCCGCGCGCGGCGCACGGCCTTGAAGCCGTCCTGCAGCGAGACGAGACGGCCGTAATTCTTGCGTATCTCCAGACCGGCTTTGGTCAGCCGGGATTCGGGAGGTTCCATGTAGGTGCGGCGCAGGTAGGCATCGGAAAGGATGCGTTCCACGCTGTCCACGATGCCGTCCACCAGTGCCGGGAAAAAGTTGACGATCTCGAATTTCAGGTCCGTCAGCAGGTCGAGGGCCTCGCGCATCATCTGGCGGTAGCCCATGCGGCCCACCTTGGCCTTGCGCTGGGCCAGGTCCTCGAGGATGCGGACGCGCCGAGCCTGCTGGATGTAGCTGAAGCGGGTACAGACCTCGCGGTGCAGCTCGCGCATGTTGCTGAAGGCATCGTCATTGTCCGGCGAGTAGAGATAGCCGTTGAGTACGCGGCTGACCTTGGCAAAAAAGTCGTCGCTGTAGCCTATCATGCGCCGCTGGTGCTTGGTGAGCCAGGCATAGAGGAATTTGAGGCGCTTCTCGTCGGTATCGGTGTTCTCCACGATCTCCGTGCGCTTGAAGACGATGCGGCCGGTGTATTCACCGCGCACGATGTCGTTGAGGCGCAGGAACATGTTGGAGGTGTCCTTGATGATGTTCAGCCCGGCCAGGGGCGCGCCCGTGAGCGGATGCAGGATCTCCTGCCAGGCCACGGAAAGGGCGCGGTCCTGCTGCACGTTGCTGGCATCGAAGCGGTGCTGCCGGTAGGTGACGCGGATGATGACGACCCGGCGGTCACGGTCCAGGAAGTAGCCGCCTTTTTCCAGCGTCTCGAGGGCTTCCTCCTGATCCTCGTCCACGGAGATGAGGGCGATCTTTTCCAGCAGGGGGTAGCGGGTGCTCTGGCCCATGGACGTATAGGTTGTGATGGTACGGTCCGTCTGGCCCAGGACGCGCAGCATGAAGTGCTCGCCCAGCTTGTGCAGCTTGCGGGCAAAGAGCGCGCTGGAGGTGCGGCGTTCCGAGACGATGGGGAAGCCGTAGAGTTCCATCAGGTACTGGTAGACGAACATGCGGTTGCGTTCGTAGATCTCGCTGTCGCCATAGACGAATTTGCCGATGCGCATGCCGAAGCGTTTGAGCTCGCTGTCGATGTCCGACGGGAAGGAGGCGAAGACCCCCGCCAGGTGGAACTGCCGGTCCGCATCGAGGGCGAGCACCTGGGCCCTGTCCATGGCCAGAAGATAGGGCATGAGCGAGGGATAATTGTCCAGGATCACGGTGTCGGCATTGGCGAACTGCTGGCGGAAGATGTCCTGGTGCATGCGCGGCAGGCGGGAGGCCAGGGTCTGCACGTTGCGGGCAAGGACCTGGTTCTCCAGCGGGCAGCAGGCGCCGTCGGCCTCCATGACGATGGGGTGCAGTTTGTCGAACTGGAAGGTCTCGGAAAAATAGTCCAGCTGGCGGGCAAAGGCCACCATGGAAAAGCCCGGCAGGTCCTTGTATTCGAACATGTCGTTGTCGAACGAGGGCAAAAGCTCGCGGCCTTCCACCAGCGGGTAGTTCTTGTGCTCCTGATAGGGCTTGACCAGACAGAAGCGGATATGCACGGCATCGAGAAAGCGCTTGAGCTCGTCAAGACGCGCGATGACGACCGGCTCGGATGTCGTATAGGCATCCTGCCAGTGAAAGCCGTCCTTGCTGAAGATCTCTTGCCACTTGATCATGTGCAACCTTACCCGATTCTCCGTAAAGAGTAACTGCTTTTGGGGGGAATTTCCAGAGGCGCTCCCGGGATTTGTCGTTTTTGCCCGCCGGGCCGCCGGTGCGGGCGAAAAGCTGTTGCGGGCGCTATGCTGCTTTGGTACACTTCCGTGCGTCAGTCCCGGGCTTGTGCCCGGGCCCACCATCAAACGCGTACCGACATGACTGCCAATACTCTTGAACAACACATCCTCAGCATCGTCTGCAGTGTTTTCGATGCCTACTCCGCCGTCCTTTTCCTGCCCTCCGAAAATGGTGAGGAGCATTATCTCGCGGCCTCCTTCAGCCTTGGCGAAGGGGTGGAGCAGGGGGCCATGCTTTCTTCGGGGAGCCTGGTAGACTGGATCATCCGCAACCGCCAGCAGATGCTGGTCCCCAATTTCGACCAGCACAAGCACAAGCTCGGCTATTACCGGGAAGGCGAGGAAGCCGGCATCAAGGCATTCATGGGGTGTCCCGTGCCCACGGGCGGTGCCCTGTGCGTGGACAGCAAGCGGCAGTATTCCTTCACTGACAGGGACTACAAGCTGCTGCAGCTTTTTGCCGAGCTGGTCTCCCGCCAGCAGGCCAGCAAGGGCCGTCAGGAGATGGCCGGGGACATCCCCCGCTATTTCGCCGAGCTGGCCGTGATCCAGGAGCTGCGCTTCCGTTACCGCCGCTGGTCGCAGTTCATCCAGAATTATGTGCGTACCATGGTCGATGCCACGGGCTTCGACTACTGCGCCTTCGCTTCGGTGGATGTTCCCGGCGAGAGCTACTGTGTGGAATGCGAGTCCGCCCGCCTGGTGCTGGAGAACGGCGAGCCCATGGTCCTGCCCGTAGGCAGCGGCATCGCCGGCTGGGTCTTCAGCAACGACCAGCCCGTCATCAACGAAGGGCTGGAAGGCGCTCCCTCCACCATGCTGTTCGGCAAGCTGCCGGGCATGCCCGATTTCCAGGCCATCATCTGCCTGCCGGTACAGATCAACAAGAGCACGCGCGGTGTGCTCTGTCTGGCGCATACGTCCACGCGCAGCATCGACGAGTCCCTGCGCTCCTTCGTGCGTCAGGCCGTGGACCATCTGGCCCTGTTCCTCGAAAATCTGTACCTGCGGGTACGTCTGCGTTCCCTGCTGCCGCAGGGCACGGTCCACAGCCAGGGCCCCCGCCGCTACGATCCCGATACCGCTCCGGTGCCGCCCGTCAAAAATCCTTAAGCCATGCTGTCCCGATTTTTCAGCAGGTTCCTGACCCAGGACATTGCCATGGATCTTGGTACGGCCAACACGCTGCTGTACACCAGGAAGCATGGCATTTTCATCAATGAGCCCTCGGTGGTGGCTGTGGACGCAGTCAGCCGCAAGGTGCTGGCCGTGGGCGCTGCCGCCAAGGAATATTTGGGCCGCACGCCCCAGAACATCTGCGCCATTCGGCCCATGAAGGACGGCGTCATCGCCGACTTCGACATCACCCGCGAGATGATCGCCCATTTCGTGGGCAAGTGCATCTCCGGTCTGCGTCTGGTCAAGCCGTCCATGGTGATCTGCATCCCCACGGGCATCACCCAGGTGGAGAAAAAAGCCGTCATCGACGCGGCCCTGCTGTCGGGCGCACGTTCGGTCTCCCTGGTGGAAGAACCCATGGCCGCGGCCATCGGGGCGGGCATGCCCGTGCAGGAGCCCCTGGGCAATCTGGTGCTGGACATCGGCGGCGGCACCAGCGAAGTGGCGCTCATCAGCATGACGGGCATAGCGGTCTCGCAGTCGGTGCGCGTGGCCGGTGATGCCATGAATCTGGCCGTGCAGCATTATCTGCGTGAGGCCTTTCGCCTCGAAGTGGGCGAGAATACGGCGGAAAACGTCAAAAAGATCCTTGGTGCGGCCCTGCCCCAGAACAACAGTCTGCGGCTGGAAGTGTCCGGCAAGGATCTTGTCTATGGCGGCCCCCGGGTGGTGACCGTGACCGAGGGGGACATCTGCGAGGCCCTGCACGATCCTGTCCTGGCCGTGGTGGAGACCGTGCTGCGCGCGCTGGAGCAGGCGCCGCCGGCACTGGCCGCCGACGTGTACGACAACGGGCTGCTCATGGCCGGAGGCGGGGCCCTGCTGCGCGGTCTGGACCAGTGCATCGCCCGGGCGACGCACCTGAAGGTCGCAGTGGACAAGGATCCCCTGACCACGGTGTTGCGCGGGACGGCGCAGGCCATGCTGTACCGCGAGGATTACGAAGGGATTTTCATTAATTAGGACAGGACGGGCGCTTCTCCTGCCTCTTTTGGACATGGCGTCCGCCATGCCGGAAGGGCGGGCATGTTTTCGGCCGGGATGGCCGCCGTGCGTCCTGTCCTTGCAACTGCCGCGCGCTCCTGCCGGGCAGGGGGCCGGCCTTGGGACATCGTTTCATGCTGACAGCCCGATTTTTGCAGGATGTGGTGGACGTCGTGCGCGAGAGCGGCGACATCATCCGCCGCCAGTGGGAAAAAACGCATGCCGTCAGGCACAAGGGCAGTATCGACCTGGTGACGGAAACGGACGTGGCCGTGGAGGCCTTCCTCAAGGAACGTCTGGGAGAATTGCTGCCGCAGGCCGAATTCCTGGCCGAGGAAAGCTGCGTGGTCGGTCAGGAGCCGTCGCCCCTGTGCTGGATCATCGATCCCGTGGACGGTACCACCAATTTCGTGCACCGAATCCCCCAGGTGGGGACGTCCGTGGCCCTGTGGGCGGACGGCCATGTGGTGCTGGGCGTGGTGAACGTGCCCATGATGGATGAATGTTTCTGGGCCGGTCTGGGCATGGGGGCCTTCCGCAACGGCGAGCCCATCCATGTGAGCTCGGCCGAGGTCCTGTCCGATGCCGTGGTGGCTACGGGGTTCCCCTACGCCATCGCCGAACGCCTGGACGATGTGCTGGCCCGTCTGGCACTGGTGCTGCCCAAGGCCCAGGGCGTGCGCCGTATCGGGGCCGCCTCGGTGGATCTGGCCTATGTGGCCGCCGGGCGGCAGGACGCCTTCTACGAGATGCTGCTCAAGCCCTGGGACGTGGCTGCCGGCTGGCTGCTGGTGGAAGAAGCCGGCGGGCGGGTCACGACGCTGGATGGACGTCCGTATACCTTCGGGGACGAGATCATGGCCAGCAACGGCCTGGTGCACAAGGAACTGCGGCATCTGCTGGCGGCCGTGACGCCCGTGCGGGCGGAAAGGCGCCCCGCATGAGCCTGCCTGCCGGGGATACGGCCCCCCGCCGCCTGACGGCCGGGGACGCTGCCGCCATGCAGGCACTGGAGGCCGCCTGTTTTTCCCTGCCGTGGAGCGAGGAGCAGTGCCGGGCCGCCTTCAGCCAGCAGGCTTTCGTGGCTTACGGGCTGGAAGAAGCGGGCGTGTTGCAGGGCTATATCTCGCTCTATCAGGCAGCGGACGAGCTGGAAGTGCTCAACCTGGCCGTCCTGCCCGTTGCACGGCGGCAGGGACTGGGCGAACGGCTTTTGCGCACAGCCTTGCAAGAAGCTGAAAAAACAGGTATCAACAGGGCTTTGCTTGAAGTCCGTACCGGGAATGCCCCGGCCATCGCCTTATACGAGAAATGCGGCTTCGTCCGGGTGGGCAAACGGCCCCGCTATTATGCGGACACCGGCGAAGATGCCCTGATCTATCAGTGTGATCTGGCACCGCAGGACTGACAGAGAGGATATTTCCATGCAGAAGATCATCGCTGCCAACTGGAAAATGTACAAGACCCGGCAGGAAGCCCGCGAAACGGCCGCTGCCGTGGCTGCTGCCCTGAACGAACAGCCGACCCCGCACGAAGTGGTGGTGTTCGCGCCCTTCACGGCCATCGCCGAGGTGGCGGATGCTTTTGCCGCTTCGCAGGCGCAGGCCGGTGCGCAGGATGTGTGGCCTGCCGTGGAAGGGGCGTTCACCGGCGAGATCTCGCCGCGCATGCTGCAGGACGCCGGTGCGGTCTGGGCGCTGACCGGACATTCCGAGCGCCGTCACGTGCTGGGCGAATCCGATGAGCTGGTGGGCCGCAAGACGGCCTTTGCCCTGGAGCAGGGCCTCAAGGTCATGCTCTGCATCGGGGAAAAGCTGGAAGAGCGCGAATCCGGCCAGCTGGAAGACGTGCTGCGCCGCCAGCTGGACAGCGGCCTGCCCGCCGGAGGGGACGCGCTGGAAGGCCGTTTTGCTGTAGCCTATGAGCCCGTGTGGGCCATCGGTACCGGCAAGGTCGCCGGTCCCGACGAAGTGCTGGCCACCCACGCCGTGGTGCGTCGCCTGCTGTGCGAGCGCCTGGGCGAGACCGGCAACAGGATCCCGATCCTGTATGGTGGGAGCGTCAAACCGGCCAATGCCGGTAACCTTATCGGACTTGACAATGTGGATGGTCTTCTGATAGGTGGCGCTTCTTTGGACGCGCAAAGTTTTGTGCAGATTATCCGGGCCTAGGCCTGAAGTTCTTCATTTACGTCGTGCCCCTGGGAGGCTCTTGTGCAGACCCTTATTCTGACGCTTCATATCATTGTTTGTGTGGTGCTCGTCATTCTCATTCTCTTGCAGGCCGGCAAGGAAGGTATGGGCGTCATTTTCGGTGGCGGCAATACCTCTGTGTTCGGCAGCAGCGGTGCCGGCGGCATGCTGGCCAAGATGACCGCCTTCATGGCCGTGGTCTTCGTGGTGACCTCGCTGAGCTACACCTATGTGACCAGCTCGCGTCCCAGCGATGAATCCGCCGTGCTCAAGGTCGAACCCCTGACCATCGAAGACGTGCCTGCCAAGCCCGCTGCCGCGCCTGAAGCTGCTGCTCCGGCCCAGCCTGCCGCGACCAGCGAAGCTCCCGCGGCTGCTCCGGCTGCTGCCGCCCCTGCCGATGCTCCTGAGGCCCCTGCGGCTTCCGAAGCTCCCGCCGCTGAGGCTCCTGCTGCGGACGCTCCCGCAGCCCAGCCTGCCCAGCAGTAGACGTTTTTTTGATCCAATGGAAAAAGCCGCGGTCCTGCCGCGGCTTTTTTTTCAGCAACAGGGGGCTCCCATGACAGACGACAACAGCTTCAAGAACAATCCCTTCAAGGCTCTGGAAAAAGGACGGTTCCCGCAGCAGAAAAAGACGGGTGCCCCTGCGGCGCCGGAAAAATGCGGCAAGCGTATCGCGCGCCAGGCTGCTGTGCCTGCGGACGACGAGGACGCCTCCCTGTTTCTGTCCGCCATGAGCAATGTGGAGCGCCAGTCGGCTCACGGCGGTGCGGCCCGCGGTCAGGGAGCGGGGCAGGGCGGCTTTGCCATGGAAGAGCAGTGCGCCATGCCGCAGGTGAAGAAGCTCAAGGAAAAGAAGAAAAAGGGCAGCGCCCCCCACAAGGAGAGCGGAGCCGTGGCCCCCGCAGCTGCCGGAGCTGTTGCCGCGCCCGCCGGCAAGGCAGGGGATGCGGCCGCCGGGCTGGAAGCTGTGGTGGCGGCCAGTGAGGAAGATGACTTTTTGCTGGCCATGAAGCAGGTGACGCCTCTGCAGGGCAAGGGGCGGGACGTGCCGCCCGCAGTGGCCCAGAGCACGCCGCCGCCGTCCGCGGATACCAGCCTGCAGGATTTCCTGGACGGCAAGCTGGAATTTGCCCTGTCCATGACCGATGAATACATGGAAGGCCATGTGGTGGGGCTGGACCAGATGATCATGAACAAGCTGCGCGTCGGAGGTCTGAGCCCCGAGGCGCACCTCGACCTGCACGGCCTCAATGCCCAGCAGGCTTTCGAGACCCTGCGCGGTTTCATGCGCGGCAGCTGGTACAAGGGCCTGCGGACCATTTTGGTGGTGCCCGGCCGCGGCAAGAACTCCCCGGACGGCGTGGGCGTGCTGCGCGGCAAGTTGCAGTCCTGGCTCACCCAGGACCCCTTCAAGCGCGTTGTCCTGGCCTTCTGCACGGCCCAGCCGCATGACGGCGGTCCCGGCAGCGTCTATGTGCTGTTGCGCAAATACAAGAAAAAGGGCCGTGTCTACTGGGAGCGGATGCCCGCTGACGCGGATCTTTACGAATAGGCAGCGCTGTACGAACTGCGGTGCCCTTGATGACAGGCATAAAAAAAGGACGTCCGAAGACGTCCTTTTTTATGCCTGTTTTTTTGTTCCCTCAAACGCAGGTATGCAGGCTGCAAAGATACGGGCTTGTCCGGCAAGGCGGAAAGCATATGTCGGTCGGCACAGTTGCAGGAGAGGGGGAGCCCCTTGTCCCTTTGTATCCTGGAGGTGGGCACAGGGGCGCCTGCCGTTTCCGCAGGAGACAGGCAGAGGGGCTGCGCTTTAGCCCTGCTCCCGGGGCGTGTCGTCCTCCAGCAGGACAGCCGCATCTCCGAAACTGCGGACCCAGGCGCGCAATTCCGGTTCGCTGCGGGTGGTCAGGGTCAGGATGAGGCCACCATCTTCGCAGTCCTCGATCTGCTGGTTGGTGGCCCAGATGCGCTCCCGCACATAGTCGGCGGCATTGGAGGATACGCGGATATGGAAAGTTCGCGGTTCGTGCCAGGGCAGGCCAAAGCCGCCATGCTCGTCATCGTCGCGGCTGTAACGGACATGGTCCCCGGTCAGCTCCACGTTCTGGATACGATGGACGGCCAGGGTACAGGGATGTTCGACTTCGAGCCCCTCCTCACCCAGCTGGCCGCCCAGCACATACAGGGCATTGTTCATGGCGGCCATGCGTACGGGGATGAAGCGGTGGATTCGCGGCTCCGCCTTGCCCACGGCTTTGTAGCGGATCCGGCAGACGGTCTGGCAGCGGGCGGCCTGGACGAGGCGCTCGATGGTGTCCGCAAAGGGTGTGTAATTGATGCGCCCCTTGATGTAGAAGGCAAAATCGTCCTGATCCTGGAAGTGCGGATCCGCCATGTGCATGGCCAGGCGCTGGATGGTCCTGTCCACACGCTGCAGGGTCTGTTCCGGCAGGATGCCTCCCGCCATGCGGCGGCACAGGGTCAGAAAGCGCAGCTCCTCGAAATCGAGGCCCAGATGCCCCTTTTCTCCGGGATTCAGGCGATACCAGCGGCGGCGCTGTTCCGTGCCCATTTCCAGGGCGATGCCTACGGCGCTTTCGATCTGTTCCATCAGGCGGATGACCGTCTGGGGCGAGCAGTTGAGTTCGCGCGCCAGGTCCTGCTGGAAATGGCGCCTGTTATCGAAGAGCAGCTTGCGGAAAAGACGCAGCAGCTTGTCACCGGTACGGGCATCGGGATCCAGTTTACTGGGCATGACGAACCTCCTGTCCGGCTTATGCTAGATGCTGACATGCCGTGAAGCAAGGCCAATATTGCACAGGCAGGTGTTTTTTTGTAGGTTCTGGCTGTTTTTTGTGACCTGTGCACGGATGCAGGATGATGTGACAAATAAAAGACAATCATTCCTCTTTGTTACAGAATTGTCACAATAGCGTGGTAGATGTGCTGCCACAGAGCAATTGGTGATCCTGAAAGAGCAGCAAGAGCCTTATGGAGAAAGCTTTCGCCCTCTTGCAGGAATTGGGAAACAATGGTGGAGAGTTTATGAAAAAAACAGGTAATACGCACATTTATCTTTCAGAATTTCTGGGCACCTTCATTTTCCTGCTGTGCGGCATCGGCTGCGTGGGGGCGCTCAAGCTGGCGGGGGCCAGCTTTGGCCAGTGGGAGATCAGCATCGTCTGGGGTCTTGCCGTGGCCATGGGCGTCTATGTTTGCGGCGGTGTGTGCGGCGCGCACCTCAATCCGTCCGTGACCATCGCCCTGGCGTTGTTCGGGGATTTCGACAAGCGCAAGGTCGTGCCCTACATCCTGGTGCAGATGGTGGCCGGTTTCTGTGCTGCGGCGCTGGCCTATGCCATGTATTACAATCTGTTTGCCGATGCCGTGGCCGCCACGGCGGGCGATCCCGCCAAGATGACGGCGCTGGCCGGGATCTTCTGTACCTTCCCCCATCCCAAGATCACCTTTTTCCAGGCCTTTTTCGTGGAGCTCGTCATCACGGCCGTGCTCATGTGCCTGATCTATGCCCTGGTGGATGGCCGCAATACGGCTCCCAAGGGCAATCTGGGCGGCCTACTCATCGGTCTGCTGGTGGCGCTCATCGGCGCCAGCTTCGGCCCGCTGACCGGCTTTGCCATGAATGCCGCGCGTGACTTCGGCCCGCGTCTGTTCGCCGCTCTGGCGGGCTGGGGCACGGATGTGATGACCGGCTATCCGCTCAACGACAACCTGAGCCTGCCGTACTTCCTGGTGCCGCTCATCGCGCCCATCATCGGGGCCTGTATCGGCGGCTGGATCTACAAGCGCATCATCGTGGTGGCCCTGGATCGCAACGCGGCCGCCGAGGACAAGGCCTAAAGGCCCTGAACGGAGGGGCCGATGGACAGGTGACACGTTCTGCGGTTATCCTGTCACGCAGGCCGGTGCCTGCCGGTCCCCTTTGAACATCACTGGAGAAAAAAGCTATGCAAGGCAAATATATCGTTGCCCTGGACCAGGGTACCACCAGTTCCCGCACCGTCGTGCTGGATCAGGACGTCAACATCGTGGCTGTGGTGCAGCGCGAGTTCCCCCAGATCTACCCCCGTCCGGGCTGGGTGGAGCATGATCCCCGCCAGATTTGGGCCACCCAGAGCTCCACGCTGACCGAAGCCCTGGCCAGCGTGGGCATCTCTTCGGACGAAGTGGCGGCCATCGGCATCACCAACCAGCGCGAGACCACGGTGGTCTGGGAAAAGGATACGGGCAAGCCCGTGTACAATGCCATCGTCTGGCAGTGCCGCCGTACCGCGCAGATCTGCGACGAGCTGCGCAAGAACGAAGGCTTTGAGGAATACGTGCGGGAAAATACCGGCCTGCTGCTGGACCCCTATTTCTCCGGCACCAAGATCAAGTGGATCCTGGACAACGTGCCCGGCGCCCGTGAAAAGGCGGAGAAGGGGCAGCTGCTGTTCGGCACCATCGACACCTGGCTGATCTGGAACATGACCCAGGGCCGCGTGCACGTGACCGACTATACCAATGCCTCGCGCACCATGCTGTTCAACATCCACAAGCTGGAGTGGGACGAGCACATCCTCTCCATGCTGGGCATCCCGCGTTCCATGCTGCCCGAAGTCAAACCTTCGTCCACGGTCTACGGCCAGACCAACATCGGCGGCAAGGGCGGTACGCGCATCCCCATCGCGGGCATCGCCGGTGACCAGCAGGCGGCCCTGTTCGGGCATCTGTGCGTGGAAAACGGCATGGCCAAGAATACCTACGGCACCGGCTGCTTCATGCTCATGAACACCGGCAAGACCGCTGTCAGCTCCAAGAACGGCCTCATCACCACTCTTGCCTGCGGTCCCCGTGGCGAAGCCTGCTACGCCCTGGAAGGTTCTATCTTCGTGGGCGGTTCCGCCATCCAGTGGCTGCGGGACGAGCTGAAGATCGTCAACGATGCCCGTGATACGGAATACTTCGCCAACAAGGCGGAGACCTCCAACGATGTCTATGTGATCCCGGCCTTCACCGGTCTGGGCGCTCCCTACTGGGATCCCTATGCCCGCGGCGCCATCGTGGGCCTGACCCGCGGCACCAACGCCAGCCACATCATCCGCGCCACGCTGGAATCCATCGCCTACCAGAGCAAGGACGTCATCGAAGCCATGCAGGCGGATTCCGGCATCCCGCTGCAGGCCCTGCGTGTGGACGGCGGCGCCAGCGCCAACAACTTCCTGATGCAGTTCCAGTCCGACATCCTGGGCGTCAATGTGGAACGTCCCGCCACGCTGGAAGTGACGGCCCTGGGTGCTGCTTTCCTGGCCGGTCTGGCTGTGGGGTACTGGAGCGGCCTGGACGACGTGCGCAACCGCCTGCACATCGAACGTGTTTTTGAGCCTTCCGCGGACAAGGAAAAGCAGGTGCAGCGTTACAAGGGCTGGAAAAAGGCCGTGTCCCGCGCCCTGCAGTGGATCGACGTGGAAGACTAGGTACACCTAGGACAAGATTTGTGATGCGCGGTGACCGCCGCGCTGACAGGAGGAAGGGAAGCCCCGGCTTTCCTTCCTCTTCGTTTTATGGGGGCAGTCTGCCGGGGGGCTCGACGCGAAGTGGCAGGGCACCGCTATGTGCGTGTGTTCGACCGGCAGTGGCAGGTCAGGTAAACAGGGCAGAGGAGGAGGGCCACTTCCGGTTGGCATATGATGCCCCAGGGCAACCTGATGTCCGTTTGTCGCGCCGGATTGCCACAGGTGGGGCAGGGTGCGGCAGAGGAGTCCCGTGGCGGGAAGGCGGATCGAAGCGGGACAGGGGTACAGAAGGCTCACAGCGGGGAAAAAGAACGATGGCCGTCCGCATCGGGAGGACTGGAGAGGCGAAAGGAAAGACCGTGCGGCCGGTCCAGATGCGTGCAGGATGACGCAGGCAGGCTGCAAAGGCTGACCGGGGATAACGTCAGGCCTCTGATGCGGCCCGCCCAAAGGCAGGGGGAAGCGCAGGGTGGCAGTACGCAAAGAGGAGCATGGGAGCGCATCCGGGAGGGGCGTCCGCAGTCAGGCAGAAGCGATGCGCATAAAAAAAGCCCTTGCAGTTTCCTGCAAGGGCGAAATATGGTGGGCCATCAGGGACTCGAACCCCGAACCAACTGATTAAGAGTCAGCTGCTCTACCAATTGAGCTAATGACCCATCCGCGAAAAAGAGACCTACTCTTTTGCGGCCTCTCTGTCAACACTTTTAAAAGAAAAAAAAAGATTTTATAGTGCCTTCCCAGAGGTATTTGATGAAAAAAACACGGAACTTTGCTGCCCTGATCGGGGTGCTTGTTTTATTTTTGTTTATATTCCAAGTAGATACGAGAGAGTCTGCCGCGGCGGACATCGTGTCCGTGCAGCCGCATTTTGCTGAAGGCCCTGACGGCATCGTCATGGCTGTGGAGATGGCATTCCCGCAAGGCTACCATGCCTATGCCCATGAATCCGGAGATGCCGGACGCCCGACCACGCTTTCCATCCGTCTGGATGACGGCAGCGGTCTGCCCGTCTGGTATCCGCAGGGCTTCATGCAGCGGGATCTGTTCGATCCTGATGCGACCGTCTACGTTTACGAAAGCCCCACGACCCTGTTCGTCCTTTTGCCGCACGAGGCCCGGCATCGCGGCTTTGAGGCTGTCCTGAGCATGCTGCTCTGTTCCTCGCGCAATTGTCTTCCGGTCTCGCAGACCATCAGCGGCCAGGTACCGGATACCTTGCCCGGATTGGAAGAGGCCCCCTGGAAGGCCCGCTGGGAAGAATTGCGGCGTTTGCCGCCCGTGCTCTCCAAAGGCAGCGCCCCTGTTTCCGGTCTGCCTTTTGCCATGGACGAGGGTGGAGCGGGCGGCCTGAGTGCCGTTACGGATCCGGCGCAGGACCCGCTGGCCGCCCTGCAGGAGGAAGACGGCGAAAAGCCCCTGCCGCCCCCGGACGGTTTTGCCCTGGAGCTGACGCCGCAGTATACTGACGGCTCTGTGGAGATATCGGGATTCGGCATGGCGCTTGCCGTGGGCATTCTGGCGGGCCTGCTGCTCAATGCCATGCCCTGCGTCCTGCCGGTGCTGACTTTCAAGATCAGCGGTCTGCTGCTCATGGGCGGCAGGGGAGACAAGGAGAGCCTGCGGCGTTTCCGCGAGCACAACCTCTTTTTCTCCGCAGGCATCATGACCCTGTTCACCCTGCTGGCCCTGGTGCTGGGCGCCGCCGACATGATCTGGGGGCAGCTCTATCAGCAGCAGAGCCTGCTGCTGGGCCTGGTGATGCTGGTCTTCCTCATGGGCCTTTCCATGCTGGGGGTCTTCACCCTGCCGGTCATCGACCTCAAGGCCGGCGCCAACAGCAAGAATCCCCGTCTGCAACCCTACCTGACCGGTCTGGTCTCCACCTTCCTGGCCACGCCGTGCAGCGGCCCGCTGCTGGGCGGTGTGCTGGGCTGGGCCTTCACCCAGCCGCTGCTGGTCCTGATGGTGGTCTTCTGGGCCGTGGGCCTGGGCATGGCCCTGCCGTACATCCTGTTCAGCATCTGGCCCCAGCTGGCCCGCATCCTGCCGCGTCCGGGCAACTGGATGAAAATCTTTGAACGCGTCCTGGGCTTCTGCCTGCTGGGCACGGCCCTGTATCTGCTCTCCATCCTGCCGGTGGAAAAGCATATGCAGGTCCTGTGCGTGCTGCTGGTGCTTTCGCTGGTGGCCTGGCTCTGGGGCCAGTTCTGCGGCCCCGCCTCCCCCCGCCTGCGCTGCCGCATCATCGGGGCCCTGACGGTCCTGATACTGGTGGGCTCCTTCATCTGGGTCCTGCGACCTGCCGCACCGCTGGTGCAGTGGCGGGAATTCAGCCCCGAACAGTTCCAGGCCGATCTGGGCCAGAAAGCCATGCTGCTGGAATTCACGGCGGATTCCTGCCCCAACTGCAAGGTGCTGGAAGCTACGGTGCTGACCGATGAGCGGATGCGCAAGCTGCGTGCGCGCTACGGCATGGAACTGATCCGCGTGGACCTGACGGGCGTCAATGCGTACGGCATCCGCCTGCTGGAGGCCCTGGGCAGCAAGAGCATACCGCTGACGGCCCTGTTCCCGGCAGGCGAGCAGGCTTCGTCCCCGCTGGTGCTGCGTGACGTCTATACGGCCGGGACGCTGGAAGATGCCCTGGAAAAAGCGTTCGGGCAATAGCCTGAGCCGTATGACCTGAAAATGATGAAAGGCCTGTGGTGACGCCACAGGCCTTTTTTTATGGGCTTTCTTTGCAGGTATCCCTGTCTGGCATGGGGGACTTGAGGCCTGGCGAATGATGGATCGCCCCGGAAAGTGAAGAGGGCGTTTGCGGCTGCGGCCATTCCTGGGGCGCGAAAGCTGCGGCTTTCCTATGCTCGTGGCGCCAAAAAGGAACGTTCGGGCCGCATGATGCGAAAAAACTGGGAAAAATGAAGGCCGGCCCCGCGAGGGGACCGGCCTGAGGAAACGTGTTTGAGGAAGCGCAGGGAGGGGAATGGCTTCCTCTGTGCGCCGGACGGCGCGCTGGCGGTCGCAGATTGTATCTGTGAGCAAGAAAAGCCCACGGGACCGACCCGCCCAACGATCCGGCAACGCTAGCGGACGTGCAGCAAAGCCCTGTTGCTGCGCAGCTGCAGCTCACTGACGATGAGGCGCTCGTATTCGGGGGCCATGGCAAGGTCGGTCTGCATCTGGGTGCGCAGCAGATCTTCCAGCTGCTGGGTCTCTTCCCAGATCTCCAGCAATTCATTGTCGGCAAGCGTCTTCACGCGCTTGTCAAAGGGTTCGTCATCGACGAAAGGCTGGCAGGAGCCCATATCAATCTTCCTGTTTGGCGGTCAGAAAAAAGCGGCGTACGGCCGGGTCTTCGGCTAGCAGACGGGCCATCAGGGCAGCGCCCTGCGGGCCGGGATGCAGGCCATCCTCAAGATCATCCATGTACTCGGGCGAGGCCGCCAGAGCGGCGTGCACATCGGCACAGGGATGTCCCTTGCGGGCACATGCCGTCACATAGGCCTCGCAGAGCGAGGCGATGCGCTGGCTCATGGCGGGCTCTTTAACAGGAGGCGGGCAGATAAGCAAGACCGGACCCAGGGCCGAGGCCTGATCCAGCATCTGCATGACCGTGGCGCAGACCTCGTCCACCGGCCGCATCTGGGCAGGAGACATGTCCACCACGCCCGGGCAGAAGGCCAGATGGTTGATGGTGCCGGGGATCTGGCGGGACGCCACTTCGGCCTGCCAGCGGGCGGCGATGTCCGTGGAGGTATGGCGGCGCACGCCCAGATTGTAGAAGGTGGCGGGCGGCATATCGTACCAGCCGGCCTGGGAACCCAGCAGCACAAGGCGGCTGACCCAGCCGCCGGGCATGGCATTGTCATTGACGCCCAGGGTCAGGGAATCACCGAAAAAGAAGAACGTTTCCGTGGTGGAACGGGGAGCCATGATGCCTCCTGATATGAGCAGAACATATTGGGCGGGATGCTTTCCGGCACGATGGCGCGGCCGGAGCAGAGCCGCAAAAAGGGCCTTCCGCAACCGGATGGAGCATCCATCCTCGGAAGGCCCTGAAATGATCCTTTACGGGCAGACCTGGCCGTCCGCGAAATGCTGGGCCGTCTTGCTCAGGCGCAGCAGCGCCCGCAGGCGGGACTCGTCACCCAGTGAGCCGCAGATGCTGGTGCAGAGCAGCAGGGGCGAAAGGTAGCCGTCGCTCCAGTCCAGGCTGAATTCCAGGCTGCCGTCCTCCAGTTCCTTCCAGCGCAGCAGGTGGCGGCGGATGTCGCTGGTACGCGGGCCCTTCTTGGTCTCGCGGGTCAGCATGACGCTTTCCTGGGCGGCGAAGGCCGCAAAGCAGTCGCGTACGGCCGCCAGCGAAAGGCCTTCACCGTCGATGCTGCCGGTGCGCAGGCGGAAGGTCTCGGCCACGGACTGTTCCGTGCGGCGGCTCTTGTCCACCTCTTCCACGCGGATGACGGCCATGCCCGTGGGCAGGGCCGCGGCCAGACGGGTATGCACTTCGGCAGCGGACATGGGGGTGCGCAGGGTGATGGCGAACCATTCGGCCCGGCTTTCCATGCCCACCGGCAGGGCCCGGCCAAAGGACATCAGCGGCATGGGATGGAAGCCCTGCGAGAAGGCCATGGGCAGATCGGCACGGCGCAGCGCGCGGTCGAGGATGGCCTGGAGCTCCAGCTGGCTGAGGTAGGAGCTGCCGCCGGTCTTGGTATGCCAGATGCGGTACTGGACGGCCTTGACGGCCAGCTCCGGCGCGATCTGCGGTGGTTTGTTCTCGTGAGTACGGCAGATGATGCGTCCTTCCTCGTCACGGGCGGGCTGGTGGGCCTGCTGGTCGCGCTGGGGGAAGACCAGACGGTTGTGGTGCTCCAGCGGCTGGCCGTCCTCGCCCAGGCTGGCATGGGGCATGCGCGAAGGCCCGGCCTTGGTGTCGCAGGCGCCGCACTGGCGGCAGGCATGGTAGCGGCAGTCTTCCGTGACCTTGCCCGCCAGCGCACGCTCGTATTCGCGGCGCAGGAATTCGGGCGAGACGCCGGCCTCCAGATGTTCCCAGGGCAGGTATTCGTCCATGCTGCGGGCCTGGGTGAATTCGTCGGCGGTCAGACCGCATTCTTCCAGAGCTTCCAGCCAGGGGGCCAGATCGAAACCTTCGATCCAGCTGGTGAAGATGCCGCCCTTGCGGTAGACCTTTTCCACCACATCGGCCAGACGGCGGTCAGCGCGGGAAAGGATGCCTTCCAGATGGCTCATGGCCGGTTCGTGCCAGCGCAGCTTGAGGAACTTCTGGCCCTTGAATTCGTTGCGCACCAGCTGCACACGGCGCTGGATCTCTTCCTGGCTGATCTGTTCCACCCACTGGAAGGGCGTGAAGGGCTTGGGCACGAAGGGCGAGAGCGCCGCCGTGACCTGCAGGCGCGGATTACCCTTGCCCGCGGCGTCGCGCACCTTGCGGCAAAGGTCGGCGATGGCCTTGAGGTCCTCGTCGGTCTCGGTGGGCAGGCCGATCATGAAATAGAGTTTGACCTGACGCCAGCCGTATTCCAGCAGCTTCTGCACATGCAGCAGCACCTGTTCCTCGGTGACGCCCTTGTTGATGACGTCACGCAGGCGCTGGCTGCCCGCTTCGGGGGCCAGGGTACAGCCCGTGCGGCGCAGGTCGGACATGCGCTGCATGATCTCGTCGTCGATGGAGCCCACGCGCAACGACGGCAGCGAAAGGCTGATCTGTTCCTGGGCGCAGCGGCCCAGCACGCCGTGGCTCAGGGTCTTGAGCGCGGAAAAGTCGCCCGTGCTCAGCGAAAGGAAGGAGATCTCGTCAAAGCCCGTCTTTTTCAGGCAGTCGTCCAGCAGGCCGGTGATGGTGTCCAGCGACCGTTCGCGCACGGGGCGGTAGACCATGCCCGCATGGCAGAAACGGCAGCCGCGCGTACAGCCGCGGGCGATCTCCAGCGACAGGCGGTTGTGCACCGCGCCGATGGGCACCACCTGGCTGGTGGGGTAGGCCACCTTGTCGAAGTCGGCCACGATGCGGCGCGAGGGCCGGGCGTGGTCGGCAAAACGGGGCTGCAAACGGCCTTCCGCATCCGGCGTGAAGAAAGAGGGGATGTAGACGCCGGGGATGTGGCGGGCCTCTTCCAGACAGCGGTCACGCGTCCAGCCTTCGTCCAGGGCCTGTTCCAGCAGGCGCAGCACGTCGGGCAGGGATTCTTCGCCGTCGCCCAGTACCATCAGATCGATGAAGGGGGCCAGCGGCTCGGCGCTCAGCAGGGCGCCGCCACCGGCGATGACCAGCGGGCACTGGCGCAGATCCTGCGGTCTGTCGGCCGTGCGCAGGGGGATGTTGCCCAGCTCCAGCATGTAGAGCACGTTGGTGTAGCACAGCTCATGGGTGATGGAGAAGGAAAGGCAGTGCAGGTCACGCAGCGGCGTGCCGGATTCCAGCGTGCCCAGCGGGCAGCCGTGTTGCCGCAGGATGTCGCCTGCTTCGCGTTCCGGGGCCATGACCCGTTCGGCCCACCAGTGTTCGTGGCTGTTGACGATACCGTAAAGGATCTTCTGCCCCAGATAGGACATGCCGACTTCATAGGTATCGGGAAAGGCCAGGCCCACACGCAGGCGAACCTGGGCAGGGTCTTTGTGGCAGGCGCCCTCTTCGATACCGGCGTAGCGGCTGGGGCGGGGCAGAATGGGGAGCAGTGCGCGCATAAACATCCCTGTTGTCTGGATACAAAAAAGGGCGGCAGATGCCGCCCCGGAAACCTGATGGAAAACGGGCTACTTGATGAGGCCGCTGCCGGTCTGCACGGAGGGACCGAAGCTCAGCTTGCCCAGGCCGCCGGCCACGGTGAGGTTGGTGCAGGCTTCGATGTACTTGTCCTGCAGTTCCTTGGGGGTGTCGGCGTAGCGGTACAGGAAGTGACGGCCTTCCAGGGTGCCGGTGAAGTTGGGCTCGAAAGGATAGCCGTAAGGCAGGAGCATCATCTGCATGCCCTGCTGGGTGGGGATGCTCTGCAGGCTGGCCACTTCGTTGAGGCAGTCTTTTTCGGCGTCGTACTTGCCGATGACCATTTCACCGGTCACCAGCTTCATGAGGCGGATATCGTAAGCCATAATGTCTCCTCGCCAGCATGGGGCCGTATGACGGCCGGACATGCGGAAGTCTCTGAATTTTGCTCCAAATAGGTAGGCGCTGAAAGGCCGGGTGTCAAGAAAATTTCTGTTGCCTTGCGTCCTGAAGTGACTAGACTGCTGCGCATGGAACACAGCAAAAAACTCGACCTCAGCATCTCGGCGGCGGACCTGGAACGCATCGAACAGATCTTGGACTATCATTTTTCGCGCCCGGAACGGGTGGCCCTGGCCCTGACCCACAGCTCGTGGGCCAATGAGCACGGGCTGGGACAGGCGCACAACGAGCGCCTGGAGTTCCTGGGCGATGCCGTCCTTGAACTGTGCATCTCGTGGGAGCTGTTCACGCGCTTCCCGCAGGCCCGCGAAGGCGACATGACCCGTGTGCGCTCCCAGCTGGTGGGCACCACCAGTCTGGCCCAGCGGGCCCGGGAAACGGGTATCGACCAGCTGCTGCGCCTGGGGCGCGGCGAGGAGCGGCAGGGCGGCCGCAGCCGTGACGCCGTGCTCAGCGACGTGTTCGAAGCCGTGCTGGCCTCCGTGTACGAAGACGGCGGCTATATCGCGGCCCAAAAGGTCGTGGCCCGCATCTTCGGGACGCTTCTGGACGAGGTCTGTGTGGGCAAACCCAAGGCCAAGGATTTCAAGACCAGTTTGCAGGAACGCTCGGTGGCCCTTTTCCACGATCGCCCCGTCTATACGACCCTGGCCTGTGAAGGCCCGGAGCATGCCCGGCACTTCACCGTGCAGGTCTCCCTGCCCTCGGGACAACAGTTCACGGCCACCGGCACCAGCTGCAAAAAGGCCGAGCAGGAGGCCGCCCGCCTGGCATTGTGCGCGCTGGATGCACGGGGATAGGCTGCAGGGTGGATGTTTTTTGAGGGGGAAAGGGAACCTTTTGGCTGGCGCACAAAAGGTTCCCTTCCCCCCTCAAGCTCCCCCCATCCCTCCCAAACGCGCTTTACTATGGAGGATGATGGGTGACTGCCTGTGGCAAGGTTGCCGCTACTGATGGTCCCCCGAAAAAATGCTGAGCCTGGCCTGTGCAGGTCAGGCTTTTCGTTTTTTCTCTCTCTTCTTCTTCTTCTTTCTCTTTTGCTGGCAGTATCCGGTGGACGGGAGGCCATAAAAAAGGACAGCCGTACGGCTGTCCTTTTTTATGGCTGTGGGGAAGGCGTCTTGGAAAGAGGAGCGACCGGATGCCGGTCGGCCTGTACCCGTTCGTCGTGGACGTTACAGCCTGCAAGAACGGTATTACCCCTGGGAGAGGCCTTTCACGCGAGGAAGAGGGATCCCCTTGCCGCCTTAAAGGTACAGATGCGGCAGCACCTCGCGGGAATCCAGCCATATGGTCACGGGGCCCCAGTTGATGAGGTGGACGCGCATGTCTCCGCCGAACACGCCCGTAGGCACGGGGCGGCCGCTTTCTTCACTGACTTTTTGGGTGAAGCGGTCGAACATCTCGCGGGACCAGGCAGGATCGCCGGCATGGGAGAAGGAGGGGCGGCGGCCCTTGCGGCAGTCGGCATACAGCGTGAACTGCGGCACCAGCAGGACATCGGCCCCGCAATCCCGGGCGGAGCGGTCGAACTTGTCGCAGCGGTCTCCTTCGCCGGGGAAGATGCGCAGATCCAGCAGCTTGCGCGCCATGCCTTCAAAAACAGGACTGTGATGGAAGTCCGGGCCGTCTTCGTCACCAAAGCCGGTCATGACCAGCAGGCCCTTGCCGATGGCGCCGGTGGTCTGGCCGTCCACAGTGACGGCCGCTTCGAGGACACGTTGAACCAGGAGTCGCATCAGTCCTCCTTGGCGGTCGCGGCACCGTCCTGCCGGGCGGCGTGACGGGCAGCTTTCTTGGCCTGTTTGGCCATCTCTTCTTCACGCAGGGCGCGGCGCAGGACCTTGCCCACGATGGTCTTGGGCAGTTCCTCGCGGAATTCCACCAGGCGGGGCACCTTGTAGGAGGCCAGGCGCTGGCGACACCAGCCCACGATATCGGCCTTGGTCAGTTCCACACCGGGACGGGGCACGATATAGGCCTTGAGGGCCTCGCCGCGCACGCCGTCGGGGATGCCGACGCTCACGCCTTCCAGCACGTCGGGGTGTTCCAGCAGGACTTCGTCCACTTCACGCGGATAGACGTTGTAGCCGCCCACGATGACCATGTCCTTCTTGCGGTCCATGATGAAGAAATAGCCTTCCTCGTCCATGACGGCCAGGTCGCCGGTATAGAGCCAGCCGTTGCGCAGGGCGCTGGCGGTCTCGTCGGGCAGGTGCCAGTAGCCCTGCATGACCTGCGGGCCACGGATGACCAGTTCCCCCAGCTTGCCCACAGGCAGGGGGGCGGTGCCGCTTTCGCTGTCCACGATGCGGGCATCGGTGCCGGGCAGGGGCATGCCGATGGAGCCTTCTTTCTGCTTGCTGTCTTCGCGGGGATTGATATGGGTGATGGGCGAGGCTTCCGTCAGACCGTAGCCTTCGAGGATGATGGCGCCGGTCAGCTCCTGGAAGCGGCGGAAGGTATCGCGGGGCAGGGGAGCGGAGCCCGAGATGCAGAGCTTGATACAGGTCAGGTCGTACTGGCCCAGGGTCTTTTGCTGCAGCAGCGAGCTGTAGACCGCGGGCGCACCGGGGAAGACCGTGGGGCGGTGCTTGCCGATGAGGTGCAGCACGTCCTGGGGCACATAGCGGGGCAGGGGCAGCACCGTGGCGGCCAGGGCGGCCGGGATGGTCAGGCCCGTGGTCAGACCGTAGACATGGAAAAAGGGCAGCAGGCCCACGAAGCGGTGTTCCGTCTCGGGGGTCTCCTGGATGATGCTCAGGATCTGGCGGCAGTTGGTGCCCAGATTGCTGTGGGTCAGGGCCACGCCCTTGGGGATGCCGGTGGTACCGCCGGTATATTGCAGCAGCGCGGGCGTGTTCTGCGGGTCGGCGATGGGTTCGCTCAGGGGCTGGGCGCCCCTGCTGAAGTCCTTCCAGGCGATGACCTTGTCATCATAGGGGATGGGGACGGCCTTCTGGCGGCCCTTGGTGAAACGGTAGATGAGGTTCAGCGGGAAGGAAAGGGCGTCGGCGATGCCGGTGACCACATAGGTCTTGACGGGCAGACGGTCACGCAACGGAGCCACGCGGGGCCAGAGCATGTCCAGCAGGACAAGGCATTCGGCACCGGCGTCATTGAGGTTCTGGAGCAGCTCCCGTTCCATGTAGAGGGGGTTGACCATCACGGCCACGGCCCCGCATTTGACCACGCCCCAGAAGGCGATCATGGTCTGGGGCAGGTTGGGCAGCATGACGGCCACGCGCTGGCCCGGCCGGATGCCCGCGCGGCGCAGGGCCCCGGCAAAGCGTTCCGCGGCCTCATGCAGGGCCTTGTAGCTCAGGCGGGTGTTCTGGAAGATCAGGGCCGGGCGCCTGGGATAGCGTGCGGCGGCCTCATCCAGCAGGCTGTACAGGGGCTGGTCGAAAACAGTGACGGTACGGGGAACGGACGGTTCGTAATGGGAGAACCAGGGACGGTGCAGCTCGGGGGTCATGCCATTTCCTTGGTGTTGCGCGAGTGAGGGGGAAGCTGGAACGCCGTGGCCACGGCATAGGCCTTGATGCCTTCACAGGCGCCGGTAAAGCCCAGCTTTTCTTCCGTGGTGGCCTTGATGTTGACCGAGTCCGTACCCAGGCCCAGCAGGCGGGCCACGTTCTTGCGGATCTCTTCACGATGGGGAGCCAGTTTGGGGGTCTGGGCCACGACGGTCAGATCCACATGGCAGAGGGTCAGACCGGCATCCCGGAAGCGTTCCAGCACGTCGTCCAGAAGGACAGCAGAGGAAATATTGTCGAAACGGGCGTCGGCATCAGGGAAAAGACGGCCGATGTCGCCCAGGGCCGCGCAGCCCAGCAGGGCATCCATCAGGGCATGGAGCAGGACGTCGCCGTCGGAATGGGCGATGACCTCGGGAGCATTGGGGATGATGATGCCGCCCAGCTTCATGGGGCGGCCGCTGCCGTAGCGGTGGACGTCATAGCCCATGCCCACGCGCGGCACCGGCATGACGGGGGAGCGTTCTTCCAGCAAGGCAAGGTCCTCGGGATGGGTGATCTTGATATTGGCGGCTTCGCCCGGCACCACCAGTACGGGGTGCCCGTGGGCTTCCATCAGGGCTGCATCGTCCGTGGCCGCGCGTCCGGCGGCGCTTTCCTGCCGGGCGGCATCGTGGGCGGCCAGGAGGGGAGGCAGGGCAAAGCCCTGGGGGGTCTGCACGGCACGCAGCCGGGCACGGGGCGGCGTGTCCGTCACAAGATCGTCGCAGACGACCTTTATGGTATCCGTGACGGCAAGGCCCGGGATGACGGCCACGGCACCTGCGGCGAGCGCATCGCAGACACGGTGGACGAGGGCCGCGCTCATGAAGGGCCGCGCACTGTCGTGCACCAGCACATGCGTGGCTTCCCTGGGCAGGGCGGCCAGCCCGTGGCGCACGGAGTCCTGCCGTTCCGCCCCGCCGGCCACGGCCAGCCAGGGGATGCCGGGATCCTCGTCGCGGGCCAGCTGGGCCAGGCGCCGTTTTTCTTCTTCCAGGCAATCCTGGGGGAAGACAAAAACAAGGCCCGCCACGGCCCCGGAACGGGCCAGAGTGCGGGCTGAATGCCAGTAAAGGGGAACCCCTTTCCAGAGCAGGAACTGTTTGGAGTGGCCGCCTGTAGCGGCGGACAGGCGCTTGCCCTGTCCTGCGGCCAGAACGAGGGCCCAGGGACGGACGGGAATTCGTGTCATGCTGTACTCGCAAAAAAACAGGCAGGAGTCGAACGATAAGCCGGGTTCTGTTCGCGCCGGGGCGCGCGATCGCCATTCCTCTAGAAGAGCAGTTGCCTGCCCTCTCAAGCAGCCTACCCGGAAGGTATGGCCGGGCCAGCCTCCTTCCCTATTTGGCCTTGCTCCAGACGGGGTATGCCGAGCATGCCGTGTCACCACGGCATCTGGTGGTCTCTTACTCCACCGTTTCACCCTTACCCGGCCGGTACGGGACCGGCCGGGCGGTTTGCTTTCTGTGGCGCTGTCCGAAGGTCGCCCTTCCTGGACGTTATCCAGCGTCCTGCCCTGTGGAGCCCGGACTTTCCTCTCCGGGCCAATGCCCGCAGCGGCGATCTGTCCGGCTCCTGCCTGTTGATTTTTAGTCCACCAGAGTCTTGGGTTTGGCCGGAGCGGCCTGCAGTTCCATATCCGGGAAGTGCTCGTTCCAGAAGATCAGGCGCTGGCAGTTGGGGCAGCTCAGGATCTGCTGGCCGCGCTGCAGTTCGATGAAGGACTGCGGCGGGATGGCGATGTGGCAGCCGGAGCAGATGCCTTCGCGCACACCGACGATGACGGGATGCTCAAGACGCTTGCGGATGAATTCGTACCGCACGAAGACGGGCTGGGGGATGACGCCGGCGGCATGCTGGCGCTTTTCTTCCAGTTCGGCCAGCTTGGCCTGGGCCAGCTGGATCTTTTCTTCCAGGCCGTCGCGGCGCACTTCCAGTTCGGCCTGGAGGGCGCCATGGGTCAGGTCCAGCTCGGCCAGGGCTTCGTTCTGGCGCTGCACCTCTTCCATGAGGGTCATCTTTTCTTCCTCACGGGAGCGGTTGATCTTTTCCATGCTGTCCATTTCGCGCATCATGGCATGGTATTCGCGCGTGTTTTCCACCTGCATGAGCTTGTTCTTGCTCTTCTTGATGCGGGCGGAGTCGTCGTCGATCTCCATGGCGAGGCGCTTCTGCTGTTCCTGCAGGTGGGTCAGCTTTTCCACGATGCGTTCGCGCTGGGCGTTGCTGGCATCGAATTTGGCCTGCAGCTCGTCCAGCTGGCGGGGAGCGGATTCCAGTTCCTGACGCACGGCAAAGATGGCGTCGTCCACTTTCTGCAGCTCGACAAGCTGGCGGATCTGGTCAAGGTAGACAGCGGTGCTCATGAGGTTCCTCCTAAAGAACGCGGGGATGGACAGGCTGGAAAGGGGAGGCCGAAGGCACGAAGACGACTTCGAGCATCGGGCAGGCGTGCTGCAGGTGGATGGCGGCACGCCGCATCATTTCTTCTTCCAGGCTGTGATGGCCCACGTCGAAAAGACAAAGTTGCGTATCCAGCGCCGTATGGTATTTGACGTCGCCGGTGATGAAAATGTCGGCACCCGCGGCGCGGGCCTCCTCCAGCAGGGAGGATCCCGAACCGGTGCAGTAGGCCACCCGCCGGATGCTTTCCGGGCAGGGGCCGCTGACGGTGGCGGTGCTCAGGTCGATGTGCGCGGCCAGCATGCCGGCCAGCTGCTGCAGGTCCACGGGCTCGGCCAGATCGCCGGCCAGGCCGAAGCCGTGCGGCAGATCCCCCGTGCCGGGGCCGGTGGGTTCCAGCACGGCCAGATTGTCCAGATGCAGCTCGCGGGCCAGCCAGGACACCGGGCCGTCGCTGTTGACGTCCAGCGAGGTATGCGCGGCGTAAAGCGGCACATCGTTGGTCAGCAGCAGGCGCAGGACTTCGTGGTAATGGTCGATGCGGTTGGGCAGCGAAGGCTTGAGCGCCAGCGGATGATGGCTGAGGATGTACTGCGCACCGAGCTCGAGCGCGGCCGAAACGGAGGCCGGGCTCGGATCGAGGCAGACAGCCAGACGCGTGGCGTCGGTCCTGTGCGCGGCCACCTGCAGGCCCGAAACGTCCCAGGACGCGGCACCCTGCAGGGGGGCCATCTGTTCTATGATGCTAATGATCTCTGCTATATGCATATCGATCCCTCACAGTAAAAAAGCACTTCCCTGAAACCAGAAAAGTGCTTTCAAAAGCAAAGGGCGGCAGGCTCGCTGCAAATGATCGACACCTGTGTCTGCGACCACTGGGGCCGTAACCAGCAAAATGGTTCAAAGAATTTAGCTGGCCCTGAGCCCGCTGTCAAGCGGGAAGTCCCCTCCCTTCCTTATATTAAAGGGCGCGCAGGTAGCGCACGGCGTTGGAGAACAGCTGGGTGGCCGGGGGCACGTCGATGGAGCCGCGGGTCCAGGTGGGATAGTTGGTCACATGGTGGAACGCTTCGGGGTGGGGCATGAGGCCCAGCACGCGCCCGCTGGGATCCGTCAGGCCGGCGATGGCCAGGCTGGAACCGTTGGGGTTGAGCGGATATTCCATGGTCGCCTTGCCGGTCTCGGGATCGGCATACTGCAGGGCGATGAGGTTTTCATCGGCCAGGCGCTGCAGGGTGGCGTCGTCACGGGCGATGAGCTTGCCCTCGCCGTGGCGCACGGGCATGGCCATCATGGGCAGATCCTTGGTGAAGACGCAGGGGCTCTTGGGGTTGGGCAGCAGGTGCACCCAGCGGTCTTCGTAACGGGCGGAGTCGTTGTGGCTCAGAGAGACCTGGCGCTCGAAGCGGTTGTTGTCCAAGGCGGGCAGCACGCCCAGCTTGACCAGAAGCTGGAAGCCGTTACAGATGCCCAGGATCAGTTTGCCGTCGTTGATGAATTCGGTCAGGGACTGGAGCAGGGGAGTGCCCGTGCTGTCCTTCAGATAGCGCCAGCGCATGCTGGCAGCCTGGGCGGCACCCAGGTCGTCACCATCCAGGAACCCGCCGGGGAACACGAGAAAATGGTAATCGCTCAGGCGGACTTTGGCGGCCACGATGTCGGAAAAGTGCACGACGTCAGCGCGGTCGGCACCCGCGAGACGGGCGGCGTGGGCGGTTTCGAGATGGGAATTGGTGCCATAGCCGGTGATGACGAGAGTATTGACTGTGCCCATGCGGCAGAAGCCTCCTTGCAAGCGGTAGCCACAAAGGGCCACTATAGAAATGGAAAAAGAGACTACCTGCAAAGTTTATAATAGTCAATGCTGGTAAAATGATTCGGATTGGTGTAAAACCTCCCGATTGCGCGAGGGCGGTTCGCCCGGGCGCAGCACATGCGGTCCGGACCACGGTCCGCTGTATGTCATCAAAAGGTAGGAGTTCATGAAAACCAAGTTCATTTTTGTTACGGGCGGTGTGTTGTCTTCCCTGGGCAAGGGCCTTGCCGCGGCTTCGCTGGGCGCCCTGTTGCAGACCCGGGGACTTTCCGTCACCATCCAAAAGCTGGATCCGTATATCAATGTTGACCCCGGCACCATGAATCCCTTCCAGCACGGCGAAGTGTTCGTGACCGATGACGGGGCCGAGACCGACCTGGACCTGGGCCACTACGAGCGTTACCTCAACGTGCCCATGTCGCGCAAGAACAACACCACTTCCGGTGCCATCTACAACCACGTGATCGCCAAGGAACGCCGGGGCGATTACCTGGGCGGCACCGTGCAGGTGATCCCCCACATCACCGACGAGATCAAGCGCACCGTGCTTTCCCTGGCCGAAGGCGACAACGCCCCTGACGTGGCCATCATCGAGATCGGCGGCACCGTGGGCGACATCGAAGGCCTGCCCTTCCTGGAAGCCATCCGCCAGCTCAAGTCCGAGCTGGGCCGCGACAACTGCCTGAACATCCATCTGACGCTGGTGCCCTACCTCAAGGCCGCCGGTGAGCACAAAACCAAGCCCACCCAGCACAGCGTCAAGGAACTGCTTTCCATCGGCATCCAGCCCGACATCATCCTCTGCCGCTGCGAGCACAGCATCCCCGAAGAGATGCGCCGCAAGATCGCCCTGTTCTGCAACGTGGATCAGGATGCCGTGTTCTCCTCCGTGGACGTGGGCAACATCTATGAAGTGCCCCTGCGTTTCTACGAGGAAGGCTTCGATCAGAAAGTGGCCATCATGCTGCGCCTGCCCGCACGCAACGCCCACCTGGAAGACTGGAAAAAGCTGGTCTACGACTGTGCCAATCCCCAGGGCAGCGTGACCATCGCCATCGTGGGCAAGTATGTGGACCTGAAGGAAGCCTACAAGAGCCTGCATGAAGCCCTGATCCACGGCGGCGTGGCCAACCGCGTTTCCGTGAACCTGCGCTACGTGAATTCCGAGAACGTGGACGACAGCAACGTGGCCGCCACCTTTGCCGGCTGCGACGGCATCCTGGTGCCCGGCGGCTTCGGTTACCGCGGCGTGGAAGGCAAGATCGCCGCCATCCGTTATGCCCGTGAGAACCGCATCCCCTTCTTCGGCATCTGTCTGGGCATGCAGTGCGCGGTCATCGAGTTCGCCCGTCACGTGGCCGGTCTGGAAGACGCCAACTCCGAAGAATTCGATCCTCTGAGCGCCCACAAGGTCATCTACCTGATGACCGAATGGTTCGACTTCCGCACCAAGAACCTGGAAAAGCGCGACGCCGAGAGCGACAAGGGCGGCACCATGCGCCTGGGCGCCTACCCCTGCAAGATCATCCCCGATACCCGTGCCTTTGAAGCGTACGGCAAGGAACTGGTGGAAGAACGCCACCGTCACCGCTACGAGTTCAACAACGCCTTCAAGGATCTGCTGGAAGAAAAGGGCATGGTCTTCAGCGGCACCGCCCCCGACGGCTCCCTGATGGAGATCGTGGAACTGCCCGACCATCCCTGGTTCCTGGGCTGCCAGTTCCATCCCGAGTTCAAGTCCCGTCCCATGGCGGCGCATCCCCTGTTCCGCGAATTCATCAAGGCTGCCAAGAACAACCACAAGAAATAGGGCTTTTGTGCAAGAAAAGCCGTTCAGGACGCTCCGCTGGCGCGGGGCGTCCTTTTTTTATGCAATGACTTGAAATATTCCCTTTTTTGTGCTCCCAGGCCAGCCTCCCTTGCCTATTGGTGCAGCATGTGGCATGGTATTTGAAACGTAGAAAATTTTTACTGACAGGATAGCACCCCATGGCATTGGAACTTCGTCAACAACTCAAATTGTCGCAGCAGCTGGTCATGACCCCCCAGCTGCAGCAGGCCATCAAGCTGTTGCAGCTTTCTCGTGTCGAACTTCTGGAGACCGTCCAGCAGGAATTGCTGGAGAACCCCTTCCTGGAAGAGGCCCCGGCCAATGAGCCCGTGGCTCCGCAGGATCAGGAGGAGCCGCGGCACGAGAAGCCCCAGGACGAAGTCTATGACGAAGACCTTTCCCGCAATGCCGACTGGGAGGAATATCTCGGCGAATTCGCCAGCACGCCGCGCACCTCGCAGGGGCGGGAACTGGAGATCGCGGAAGAGATCTCTCCCCTGGAGGCCCGTTACTCGGCCAAGCCCACGCTGGAAGGCCATCTGCTCTGGCAGCTGCATCTTTCGACCCTGACGGACGAGCAGAAGGAGATCGGCGAGATCATCATCGGCAATCTGGGCTCGTCGGGCTATCTGCGGGCCAGCGTGGAAGAGATCGCCGAGATGGCGTCCACCACGCCGGAGGCCGTGCAGACCGTGCTGGAGCGCGTACAGCTTTTCGACCCGGTGGGCGTGGCGGCCCGGGATGCCCGCGAATGTCTGCTGGTGCAGCTGAAGAGCCTGCGCTACGACCGTGACCCCATCCTGCTGGAACTGGTGCAGTCGCATCTGGAAGATCTGGAAGCCCACCGCTACAAGCCCCTGCTGCGCAAGTTCAAGCTGGATATGGAAGGCCTGCGCGAGTACCTGGACATCATCCAGTCCCTGGAGCCCCTGCCCGGTGCCAGCTTCGACGGCAGCGAGCCCACCTATGTAAGCCCTGACGTCTTCGTGTACAGCGTCGGTGACGAGTTCGTCATCCTGCTCAATGAAGATGGTTTGCCGCATCTGCAGCTCTCCAGCATGTTGCGTGATGGCGTTCCCTCCTGTAATGAAAAAGAGAAGGACTACGTTTCGGAAAAGGTGCGTTCCGCATCCTGGCTCATCCGCAGTCTGTACCAGCGGCAGCGCACGCTGTATAAAGTGGTGGAGAGCATCGTCAAACATCAGCAGCCCTTTTTCCGTGACGGCGTCACCAAGCTCGCGCCGCTCATCCTCAAGGATATCGCCGACGATATCGGGATGCATGAATCCACGGTCAGCCGCATCACCACCAACAAGTATGTGGCGACGCCGCACGGCATCTTCGAACTGAAATTTTTCTTCAACAGCGGGCTTGAACTGGACGATGGAAGTCAGGTAGGCTCAGAGAGCGTCAAGGCTCTGATCAAAAAGTTCATCGCTGGCGAAGATCCCAAATCGCCCCTGAGCGACGAGCGGCTCGGCGAGCTGCTCAAGGAACAGTTGAAGGTCAATATCGCACGGCGCACGGTGGCCAAGTACCGCACGGCGCTGAACATCCCCTCATCCTCAAAGCGCAAGGAACATTTCTGATTCCTGCACCACGGGAGGTTCTATGAACATTGCTTTCACTTTCAAGAACTTCGAGGCCTCCGATCATCTGAAGAAGTATGCCCGTCGCCGCATGGAGAAGATGGGACGCTTTTTTGGCAAGGCTTCCGGACTGGAAGTCGGTGTTGTGCTTACTGTGGACAAGTTCCGGCATCGCTGTGAAGTGACCATCGCCGGCGAGGGGCTGCACCTGAGTGCTTCCGAGCAGTCTTCCGACATGTACGCCGCCATCGACCTTGTGGTGGACAAGGTCGAGGCCCAGATCAAGAAGCACGTCTCGCGCGTCAAGGAACAGCGCCGTCAGGCCCGCAACGCCAGCGTGGACGTCTTCACCTACAACCTGGAAGCCGATCCCGATGAAGAACCCGCCGTGGTGGGCACCGAGCGCTTTGCGCCCAAGCCCCTGCATCTGGACGAAGCCCTGATGCAGCTGGAATCCATCGGCAGTGAGTTCCTAGTCTTCATCAATGCCGAGACCGACCGCGTCAATGTGGTGTACCGCCGTCGCATCGGCGGCTATGCCGTCATCGACCCCGTCCTGTAAAGACTTCGGGGCCCCCGCAAGGGGGCCCCTTCGAGATTGCCATGAGCCAGACACCAGCCGAGGGCGCGGCAGCGCCTGTCCAGGTCTGTATAATCACCGGCCTTTCGGGGGCCGGTAAAAGTACGGCGCTGCGGGTCTTTGAAGACCTGCGCTATTTCACTGTGGACGGGTTGCCTGCCGGGCTGGCCGTCGAGATGGTGGAGATGATGCGGCGCGGATCCATGGAACGCTTCCGGGGCATGGCCCTGGGCATGGACATGCGCCAGCAGGACTTTCTGGAAGAGCTCAATGTGGCCCTTGCTCAGCTTTCCGAGCACGGGGTCCGGCCCATACTGCTTTTTCTGGAAGCCGGAGCGCAGGAGCTCATGCGCCGTTATGCCACCACCCGCCGGCCCCATCCGCTGGAGCGTGAGGGCATGGGCCTTGAGGATGCCCTGCACGAGGAACGCACACGCCTGGCCCCCGTGCGCGAGATGGCGGATCTGGTCATAGATACCAGCCGTTTTTCCATCCATGACCTGCGCCGCGCCATCCAGAAGCGCTGGAGCAGGACGTCGGGCAAGCTGCGGGCCATCCGGGTCAACGTCATCTCGTTCGGCTTCAAGTACGGCGTCCCGCGCGAGGCGGATTTCGTCTTTGACCTGCGCTTTTTGCCCAATCCCTATTTTGTAGAAAAATTGCGTCCCCTCAGCGGCAAGGACAAGGCTGTCCGTGACTATGTCTTTGCCTCCGAGGCCGCGCAGGAATTCGAGAAGAAGCTTTTTGACCTGGTGCGCTTCATGCTGCCGCAGATGGAAGCGGAAGGCCGCTACCGGGTCGCCATCGCCGTGGGCTGTACCGGTGGCCGCCACCGTTCCGTCGCCACGGCCGAGGCCCTGTTCCAGATGCTGCGCCAGGCGGATTATCCGGCCAGTATCGAGCACAGGCACCTTGAACTTGGCTAGGAAAGCTGGCACTCTTGGCCTTACGTGCTGCATTTTGCAGAAATTTCAGTTCCAGCGCGAGGTATGTCATGTCGGAACAGCAATCTTCCACCCAGGTCGGCATCATCGTTGTCGCCCATGCCGACTATGGCTCTGCCATGCTGCGCACGGCGGAGTTCATCCTTGGTACCCTGAGCGACTGCACCTCCATCAGCGTGGACATCGCCCAGGAAGTGCCCGAGACCGTGCGCCGTCTGGATGATGCCGCCCAGCGGCTGGACAAGGGCGCCGGGGTCATCATCCTCACCGACATGTTCGGCGGCACCCCCACCAATCTGGCCCTCTCCCTGCTGGGGAGCCATAATGTGGAAGTCGTCACCGGCGTCAACCTGCCCATGCTGCTCAAGGTCTTCACCTGTCGCGAAAAGCCCCTGGCCGAGCTGGCCAAGCTGGCCGGAGAGGCTGGAACCAAGGGCATCGTCGTGGCCGGCAGCATGCTGCGTTCCCGGAACAAAGAAAAAACAGGCGATTGATCCATATGCTCTGGTTCAGAGTGGACAACCGTCTGGTGCACGGGCAGGTCATCGAAGGCTGGCTGCCCTATGTGGCCGCCCGGCACCTGATAGTTGCCAATGACGCCATGTCGGCGGACCTTCTGCAGCAGCAGATCGTCTCCTTGGCCGTGCCGGAGCAGGTGGCCATCCACTTCGTACCGGTGGACGCCCTGCTTGAGACCCTGGCCTGCTGTGGCGAGAGCAGCCTCGTCCTCTTTGCCGACTGCCAGGATGCCCGCAGGGCCCTGGAGAGCGGCGTCGACATCCGGGCCCTCAATATCGGCAATCTGCACTACGCACCGGGCAAGATCCAGGTCTTCCCGCATGTGGCCCTTTCCGAACAGGACAGGGAAGACTTGCGGGCCATGCTGCAACAGCAGGTAGAGCTGGATTTCCGCTGTGTGCCTTCCGACAAAATCCGGGATGCTTATGAGCAGCTTCTCTGATGCCCTCTGGCTGGGCGTGCAATACGCTTTTTTTTTGTCCTCGCGGGGGTAGCCCGTTCCTCCTTTGTCTTCAGGCTGGCTGACAGGCCCCTGTTCTGGGCCCTGTTGCTGGGCGGCCTTTCCGGCCAGTGGCAGCCCGCGCTCTCGCTGGGGATCGTGGTGGAGCTGCTCTGGCTCGATGTCATCGCCCTGGGCAGTGTGGTCCCGCCTTTCGGGACCCTGGCCTTCCTGCTGCTTTTTCCCCTGTCCATCATCCCGGGCTGGTCTGAGGCCCATCAGTTCCTGGCCCCCCTGATGTTCGCGGTATTCGCGGCTTACGGCGCCAGCTATGCGGAGCGCTACCAGCGGGTGGCCCTCAATCCCTTGGTGGATCTGGTCACGGCGTGGTTCACTTCCGGTCGCGGCTGTACGCCGGGGCAGGCCGTAGCGCTGGGGGCCGTGGTGCGCGCTGCCTGGCAGTTCTCGCTCTACATGCTGTGCTATGTGGCCTTGTGGCTGGCCTGTGATCTGCTGGGAGAGGCGATATTCCTTTTTGAAGGGCAGATGGGCTGGCCCGTACTGTTTGCTGCCAGCATGGTGGGCGGCATCCTTTCTTTGCGCACCCGCCGGGCGTATGCCTGCCTTACGGGGATGTTCGTGGCTGTCTGCGGCTTTTTGGCCGTGACCAGACTGGACATGTTCTAGGAGCTGCCGGGCGCTTCCGGGGAACAGATCCTTCATCACCTTGCCATAAAAAAGCTGCGTCCTGCACGGCATTGCCATGCGGACGCAGCTTTTTTCGGTCGCCATCCGTGGTGGCGGACAGTGCCGGAGGGAGACGGTTTCGCCGTCATCCCTGTTGAAAAGCCTGTATCCAGGCCAGCACGGGCAAGAGCAGGGCCAGCAGGGCGGACAGCCATTGCGGCAGGCCCGGCCAGCGCCGTCTGGTACGCAGAGCCTCCCAGAAACCGAGGGCCATGCCGGCCACCAGGCCGCAGATGTGGGCCAGATAGTCCACGTTCCCTTCGCCCATGCCCCACATGGCCAGAATGCCTACGCCGGCCGCCAGCGGCAGGTAGCGCTTGCTTTCATGATGCAGGACCATATACCCGGCCAAGGCCCCGATGGCCGCGAAGACAGCCGTGGAAAAGCCCAGGCTGAGGACGAATTCCCGTCGCAGCGCCACGGTGAGCAGATTGCCGAGCCCGCCGCCCAGCACGGTCAGCAGCAGGGCCCGTCCCGGACCTGTCAGCCGGGCCAGCAGGGGCAGCATGATGCCGCCCAGCAGGACATTGCCGCCCAGGTGGGCGGCGTCGGCATGCAGGGTCAGGGCCGTGAACAGGCGTTGCCATTCTCCGTAGATGCGCAGGCGGACGTTGTCCAGCGCTCCGGCCTGTTCCCAGCTCATTGGGAGGGGCAGCCCGTCGGGCAACGGCCACCAGCCGCTGCGCAGACCGTGCCAGAAAACGAGCAGGAGCAGGGGCAGGGCAGTCAGCCAGCAGCGGGCATGGAGCGCGGGCGGCAGGCCGCGGGGCGCCGGAGGGCGCTGCTTTTCCGCATGGAAGTGTTGCAACTCCTGTCGGGCCAGCCCTTCCAGCAGGGCAGGTACATAGATGTATTCTTTTTGGCGAAAGCGCCAGAGCTGATGGGGCAGACCGCAGGCGCTGAGCACGAGGATCATTTCCTGGCGCCGGCTGTAGGAGGTGATGCCCTCAGGGCCGGTGAGGGAGCGCCAGTGAAAGGGCAGGGGACGCGGGCGGCGCTGGGCGTGCCAGTATCCCGCAAAAGGGGCAGGCAGACGCAGAAGGCGGGGCTTCATAGCAAAAAAGCCCCGATTGCAGTGGCAACCGGGGCTTTGCGGACAAAAAACAAGTTAGTCCTGCTTGGCGCGGGCGGCGGGCTTGGTCACCACACCGGAGCGCAGGCAACGGGTGCACACGGTCAGGGTGCGCACGGTGCCGTCAGCGAACTGATGACGCACGCGCTGCAGGTTGGGGTTGAAGCGGCGCTTGGTCTTGATGTTGGAATGGCTGACAAGATTGCCGACCTGGGGCTTTTTGCCGCAGAAATCGCATTCTTTGCTCATGATGTCCTCCGTATATGCAGAAAACTGTGTGTATCGTTTATGCGGCAAAGCCGGGTAACAGCGGCCGCGCATTGCGCAGGCAATGAGCCATGCATCCAGCATGGCCGCGCAAGCAGTTCCTTTACCCAAGCTTTGCCAAAAAGGCAAGCCTTTTTCCGGGAAAAGCCCAAATTTCTTTGCTGCGGGCTATTTTTCGGGCGTCAGGCATGGGCAGAGCATCCGGCGCCGGGGCAGAGCGGCCCCTTCCGGAGGACGACATCCTGCCTGTCCGGCTTCCGTATGCGACAGCAGGCGGGCATGGACGCGGCAGCCGATGGCGTAGGGGGGCAGCCACTGCCGCCACTGTGGTGTCGCGGCGTCGATGGCAATCCGTGCCAGATCCGGGCAGGCGGTGCAGGAAACACAGGGGGCATCCGGCAGTTCCAGCACGCAGCAGGCATCCGGGGATTGCTCCAGCGTGGCCATGAGGCTGACGGTGCGGTGGCGCAGATCCAGCTCGGCATCCATGACCGTGGCGCAGGCCTCGGCATCATACCCCAGTTCTTCATAAGCCATCCAGATCACTTCGCCGTTCATGCGCCCATACAGGGGATGGCTGTTCCGCAGGCGCTTTTTTTCAGCATCGGGCAGCGTGGCGCTGTCCAGCAGGGGAAGGGTGTCGTCCATGGTCCTCCAGAGGCAAAAAAAGGGGCCGGCAGGGCCGGCCCCAGGATGATGGATTAGGCGGGCGTTACTTCAGCAGGCCCTGCAGGGTCTGCTTGCCCTTGCTGATGGTCTGGTCGAATTCCTGCTGCAGGGATTCCATCAGTTCCTTGACGGAAACGATGCTGTTGACCCGTGCCACATTGGCGCCGCAGAAGGCGAAGCCGCGTTCCAGGTTGCCCTTCATGGCGCTGATGAGGGCCTGGGCGATGCAGTAGGGCGTCTTTTCCTGGTCGCAAGTGTGCACGCAGTGGAAGACGCATTTGAAGGGTTTTTTGTTGCCCTGGCGGGCGGCCTCGATGAAGTCGTTCTGCAGGGCGCGGCCGGGCATGCCCACCGGGCTCTTGATGATGGTGATGTCTTCTTCGCGGGCAGAGATGTAGCTCTGCTTGAAACGGTCATCGGCATCACATTCTTTGGTGGCCACGAAGCGGGTCCCCATCTGGACGCCGGAAGCACCGAGGTCGAGGAATTTTTTGATGTCTTCGCCGGTGTAGATGCCGCCGGCGGCGATGACGGGCACGGCGCGGCCTTTCTGGTCTTCAAGGCGCTTGGCGGCTTCGACCACCTGGGGGACCAGGACTTCCAGGGCGAAATTCGGGTCGTTGATCTCTTCACGCTTGAAGCCGAGGTGGCCGCCGGCCTTGGGGCCTTCCACCACGAAGGCGTCGGGCAGGTAGTCGAAGCGTGAGAGCCACTTGCGGGCGATCAGGGTCGCCGCGCGGGCGGAAGAGACGATGGGGACCAGCTTGGTCTTGAACTCTTCCTTTTTTTCTTCGCAGGCCTGCAGGAGATGCTTGGGCATCTCCAGGGGCAGACCGGCACCGGAAAAGATGATGTCGGCACGGTTTTCGATGGCCGTGCGCACCATCTGGCTGAACGTGGTCAGCGCCACCATGATGTTGACGCCGATGATGCCCTGGGTCTTTTCCCGGGCCTTGGTCAGCTCCTGGCGCAGGGCGCGCAGGTTGGCTTCGATGGGGTTCTTGGCCACGTCGGGCTCTTTCATCCCGATCATGGCTCCGGCGATGACGCCGATGCCGCCCTGATTGGCAACAGCAGAGGCGAGGCCGGAAAGGGAAATGCCAACACCCATGCCGCCTTGGACGATGGGCATTTTAGCGGTCAGGTCTCCAATGGACAAAGAAGGAAAAGCCATGATGCAACCTCCAACATGGCGCTATAAGGTAAAGCCCTCGAGGGGCGGTATTGAAATCAATTTTCGGAAAGCATTACCAGAAAAACCTTATTTTCACAAGGCCGCTGTCTCTGTCAGGCATGGCAAAGTGCCTGATAGTCGCACCAGCGGCAACCTTCGCCCGGACGGCCGGTGAAATCAGGGCCGTGCTCCATATGCCAGAGCAGCAGGGAGAGGACGTCAAAGCATTGACGGATGCGTTCGCCATTGTCCAGATCCAGCCTGGGCCCGAACAGCCAGTATTCCCGCCCCTTGTCGCGCAGTTCCACCAGGGCGGCGTCGTGCAGATCCTTGAAACCGGCGGCGTGCAGCATGCACAGGTAGGCGGGCAGCTGGATCATGCGCAGCTTCTCGGCCAGCTGGTCGAAAGCCCCGGCGGCCAGCCGGCGGCGTTCCTCAAGAGGGATCCCTGCGTCTCGGACCTGCGCCATGTGGACGAACAGGGCTTCGTCATCCCATAAGGCACCGGCAGGACTGTTGATGGTACCGGTCTTGTAATCCACGATGCAGAGGCCGTCCTCACGCCTGTCCAGTCTGTCCAGGCGTCCCTTGAAGGTATATTCCCGGCCGTTGCAGCTGATGACCTGGGTCAGGGGGTATTCCAGTTCCAGGATGGTGGCTTCCGGCTGATTGCAAAGATATTCCTCCAGACGGCGCGGGGCCGCCATGGAGAACATCATCAGGCTGTCGGGCGGCAGCTGGGTCCGCAGGTCGTGTCTTTCCATCTGGCGCTGCAGTTCGGCACGCATGACGGCCATGTCGAAGGTCCCGGCATCCACCAGCTTGCCGCGATACGGACGGTAGAGCTGCTGCAGCACGTCGTGCAGCACGGAGCCCACTTCTGCCGGATTGTCTCTCTCGTTGACCTCCTGGACGGGCCGGAAGCGGCACAGATGTTTCCAGACGAAGGACAGCGGGCAATGCAGATAGGTATCCAGGGCCGTGGGAGAGATGGGCGCGGCCAGAAAGGCCCGCATGGCATCCTGCAAGGCCTGGTTGCGCTTCAGGGACAGCTCGCGGGGCGGCATGGGGGCCACGGCACAGGTGGCCACAGCCAGCGGCGGCGTGCCCGGCTTGAGGATGGCCCCGGTGCGCTGCTCGTGCGCCCAGATGAGCTGCTCCACAAAACGGCTGCGGGCCTTCTTGCTGTCCATGAGTCCGGAACGGCCCTGGCTCTCCTGCCAGTAAAAATGTACCTCGCGGGCGCAGGCACACAGGCGGTAGAGGGTGTGGGAGGCCGCCCGTTCCCGGCGGCGGGCATCAGGCAGGCCGAGGATGCGGCGCAGGCTGTCCGGCAGCAGGGGATCCTGGCCTGGGGTACCGGGCAGGACGTCGTCGGTGGCATCGATGATGAAGATGCGGTCGAACTGGAGCAGACGGCTTTCCAGCATGCCCAGCACCTGCACACCACCCAGCGGATCGGCCTCGAAGGGGATGCGCTGCTGTTGCAGCAGCTGGCGGGCCAGACCGTGCAGAAGGCGGGAGTCCATCTCCTCGCCGGACAGGGCATTGTGCTGCAGTTCCGGCACGCAGTGGCGTACGAGCCGGTACAGGGCCTCGGCATCCAGGGGGAAGCGTTCCCAGACGGCCTGTCCGTGGCGGGTCAGGAAGTCGCTCAGGCGCAGCAGGGCGCCGGCCAGGCCGGACAGCGTGGAAACGGCGCCGAAATCCTCCAGCAGCAGGTGCAGCAGTTCTTCCAGCAGCGCGCGCTCGGGACTGGGGGCGGGGAGGGCACCGTCCGTGGCGTCCTCTCCGGCGGGAGCATCCATGCTTTCTTCGCCTTCGGCCAGGGTGGCCAGCAGATCCTCATGGGCCACCAGTCGCCTGCCGCTGCGGATGCGGCGCTCCAGACGGCGGAGCAGGGGCCGCAGGGACTGCCCCGTGCCGGGCTCTTCCCCGGGCGCGACGGCCTGGAGCATGCCCAGATAGGGGTGGCGCAGGCAGGCCAGCAGATAGCGCCAGTAGAAAAGCCCGTCCTTGTCCCGTCCTTCATGCAGGCGGAACAGGCTGTCCAGCAGGTGGAAGAGGGGCGAACGATCCAGCGGATAGCCCATGGAGATGTTGACTTCCTTGTCCGGCAGATGGTGCAGCACGGGCAGCAGAAGGTCGCCGTGGGTCAGGAGGATGGCCGTGGAAGCCTCCGAAGGGGCATCCAGATCCTGTTGCAGGGCCTTGAGCTGGGAGTGGAGGTCATAACCCGCGAAATAGTGCCATTTTTGCGCGTCTTCCACCGGAGAGGGCGCGTCCGCCTCCCAGGGGCGGGCCGTGGCCTGCCAGCGTTGCAGCCACTGGACGTGTTCCTGACAGGCCCAGTGCACAGGCGGCCGCTCTTCCTCACCATGCCGGGCCAGGGCCGGATCCGTGTGCAGGCAGACGCGGGCACCGGCCTGCCAGAGACTGCGGAGCAGGATGTCCTCGGTCTCGGTGAGCAGGGAAAAACCGGCCAGCAGCACGGGATGCCCGTCAGCCGGGCGCAGCAGGTCGGGGATGTCCTCCGCATGGCGGGCGGCCAGCCAGAAGTCATGGCCCGGCGTGGTCCAGCCCTTTTGAGCCAGTGCCGCCACATAGGCATCGCGGATGCGCCCCAGGGCCCCCAGCAGGGCCGCGGCCGGGGGGCTCACCTCGTCGATGAAGGGCAGGTCGTCCGTGACCATGTTCTGGCCCAGCAGTTCTTCCAGCAGATTGGCCAAACGGATGCCCCAGGGCAGGAAGGCGTCCGGGGACAGTTTGCCGAAGCGCTTTTCCAGCTCGTGGTCTTCGTCGGCCAGATCGAGGACGCAGTCCCGCAGCAGGGCCACCCTGTCCAGCAGGCAGGCCGTACGCAGCGGCACGGGGCTGGCATGCATGCGCCACAGGCGCACCATGTCCGGCAGGGAAAGGACCTTGGGCAGCAGGCCAGTGGTCCCGGCAGCGGCATAGATGTCCACAAGATAGCGCCACGGACGGTTGTGGGGGACGATGATGACGGCATCACCCGGCCGTCCGTCGCTCCAGAGATCGGTGGCCTGTTTCAGGGCAGGCAGGAAGGGCTGCTGCCAGGAAAAGATATGGAAGGGGCTGCTCATGCCTCGTCCTCACAGAAGTAGCGGGGATAGGCCCCAAGATCCGTAAACAGTTCCGAAGCGCTGTCGGGTTCCACCAGGCGGAAAGACTGCCTGTCCAGATAGATGAGCAGGCCGCGGGCCACGGTGGTGCCGCTCTGTTCCAGACAGCGCAGATAGCGCTGCACTTGCCGGACATGCTCGTCCATGACCCTGCCGCTCTTGTAGTCCACCACCAGGGTCCCCCAGGACAGGGGGACGATGAGGTCGGCACGCAAAAGGTCCCGGCGGGAACCGTCGGCGGCCAGCATGGATTGCTCCGGCACACCGCGCCGCTGCCAGAGGCCGAACTGGGGCAGACGCAACAACCAGAGCAGGCAGGACTCCATGTCGGTGGCGACGCTTTCCCTGTCGGGGGCGTCCTGTCCGTCGGCAAGGGGGATGGTGGCGAGCACTTCCCGCACGGCAGCCCTGATGTTGTCCTCGCTGAGGCCGCCCAGAGGCAGCTGCTCCAGACAGGCATGGAGCAGGGTGCCGCGATCCCGTGCGGAAAAGTGCATCCGTTCCAGCGGGTTGCGGTAGATCTTGAGCCGGGGCAACCATTGCATGGGACGCCAGTCTTCCTCCGGGTCATGCGGCACTGCCGTCTGTCCGCCGGAGAGCTGGTCGGAGGCGCTATCGTCTCCTGCGTTTTCTGCTGCCGGGGCCGTATCGTCTTCTCCTTCCTCCGCCACAGCAGGCTGGACCGGATGCAGCACGTCGTCCCCGCCTTCCAGCTGGTAGGGGACCTCGAGTCCGGCCTGCTGCCAGAGGACATCCAGGGCGTGGCTGCCGCAGCCCTTGCGCACGGTGGCGGCGCTGGTACGGAAGACGAGGAGCTCTTCCCGTGCCCGGGTAAAGGCCACATAGAACTGGTTGAGCAGTTCCATGGCCTGTCGCAACAGGGCTTCGTAGTAGACCCTGCCGCAATGCGGGCCGTTCTTGCAGACCATGCGCAGGCCGTCTTCCTCCATGAGCACCGGGTCGCTCGCCTTCAGGGTGGCATCGGTCCAGGGCAGGAGGACCACAGGAGCCTCGAGGCCCTTGGATTTGTGGACGGTCATGATGCGAACGGCGTCGATGCCCTCAGGCATGGGGACTTTTTCTTCCTCGCCCTTTTCCTGCCAGTGGGCCAGGAAGTCGGGCAGGGTGGCCAGGCCTTGATCCTCGGCATTCTTGAGCACTTCGAGGAAGCAGCGCAGGAAAACATCGGCATCGGGATAGCGTTCGAAGACCTGCAGGCGGTCATACCATTCCATGACCGTGTCGTAGGGCGTCATGAGCCCGGCCTGATTGTGGAAAGGCGCCAGGACGGAGGCCCAGAAGCCGGGGAAGTTCCGTTGCAGATGCTGCACCAGGGGGATGCTGTCCCTGTCCACGCAACTGTCGTGCAAAGCCTGAAGGTCGGGGACAGGCAGGGGGCCCTGTTGCACCAGACTGCCCGTGACCACGGTCCAGAGGGCCAGCTCGTCTTCCGCGTTGCACAGGAACTGTAGCAGGGCCACGCTCTGGATCACCAGAGGATGGGTGGACAGCAGCAGGCTGTTCTCCGTAACGATGGGGATGTCGGCAGCGGCCAGATCCTCGGCCACCAGTGCGGCCTGGGCATTGCTGCGCACCAGCACCATGATCTCCTGCCAGCGACGGCGCGGGGCCAGTTCCTGCCGGAGCACATGGCGCAGGCGCGCCAGTACGGCGGTGTTGAGCTCTTCGCTGCTGTCACCGTCGATGGCTTCCACGCGCACAAGGCCGCCGGGAGGCGAGCTGGGCGAAAAATCCTGGGCCGTCCCGGCATAGCCCGCGGCCACACGTTCCGCATAGCTGTCCAGCAGATCGTCCGGCGTGTCCTGCGGCATCAGGGCGGCAAGGGCCTGCCGGGCTACGGCGGCATCCTCCAGAGGCGAGAACAGGGCATTGTTGTGCGCGATGACCTGACGGCAGCTGCGCCAGTTGGCCGTGAGCGTCTCGTGGCGCACATCCGGGTCCAGAAGGCGCAAGGGAGCTTCGATGCCGTCAAAAAGGGCGGCATCCCCGCCACGCCAGCCGTAGATGGCCTGCTTGACGTCGCCCACCCAGGTCAGGGAACCGCCCCGGGAAAGGGCTTCTTCCACCAGCGGGCTCAGGGCCTGCCACTGTTCGCGGCTGGTGTCCTGGAATTCGTCCAGCAGGAAATATTGCAGGCGGCTGCCCAGACGGCACAGGGCCTCGGAGACGCCAAAGCTGCCGCTGAGCACCAAGGCGGCCATCTCCGGCACCAGGACGGCTGGCAGGGTGCCTTCCTGCTGCTGGTTGGCCCGCATGGCGTGGACCAGCAACGTGGCCAGCTGGACGGCCGGGGCAAAATTGCGGGCCGAACGCAGCAGGGCATGACGGCGGCTGAAATCCGGCAGCCAGGACGTCAGTGCCTCCAGTGCCGACAGCAGTTCTTCCGTACGCTTCGTTTTGGCCGTGAGGAATTTGTCGACCTCGGGCTCGGCGATGGATTTGAGCTTGAAGGCCCCTTCGTCCCGTTCCTGAAGGCGTACCAGGGCCTTGCGGCTCGTGGCATGGAGCTTGGTCTTGGCCTGCTCCTCCGCGTCGAGGACAGCCCGGATCAGGCCGCGCGTCCTGTTCCAGAGCTGCTGGTGGCGGCTTTCCAGCTCTTCCGGGCTGGCGATATCCGTGAATTCGTCGCGCAGGATGCCGTCCAGCAGGGGGCGGATGATGTCGCCCAGCTTTTCCCCCGCATTGAAGCCCTTGCTCTGCTGCACATGGACGATGGCCCAGTAAAGGTCGCGCAGCAGTTTTTCCATCTTCTCGTTGCCCTGGGAGGCCTGGTTGAGCAGGGTATCGAGATAGGGCGTCACGGCATCCATGCTCACGAAGGCGGGCTGGAAATCCGGGGGCAGATCCAGCTGCAGGGCGGCCGAACGCACGATGGCGTGGAGCAGGCTGTCGATGGTGCGGATGTTGAGGCTGGCCAGATCTCGCAGGATGACGTCCAGCCAGCGGGCGGCCATGTCGGGCGTCAGGGGGATGCCTTTTTCCGGCGTGCCCAGGGCGATGGCCTTGAGGCGGCCGATGACGCGGTCGCGCATCTCGCCGGCGGCGGCATTGGTGAAGGTGATGGCCAGGATCTCGTCCCAGCCCGAGGGGCCGGTGCCCAGCCCGCAGGAGGCGGCAGCGGCCGGTGCCGGGGCCCCGCAGGCCGCCAGCAGACACAAAAAACGCCGGGTCAGGTCATAGGTCTTGCCTGACCCGGCAGATGCCTTGACTTGATACAGACTAGCCATGCGTCTCCTGCTGCGGCAGCATACCGGCCAGCATGCCCTGCCCCGTGGATTCCAGGGCGGCGCGCCAGAGATCGGAATAGATGTTGAGCTTGCGGCGGCGGCGCGTCACCAGCTCCAGCGGCAGATGCACGTAGCGGTCCTGGATTTTGCCCACCACCATGTCGGTGCGTCCGGCCATGGCCGCATGGACGGCGTACTGGCCCAGGAAGCCGCAGTAGACCTTGTCGTTGGCCGTGGCCGGCACGGAGCGGATGATGTAGCTGGGGTCGATGTACTTGAGCGCGTGGGGGATGCCGCGGGCGTCCATATAACGCTTGATTTCGGAGCGCAGCAGGTCGGCCACGTCGCCCAGCAGCAGGTTGCCCGAGGCGTCGGTGGCGCCGGAACGGTCCAGCAGATGCTGGCCGGCGCCCTCGGCCGCCACGATGACGGCGTGATGGCGGCTTTTCAGGCGTTCTTCCAGCGCGGGCAGCAGGCCGCCTTCCCCTTCGAGGGTGAAGGGCGCTTCCGGCACCAGGACAAAGTTCACTTCCTTCATGGCCAGCGTGGCCTGGGCGGCGATGAAGCCCGATTCCCGGCCCATGAGCTTGACCAGGCCGATGCCGTTGGGCATGCCCCGGGCCTCGGTATGGGCGCATTCGATGGCCTCGGTGGCCTTGTAGACGGCGGTCTCGAAGCCGAAGGACTGGGGGATGAAGTTGATGTCGTTGTCGATGGTCTTGGGGATGCCGATGACGGCGATCTTGAGGTTGCGCGCCTGCACTTCGCGGCTGATGCTCAGGGCGGCCTTCATGCTGCCGTCACCGCCGATGACGAACAGGATGCTGACATTGGAGCGTTCCAGGCTGTCCACGATCTCTTCCGCGGACTGGGGACCGCGCGACGAGCCCAGGATAGTGCCGCCGAAGCGGTGGATGTCGGCCACGCGTTCGGGCGTCAGTTCCATGGGCTGATGCCCGCAGGCCGGGATGAAGCCTTCCAGCCCGTAGCGGATGCCCATGATGGAGGGCACATGGTAGGCGTGGTGCGCCTCCATGACGATGGCGCGGATGACGTCATTGAGCCCCGGGCAAAGGCCACCGCAGGTCACGATGGCGCATTTTGCCCGGCTGGGATCGAAGTAAAGTTTTTTCCGGGGGCCGGCAGCCTCGAAATCCAGACATACGGGTTCGGTGAACTCGTCGCAGAGTTCCCTGTCCACCTGTATGGGCAGGCGCACGTCATCCACCCAGGTACGGTAGGGCAGCCTGGACGTGAGTTTGGGGGTGCCGAGAGTACGGATGCTGGTATCGATGGCGCCGGGTTTGGTCATGCTTCACCTCGTGGTGGGATGCTCGGTTCAGGCAGGCTGCGAAAAGCAGTCGCGCATGGCGGCGATGGAAAGGGCCAGGAAGGCATCCAGCGGCAGGCCCGCCTGTTCGCACTGGCGGATGTTGTCGCGGCAGACGCTGGCGGCAAAGGCCTTGTCCTTCATCTTTTTCTTGATGCTCTTGACTTCCATGCCTTCATAGCCCGTGGGCCGCATCAGGGCGGCGGCGCTGATAAGGCCGGTGATGGTCTCGCCGCAGCGCAGGGCGAAGTCGAAACGGGTCTGGGGCGCACAGCCGGTCATCTCGCCGTTGTGGGCGCGGATGGCGGTCAGGGCCTCTTCGGGCAATTTGCCTTCCAGCAGGCGGGCGCCTTCCAGACCGTGCTTTTCCGGTGTGGCTTCCGTGGCGGGATAGTCCACATCGTGCAGCAGGCCGGTCAGGCCCCACAGTTCTTCATCTTCACCAAATTCACGGGCCAGGGCCCGCATGACGGCCTCGGAAGCAATGGAGTGTTGCAGCAGGCCCGCCTGGACATGGTTCTCCGCCAGCAGGGCCAGCGCTTCGTCTCGTGAGATCATGATGGTATTCTCCTTGCCGTGATTCTAAAACAGGCAGAACTGCATAGCAAGGGAAAGCCCCGCTATCCAGGGAAGGAAGCATGACGGGGAAAGGAGGGCGAGTGATGCCGTTCCGTTGAGGCTCTTCCTTATTATTATGGATACTGCCGGACAGCGGCAGGGCAGGGACTTGATGGACGGAGCAGGGAGGGAAAGACTTTTGCCGGCCTGTGGCGGGCGCGGGGGCTGCCTGTTGACAGCGGCCCGGATATGCCCGATGTAAAGGGATTCAGATAATCCCCGCAACAAAGATTGGGAACTATGCCAATATACGGTTTGCGCTTTCGCGCTTTGGGACAGACCCTGTACCATACGGGCCCTGCCGATCTGGCCGTGGGCGATCATGTGCTGATCGCGGCAGATCAGGGGCAGGCCCTGGCGCAGGTGGTCTCCGGTCCCTATGATTATGTGGCCGGTGTGGAGCCGGAGAGCCTGACGCCCATCGAGCGCCGGGCCACGGAAGAAGACCTGGCCGAGGGCCGTACCAACGAGAAACTGGCCCGCGAGGCCACGGAGTTCTGCCGCCAGTGCATCCGTGACCGCCGCCTGGACATGAAGCTCGTGGACGTTGAGGTCTTTTTTGACCGCAGCAAGCTCATTTTCTATTTCACGGCGCCGGCCCGCATCGACTTTCGCGAGCTGGTCAAGGATCTGGTGCGCGAATACCGCGCCCGTATCGAACTGCGCCAGATAGGGGTGCGCCACGAGACCCAGATGGTGGGGGCCGTGGGCAACTGCGGCATGGTCTGCTGCTGCCGCCGGTACCTGCGCAAGTTCGCTCCCGTGACCATCCGCATGGCCAAGGAGCAGAACCTGTTCCTCAACCCCGCCAAAATCTCGGGCATCTGCGGCCGTCTGCTCTGCTGCCTTTCCTACGAGCAGGAGAACTACGACCGCTTCCACCACAATTGCCCGCGTCTGGGCAAGAAATACCAGACCACGCAGGGCACCATGAAGGTGCTGCGGGCCAACATGTTCCGCAATTCGCTGTCCGTGCTCAACGAGAACAACGAAGAACAGGAACTGACGCTGGAAGAATGGCAGGCCCTGGATCCGCATCGTCCCGAGCCCCATCCCAACAATGCCCAGCCCAAACAGGCGCAGCAGCCCCAGAAGGCGGCACAGGGGGATGGCCTGCTGGTGGTCTCCGTCACGCCGGAGAACGTGGACGATCCCAACCTGTTCGCCGATGTGCTGCCGCCCGACGCGCCCCTGACCGCCGGGCCGGAAGTCCAGCCGCAGCAGGCCCAGCCGCAGGCCGAGGCCGCCCCCGCAGAGAACAGCAAAAGTCGCCGCCGCCGTCGCCGCAAGTCGCAGCAACGGCAGGACGGCGCCGCCGAATAAACGGAGTCAGACGTGAAGAACTTTTATATCACCACCCCCATTTACTATGTGAATGCCAAGCCCCATCTGGGACATGCCTATACCACCATCGTGGCCGACTCCCTGTCGCGCTTCCACAAGACCCTGGGCGACAACACCATGTTCCTGACCGGTACGGACGAACACGGTGACAAGATCGTCAAGGCCGCCGAAAAGCAGGGCGTCTCCCCCAAGGAATTCGTGGACGGCATCAGCGGCCTGTTCCAGCAGCTGTGGCCGCATCTGGGCATCGAGAACGACGCCTTCGTGCGTACAACCGACGAAGACCACAAGGCCCGCGTGCAGCGCTTCCTGCAGCAGGTCTATGATGCCGGCGACATCTATTTCGGCGAGTTCGGCGGCCACTACTGCTACGGCTGCGAACGCTTCTATACGGAAAAGGAGCTGGAGAACGGCCTGTGCCCCCAGCATCTGACCAAGCCTGAATTCATCAGCGAGAAGAACTACTTCTTCCGCATGTCCAAGTACCTGCCCTGGCTGCGGGAATACATCGAGAGCCATCCCGATTTCATCCGCCCCGAGCGCTACCGCAACGAAGTGCTGTCCATGCTGGAGTCGGGCGCGCTGGAAGATCTGTGCATCTCCCGTCCCAAGTCCCGCCTGACCTGGGGCATCGAACTGCCCTTCGACAAGGATTACGTCTGCTATGTGTGGTTCGACGCCCTGCTGAACTACATCAGCGCTCTGGGCTGGCCCGACGGTGAAAAGTACAAGACCTTCTGGCCCGGCGAACATCTGGTGGCCAAGGACATCCTCAAGCCCCATGCCGTGTTCTGGCCCACCATGCTCAAGGCCGCGGGTCTGCCCGTGTACCAGCACCTGAACGTGCACGGTTACTGGCTGGTGCGCGATACCAAGATGTCCAAATCCCTGGGCAACGTTGTGGAACCGCTGGAGATGCGCCAGAAGTACGGTCTGGACGCCTTCCGCTATTTCCTGCTGCGCGAGATGCATTTCGGTTCTGATGCCTCCTTCAGTGAAGAAGGCATGGTGACCCGCATCAACGCCGACCTGGCCAACGACCTGGGCAACCTGTTCAGCCGCGTGCTGTCCATGACGGCCAAGTATTTTGAGAGCAAGGTGCCCCAGCCCGGCGAATTCAGCGAAGACGACAAGGCCATCGTCGAGCTGTGCGCCACGGCCATGACCAATTACATCCAGCTGTTCGGCAACACCCAGTTCGCCCAGGGCCTGGATTCCCTGTGGGATCTGGTGCGCGCGCTCAACAAATACGTGGATTCGCAGGCGCCGTGGACCCTGTTCAAGCAGGGCGACACCACGCGTCTGGGCACGGTCATGTACGTGCTGCTGTCGGCCATGCGCAAGGTGGCCCTGTGCCTGTGGGCCGTCATGCCCGATGCCTCCCGCACCCTGCTGGAGCAGCTGGGCCAGCAGCCCGGCGAAGGCCCTGTGACCACCTCGCTGGAAGCCGAGGCCGGCAACTTTGACGGCCTGCAGCCCGGCACCGAAGTGGCGGCCAGCTCCAACCTTTTCCCGCGCATCGACGTCAAGGCCCTGCAGCAGGAAGCTCCGGCCGAAAAGGCCCCCAAGGCCAAGAAGGAAAAGAAGCAGGAAGCCCCCAAGGCCGCTCCTGCCGCCGAAGGCCAGAGCGGCGAGATCAGCTTCGACCAGTTCAAGGCCGTGGAGATGCGCGCCGGGACCGTGGTCGTGGCGGAAAAGCATCCCAATGCCGACCGCATCCTGCGTCTGGAGATCGACTTTGACGAAGGCCAGCCGCGCCAGATCCTGTCCGGCCTGGCCGACTACTACACACCCGAGGAACTGGTGGGCAAGCAGGTCATCGCCGTGCTCAACCTGGCCCCGCGCAAGATCCGTGGCCTCATGTCCAACGGCATGGTGCTGACCGCGGAAAAGGACGGCAAGCTCTCCGTCCTGACGCCTGCCGCGCCTGTGCCCAACGGCAGCCAGATCGCCTAGGACAAACGATTCTCGACAAGGGTGGGGGGCTTTTTTGCCGGCGGCAAGGAGGACCTCCCTTCCCCAAATCTCTTCCTTTTTCGGCGCCCCTCAGAGGGACAGGGGAGGGCAGCGGGGAGCCTCCGGGCAGAGACAAAAAACTCCCCCGTCCGCAAGGGATGGGGGAGACTGGAACAAGGGGAGTACGACCATCAGGCCGCCTTCCCTTTTTTCATACCTCGCGGCATGATGCGCACGACGGGGATTGCAATGCCCGGCATTTCCGTCTATAGGCTGGCCGCGGGCGCTGCGACCGGGGCGGCAGCCGGGGATGGGCTGCTGCCATCCGGGAAGCGCGCCCCCTGCGGGACCGGGGTCCCGGAGAGGACGGCATGCCCCCTGTGCGGGCTCCGGCCGCTGTCCGGGAAGGCTAGTCGTTTTTTTCCTGCGTCGCGGGATCGAACAGGCGGCCCAATGCCGCCGCGTCCAGCGGGTTGAGGTTGAAGCGCATCCCGGCTTCGTCCAGAAGGGCGGCCAGGGATTTTTCGGGATACAGGGCGCGCTGTTCCGCCAGCCAGGCGGCGGCTCGCCGTACCAGTTCCGAAGCGGGCATGATGGTGGCCATGGAGTTCTCCTTTTTGTGGATCACTCTAGCCGAGTCCGTTTCGGGAAACAACGGGTCTTCGGATCCAAAGGACGGCATATATGGATAATTTGTGGGTTGCGTTCATCCTCAGCATCGTGGAAGGGCTGACGGAATACCTGCCGGTCTCGTCCTCGGGCCATCTGGTGCTGGTGGGCGATCTGCTCAATTTCAGCGGTGAAAAAGCTGCCACCTTCCAGGTGGTCATCCAGCTGGGCGCCATCATGGCGGTGGTCGTCCTCTACTGGGGACGCTTCTGGGGCCTGCTGCGGCCGCAACAGGGCGTGCCCTTTGCCGGTCTGCGCGGCATCTGGATGCTCTTCCTCACCTGCGTGCCCGCCTGTGTGCTGGGCCTGTTGCTGCACTCCCAGATTAAGAGCCTGTTCACGCCGAGCATGGTGCTGATCCCCTTCGTCATCGGCGCCCTGCTGATGATCTTTGTGGAGCGCCGCCAGTTCCATCCCCGCTATGAGACCCTGGACGACATGACGCCCGGCCTGGCCTTCGGCATCGGCTGCTTCCAGTGCCTGGCCCTGTTCCCCGGCTTTTCCCGTTCGGCGGCCACCATCATGGGCGGCATGATCCTGGGGGCCCGCCGTCCGCTGGCGGCCGAATATTCGTTCATCGCCGCCGTGCCCATCATGGTGGCGGCCACGGGCTTTGACCTGCTCAAGAGCCTGCATCTGTTCACCGCGGCGGACATCCCCTTCTTTGCCGTGGGCATGATCGGCTCCTTTATTTCCGCCCTGATCGCGGTCAAGGCCTTCGTGAGGCTGGTGGGCCATATGACCCTGGTGCCCTTTGCCGTGTACCGCCTGCTGCTGGCTCCCTTTATCTGGTATTTCATGGTGCATTAAAAAAAATTGGGAAAATCCCCAAAAAATGCTTGCCAAAGGGGAGCAACTTCTGTAGATACATCCCTGCGTTGAGTGGGACACGAAACGCCATCACGGCAAGGTAGCTCAGTTGGTCAGAGCATGCGGTTCATACCCGCAGTGTCGGGGGTTCAAATCCCTCCCTTGCTACCAGAAATTTACAAGCGGTTCGGGTCTGTCCCGGACCGCTTTTTTGTTATGGCTGTATCTGTGAACACTGCGGTGCGAAATGCAGCATCCTCCGCTCTGCGGGAGTTATTCATTTTTTGCACCTCCCGGCATCCGGGGCACAGGCAGTTGCCGGTAAGGATATCCGCATGCGGCTGTTCTGGTCCGGATCGGAAACAGGGATGGACAGCCCGCACAGGCAAGGCTTATGGGCCTTAACCGGAAGACAGGGGGACTCCCTGCAAAAGGGCCCTTCATCCCTGAGCATCCCGGAAGGATTTTGAGCCATATCCGGGCAAATCCCGCAAAAAAGAGGCATTCCTTGACGCCATCAGGGCAAGGCGGTAAGGGAAAACGGACGCTTGTCACCAAAATGTCACCAAAGCGCCACAGTTCGACAGATCTTTTGAGGAGGAAACATGAAAAAGATCCTTGCTTTCCTGGTCATGGCCCTGCTGGCCATGCCGCTGGCAGCTTCTGCGTGAACCCCTGACGGCGATGTGACCGTCATCGTGGCTTACAAGGCCGGTTCCGGCACGGATACCGGTGCGCGCCTGCTGGCTTCTCAGGCCGAGAAGTATGTGGGCAAGACCCTGATCATCAACAACCTGCCCGGCGGCGACGGCAAGATCGGCTGGACCGAGCTGGTCAACTCCAAGCCCGACGGCCGCACCATCGGCTTCATCAACCTGCCCACCTTCACCACCCTGGCCGTGCAGCCCGGCTCCACCTTCGCCGTCAGCGACGTGGTGCCCGTCTGCAACCAGCTGAGCGAGACCGGCGTGGTGGTCGTGCGTGCCAACAGCCCCTGGAAGAGCCTCAAGGAACTGGTGGATGCCTGTAAGGCCAAGGGCAACCTGCGCTGCTCCACCAACGGTGTGGAAGCTTCCAACCATACCGCCGCCCAGCTGCTGGCCACTTCCGCCGGCTTCGATTACAAGGCCATCCCCTACGGCGGTACCGCCGACCAGCTGCTGGCCCTGCGCCAGGGCGAAGTGCACTTCTCCTGCGCCAAGGTGGCCGACGTGGCCGCCCTGTGCAGCGGTGACAAGCCCGAACTGCGCATCCTGGGCGTGTTCAACACCGCCCGTCTGCCCGAATATCCCGACGTGCCCACCCTGGGCGAGCTGGGCTATTACAAGGAGTGGTACGGTTCCGCCCGTGCGCTGGTGCTGCCCAAGGGCACCCCGCAGGAGATCGTGGATTTCTATGTGGAAGCCTTCCGCAAGACCATGCAGGATCCCGCCTGCATCGAGGCTCACCAGAAGGCCGGCATGAGCCTTGATTTCAAGGACAACAAGCAGCTGGCCGAACTCATCGCCGCGCAGGAGATCTTCTGCCGCGACGTGGTCTCCAAGCTGTACAAGAAGTAATCTCTGTCATGTCCCGGCGGGGAAGGGCGACCTTTCCCGCCGTTTTCCATTCAGGCGGTCCGTATGAAACGATCCGATATCGGCGTGACGGCACTGGTGTATGCCTTCACGCTCTTTTTTCTGTACATGACCCTGGAACTGCCGCCGGACGCGCAGACCTATCCCCTCTGCCTCATCGCCGGCCTGCTGATCCTGAATACCTGCTATCTGGTGCGCTGCCTGTGGCAGCTGCGCCGCCAGGCGGGCATCCACAATGATCTGCCCGATCTGTTCGCGGGCTTCCAGTGGAAGCAGTTTGCCTTCATCTGCCTGGGCTGCGTGGGCTACATGCTGCTCATGCATGTGGCGGGCTTTTATATCGCCAGTATCTGCTATCTTGTGGGCACGCTGGCCTTTTTGCGTGTCCCGCGCTGGCATATCGTGCTGACGGTAGTGGTCATGGCCGCGCTCATCTACGCGGTGTTCACGCTTTTCCTCAAGGTCCCGCTGCCTGTGGGCCTGCTGTTCAAGTAAGGGGATCGTCATGACGGATACTCTGGCTCTCATGGCTGCAGGCTTCATGCATGCCATCTCGCCCATCAATCTGCTGGCCATGCTGGCGTCCACCATCGTGGGCATCACCATCGGCTGCCTGCCCGGCCTTTCCGCCGCCATGGGCGTGGCCCTGCTACTGCCCGTCACCTTCGGCATGGATCCGGCCACGGGCCTGATCGTGCTGGGCGGCATCTACTGCGGTGCCATCTTCGGCGGCTCCATCAGCGCCATCCTCATCCATACGCCCGGCACGCCCGCTTCGGCGGCCACCGCCATCGAAGGCTATCAGCTCACCCTGCGCGGCAAGGCGGCCAAGGCCCTGTTCACGGCCTGCTTCGCTTCCTTCTGCGGCGGTCTTCTGAGCTGCATCTCGCTGTACTTCTTCTCCCCGCTGCTGGCGCAGCTGGCCATGAAGTTCAAGAGCCCGGAATATTTCTGGCTCTCGCTCTTCGGCCTGACCATCATCGCGGGCGTATCGTCCAAGTCCATCCTCAAGGGCCTCATCTCCGGCGGCATCGGCCTGCTCATCTCCACCATCGGCATGGACCCCATGGAAGGGGTGCCGCGTTTCATGTTCGGGCAGACGACCCTGTATAACGGCGTCAACACCACCTGCGCCCTCATCGGCCTGTTCTCCATGTCGCAGGTGCTCATCCTGGCGGAAAAGCGCATCGTGCAGCGGCCCAAGGCTTCGGCCATGACCGACCGTTTCGGCCTGAGCAAGGCGGAATACAAGCGCATCACGCCCACCATCATCCGGTCGTGGCTCATCGGCAACATCGTGGGCATCCTGCCCGGTGCGGGTGCCTCCATCGCCTGCTTCATGGGCTATAACGAGGCCCGCCGCTTCTCCAAGCACAAGGATGAATTCGGCAAGGGCTCCATCGAAGGCGTGGCGGGTTCCGAGGCGGCCAACAACGCCGTGACCGGCGGCTCGCTCATCCCCACCCTGACCCTGGGCATCCCCGGCGAGTCCGTGACCGCCGTGCTCATGGGCGGCCTCATCATCCACGGCCTGCAGCCCGGACCGGAGCTGTTCACCACCTATGCCGGCATGACCTACACCTTCTTTGCCGGTTTCGCACTGGTGCAGTTCTTCATGCTGGGCGTGGGCATGCTGGGCTGCAAGGGCTTTGCCCAGATCTCCCGCCTGTCCGATGCCATCCTCATCCCGTCCATCTTCCTGCTGTGCGTGGTCGGTTCCTACGCCATCCACAACAACGTGGTGGAAGTGGCCATCATGCTCATCTTTGGTGTCATCGGTTATCTGGCGCGCAAGTTCGACTTCAATGCCGCCGCCATCGTGCTGGGCCTGATCCTCGGCCCCATCGGCGAACGCGGCCTGCGCCGCTCGCTGCTCATCAGCGACGGGGACCCGTCCATCCTCTTCTCCACGTCCCTGTGCTGGATCCTGATCGCTTTGTGCGTGCTGGGCGTGCTGTCGCCCCTGCTCATGGAGCGCATGGAGCGCCGTATGCGCGAAAGCGCCGAAAGCTAGCGGACGGATGCTTCCCGGCTGTGAAGCCGTGGTGGCGACATGCTGACGATGAAGGCCGGCAGATACCGAAAAGGTGTCTGCCGGCCTTTTTTGCAGGATGGGGAAGGCTCAGACGTTGCGGCTGAGCCCGTACTTACGGATCTTGGCGTACAGGGCGGAGCGGCTGATCTTGAGGATGGTGAGCGCGCCGCCCTTGCCGTCGATGCGCCAGGCCGTATGCTCCAGGACAGCCGCGATATGGGCTTTTTCCATCTCTTCCAGAGAGGAGAGCCGCGCCGGTACGGTGGGCGGTACGGCAGAAGGCGCTTCCTGCGGGACGGCCGGAGTATCGTCGTCCAGGATGTTCTCGTGGAAGAACAAGGTGCGGCCGCCGCTCAGGATCACGGACTGTTCCACCACGTTGCGCAGTTCCCGGATATTGCCCGGCCAGGGCCATTGTTCCAGCAGCCGGCGGTTCTCGTCGGAAAAATCCTGCACGCAGGGGCGGGCATGACGATTGGCGAAGTAATGCAGATAATAACGGGCCAGCGGCAGGATGTCCTGCCGTCGTTCCCGGAGGGGCGGGATCTTCAGGTAGATGACGGCGACCCGGTAATAGAGGTCCGCCCGGAACCTGCCCTGGCGCACGGCCTCCTTCATATGGCGGTTGGATGCCGCCACGAGGCGGAAATTGATGTTGATGGGACGCGTCCCGCCCACGCGCAGAAACGTCCGCTCCTGCAGGACCCGCAAAAGTTTGGCCTGGACCCGCGGGCTGGCTGCCGTCAGCTCGTCGAGGAAAAGCGTGCCGTTTTCCGCCAGTTCCACCAGGCCGATCTTGCTGCTGATGGCGCCGGTGAACGAGCCTTTTTCATGGCCGAAGAATTCGCTCTCGAACAGGTCGTCCTGAAGGCTGGCCATGTTGATGGTGACAAGCCGCCCGCTGCGACCGCTTTTTTCGTGGATGCGGCGGGCCAGCATCTCCTTGCCGACCCCGGATTCCCCGTTGAGCAGGATGGAGGCATCCGTCCCGGCCACGGTATCTATGTCTTCAAGAGAACGCCGCATCTCCGGTGAAGCGCAGACCAGTTCCTGATGGCCTTCCGGCAGGGGGGCATTGCGCAGCACGCTTTGTTCCGTCTCCAGGACCGTGGTGCAGGACCAGGCCAGGATCCTGCCGATGTCCCGCAGAAGATCCTCACTGAGCATGGGGCGGATCTCTTCCCGGAACGAACCCATGTGACACAGGACGTAGATGCCGTAGGGGCGGCAGTCCACGGGGATGCCCGCCAGGATGACACGGGCACCGCTGCCGCCGCCCAGGTTGTCCAGCAGGAGCGGGGAGCCTTCGGCCACGATGCCTGCGATCTCGTCCAGGGTGGAGGGGATGGAGAGCTCCGGCCCGACGGCGGAGCTGTCCTGGCTTGCCAGCTGGCGCAGGGGTGCCGAAGGATGGGATTGCAGGAAGAGGCAGCTGTGCTCCGCTCCCAGGATCTGGGCGGATTCCGTCAGGAGGATGGGCAGGAAGGATTCGAACGAGGTCCGCAGCCGCTGCGGGGCAAAATGTTCACGATAGGCCGCCAGCAGGGAACGCTCGGAGACGGCCTGGTCTTGGCCTTCCCGCAGGTAGCGGGGAATGAGCGGGAGCAGGGATTCCGGCCAGAAATGATGCTTCAGGTAAGGGTAGACCGCCCAGGCTTCATGGAGCAGCAGGCGGGCCTTGCCTTCATCTTCCGGCAGCAGCAGCTGGGCCAGCAGCAGGCGGCTCTTGCCTGCTTCCAGCGCGTCATGCAGGGCGTCCAGCAGGGTGATGCTGTGGCGGCAGGCCTCGATGGCCTGGGCCGTCTGTCCCGCCGCGGCCAGCTGCTTGCCGTGCAGGCGCAGGGCCACGCCCCGCAGCAGTCGGTTGGGGCCGTTGAGGCAGCGTTGCAGCTCCTGGGGAAAATCATAGCAGGGCAGGGGAGGAAAGCCCCGGTCATGGAGGGCCTCGAGCAGTTCGAGCACCATGCCGTTCAGATAGGTAGGACGCTGGAAACCGCGCTGGGCCGCCTTGTGCAAGACGTTCTGCAACACATGGTAGGCAGCGTCGGCGTGGCCTTCTCGCATGTGGTAGCAGGCCAGATGGCGCACCGTGGTGACCATGCTCGTGATGTCCGTCTGTTCCGTGATGTCGGAAAGAGCGATATCCAGCTGCTCCAGGGCCTTGTCGCTTTTTCCTGTCCGCAGGTACAGGGAGGCCAGCTGGCTGCGGAGGCTGCGGGTCAGGGACATGTCGTTACGGATGGACGACTGGCGCAGGCGGGAGAGCAGCAGGCTGGCCGCCAGATCGAAGTCGCCGCGGTTGGCCGCGGCAAAACTCCAGTGGCGGACATAGAAAAGTTCGAACAGGTGGCGTTCCTGGGCACGCAGCTTGCGGCTGACGCGGGTAAAGATGCTCATGGCCTGATCGTAATCCCCTTCCAGGAAGGCAAGGATGCCCAGGTAGGGGGCCGCGGTCTCGAACAGGTCGGGCTTGCGCAGGGATTCCAGCTGGCGGCGGCCGCGCAGCATGATGGCATGCAGGCGCGGATCGTTGTGCCGCGGGGTGTTGCAGACATTGAGCGTCCCGATGAGCAGGTCGAAGAGCGCCATCTCCTCCCTGTCGGCGATGCGGAAGGCCTGTGCCCTGGCCCGGAAGCAGAGGGCGGGAAGTTTCGGGATGAAGTTGCCCGAACAGGTGATGGTCATATGGAGTTCCCGGCAGAGCCGGAGATAGGGGCGCACGGCATCAGCGGAAGACAGGGGCAGGCGGAGCAGACGTTCCGACAGACAGAGCAGCAGACCCTTGATGACCCCGGGCCGCAGGCTGTCGATGCGGCGCAGGCAGAGGGCCAGCAGGGCCTCCAGCGCTTCGAGCTCGCGTTCCTGTCCCAGCAGGGCAAGGATCGGGGGCAGGCCATCCGGCTCCGGCAACCGGCGGAATATCGTCCCGGCGGCAGGGTATGCGTCCAGCAGGTCTTTCAGGGGAACGAAGTCCGGCTGCGGAGACGCAGCAGGACAGAAAGCCGTTGCTGCCGTTTCCGGGGGCAGGCCCCCCAGCTGTATCAGCAGATCGGGCTGCCAGCATTCCCCCAGCAGGGCATGCAGGAAATTCCCGCAGTCGTGATGTCGGTACCAGTCGTTTCTGTACATAGCTCGGGCCCCTCCACCACGCAGGCTACCTGTCCTTTTTTCGGAATACAAGATACAAAAATGTATTTTTTAAGCACAAAAAATCACAAGTTAAGATCTATTGTAAAAAATATTCAGTAAAAACAATAAAATATATTTTGGTACGCTCCTTGCTAATAAAAGGGAAAATTCAGGGGCAGCCCCGTGCTGCACATCCCATGCAAAGGAGCGGTTATGATTCAAAGTATCGATCCCGCAGCCTGTACCGGTTGCGGCAGCTGCACGAAAACCTGCCCGCTTGACGTATTTCGCCTTGAGACAGCACAGGAGCAGATATCCCCGTGCATGGCGGCCTGTCCTGCGGGTGTGGATATTCGCGGCAACCATTATCTGATCCAGCAGGGCAACCTGGACGAAGCCGCGCGCAATTATCTGGCTGTTCAGCCGTTCCCGGCCATCACCGGCCGTGTCTGCTTCCATCCCTGTGAATCCGCATGCGCCCGTGCCCGTGTGGACAGCGCTGTCAATATCAATGCCGTGGAGCATGTGCTCGGCGACTGGGCCGCGCAGATGCCGCTGGAAAAGCCCGTGCGCCGTCACATCAGCAAGGTGGCCGTGGTGGGTTCCGGTCCGGCCGGTCTTTCCTGCGCCTGGTTCCTGGCCCTCATGGGTTATCCTGTCACGGTCTTCGAAGCCCGTCCGTTCCCCGGCGGCATGCTGCGTTACGGCATCCCCGCCTACCGTCTGCCCGATGACGTGGTGGCCACCCAGGTCCGCCGTCTTGAAGAGATCGGCGTGCGTTTCTGCTGCAATACCCGTGTGGGCAAGGGCGCGGACGTCAGCCTGGCCGAACTGAAGCGCCGCGGCTACAAGGCCATCATGCTGGCCCCCGGTACCTCCGCCAGCCGCCGTCTGGAACTGGAAGGCAGCGATCTGCCCGGCGTGCACTGGGGGCTGGATTTCCTGAGCGCCTGCCGCAGCGATGAAAAGCCTGTCATCAGCGGTGACGTGGTGGTCGTGGGCGGCGGTGACGTGGCCGTGGACGCGGCCATCACGGCCCGTCGTCTCGGTGCCGCCCGAGTCCACATGGCCTGCCTGGAAAGCCGGGAAGAGATGCCCGCCTATCCCCACAACCAGAAGGATGCCGAAGACGAAGGGATCGAGTTCCATTGCGGCTTCGGGCCGGCCCGCCTGCTGCAGGAAGATGGCCGTCTGGTGGGCCTGGAACTGCATGCCTGCACCAGCCTCAAGGACGAGGAAGGCCGCTTCGCCCCCCGTTTCGACACTTCGTCCACCCTGCGCCTGGCCGCGTCGCACGTTATCTTCGCCATCGGCCAGGTCTCGGAACTGGACGGTTTCGCCGGTGATGTGAACGTGGAACGCGGCCGCATCGTGGTGGAGGACATCACCCTGGCCACCAGCCAGTGGGGCGTGTTCGCCGCCGGTGACGCGGCCACGGGCCCGGCCTCTGTGGTGGCTGCCATCGCCGGTGGCCGTGAGTGCGCCATCTCCATCGACCGCATGCTCAAAGGGGCCGACATCCAGGGCGAGCGCGGCCGCAAGCGTCCCCAGGTTCCCGAAGACCGCCTGCCCGGCCAGGGCATCGGCCAGGAGCCCCGCCATGAGCGCGGCCGTGTGCCCGCCGATCCGCAGGATCCCATGGCGGAGAACGTGCGCCCCCTCGATATGGAAGCCTGCTTTGCCGAAGCCCTGCGCTGCATGACCTGCGGCAGCCGTTCGCGTATCGCCTACAATGACGACTGTATGACCTGTTTCACCTGTGAGCTGCGTTGTCCTTCCGGGGCCATCTTCGTGCATCCGTTCAAGGAACGGTTTGCCCGGACCCTTGATCAGGTTGACGTCGTAAAGAGCTAACTGCCGGAGGACATCATGAAAGAACCCAGAGGATACGAATACACGACGGACCTGCTCGTGGTCGGGTGTGGTTTCAGTGGCATGTGGGCGGCCATGCGCGCCAAGGATTTTCTTGACGACGTGCTGGTGGTGGACAAGGGCCCCCGTGACTGGGGCGGCCTTGGCGGCCTTTCGGGCGGCGACATGATCGTCAAGCAGCCCGACATGAACCTTGATGACCTGCTGGACGATCTGGTCTATTACTACGATGGCCTGGCCGACCAGAAGCTGCTGGGGCAGATCCTGACCCAGTCCTATGACCGCTTCATGGATTTTGAGAACTGGGGCCACAAGTTCGTCCGCAACGACAAGGGCGAGCTGTGCTTCATCCCCCAGCGTGCGCTGGATTACATGCGCTTCTATTACTACCATCCCTACGGCATGGGCGGCATCGACAAGGCCCGCCTGCTCAAGCGGGAGTGCGAAAAGCGCGGCGTGCGCCGTCTGGGCCGTGTGGTCATCACCGACGTCATCACCGACGGCGAGCGCGTCACCGGTGCCGTGGGCTTCCACGCCCAGAGCGGCAAGCCCGTCTACATCCGGGCCCGTGCCGTGCTGCTGGCCACCAATACCGGCGGCTGGAAGCCTTCCTACCATCAGAACACCCCTGCCAGCGAAGGCGTGAGCATCGCCTGGAACGCCGGCTGCGCCATGCGCAACTTCGAGTTCTGGAAGGTCTGGAACGTGCCGGTGGATTTTGCCTGGGAGGGACAGACCGGTCTGTTGCCCAAGGGGGCCCGCTTCCTCAACAACAAGGGCGAAGACTTCATGCTCAAGTATTCCCCCAAGTTCGGCGCCAAGGCCGACCCGCATTACAATACGCGCGGCATGATCTGCGAAGTGCGCGCCGGTAACGGCCCCATCCTTTTCGACTGCAGCAAGATGTCGGCCGAAGACGTGGAGACCATGCGCCCGCGTGCGGGCTGGATGGGCTTGAACGACAAGAAGCTGCGGGCCATGGGCATGGACTTTTTCGCCCAGAAGCTGGAGTGGATGCCGCAGGTGCGCCATACCTACGGCGGCATCGTGGCCGATCTGGACGGCGCCACGGCCATCAAGGGCCTGTACGCCGCCGGTCTGGCCCGCAACCCCGACCCCGGTGTCTACATGGGCGGCTGGGCCACCTGCATCACGGCCACTACGGGCTATTCCGCCGGTGAGGCCGCGGCCCGTTTCGTGGAAGGCCATGACGCCGTCCCCTTCGACAAGGCCTATGCCGCTGACCGCCTGAACGGCATCCTGCGTTATCTGGGACGTGACGGCATCGCGCCCAAGGACGTCATCGCCGACATGCGCGAAGTCATGAGCGCGCCCGACGTGGCCCTGATGAAGACGGGGCGCGGCCTGAGCCGTGGCTTGGATCGCGTGGCCGAAGTGCGGGAAGAGTTCCTGCCCGAGCTGGGGGCCCGTGATGCCCACGAGCTGGCCAAGCTCTTTGAAGCGACCTCCACCGTGCTGCTGACGGATCTGTGTCTGACCGCGGCCCTGGCCCGCAAGGAATCCCGTGCCGGTCATTACCGCGAGGATTATCCCCAGCGTGACAATGCCAACTGGCTCAAGTGGATCGAACAGCGGCAGGTGGACGGACGCCATGAGCTGCACACCGTGCCCGTGCCCCTGGATGACTATCCCGTGAAGCCGTACCGCTATTACATGGACAACTTCACCTGGCCCGAACCTCCGCGTGCGGACTAGGCCGACGGCCCGGTGACTGCCGGTGCCATCCCTTGCGGCATGAGCCGTGAGCGGTTCCTTCTGTGAGCCGGGGGCGTCTTCTCCCTGCCTCCGGCTCATTCCGTCCGCAACTTCATCCCCGCGCAGGGCCCCGTGCCCGCGCGATTTACAGGAAACGATATGTCAGCAACGACCCCGGAGAAGAAAGCTCCCCTGTCTCTTGCCTATTATGTCCACAGCCTCGTCTGTCTGTGCATCATGTTCGGCTTCGGCCTGCTGGACCCTGTGGAACCCCTGACCCCGCTGGGGATGCGCCTGGTGGGCGTGTTCCTGGGGGTGCTGTACGGCTGGGTGTTCATCGAGATCGTCTGGCCCAGCCTGGCCGGCCTGCTGGCCATGATGCTGGTGGGCGGCATGAAGCCCGTGACCCTGCTGAACAACAGTTTCGGCCACCCCATCGTGCAGATGATGTTCTTCATCTTCGTCTTCTGCGCCACCATCAACCACTACGGTCTGTCGCGCTTCATCTCCCTCTGGTTCATCACGCGCAAATTCGTGGCGGGCAGGCCGTGGCTGTTCAGCTTCACCTTCCTGGCCTCCATCTTCATCCTGGGGGCGCTGACCAGTGCCTCTCCGGCGGCGCTCATCGGCTGGAGCATCCTGTACGGCGTGTGCGAGGTCTGCGGCTACAAGAAGGGCGACAGCTACCCGACCATGATGGTCTTCGGCATCGTCTTCGCCGCCCAGATCGGCCAGTCCATGATCCCCTTCAAGCAGGTGGCCCTGACCGTGTTCAGTGCCTATGAGACCATGTCCGGCATGGGCATCGACTATGCCAAGTACATGCTCATCGCCTGCCTCATCTGCCTGCTGTGCGCCCTGTTCTTTATCGTGCTCGGCAAGTACATCTTCCGTCCCGACATGAGCAAGCTGCTCAATCTGGAAGCGGACAAGCTGGATACCGACGGCAGTCTGAACCTGACCGGCGTGCAGAAGACCGTGCTCCCTTTCCTCTTCCTGCTGGTGCTGCTGCTCCTGGCCCCCAACTTCCTGCCTGCGGACTTCTTCCTGACCCGCTTCCTCAAGGCCATCGGCAATACGGGTATCGTCATCCTGCTGGTGACCGTCATGGCGGCCATCAAGGTGGAAGGCAAGCCCCTGCTGAATTTCAAGGTCATGGTGGACTCCGGCGTCACCTGGGGCATCGTGCTGCTGCTGGCCTTCGTGCAGCCCCTGACCATCGCCATGGCGGCCCCGGGCAGCGGCATCACGGACTTTCTCATGCAGCTGCTGACGCCTTTCTTCGGCGAGAGCTCTTCCATCACGTTTGCCCTGTTCATCGGCTTCGCCGCCGTGGCCCTGACCCAGGTCATGAACAACGGCGCCGTGGGCGTGGTGCTCATGCCTGTCATCCACAGCTTCTGCCAGGCCTCCGGTATGGCGCCGGAGCTGCCGCTCATCATGGTGGTCATGGGCGTCCACTTCGCTTTCCTGACACCTGCCGCCAGTGCCAGTGCGGCCCTGCTGCACGGCAACGAATGGTGCAATACCAAGGCCATCTGGAAATCCTCGCCCCTCGCCATCCTGGGCGCTTACGCGGCCACGGCCATCGTGACCCTGCTGCTGGGCAGCCTGCTGTATTCCTAGGCATTCCCCCAGGTGGCACGCCCCGGATGCGTGCCTCCACCGGAGCGGCCCTGCTGGAGGGCCGCTCCCGCAAAGGGGACGACCGGCAGCCGGTCATCACCGTAACCCAGCCATCAAAAAAGCTCCGCCCGCGCACAAGACGCAGGCGGAGCTTTTTTGATGGAGAAAACAGGGACACAGGGCAGGAGTAAGGTCTCGTTCCAAGTCTTGAAGGAACCTGCCGCAAAGCGGGCTCAGGCCCGGCCCAGGGCGAGGATCTCGTCCCTGCTGCGGGGCAGGACCTCGGGCAGGGCGGCGATGAGGCGGCTCACAGGTGTGGACGGATCGGGCCGGCAATGGTCGGCCAGCAGGCGGGCCAGACGTGCGGCGGCCAGGGCGGCCGTGGCGGTGGGCAGACCGGCGCACAGCAGGCCGGTGACGAGGCCGGTCACGATGTCCCCGGTACCGCCGATGCACTCCATGGCCGGGACCGAGGGACTGTCCACTACGGCGTGGAGGCGGCCTTCGTGGATGATATGGTCGGCCTTGCCCTTGATGATCAGATTGGCCGGGCAGTTGCCGTGCTCCTGTGCCCGGGCCAGCAGCACGGGGATGTTCTGTTCCTCGGCCAGCAGGAAGCCGCGCGTATAGAAGGGGTGGGGCGCTTTTTCATCCGCCAGGAAGGCCAGTTCGCCCACGTCCGGGGTGAAAAGTTCGTAGGCATCGGCATAGCCGCTCATCTTGGCCACATACATGAAGCCCGCATCGGCCACCATCAGGGGCGCGTTCTCCAGTTCCCGGACAGCCAGCAGCAGGCGGTTGTGCCAGTCCACGTCGGGGAAGAGGTAGTGGAAGGTCAGGCCGCGCGGGGCCAGGGCGGGCAGGGCTTTTTCCAGCCAGGCATAGAGCTGGCGGCTGCCGGAACCGGAGCCGGTATCCCCGGCCAGCAGCAGGGCAGGGGGCGTGCAGCCAAGGGCCGCGCAGGTCTGCAGGGCCGTGGCTGCCAGGGCCGCGGTGCCCCGTTCCACGGGCACGGTACGGCCGTCAGGCAGGTGCAGGCCCGCTTCCGAAAGGCTGGCGCTACGCGGGGCGGGGCCTTCCGGCACCAGCAGAGAAAAATCAGGGTCGGGGATGGTTCCGGCTATGATCCACATGCGAGCTGTCTCCGTATCTCCTCAAAGGCTTTTTGCAGGCTGTAGCAGCACAGGGTCTGCCCCATGCTCAGCGGTTCGGGGGCCGTATCCAGCGTTTTGCCGCACAGGCAGTGGGCCAGCCAGGGCACGTCCGGGCAGCCGCCGCCGGAGATGTTGACGATGCGCCGGTCGCGGCAGTCCACCGTGATCTTCATGTTGGCCGCGCGTACCATGAGCCAGTGTTCCAGACGGCTGGTCTGGAACAGGGACACGGGCTCCAGCAGCACGTCATGGGCGCTGACCACCTGTTCCGGCTCCAGATCGGCCGTTTTCAGGCTGGCCAGCACTGCGGCCTGGCGGATGAGCGGGAAGACCACCACCATGTCGCAGCCGGTACGCATCTGCGGGGGCGGGCCCTTGACGTCTACGTCAAAGCCCTGCTGCCGCAGCAGGCGTTCGGCCCGGATGACGTCGCCCGTATGGGAAAAAGCCAGCAGGCCCCGGTCGGAAAGGGCGCGGGGGCCTGCATCGGGAGCGGACTCTTTTTTGAACAGGCCGCCCAGACGGCGACCGAGAGAGGAAAAAAGGGAATGCTTCGAGGTCATGCGTTTCCTGAAAAGGGGCGGCCGGAGCCGCCCCTGCATGGATTTTTTAGGCCTGACGGCTGATCTCCAGCCGCCAGATGCCGTTCTCTTCACTTTCCGTCACATCGAAGCCGCTGTTGCGGGCCGCGCGGGTCACGTTCTCGCGGCTGGCCTCATTGTCCACCAGGACGGAGAAAGGACCTTCGGGCTGCTTCTTGGCAGCGGTCAGGAACATCAGGACAGGCTGGGGGCAGGAAAGCCCGCAAGTATCGATAAGGGTCGCCATTACGCACCTCGCTTGCAATTGAAGAAACCGATGAGCAGGCAGACGGCCAGGCCGCCCAGGGCGCCCAGCATGCCGTTGGGCCCGATCCCCGCCGTGCTGGAGGCCATGCCGAAGTTATGGGCGCAGGCCGCGCCCACGATGAGACCGACCACGAACACGGCCGCGTCGTTATCGCCTTCACCGGCCATGAAGAGCTGGCGGCCGGGGCAGCCGCCGGCCAGGGCAAAGGCCAGGCCGGCCGTCACCATGCCCAGGAAGTTCCACAGGCCGTCGGTATGGGCCACGGGCTGGCCTTCAAAACCGGGATGGAAGCCGCCGATGGCCAGATTGGCCACCAGCGCGGCGGCCAGCATGGCCAGGAAACCCAGGGCCAGATGCCACTGGTTGAACAGCAGGACGTCACGCACGGCGCCCATGGTGCAGAAGCGGCTGCGCTGGGCCAGGAAGCCCACCAGCAGACCGGCACCGAGCGAGAGCAGGAAGGGGGCGTGCATGGAGCCGGGGCCCTTGAGGGAGTAGAAGAGGACGCCGTTCTGGGCCTGTCCTTCCATGGGCGGATTGAACAGATAGACGGCGACCAGGGCGAGCATGATGCCGGGCAGGATCAGGCCGGACGCCTTGCTCTGGCTCTGGCTGCGGCCCAGGGAGAAGCCCATGCGGAAGAAGACCGTGCCCAGACCGATGCCGACCACCAGGCCGGCCAGGCCGAACAGGGCGTTGGCGTCGCCGCCGGCCAGACGCATGATGACGCGCCAGGGGCAGCCCAGGAAGACCAGGGCGCCGATGGCTGCGATGACGCCCAGCAGGAAGCGGACGGCCGGAGCGGAGCCGCCGCGGGCGCGGTATTCGCCAAAGCAGAGGGCAGCGGCCAGGGAGCCCAGCACCATGCCCATGATCTCGGGACGCAGGTACTGGACGATGGGCGCGCGGTGCAGGCCCACGGCCCCTGCGATGTCGCGGTTGAAGCAGACCACGCAGATGCCCATGTTGCCGGGGTTGCCGGAGAACTGCAAAAAGACGGCGATCAGGCCCAGGATAAGGCCCGTGACCACGATGCCCGTGGTGGACGAGAAGAAATTGAAGCTGTTTTTCATGCGACCCCCCAAAAGACGGGATGCGGCAAAAGTTGAAAAAATGCGCGCAGATCCGTGACGGACCTAGGGGATGGGGGACCGTGATATGGCGAAGGTCAAGGAATCAGGACATGCCGTCGGCGCGACCACCCCGCTGCGCTCCACACCGTGAAGCCGGTGGCGTTGCGTCAGGTATGGTGCATGGGCATGGACGTGCTCCTTGGATCAGACGGGTCGTGATGGATAAGGGCAGCCTAGGAAAAGAACAGGGACGGGTCAAGTTCTTTCGGGAAAAAAGGGGACAGGCGGCCGGACCGGGAGCAGGGCGGGCATGAAAAAAGGGGCATCCGGCGGATGCCCCTTCAGGTCAGTTCTTGGCGGTCAGCAGGACTTCGTCCCGTCCGTCCCGTTCTTCCAGCAGGACGTCCACCTGCTCCTGCGGGCGGGTGTCCACGCTGCGGCCGATGTAGTCGGCCTGGATGGGCAGTTCGCGGTGGCCGCGGTCCACGAGCACCAGCAGCTCCACCTTGCGGGGACGGCCGTAATCCAGCAGGGCCTCCAGGGCGGCACGGATGGTGCGTCCGCTGAACAGCACGTCATCTATAAGGATGATCTCCGCGTTGTCCACCGGGGCGGTGATGCGCGACTGGCCGATGTGGGGCTTGCCTTCCAGGCTGGTCCAGTCGTCACGGTACAGGTTGATGTCCAGCGTGCCCAGGGGCAGGGGGCGCTGCAGCTTCTGCTGCATCAGGGCGCCCAGGCGGCGGGCCAGGTCGGCGCCGCGGCGTTCGATGCCCACCAGCATGACGCGCTCGCACTGCCCGTGCCGTTCCAGCACTTCGCAGGCAAGACGTTCCAGAATACGGGTCATTTCCTCTTTGTCCAGCAGCAATGTCGTGGGCATAATTCCTCCAGAAGTGATGTCTTTCCATACGCCTTTTTGGCAGCGGAGAAAAGCCCCGCGAGCGATTGACAATCTTTGGGGCTGACCTTACATGTTACGGGCAACACTGGAGGTAGTGCCATGCTTACGTTGACCGATGCCGCCCAGAAGGAACTGGAAGGTTTTTTTGCCGACAGGGAAAAAGCGACCGTTCGCATCTACCTTGCCCCCGGCGGCTGCTCCGGCCCGCGCCTTGCTCTGGCGCTGGACGAAGCCGGTGAGAACGATACCCGGATCGAACAGGGCGGTTTTGCCTTCTGCATCAACAATGAACTTTTGCAGCAGGTGAAAAGCGTCAGTATCGATGCCAACTACCTTGGCTTTCTGGTGACCCCCGAAGTGCCCCTGCCGTCGTCGGGCGGCAGCGCCTGCGGCGGTTGCTGCGGTGCCTGCGGCAGCCACCAGTAGCCTTTGACGGGAAGGCGCAGCATGTTCCTTCCCGCGTCATCCCTGCTCTGACGATACCTGTCACCTCCTGCGTCAACAGTTGCCGCACCGGCAACGGGCGCTGCCCTGAACGGCGCCTCTTCCCCTGCGGGATACGGGAAGTCCGGGACGCGGCATCGTCAAGGAGAAGGAATGATCACTTTGTCTGAAAATGCCCGCAAAGAGCTGGAAGCCTATTTTGCGGACAAGGAACGCCAGACCATCCGTGTGTATCTTGCTCCCGGCGGCTGCTCCGGCCCCCGGCTCGTCCTGGCTCTGGACGAACCCGGAGACGAGGACGCCAGGTTCGAACAGGACGGCTTTGCGTTCTGCATCAACAAGGAATTGCTGCAACAGGTGAAGAGCGTCAGCATAGACTTGAGCTATCTGGGCTTCACCGTGACCCCCGAAGTGCCCCTGCCTTCGTCGGGCGGCAGTTCCTGCGGCGGTTGCTGCGGCAGCTGCGGCAGTCATCAGTAGTCCCTGTCCGGTGGGGCCGGCTGTCCCGGCCCGGCCGGTTTTGTCATAACAGAAGGTCCCGTCTTCTGTTTCCATCAACTGCCGTTACCGGCGGAGAGGGCCTGTTGCCCCAGGGCATCGGTCCCGGTTCCTGACGGGCAGGACGCTCCGCAGATACGGCCCAGAGAGGAATAGGAATGATCACTCTGTCTGAAAACGCTCGTAAAGAGCTGGAAGCCTACTTCGCGGACAAGGAACGCCAGTCCATCCGCGTGTTTCTTGCCCCCGGCGGCTGAAGCGGCCCGCGTCTCGCCCTGGCTCTGGATGAGCCTAACGCACAGGACAGCACCGAGGAAGTTGACGGTTTCACCTTCTGCATGGCCACCGACCTGGTGGCGCAGATCAAGGGCGTCAAGATTGATATGACCTACATGGGATTCACTGTGGATCCCGAGGTGCCGCTGGCCTCTTCCGGCAGCAGCTGCGGCAGTTGCGGCAGCAGCTGCGGCAGTCACTAGGCGGATCGTGATCCGTCGGCTGTCCGTGCGGGGAAATGTTCCCACACCGCCCGGGATGTGCATGCACGCATCCCCCCGGGTCGCTTGAAGCATGGCCCCCGACAGCTACAGATAAGAGATCCCGCAAGGCGGCCTTCGGGCCGCCTTTTTTGAACCCTTTCCCAGGACTCGGCGTCGTTGTGGCGTCGTTTTTGCTTTTCCGGCGGACAGTATGGCAGATATCCTTTCCCTGCTCTCAGGGCCGGCCGAGGCCCGACACTGGCAGCGCAGCGGCATGGCGTCCTGTTGCCGTCTTGCCTGCGCCGCGCTGGCCCAGGGACGCAGCAGCGTCATCCTGGTGCGCGACCGTGAGGAATACACGGCGGCGCGCGCACTGCTGACCCTTTTTTCTCCTTCGCTTTCCCTGGCTGACATGGCCCCTGATGTCCCTGCCTGGAAACTGCCCTTTGCCGCGCTCCCTGCCGGCCTTTTACTGCGCCGTGACCGGGATTCGTGGGCAGGACGGCTGGCGGCCCTGTACGGCCTTGCCCAGGGCGGGCCCCGCTGCCTCATCCTGAGCACGGAAGCGCTGCTGCTGCGCCATGTGCCCCGCGATTTTTTTGCCGAGCATACCCTCGACCTGACGCGGGGCAGCGACTATCCGCCGGAGCTGATCCTCGATCAGGCCGTGGAGTGGGGGTACGAACGAGTCCCCCTGGTGACCCGGCCGGGGCAGATGGCCCGGCGCGGCGACATCTTCGACATCTTCCCGTCTGGCTATCCGCGTCCTGTGCGCATGGAGTTTTTTGGCGATACGCTGGAAGAGCTGCGCCTGTTTGATGCCGAGAGCCAGCGCTCCCTGCAGGGGCTGGACGAGCTGACCCTGCTGCCGGCCCTGCCTTTCGTGCTGGATGCGCAGGGCCTGGCCGCGGCCCGCAAGCGCATGGATGCCCTGTTCGCCGGGGCGCGCATCAGCGAGAACGACTGCTACACCTTCAAGAAGACCCTGGATGCCGGCGGTCTGGGCCTGCTGCCGGGCGTGGTGCACGAAAAGGCCAGCACCATCGCGGACTGGCTGCCCGAGGAGCCGCTCTGGTTCCTGCCCGGACAGGCGGACTGCGATGCGGCCCTGCACGGGACGGCCATGCAGTTGCGCGATCAGCTGGAAGAAGATGATGCGCCCCTGCCGCAGCCGTCCGCCCTGTGCCTGTGCGGCAGCCTGCAGGATCTGCCCTGGGAAAAGGCCCGCCGTTTTTATCTGGAGCCCCTGGTCATGGGCGTGGACGCCGTGGGGGACGACGTACAGGAACGTCCGCTCCATGCCTTTACGGATCTTTTCCCCGTCCCCGGCGCGGCCGACCGGCCGTGGCAGCATCTGTCTGCCGGTCTGAAGGAATGGCAGAACCGGCGCCGTCAGGTGGTGCTGAGCTTTTCCTCGCAGCGCAGCCGGGCCAAGTTCCTCAAACTGGCCGAGCAGGAAGGCATCACGCCTGCCTTGCGTTATGCGCCGGAACAGCGCGGACTGTTCGCCCTGGTCTCCCCCTGGCGTTCGGGTGCGGAGCTGGTCTGGGACGATGTGCTCGTGCTGGGCGAGGACATCCTCTATCCGCGTGCGGAAAAGAAGGCCCGTGCCTCCTCGCGTGCGTTCAAGGGACTGGACAGTTTCGATGACCTCAAGGCCGGGGACCTGCTCGTCCACCGGGATTACGGCATCGGCCGTTTTGCCGGTCTGCACCATCTGGTGCAGGGAGGGCAGGGCAATGACTTCCTTCTGGTGGAATACTCCGGGCAGGACAGGCTCTATGTGCCGGTGGACCGTCTGGGGCTCATCCAGCGCTTCAAGGGCGGCGAGGGCGCGGAACCGGCCCTTGACCGTCTGGGCGGCGCCAGCTGGAGTTCCGGCAAGGAAAAGGTCCGCAAGGCCATCGAAAAGATCGCGGCCGACCTGGTGGAGATGTACGCCTACCGCAAGGTGGCCAAGGGCTTCCGCTACGACCCGCCGGGCGAGCTGTACCACGAATTCGAGGCGACCTTCGGCTTTGAGGAGACCCCGGACCAGGCCCGGGCCATCGAGGACGTGCTGGCGGACATGGACAAATCCGAGCCCATGGACCGCCTGGTCTGTGGTGACGTGGGCTTCGGCAAGACCGAAGTGGCCCTGCGCGCCGCCTTCCGCGCGGCCAGCGAGGGGCGTCAGGTGGCCCTGCTGTGTCCCACCACGGTGCTGGCCGAGCAGCATTACCAGACCTTCCGGGCCCGTTTGGCCGGTTTCCCGGTCACGGTGGGGCTGCTGAGCCGTTTCGTGCCCCGTGCCCGGCAAAAGGAAGTCCTCAAGGCCGCGGCCGAGGGGCAGATCGACATCCTGCTGGGCACGCACCGCCTGCTGTCGTCGGACGTGTCCCTGCCCAACCTCTCCCTGCTCATCCTGGACGAGGAACAGCGCTTCGGCGTGCGGCACAAGGAAAAGCTCAAGGCCCTGAAAAAGAACGTGGACGTGCTGACCCTGACGGCCACGCCCATCCCGCGCACCCTGCAACTTTCCATGTCCGGCATCCGCGATCTTTCGGTCATCGAGACCGCGCCGCAGGACCGCAAACCTGTGGCCACGGCCGTGCTGCGGCGTGACGACGTCACCCTGCGCACGGTCCTGGAACGCGAGCTGGCGCGGGAAGGGCAGGTGTTCTGGGTCTACAACCGTGTCCAGGGGCTGGAGCGCGTGGCCGAATATGTGCGCAAGCTGGTGCCCACCGCCCGGGTAGGCATGGCACACGGCCAGATGTCGGAAAGCGAGCTGGAAAGCAACATGCACAAGTTCTGGCACGGCGAGCTGGATGTGCTGGTCTGTACGGCCATCGTCGAGTCGGGCCTGGACTTCCCCCGCGCCAACACCCTGGTGGTGGACCAGGCGCAGCTCTTCGGCCTTGGCCAGCTCTATCAGCTGCGGGGCCGGGTGGGCCGTAGTGACCGTCAGGCCTACGCCTTCTTCGTGGTGCCCGATACGGAGCATCTGAGCGAAGTGGCCGAGGAGCGGTTGCGCATCATCATGGACATGGACTATCTGGGTGCCGGTTTCCAGGTGGCCATGGAAGACCTGCGCCTGCGCGGTGCGGGCAACATCCTGGGCGAGGTGCAGTCCGGCCATATGGGCCGGGTGGGGCTCGACCTGTATCTGGAGATGCTGGAAGAGGCCGTGGCCCGCCTCAAGGGCACGCCCGTCACCCAGGACGTGGAGACGGAGCTCAACCTCGGTCTGCCTGCCCATATCCCCCAGTCCTACATCGAGGATGGCCGGGAACGCCTGCGCTGCTACAAGGCGCTCACGTCGGCCACCAGCGGCGCGGCCCGCGAGGAAGTGGCCCTTTCCATGCGCGACCGTTTCGGCAGCTTCCCGCAGGAACTGGTCAACTTCATCGCCGTGCTCGATTTCAAGCAGTTCCTGAGCCATTTGCAGGTCCAGCGTGCGGACATCTATCTGGATCATGTCCGTCTGGTGTGGGGCGACGGCCAGACCGCCGTGCAGCCGGAGCGCATCCTGCAACTGGTGGCTTCCATGAAGGGCGCCCGGATGCTGCCGCCGGCGTCGCTCATGCTGCCCCTGCCTGCGGACAAGGATTTTGCCCAGGGACTGCAGGGGCTGCGGCAGGCCCTGGAAAACATCCGCACGCCGGAAGCTCCGGGCGGCACGGCCTAGGCCGCGGCGATTGCCAAAGAGGGAAATATTGGCTATTTTCGGCTGCTACTACAGCCTATGCGCATAACGGGAGAATTTGCCTTGAAAAAATATGCCCTTCTGATCCTGATGGCATGGCTCTGCCTGGCCTGCACGGCCCAGGCTGCCCAGCTCAACAAAATTGCCGCGGTGGTCAACGGCCAGGTCATCACCATGTTCGACCTGCAAAAGGCCGCGCTGCCTGAACTGGGGCGTGCCCGTCTTAATCCCAATGACCCCAAGCAGGCCGACAAGGTCAATGTGGTCTTCCGCAAGGTGCTGGATTCCATGATCATGGATATCCTGCTGGAACAGGAGGCCAAGCGTCTGAGCATCACGGTCTCCGACAGCGAGATCGATCAGGAACTGACCAAGATGATGAAGATGCGCCGCCTGAACCGCGCCCAGTTCGAAGCCGAGCTGAAGAAGCAGGGGATGAGCGTGGATGAGCTGCGCAAGAGCATGAAGACCAACATGCTGCGTCAGCGCGTCATGGGGGCCGAAGTGGGCCGCCGCGTGGTGGTGACCGATGACGAGATCCGCGCCTACTACGAAAAGCACAAGGACACCATGTATGACCGCAACGGTCTGCATATGGGCCTGATCGTCTACAATCCCAATGTCAATGCCAGGAGCATCGCGGCGCAGATCGCTTCCGGAGCCCTTTCGTTCGAAGAGGCCGCCCGCAAGTATTCCATCGCTCCCAATCGCGAAAAGGGCGGCGACATGGGCCCGGTGGAGTGGGGACGCCTCAATCCCGAGTGGGAGACCCGCCTGAACAAGATGAAGCCCGGCGATGTGACCGACATCTTCACCGTGCAGGGCCACAAGGCCCAGGTGCATCTGTTCCGTCCCGGACAGAGCGGTCCCGGCCGTCCCATGACCTTTGAGGAAGCCCGGCCCGTCATCGATAACATCCTGCGCCAGCCCAAAGCCATGGAGCGTTTTGACGAATACTCCCAGCAGCTGCGCAGCAAGGCCGTCATCGATATCCGTCTGTAAGATACTGCCTTCCGGCCGGAACCAGACGGGGAGACCCGGCCGGCAGATACCCGCTTTCCCCGTATCGAGGTTTGCATGACTTTTGAAGAACTGGGTGCGGCGCTGTGCGCGGAGCGCGAACGCCGTGGCCTGAGCCTTGATGATGTGGCCGCCCACCTGAAGATCAGCACGCGGCTCATCCAGGCCCTGGAGAGCGGGGATCTTTCCGCCTTGCCCCATCCTGCCTATACCAAGGGCTTTTTGCGGGCCTATGCCTCGTACATGGCCCTGGATCCCGAAGCCGTGGCGGAAGTGGCGCACGCCCTGCAGCCCGCGGCGGCCACGGAATGCACCGTCATGGGGGGCGACGAGGACCTGCGCAGCAATCCCGCCATCTTGCGTCACGGCGCCCGTCAGGGCATCGCGGGCTGGCTGCGTGTCTTCATCCTGCTCATCCTGGTGGTGGCGCTGGCCGGAGGCGGCTGGATGCTGTGGCAGCGGGGCGTATTCAAGGATCTGACCGGCAGCAAGGAACAGAGCCTGCCGACTGCAGAGCCTGCAGCCGTGGCTCCTGCCCCTGAGCCGGTGGCTCCGGTGCCGGCTGCCACGACGCCTGCGGCACCTGCTCCGGCCGGTGCCCAGACTGTCCCGGCTCCCCAGGGCAATGGCGGCACGGCCGCTCCTGCCGGTGGTGTGGCGCCTGTGCCCGGTACCGCACAGCCTGAACGCAGTGCCGCGCCCGCATACACGGGCATGATGGATACCCGTCCTGCGGAGCTGACCTGGGGCCAGACGGCCAATGCCGCCACGGTCCAGGATACGGCCGCCCAGGATCCGTCCCTGCCTGCTGGCATGCACCGTGTGGTGGTGACCGGTATCGGCGAATGCTGGATGCGGGCCACCGTGGACGGGGAAGTGCGCCAGTTCTCGGTGCGCAAGGGCGACATCATCACTCTGGAATTTGCCAAGGCCCTGGAGGTAAAGCTGGGCAACGCCGGTGGGGTCCAGGTCTCGTATGACGGGACGGAACTGCCGGCTCCCGGTCAGGCCGGTCAGGTGAAGACCTTGGTCTTTCCGCCTGCCGCCAACTGATGGAATGGACCGACCAGGCCCTCGTGCTGCGCATGGGGGCCTTTCGTGAGTCGGATCTCTGGCTCAAGCTGTTGTGCCGTGAACATGGCCTGCTGACGCTGTTCGCCTTTGGCGGCAGCCGCAGCAGGCGACGCTTTTGCGGCTGTCTAGATGTGCTGAACAGCCTGCAGTGCCGTGTCCGTTCCTCAAAGGACGGGCATTTCCTCAATCTTGAGGAGGCGGCCTTGCTGCAGGGGCCGCGCCTGCTGCGGCGCAACTGGCAGCGCATGGGGCTGGCGGCCAACTGCCTGCGCTTTGTGGAAGCCATGGGCGTAGGGGAGGACGCCGCGACGGAAGCCTTCCTGCTGGTGGAGGATCTGCGCGCGGTACTGGAGGCGGAAAAGGCCCCGCCTGTGCTCCTGCCCCTGTATTTCCGCCTGCGTCTGGCCGGGGCCCTGGGCTTTGCCCCCAACCTGGGGCAGTGCGGCCGGTGCGGCCGGACCATCAGCGAGGACGCGCTCTTCGTGGTCGATGAAGGCCAGCTGCGCTGTTCCTCCTGTCGCAGCAGCCGCTTCGAACTGGAGCGTTATGGCGTGGAGATCCCCGCACAGGGGCTTGACCTTCTGCGCCATGTACAGCAAAGTTTCCCGTCCGGGTGGCCGGACGGCGAGCTGCCGCCCCCGGTGCGGCGGGCCTGTGCCCGGGCCATCGATGGTTTTGTCCAGTACCATCTGGGGCTGGCCTGGGAAGGGAACTATTTTCGTCGGGTTTGAGTCTGCCCGTCCCGTCTGCGGGACAAAAGACGAACGAAGGGGACGCGTCGGACTGGCGGCGCCGTAGCTGACGCGAGCGTCGCGTCGTGCCGAAATGTGTTAAAAAAGGACTGCACATGTATTTTCAGGATGTCATCCTTACCCTGCAACGCTACTGGGCGGAGCAGGGCTGTGTCGTGGAACAGCCTTCAGGCGTGGAATGCGGGGCGGGGACGTTCAACCCCAACACCTTCCTGCGCGTGCTGGGCCCCGAACCCTGGAGCGTGGCCTATGTGGAACCCAGCCGTCGTCCCACTGACGGCCGCTACGGGGAAAACCCCAACCGCCTGCAGCGCTACTTCCAGTTCCAGGTCATCATGAAGCCTTCTCCTGCCAATGTGCAGGAACTGTATCTGGAAAGCCTGAACGCCCTGGGCATCAATCCCGCCCAGCACGATATCCGCTTTGTGGAAGACGACTGGGAATCGCCCACCCTGGGTGCCTGGGGCCTGGGCTGGGAAGTGTGGCTCAACGGCATGGAAGTGAGCCAGTTCACCTACTTCCAGCAGGTGGGCGGCATCGACCTGCATCCCATCAGCGTGGAGCTGACCTATGGTCTGGAACGTCTGACCATGTATCTGCAGGGCGTGGAATCCGTCTACGACCTGAAGTGGAACAAGAACGTGACCTACGGCCACATCTACCACCAGAACGAAGTGGAGCAGTCCAAGCACAATTTCGAGGCCAGCAACCCCGAGATGCTGCTGCGTCATTTCAATGATTTTGAAGGCCAGTGCAAGGCCATGCTGGAGCAGAACCTGCCCTGGCCCGCCTATGACTACTGCCTCAAATGTTCCCACACCTTCAACCTGCTGGATGCGCGCGGCGCCATCTCCATCACGGAACGCGCCGGCTATATCGGCCGTGTGCGCGCTCTGGCTGCAGGCGTGGCCAAACTGTATGCGGCCCAGCGTGAAGAGCTGGGGTATCCGATGCTCAACACCGAGGCGAGGTAAGGCATGGCGACCTTTGTGCTTGAAATTGGCAGCGAAGAACTGCCTGCCCGTTTTTTGGCCGGCGAAGAAGCCGAACTGGCCGCCCGTTTTACGGCGGCCCTGCAGGAAGCCAGTGTGGAACACGGCGCCCTGCGTACCATGAGCACGCCGCGTCGTGCCATCGTCATCATCGAGGACGTGAACCCCGTGCAGCAGGAGCGCGAGGAAGAAGTGGCCGGCCCGCCGGTGCGCGTGGCCTTTGCCGCTGACGGCAAGCCCACCAAAGCCCTGGAAGGCTTTGCCCGCACCAACGGCGTGAGCGTGGACGATGTGTACCGCATCACCACCGAAAAGGGCGAATACGTGGCCGTGCGCAAACGCATCGGCGGCGCTGCCGTTGCCGATCTGCTGGCCGAGATCTGCCCCGCCGTCATCACCTCCCTGCCGTTCGGCAAGCGCATGCGCTGGGGCAGCAATACCCTGGCCTATGCCCGTCCGCTGCGCTGGATCGTGGCCCTGCTGGATGATGCCGTGGTGCCCTTCACCGTGGGCCCCGTGGCTTCCGGTCGCGAGACCATGGGCCACCGCATCCACGGTCATGGTCCCTTCAGCGTGGCCCATGCCAATGAGCTGCTGGCCGTGCTGGCTGACAAGGGCGGCCTGACGCCCGATGCCGCCGACCGTCGCAAGGTCATCGTGGAAGGCGGTGACGCCCAGGCTGCCGCCATCGGCGGCAAGGTGCTGTGGCGTGACGGCCTGCTGGACGAGGTGCAGGGCCTGACCGAACATCCCGTGCCCCTGCTGGCCGACTTCGATCCTTCCTATCTGGAAGTGCCCCGCGAAGTGCTGCTCACCAGCATGGAAAGCCATCAGAAGAGCTTTGGTATCGAGGCTGCCGACGGTACCCTGATGCCGCACTTCCTGACCGTGCTCAACATCTCCCCCGAGGACATGAGCCTGGTCAAGCACGGCTGGGAACGCGTGCTGCGTGCCCGCCTGGAAGATGCCCGTTTCTTCTGGCATGCCGACCTGCGCGATAATTTCGACTACTGGCTGGAAAAGCTGGATCACGTCATCTTCATCGGCCGTCTGGGTACCATGGGCGAAAAGACCCGCCGTCTGGAAGCCCTGTGCCGCTGGCTGGCCGAGAACGTGGCTCAGGGCAAGGTCAGCGCCGAGGACGCCGCCCGTGCCGGCCGTCTGTCCAAGGCCGACCTGGTGACCGGCATGGTGGGCGAGTTCGATACCCTGCAGGGCATCATGGGCGGCATCTACGCCGAGCGCAAGGGCGAGACCCCGGTGGTGGCCCAGGCCCTGCGCGAACAGTATCTGCCCGCCGGCCCCGACAGCCCCGTGCCTGCCAGCCTGTGCGGCGCGCTGCTGTCCATGGCCGACAAGGCCGATACCCTGGTGGGCTGCTTCGGCCTGGGCATGATCCCCACCGGCGCCGCCGACCCCAATGCCCTGCGCCGTTGCGCTCTGGGCATCATCCGTATCGCTCTGGAGTTCGACCTGCACTTCGACATCCGTCAGCTGTTCGCCCGTGCTCACGAACTCTATGGTGACCGCCAGTGGAAGCTGGCTCCGCAGGAAGCCCTGGACAAGCTGCTGGACTTCTTTGCGGGCCGTGTGCGCAATTACTGGCAGAACCGTGGCGAAGACAGCCTGCTGGTGGATGCCGCTCTGGGCGCCGGTGTGGCTGATGTCTGCCAGTGCGGGGCCCGCCTGGCCGCCCTTGCCCAGTTCAGCAAGGAAGCCGGTTATGCCGAGGCCGTGCAGACCTTCAAGCGTGTGGCCAACATCGTCCGCAAGCAGGGCGCGGCTGAACAGCTTGCCGCTGCCTGGCAGGCTGACCTGCTGCAGGAAGATGCCGAAAAGGCCCTGGCCGCCACGCTGGACGATCTGCTGCCGCGTCTGGACAGCCTGTGGGAGGCCGGTGACCATACCGCCGCCCTCAAAACGCTGCTGGAAGTCCGTCCTGTGGTGGATGCCTTCTTCGACGGCGTCATGGTCATGTGCGATGATGCGGCGCTGCGCGCCAACCGCCTGGCCATGCTCAATGCCCTGGGCACCCGGTTTGCTCGGCTGGCGGATTTTGCCGCCCTGCAGATCTAAAATGTGGCAAGGGGCGCTGCCCCCTTGCATGAAAATGCGCCAATATGGCCGCAGAGCTTGACAGATATGCCATGCTCTGCTAAGAATCCGTCTTCACACGAAGGCACTATACCTGCATTGCAGGCCAAAATATCGGAGGAATACCGTGGCTAACCATAAGTCTGCCATCAAGCGTCATAAGCAGAGCCTGAAACACGCCGCCCGCAACCGCGCTGCCCGTACCCGCGTGAAGAACGCCGTCAAGGCTGTGCGCGCCGCCATCACCGGCAACGACAAGGAACAGGCCAGCAGCGCTCTGACTGTTGCCGCTTCCGTGCTGGCCAAGGCCGCCGGCAAGGGCGCCATGCACTGGAAGAAGGCTGCCCGCAAGCTGTCCCGCCTGTCTCGCGCCGTCAACGCTATCGACGCTCAGTAGTGCGGCTGCACCGGTCACCGTCATTTTTTCTTGACGGACACGGCCGGGTAACGTAATATTTCAAACATGCGCTCGTAGCTCAGCTGGATAGAGCAACAGGCTACGAACCTGTAGGCCAGGAGTTCGAATCTCTTCGGGCGCACCATCACAAAAATAAGCGGTTGGCTGTTATGGCCGGCCGCTTTTTTTGTATTTTCAATGCCTTGTTTCAGGGCCCCGGGATGCCACGGGCCGGTATCTTTCGGGGTTCTGCCCGTACTGCCGCATCATTCCCGGTACGGACATCTTTCCCGCATGGCTCCGGTGTGTCCTCTTCCATGACATGGAGCGCAGGCCCCTTGGGTATCCTGTTTTGCGTGCCGCTTCCGGTGCCGGATGCCGGGAAAGGAGAGATGGCCGATCTCCAAAAGCTGGAGGCGTGCCGGGATGTCCGCAGGCAGCCGGAAAGGGGAGCCCTGCGCATGAAACGACACCAAGAGACGCCATCGACGGATCCTTCCGCCCCTGATCAGAAAGGGGCGGCTCCCTCCACATCTCCTGTGCTGCCGTCGCATCGGCAGCGCGTACGTGAAACGGTCAGCGAGCTGCGGCTGCTGTTCGACCTTTCCCAGGTCATCGACCATTCCCGCGACATCAGCCACAGCCTGGAGGCGACGCTCTCTCTGATGGCGCAGCACTTGCACATGATGCGGGGCATGATCACCCTCGTGTCTCCCCATACCGGCGAGATCCGCATCGAGGTGGCCCACGGTCTGAATCCCGCCGAGCAGCGGCGGGGCCATTATGCGCTGGGTGAGGGCGTCACGGGGCGCGTCATCCAGAGCGGCCAGCCCATGGTCGTTTCCAATGTTTCGGCCAGCCCCATCTTTTTGAACCGTACCCGTTCCCGTGACCTGCAAAAGGATACCATCGCCTTCATCTGTGTGCCCATCAAATTCGAGGACGAAGTCCTGGGTGCCCTTTCCGTGGACCGTGTCTTTGCGGATGCCGTGACGCTGGAAGAAGACGAGCGCATCCTGACCATCATCGCGTCCATGATCGCCCATGCGGCCAGGGCGCGGCAAAACGTCATGGACGAGCGTGTCGCGGCCATCGAAGAGAACATGCGCCTGCGCAATGCGCTGTCCGCGCCGCTGCGTCCGCACGGTTTTGTCGGCAATTCCGATGCCATGCGCCTTGTCTATGAGCAAATCTCGCAGGTGGCGCCTTCCACGACGACGGTGCTGCTGTACGGCGAGAGCGGCACAGGCAAGGAGCTGGCCGCCCATGCCATCCATTCCGCCGGCAAGCGGAGCAAGGGGCCGTTCATCTCGCTGAACTGTGCGGCCTTGCCGGAAAACCTCATCGAAAGCGAACTGTTCGGCCATGAGAAGGGAGCTTTTACCGGTGCTTCGGGCATACGCAAGGGACGCTTCGAGCTGGCGGATGGCGGGACGCTCTTTCTTGATGAAGTGGGGGAACTTTCCTTGCTGACGCAGGCCAAGCTGCTGCGTGTCCTGCAGGAGCGCTGTTTCGAGCGTCTGGGCGGTACGGAGAGCCTGTCCGTGGACGTGCGCATCATCACGGCCACCAACAGGGACCTGGCCCGCATGGTGGAGGAGGGCACGTTCCGCCGCGACCTCTATTACCGTCTGAATGTGTTCCCCATCCACATGCCGCCCCTGCGCGAACGGCAGAACGACATCCAGCCGCTGGCGGCCTATTTTGTAGACAAGTACGCTGCGGCCAACGGACGCTCAGGCATCCGCATCTCGCTGGCCGTCATGGACATGCTGCAGCGTTATTCCTGGCCCGGCAATATCCGTGAGCTGGAGAACGTCATGGAGAGGGCCGTGCTCCTGGTCGGTCAGGATGGTCTGATCCTGCCCCAGCATCTGCCGCGTGAACTGCACAGTACGCATTGTCCGTTCGGCCCGGAGGCGCACAAGGGACCTGTGGAGCCCTATACGGCTTCCGGCACCTTGCAGGATCGTCTCGACGAGCTGGAGCGCGCCTGCATCACCGATGCCCTTGCCCGGCACAAGGGGCACATGGGGCATGCGGCCCAGGCCCTGGGGCTCACGGAGCGCGTCATGGCCCTGCGTATGAAGAAACATGGCATCAGCTACAAGGATTTCCGCCAGCACTGATGCAAGGATTTGCTTGGGAAGGGCGGAGGCTGTCCCCATCCGTGCTGATGGCCGCAGCATCCGCTCTTTGTCTGTTGCAGCACGAAAAAGGCCCGCCGGAGTCATGCTCTGGCGGGCCTTATGCATAAGGGAGCGCTTCGTGCCTTCCCCGCGCTCCGGTATGCCCTTGGGGAAAAGAGTGTTTGTCCTTCCAAAAGAAGATAAAAGTGTGGCGGATGGGCCCTGCCGCTTTGCTGGCAAGGGCCCATCCCCGAATGAGCTTTACAAGCTCAGTCCCTGCAAACGTTCCAGGGCCTCGGTGGTATCCTCCTCACTGCCGAAAGCGGTGAAGCGTACATAGCCTTCGCCGCTGGGCCCAAAGCCCGCACCGGGGGTGCAGACCAGGGAAGTGCGGGAGAGCAGAAGGTCGAAGAACTCCCAAGACCCCATGCCGTCAGGCGTCTTCACCCAGATATAGGGGGCATGGATGCCGCCGTAGCAGGAAAGGCCCATGCCCTCGATGCCGGAACGGATACGCGCCGCATTGGCCATGTAGGCCGCGATGGTGGCGCGGACCTGTTCCTGCCCCTCTGGGCTGTAGACGGCCTCGGCGGCACGCTGCACGATGTAGGGGCAGCCGTTGTACTTGGTGCTCTGGCGGCGCTTCCACATGTCCTGCAGACGGACGCGGGAACCGTCCGGGCCGGGGATGGTCACCGCGGCCGGGATGGTGGTGAAGGCGCAGCGCAGGCCCGTGAATCCCGCCGTCTTGGAGAAGGAGCGGCACTCCACGGCCACTTCTTCGGCGCCGGGGATCTCGAAGATGCTGTGCGGCACCTCGCTGTCCGTATCCTTGATGAAGGCTTCGTAGGCCGCATCATAGATGATGAGGGCCCCGTGGCGGCGGGCATAGTCCACCCAGGCAGCCAGAGCATTCCTGTGCAGAACCGTGCCCGTGGGATTGTTGGGATAGCAAAGATAGATGATGTCGGGCACCGCGTCGGGGAAGTCCGGCACGAAGTCGTTGGCTTCCGTGCAGGGCAGGTAGATGAGGTCGCTCCAGCGTTCGCCCGTCCACCGGCCCGCGCGGCCTGCCATGGCATTGGAATCCACATAGACGGGATAGACGGGGTCGGTGACCGCCACGCGGCAGGACAGGGAGAACAATTCCTGGATGTTGGCCACGTCGCACTTGGAACCGTCGCTGATGAAGATGTCCGCGGCGTCCATCTGCACACCGTGGGCCCGGTAGTCATGCGCGGCGATGGCCTCGCGCAGGAAATCATAGCCCTGTTCCGGGCCGTACCCCTTGAAGGAGGCGGACGAGGCCATCTCGTCCACTGCCGAATGCAGGGCCGTGATGACGGCGGGCGGCAGGGGGCGGGTCACGTCGCCGATACCCAGGCTGATGACGGGCAGGGCGGGATGCTGTTCCCGGTGCGCGCGGACCCTGGCGGCCACCGTGGCGAAAAGATAGGCACCGGGCAGTCCGGCGTAATGTTCGTTGCTGCGGATCATGGCTAGTCCTCCTGTCCCTGGGCAGGGCTGTATTCTCCAGAAAAAACGGTGCGGGCCGGGCCGGTCATCAGGACGTGCCCCGTCCGTTCATCCCAGCGGATGTCCAGCGTGCCGCCGCGCAACTGCACCGCCACTTCCCTTCCCGTACGTCCGGTCAGATGGCAGGCCACGGCCACGGCACAGGCGCCGGTACCGCAGGCCAGGGTCTCTCCGGCACCCCGTTCCCAGACGCGCATGCGTACATGTCCCGCGTCCATGAGCTGCACGAATTCGGTATTGGTGCGGCTGGGGAACCAGGGGTGGTGTTCGAAGGCCGGGCCCACCACAGGCAGGTCCAGACTGTCCACATCGTCCACGAAGACCACGGCATGAGGATTGCCCATGGACACGCAGGTCACGGCCCATTCACGATCCAGCACCCGGATGGGCTGGCCGATGCACGGGCTTTCGGGATCCGATGTCGTGTCGGGGCGGACGGGGATGCGCTGCCGGGCCAGTTCCGGCGTGCCCATGTCCACACAGACACGGGAGGGGCAGCCCCCGGCATCGTCCACCCGCTGCAGGAGCTTGACCCCGGCCAGGGTCTCCAGGCGTATGACGGGCCTGTCGGTCAGGGCGTGCTCCCAGGCAAAGCGTCCTACGCAGCGGGAAGCGTTGCCGCACATCTCGGCTTCACTGCCGTCGGCATTGAACATGCGCATGCGCAGGTCGGCACTGTCCGGTGAGGTGGGCGGCAGGATGAGCACCAGCCCGTCGGAGCCCACACCGTAATGCCTGTCGCTGACGGCACGGGCCAGCGAGGGGATGTCCCCTTCCGCGAGCCGCAGATCTTCCGAAAATCCGTCAAGATAGACGTAATCGTTGCCGCAGCCTTCCATCTTGGTGAAGGCGATCTTACGCATGGTCGTTCTCTCCTCGTGCATGGAACACTTCTTCGGTGGCGGAGGCGGTTTCCGCGTCGTGGGCGGCTTCCGCCTGACGGCGGAGCACATTTTTGTAATCCAGCGGCATGACCTTGACGAAGAGCGGCAGGGCGGCATCCCAGTTGGCCAGCAGGGACGCGGCCTTGGCGCTTCCGGTGCAGGCCGCGTGCCGTTCCACCAGGCGGCGCAGCAGGGCCTGATCCTCTTCCTGCCAGACGGATTCCAGATCCACGCTTTCGATGTTGCAGCGGTTTTGGAAATGCTCGTCCAGATCGTAGACGAAGGCCGTGCCGCCGCTCATGCCTGCGGCGAAGTTGTAGCCGGTGCGTCCCAGGACGACGACGGTACCGCCGGTCATGTATTCGCAGCCGTGGTCGCCCACACCTTCCACCACGGCGCAGGCACCGGAGTTGCGCACGGCAAAACGTTCCCCGGCCTGGCCGCAGAAGTAGGCCTCCCCGGCGGTGGCGCCGTACAGGGCCACGTTGCCGGCCACGGCCTGTTCCGCCGCCACGAAGCGGGCCCCGGCATCGGGGTGGACCACGATGGTGCCGCCGGCAAGGCCCTTGCCCGCGTAGTCATTGACGCTGCCTTCCACCTCAAGGGTCACGCCGGGGGCCAGGAAGGCCCCGAGGCTTTGCCCGGCCTGACCGTGGAAGTGGAGGTGCAGGCTGTCCTGGGGCAGACCGGCGGCCCCGTGACGCAGGACGATGCTGCCGGAAAGGCGCGCGCCCACGGCACGGTCCACATTGCGGATGGTTCGCTCGATGCGCAGATGGTCGCACTGGCCCGCCAGTACGGGTTCGGCGGCCTGATCGAGGTCCTGTTCCAGGACCGTGGGTTCACAGACACGGGGGAAGCCCCCGGCATGGTGTTCGCAGGCCGCGTCAGGCGTCCAGAGCAGGCGCGAGAGGTCGAGGGAGGCCGCCCGGCCCGTGATGTCCGTACGCTGTGCCAGCAGATCGGCATGGCCGACGGCTTCGTTCAGGGAGCGGAAGCCCAGGGCGGCCAGTTCGCGGCGCACGTCCCCGGCCAGCAGGCGCAGGAAACGTTCCACATGTTCGGGGCGGCCCTTGAAGCGGGCACGCAGCTTTTCGTCCTGGGTGGCGATGCCCGCCGGGCAGCGGCCCTTCATGCAGTTGCGGCACATGACGCAGCCCATGCTGACCATCAGCGCCGTCCCGAAGGCGAATTCCTCGGCGCCCAGCAGGGCAGCCACGAGCACGTCACGCCCGGTGCGCAGCAGACCGTCGGTCTGGAGGGACACCCGCCGGCGCATGCCGCAGGTCACCAGCGCCTGATGCGCCTCGGCCAGACCGGATTCCCACGGCAGGCCCACATAGTGGATGGCGGAATGCGGGCTGGCACCGGTGCCGCCGTCATGGCCGGAGATGACCACGCAGTCCGCACCGGCCTTGGCCACACCCACCGCGATGGTCCCGACACCGCTTTCGGCCACCAGCTTGACGGAGATGCGGGCCGAAGGATTGAGGTGACGGAGGTCGTAGATGAGCTGCGCCAGATCCTCGATGGAGTAGATGTCGTGATGCGGCGGCGGGGAGACCAGGGAGACCCCGGGCATGGTGGCACGGACACGGGCGATGTCCACCGTGACCTTGTAGGCGGGCAACTGGCCGCCTTCACCGGGCTTGGCACCCTGGGCCGCCTTGATCTGGATCTCTTCCGCATGGGCAAGATATTCCGCCGTGACGCCAAAGCGGCCCGAAGCGATCTGGCGGATGCGGGAGCGCGCGTCATGACGACGGCCGTCCGCGTCCGTCCGGGGCGTGTTGCGGGCCGGATCCTCGCCGCCTTCACCGCAGTTGGAGGGCACGCCGCAGGCATTGCAGCCTTCGGCCAGGGTGCGGTGGGCTTCGTCACTGATGGCGCCATAGGAGATGGCCGCACCGACGAAGTGCCGCAGGATGGCCTCTTCCGGCTCAACATCGTCCAGAGGGACGGGGGCGCGGGCCGGGTCGGGTGCGATCTCCAGCAGGGAGCGCAGCGTGAAGCCCTGGGCTTCCTGTTCGTTGCAAAGGCTGGAGAAGGTCTGCCAGGCCGGGGAGGGAGACTGTCCGTCCATGTCTTCATTGACGGCCGTATGCAGGGCGCGCACGGTACGGGGGCTCCAGAGACGCGCCGCAGGGGCGGCAGCGGTGGTATCGGCATCGTCCCAGGCCTGCGCGTGACGCAGGGCGGCATCGCGGGCCAGGGTCTCCAGACCGATGCCGCTGATGGAGCAGGGCGTGCCCGTGAAATAACGGTCGATGACATCCTGTGACAGCCCCAGGGCCTCGAAGGGCTGCGAGCCGCGGAAAGATCGCAGGGTGGAGATACCCAGACGGGCAAAGGCCTTGAGCAGGCCCTTCTTCAGGGCGTTGATATAGCGCTCCTGGGCGTCTTCTTCGTCAAAAGGCCCGGCGTCCGTACTCAGGCGGCCTTCCCGTGCCATGCGGCGGACGGCATCCAGGGCCGCGTGCGGGCAGACGGCATTGACGCCGTAGCCGATGAGCTGCGCCATATGGATGACCTCGCAGGCTTCGCCGCTTTCCGCGATGATGCCGCAGGCATGGCGAAGCCCGGCACGGATGAGATGATGGTGCAGGCCCGCGCAGGCCAGCAGGGCGGGGATGGGCGCCTTGTCCGCCGTCATGGCCGTATCGCTCACCACCAGGATGGTGGCCCCTTGGGCGATGGCAGCCTCGGCGTCCGCGAACAGGCGATCGAGGGCCGCGCGCAGAGCTTCTCCGTCGCCGTGAGCCGGGAAAGTGGCGTCAAGGGTGGCGGCCCGGACGGCGGGACGCCGCGAGGCCCGGATCCGGCGCATGTCGTCCGTGGTGAGGAAGGGATGGGGCAGGCGCAGGACAGCGCAGCTTTCGGGGCCCGGTTCCAGGATGTTGCCCGCACGTCCGGCATGGCCCATGAGCGACATGGACAGCTGTTCCCGGTAGGGGTCGATGGGCGGGTTGGTCACCTGGGCAAAACGCTGCTTGAACCAGCGGAACAGGGATTGCGGCTCGTCGCTGAGGCAGGGCAGGGGCTTGTCCGTCCCCATGGAGCAGACGGGCTCCTGGGCGTTCTCGGCCATGGGCACGAGGACCTGGCGCTGCCATGTGCTGTCGCAACCGGCCTGACGCAGACGGCGGTCCAGCGGCGGCAGGGCGTGCGCGGGATCGCTTTCTTCGCCCATGCCGTTCAGGGTCTCAAGGCGCACGGCGTGCTTCTGGAGCCAGCGGCGCCAGGGCTGGGAGCGGATGACCTGCCCCTTGATCTCCGCATCAGGCGCGATGCGGTGGTGTTCCACGTCCGCCAGGATCATGCGCCGGGGCTGGAGCTGGCCGCGCTGGATGATGTCCTCTTCAGGCACGTCCACAAGGCCGCTTTCCGAGCCGAGCACCATCAGGCCGTCCCGGGAGACGCTCCAGCGGCAGGGGCGCAGGCCGTTGCGGTCGAGCATGGCGCCCACGCGCCGCCAGCCGTCGGTGAAGACGAGGCAGGTGGGGCCGTCCCAGGGTTCCATGAGGGACGAGTGATATTCGTAGAAGGCTCGCTTGTTGTCGCCCATGACGAAGGTGGGCCCGAAGGGTTCGGGGACCATCATCATCAGGGCGTGGGGCAGGGTGTAGCCCGCGCGGACCAGCAGCTCCAGCACGTTGTCCAGGGTCCCGGAATCCGAGGTATCGGGATTGATGACCGGCAGGGCGTCCTTCAGATGTGCCCCCAGCAGGGGCGAGGCGAGCACGGCCTCGCGCACGCCCATGTGGGCCGCGTTGCCGCGCAGGGTGTTGATCTCGCCGTTATGGGCGGCCAGGCGGAAGGGCTGGGCCAGGGGCCACGAAGGCAGGGTGTTGGTGGAAAAACGTTCGTGGAACACGGCAAAAGGCGCGGCGCAGTCCTCGTCCGTCAGATCGGTATAGAACTCGCCCAGCCGGGAGCCGGGGAGCATGCCCTTGTAGACGATGCTCCGGCAGGAGCAGCTGGCCACATAGAACAGGCGGGTGTCCTGTCCCTGCCGGCGCAGCTCCTTCCAGATCAGGTTCTCGGCCATGTGCCGGGCAAGGAACAGGCGGCGTTCAAGGGCTTCGGGATCATGGAGCTCGGCGGCTTCGGGGGAGCTGGTATCCGGCAGGACGAGCAGCTGCAAAAAGCCGGGCATGGTCTGACGGGCAGCGGGAGCCAGCACGTCTTCGCGCACAGGGACGTCACGCTCGTCTTCCACGCGCAGGCCGCAGGCCGTGAAGATCTCGCGGAAGCGCTGCAGGCACAGTGCCCGCAGCGCCGTATCCTGAGGCAGGAAAAGCTGGGCCACGGCCCAGGGGGCGGCGCAGACCGACAACGCGGGCCACTGGCGCAGGAAGAAATCGCGCGGCAGAGGGAAGAGGATGCCGGCGCCGTCACCGTTCTTACCGTCACCGCCGCCACGATGGGCCATGCGGGTCATGGCACCCAGGGCCATGTGCATCACGTCATGACGGCTCTGGCCGTCCAGATAGGCAACAAAACCCACACCGCAGGCATCATGCTCCCGGCGGGGATCGAAAAGACCGTTCATATGTCACTCCTGGGAAGGCTGGGGGAGTGGAGGGAAAACGTCCCCGGGCGGGGATGGTCATGCCCGGCCCGGGGAGACAAAGAGACCAGTTCGGGGATCAGTGCAGCCAGAGCATCTCCGCATAGGAGGGCAGCGGCCAGGCGGCGGCATTGAGCATGCGCTCAAGGGCGTCGCAGTGTTCGCGGCAGGCCTGCATGGCAGGGACCACGCCGTCACGGGCGATACGGGCGGCCGTGTGGGCGTCCGCAGCGGCACGCAGCGCGGCGAGCTGCTGTTCCAGGGCGGAAAGGGCAGCGTTCAGGCCCACGGTATGGCCGCGCAGGCAGGTGAAGCGCTCTTCTTCCATGGCGGCCTCGGTGCTGACGGCCCGGGTCTTGAGCACCAGATCGGCAGCAGCGGCCTGCTCCTGCAGGGCGACGGGCAGGATCTGCGTGCGGGACATGTCCAGCATGAGCGAGGCTTCGATGGCGATGGTCTTGGCGTAGGTGTCCAGCAGGATCTCCTGCCGGGCCAGCATCTCGCGTTCGGAAAGCACGTTCTGGCGCAGGAACACGTCCATGACTTCAGGCGTGTTGTAGCGTTCCAGGGCATCCACGGTGGTGGCCAGGTTGGGCAGGCCGCGACGGGCCGCCTCCACGGGCCATTCGTCCGAATACCCGTTGCCGTTGAAGACCACGGCCTGATGTTCCCGGAACAGACGGGGCAGCAGCTCCTGCAGGGCGGCGTTGAGGCTCGTGCCGGAGCCCACGGTGGCTTCCAGCTCGGTGGCGATGTCGTCCAGGGCGCAGGCCATGGCCGTATTCAGGGCGATGTTCACCGGCGCGATGGACTGGGAGGAACCCACGGCCCGGAATTCGAACTTGTTGCCGGTGAAGGCAAAGGGGCTGGTGCGGTTGCGGTCGGAAAGATCCACGGGCAGGGGCGGCAGGGAGGAAACGCCGATCTCCATGCTGGTGCGGCCGGGCTTGTGGGTCACACCGTTCATGATGGTGTCGATGACGTCGGTCAGCATGTCGCCCAGATAGACGGAGATGATGGCCGGCGGGGCTTCGTTGGCGCCCAGACGGTGATCGTTGCCCGCACCCACCGTGCCCAGACGCAGGGCGGCGCTGTGCTTGTGCACGGCCCGCAGCACGGCGGCCAGGAAGACGAGGAACTGGGCATTGTCCAGCGGGGTCTTGCCGGGATCGAGCAGGTTGTTGCCCTCGGAATCGCTGATGGACCAGTTGTTGTGCTTGCCGCTGCCGTTGACGCCGGCAAAGGGCTTTTCGTGGAGCAGGCAGATGAAGTCATGCCGCGGCGCGATCTCGTGCAGCAGGTTCATGATGAGCATGTTGTGGTCGGTGGCGATATTGGCGTCCTCGTAGATGGGCGCGATCTCGAACTGACCGGGGGCCACCTCGTTATGCCGGGTCTTGGCCGGGATGCCGAGGCGGAACAGGGCGTCCTCCACATCCTGCATGAAGGCCATGACGCGCGCCGGGATGGAGCCGAAGTAGTGGTCTTCCATCTCCTGGCCCTTGGCGGGCGGGGTGCCCATCAGCGTGCGGCCCGCCAGCAGCAGGTCGGGGCGCAGGGCGGCCAGACGGCGGTCGACAAGGAAGTATTCCTGTTCCGGTCCCACGCTGGGGCGCACGAAGGTGGCCGTATCGTTGCCGAACAGGCGCAGGATGCGCAGGGCCTGGCGGGAAAGGGCGGAAATGGAACGCATGAGCGGGATCTTGCGGTCCAGGGCCTCGCCCGAATAGCTGTAGAACAGGGTGGGCACATGCAGGGTACGGCCGATGATGAAGGCAGGGACCGTGGGATCCCAGGCCGTGTAGCCGCGGGCCTCGAAGGTGGAGCGCAGACCGCCGGACGGGAAGGAGGAGGCATCCGGCTCGCCGCAGATGAGCATCTTGCCCGAGAACTCGTTGATGACGCGTCCTTCGCCGGTGGGGGTCAGGAAGGCGTCGTGCTTTTCGGCCGTCAGGCCGGTCATGGGCTGGAACCAGTGGGTGTAGTGCGTGGCGCCCTTGCTGATGGCCCAGTCCTTCATGGCGCAGGCCACGGTATCCGCGATGTCCGGGTCAAGGCGTTCACCGCGGGCGATGGTGGCCTTCAGCATGCGGAACACGGGCTTGGGCAGACGCTTTTGCAGGATGTCGAGGGAGAAGACGTCACAACCGAAGATGGTGTCGATCTCGGTGGCGGGGGGCTGGTGGTCCGGATGGCTCTGGGCGATCTGCCGGATGGCGTCGGTACGGGCATTCATGAGGGACTCCTTGGAACTCTTTTTTCAGGCCCGCCGGAAAGGGGAGAGGGTGAGACCTTTCTCGGCAGGCCTGATGGGGAGGAAAACGGAAAACTTTGGGCAGCGGATCCTTACAGGGCGGCGGGGCCGCGCTCACCGGTACGGATACGGATGGCATCCAGCACGTCGTAGATGAAGATCTTGCCGTCGCCGATCTCGCCGGTGCGGGCCACGTCGATCGCCTGCAGCACCTTTTCCAGCGCTTCGTCATGGACCACGATTTCGATCTTGATCTTGGGCAGGCAGTCCACGGCGTAGGTGGTGCCGCGATAGACTTCCGTATGCCCGTGCTGGCGGCCGAAGCCGCGCACTTCGCTGTAGTTCATGCCGTGGATGCCGATGGCGGTCAGCTGCTGCTTCACTTCTTCGAACTTGGACGGACGGATGATGATTTCGAGCTTTTTCATGATGGGCTCCAGATATTCCTGACAGCAGGTGGAGAGGTCTCGACAGTTACAGGGTGTAGCCGCGTTCGTTGTGCAGGCTGAGGTCCAGGCCCCGGATCTCGGAGGCGGGATCCACACGCAGGCCCACCAGGGAATCCGTCAGCTTCAGCAGGATGCGGCTGACCAGGTAAACGAAGCTCCAGGTGGCGACGATGGAGATGACCTGGATCACGAGCTGCCACGGGTTGCCGTAGAACAGACCGTTGACGCCGTTGATGCCGGCGGAGGCGAACAGGCCGGTGGCAAAGGCGCCCCAGGTACCGCCCACACCGTGGATGCCCACCACGTCGAGGGCGTCGTCATAGCCCAGACGGTTCTTGAGCAGGATGCCGCCGTAGCAGATCATGCCGCCGGCAAAGCCGATGACCAGGGCGGGCATGGCTCCCACGAAACCGGCTGCGGGCGTGATGGAGACGAGGCCCGCCAGCGCACCGGAGATGGCGCCCAGGGTCGTGGCCTTGCCGAAGCGCAGGTATTCAAGGAGCATCCAGCCGAAGATGCCGGCGGCCGTGGCCAGGTGCGTGGTGACCAGGGCGTGGCCCGCAAGGGCGTTGGCAGCCAGGGCGCTGCCGGCGTTGAAGCCGAACCAGCCGAACCAGAGCAGGCCGCCGCCAAAGAGCGTCATGGGCAGGTTGTTGGGGATCATGGGCGTCTTGCCAAGGTCAGTACGGGGGCCCACCGTATGGGCGCAGGCCAGGGCCGCGGCGGCGGAAGCCATGTGCACCACGGCACCACCGGCAAAGTCCACGGCACCCAGCTTGGCCATCCAGCCGCCGCCCCAGACCCAGTGCGCCATGGGGCAATAGACAAAGACCGTCCAGAGTGCGGAAAAGACCAGCATGGCCGAGAAGCGGATGCGTTCGGCGTAGGCACCGGAAATGAGTGCCACGGTGAGGGCCGCGAACATGCACTGGAACGCCATAAAGACATTGTGCGGCAGGTTGGTTGCGGGGCCGTTGGCTTCGCCCCCCACGCCTATGAGGAACACATGGTCAAGGTTGCCGATAAGGCCGGAGATATCGCCGCTGAAAGCAAGGGAGTAACCGAACAGGGCCCAGAGGATGGAGACCATCCCCAGCGCGGCATAGCTGTGCATGCACGTGGAGAGGATGTTTTTTGACCGGACGAGCCCGCCGTAGAACAAGGCCAGGGCCGGAGTCATGAGCATGACGAACGTGGCGCAAAGGATGATGAACGCGGTGTCTGCAGGATTCATGGAAAACCTTCCTGTGGTCTGGCGGTGCGACAGGTATCGGGCCTGTGCACTGCGGAAAACATGATTGCCGTTTTCTCAGACAGCGAGCAGCGGCACACCACGATGTCGTTGAGCTTCACGTTGCCCAATCCCTTCACGCGGCGGTAATCCCAGTGAGGCCACTCTATGTAG
>ENA-UEYI01000028-UEYI01000028.1-human-gut-metagenome-genome-assembly--contig:-NODE-28-length-112186-cov-33.765657_pt1 | contig 112186 bp, 111 predicted proteins | sample MGYA00242900_ERZ507916 | MGnify/ENA primary metagenome ERZ507916 (study PRJEB26167, sample SAMN06115521) | human gut metagenome | host: Homo sapiens | place: China:Chongqing | collected 2015-09-02...
GATTTCTTTAGCCATGATTTTTTCGTTTTTTTTGATTGTTGATAAATTGATTATCCGAGGATTGCCAAAATGTCACTCTGGCGCATCACCAGATACTTCTTGCCGTCGTATTCCAGCTCAGTGCCGGCATACTTGCCGTAAAGCACCGTGTCGCCTTCTTTTACAACCATTTCTTCATCCTTTGTGCCATTGCCTGTAGCTACTACTTTGCCCTGCAACGGTTTTTCTTTTGCTGTGTCGGGGATGATGATTCCACCGATTGTCTTTTCTTCTGCGGCTGCCGGCTCGATGAGAACTCTGTCAGCCAAAGGTTTAATTGCCATAATCAATATCTTTTTATTTTTTGTTCCTTTTTTGCGCCGCTTTGGTCTGCGCCTTTGCGACATCAGTTTCCTTGCACATCCCGTGCCAATCCGACAACGCTGACAATTTGTCACCCTATATAATGCATGCGGACAATAAAATTTTTATATAAACTTTTGGCAGATTGTAAACTTTGTGCTTATTTAGCACCCGTAAACTAAACTCGCAGACAATGACCAAAGAGAAATTTCATATTGAGTATGACATGCGCAACACTCCAGTGGCGATGCTGTGGTCGTATATATCTACTGCCTACGGACTTAAGGAATGGTTTGCCGACAACGCAAGGCAGACGGGAAAGGAAGTGGTGCTGGATTGGAACGGTGTGGAGCAGACGGTGCAGATTGTTGCCATACGCACTGACAAATTCGTGCGCTACCATTGGACGGAGGAGAACGACAAATCATACTTCGAGCTGAGAATCTCGCAGTCGGAGCTGACCGACGGGACGATGCTCACGGTGACCGACTTCGCCGAGCCCGACGAGGTGGAGGAGGCGAAGGACCTTTGGAACTATCAGATTGAAACCCTGCAGCGCATCCTCGGATGCGTGTGACGGAAGAATGACAAAAAAGGCTGTGTCGTAATTAAGGTTTACGGCGCAGCCTCTTTTCATACTCTGAGATTCCAATATTTTTTTAGGCGATAGATTTCTGCGGATTTTTCCAGAATGTTGATTCTCAGCCGCCACAAAAATATATGCAAAATATCCAACGCTCTTTCTTTATTGGAGTCCTATAATAAGATGTTGAGCCATGCTCTAACATTACCTGATGGTCAAGAAAGTTGAACTGGATGCAAAAAGCACAAGATAATAAGAATGGTCTTATTGATATGAGGGATAATACAACCTATAATTCCCATATAGGGTATGAAGATAAAGAGACTGAATATATTATATATTTGCAAAATATTTTTGGTAAAGGAATTGTGCTAAAAGCAGATATAGATTCATGTCAAGGATAAAAAAGAAGAATATGATAGGAAATATTGACATACTGGTAAAAGAACTCGGCAAACTTCCTAAGGAGATAGGCTGGGTTGAGTTCAAGCATAACAACTGTGAACCGACGATGATTGGCGAGGACATAAGTGCCCTTGCCAATAGTGCCACCTTGAACGACCGTGACTATGCCTATATGGTATGGGGTGTAGATGACGGCACGCATGAGATAATCGGAACGAAAGTGCGTCTGCAACTAGAGAAGAAAGGTGAGCAGGAGTTGGAGAACTGGCTTCGTTATCTCCTTTCTAAAAATGCAGATTTTGAATTTTATAGTACAGACATAGACGGCAAGCATGTAGAATTGATTAGAATCCACAAGGCACTAAACGAGCCTGTTGCATTCCAGAAGATAGACTATATTCGTAGTGGTAGCTACACCAAGAAACTGCATGAGTTTCCTGTGTTCCGCGCTCAGTTGTGGGACAAACTGCGGCATGCCCAGTTTGAGGATGTATGCATAAAGGCAGACCAAAGATATGAAGACATCATCAGACTGCTTCAGGTGGATGCCTACTTTACGTTGTTGAAGATACCACAGCCTGCAGAAAAGGATGCTGTTACACATTATCTGATTGAGGATAGTATTATCCAGAAGCAGGACAATGGATTGTTTTCTATTACCAATCTTGGTGCTATACTATTTGCAAAGGACTTGAATGAATTTGCAAGATTGGGACGCAAGGCTATGCGTGTGGTGGAGTATAAGGGCATAAACCGACTGCTGATTCAGAAAGAGGAATCATTTATACAAGGCTATGCCGTTTGCTTTGAGAATATCGTGCGTTATGTGAATGCTTTGTTGCCAAGCAGCGAGGATGTAAATACCGTTCAACTGTCAACAACAAGCAAATTCCCCCTACCAGCTGTAAGAGAAGCCATTGCAAATAGTCTTATCCACCAAGACCTATATATAACGGGGGCTGCTCCAGTCGTGGAAATTTTTGACAATCGGATTGAAGTGACGAATCCTGGCACGCCATTGGTGGATGTACTTCGTATTATCGATAATCCACCAAAGTCGAGAAACGAGAAGCTGGCCTCTCTCATGCGACGGTTGAAGATGTGTGAGGAATTAGGTCGTGGCTGGGACAGAATGGTGCTGGCGTGTGAAGCTCAACACCTCCCAGCTCCGCGGATTGAAGTGTTTCAAGAGAATACGAAAGTGACATTATTCTCTGAAATAAGTTTTAGCAATATCTCTATGGAGGACAAACTTTGGTCATGCTATCTCCATGCTTGCCTAATGTATATACAGGGTGACGCTCTGACGAATAAGTCGTTAAGAGAAAGATTCAATGTCAGTGAAACATCTGCAGGAAGTATATCAAGGCTGATAAAGGAGGCGATATCTCAGGGAAAGATTAAAGCACTTGATCCTGATACGGCGAAACGATACATGAGATATATACCAATATGGGCTTAGTTTAATTTGCCGGTAATTTGCTGAAACTTGCTGAGACAAATAAAAAACGGTAATATATTTCTCTAACACATTGGTAATCAATGGTGATTGAAAACGAATTTAATTTGCTGGTAATTTGCTAAAGAAGAAAAACATAGATATGTTATTCGGAAAAAAGATTAGGGAACTAAGAGATGAGTATGGTGTACTTCAACGCCGGTTGGCTGCATTATTGGAAATAGACACCCCGTTCAGTAAGATTGAACGTGGAGATAGACGAGCAAAGCGTGAGCAGGTTATAAAAATAGCTGAGTACTTACATCAGAATGAGAAAAAACTGCTTACTTTTGAGTGACGAAGTCAAAAAAAGGGGATGCGCCTATTTTTTGACACATCCCCGAGTTTATTGTTGTGAGCCGGTGATTGCCGCCTCGGCTTGCGCCAGCTTCTCGGGCGAGCCGATGTCAAACCAGCGGTATGCCGTGTCGGGGATGTAGCCCATTATTTTCAGACGGCGGCACATGTCGACATAGAACGGCGTAATCGAGAATTTATGCGCGTCGGTGTAGCCGGCAAGGGCGTCAAACACCGTCGGCGAAATCACATGCACTCCTCCGAAAGCCAGTTGGAGCTGACTGGCGGAAGGCACAAACCCTTCCGGACGGGTCTCGCCGGTGGTGACGTTCTCCCAGCCCTGCAGACGCCGGCTGGAGTCAAACACGAAGTAGCGCGACGTCGCACGCTCGGCTACGAGCACCGAGGCGTCGGCGGAATGGTGGAGGTGATAGTTGTAGAAGTCGGCAAGATTGAGGTCGGTCATGATGTCGGCGTTATGCACGAGGAACGGCTCGCCGTCGTCGAGCAGAGGCCGCGCCTTCAGGATGCCTCCGCCGGTGTCGAGCAGCTCGCCGCGCTCGTCGCTCACCTGGATGTTGACCCCGAAGTTGCCGTTGTCGCGCAGAAAGTCGACAATCTGCTGCCCGAAGTGATGGATGTTGACCACAATGTCGGTGAAGCCGTATGAAATCAGATGGCGTATCACGTGCTCGAGCATCGGCCGTCCTGCCACCTCGACAAGTGCCTTCGGGCGGTTGTCGGTCAGCGGGCGCAGACGCGTGCCGAGGCCGGCTGCGAAAATCAGTGCTTTCATCCTCTTATCCTTAGAAAATTTTTGCGTTGAACGTCTGCTCGATGTTCTGCTCGCGGTGCACGAGCTCCACCTTGACGTTGAATTTCTTGTTGATATGCTCTGCCATGTGCTGCGCGCTGTAGACCGAACGGTGCTGTCCGCCGGTGCATCCGAAGCAAACCATCAGATTCGTGAATCCGCGCTCCTTGTAGCGTTTCACCGTGGCGTCGACAAGGGCATAGGCGTGGTCGAGAAACTCGAGTATCTCGCCGTCGTCCTCAAGAAACTTTATCACCTGGTCGTCGAGGCCCGTAAACGGCTTGTAGCGCTCATACTTGCCTGGGTTGTTGACGGCGCGGCAGTCAAACACGTAGCCGCCGCCGTTGCCCGACGGGTCGTTGGGGATGCCTTTCTTGTAGGCGAAACTCATCACGCGCACCGTGAGCGTGTGCTTCTGCAGGTCGTCGGTAAACTGCTTCAGGCCAACAAGCTCTTTGAGCACCTTGCAGAGGTAGGGATACTCCGGATAGGGGTTGGCAAGAAGATGCCGGAGATTGGCGATGGCAAACGGAACGCTCTGGATGAAGTGGGGCTTCTTCTCGAAGTAGCCGCGGAAGCCGTAGGTACCGAGCACCTGAAGCGTGCGGAACAGCACGAAGTGGCGCAGCTGGGCGTAGAAATAGTCGCGGTCTACGGGAGTGTATTTGCGCAGGGCGTCGATATATTCCTCCAGCAGTTCGCCGCGGAGGCTGTCGGGAAGGTTGGCCTTGGCCTGCCATAGAAACGATGCCACATCGTAGAACACCGGTCCCTTGCGGCCGCCCTGAAAGTCGATAAACCACGGCTCGCCGTCCTTGATCATCACGTTGCGCGACTGGAAGTCGCGATACATGAACGTTGCCGAGGAGCTGCGCAGCAACACGTCGGCAAGGCGTTGGAAGTCGTCTTCGAGAAGGTCTTCCTGAAACTCCATGCCGGTGGCTTTGAGAAAGCAGTATTTGAAATAGTTCAAGTCCCACATTATCGAGCGGGCGTTGAACTCCGACGAGGGGTAGCATTTCGAGAAGTCAAGACCGTCGGCGCCGGCAAACTGAATGTCGGGAAGCTGGCGGATAGTCTTCGACAGTAGGGCTTTCTCCTCCTCGCTGAACACCGTGGTCTTGCGCCCTTTCTCGATGGCGTTGAAAAGCAGCGTGTCGCCAAGGTCCTGCTGCACGTATGCCATTCGGTCGTTGCTGTGGGCGTAAACCTCCGGAACGGGCAGATTCTTCGACGCGAAATGCTTCGCCATGTAGAGAAACGCCTCGTTCTCCTCGATGCATGTGCCTATCACGCCTATCATCGTGCGCTCGCCCGTGAGGCGGAAATAGCGGCGGTTGGAGCCCGACGACGGAAGTTCGGTGATTCCGGCTGGCTCTACGCCTGTCACTTGCTTGTATAAATCGCTTAAGACTGTCTTGTTTGTCATAGTTCTCTGTTGTCGATTGAATTCTGTAAAGGTAGTCAAAAAACGGCAGACTATACCAATTTTTTCTCAATGAAATATTTCCACAGGGGAGCCACCATCATCGCCTGCTTGATTTCGTCGTGGTCGAGAAGCCAGCGCACCTCGTCGGCGCTGAGAAGATGCACGCTGATGTCCTCCGACGTCTCAAGATGCTGGCTGCCTACGCGCTCCACGCCTTCTGCCACGTAGCAGTGGGTCCAGTTGGTGGTGGTGCTGGGATTGCCCGAAATCACCGAGATCTTGCGCCATTCGCCGCCGCCGAATCCCGTCTCCTCATAAAGCTCGCGCTTGGCTGCCGTCAGAGGGTCCTCGCCGGGGTCTACGCAGCCTGCCACAAGCTCATAGCGTGTCTGGTCGATGCCGTGGCGGTACTGGCGTATCATCACAAACTCCCCGTCGGCGGTCACCGCGATGATGTTGACCCAGTCGGGATATTCAAGCACATAAAATTCGGGTATCTCGGTGCCGTTGGGCAGACGCACCACGTCGCGGCGTGCCGTCAGCCACGGACGACGGAACAGATATTCGCTGCTCACAAGTTCCCATTTCCTTTCGTTAATGTCTGTTTTCAGCATATTGTTGTGTCCTTTTTTTATGTCAATGTTTCTTAACGCCGCTGTAGATAATCGTGTTCGACTCCAGCATGCGGTCTTCGATATACTGCCGGTGAGGCGAAATCTGCCCCGTCAGGTATTTCTCCATCATCAGTCCGCCGATAGGCACTCCGAAGGTGGCGCCGAAGCCGGCATTCTCCACATAGACGCAGATGGCTATCTTGGGATTGTTCATCGGGGCGAAGCCCATAAATGCCGAGTGGTCGCGTCCGTGGGGGTTCTGCGCCGTGCCCGTCTTGCCACACACCTCGATGTCGCCGAACTGCGCCTGGCGGCACGTGCCGCCCACCACTGCCATGCGCATGCCCTCGGCAATGTCCTGATAGTAGTTTTTGTTGATGTGCGGAGTGTGGCGGGTGGTGTACTGCGCGGGCAGCTTGGTGCCGCTGATGCGTCTCACTACGTGGGGAGTGTAGTACCAGCCGCGGTTGGCTATCGTTGCCGACAGGTTGGCTATCTGAAGCGGAGTGGCGAGTATCTCGCCCTGTCCGATTGCCACCGAGATGACCGTGTTGGCGCTCCAGCGGTTCTCGCCGTACACTTTGTTGTAGAACTTGCTGTTGGGGATGAATCCGCGGCTTTCGCCCGGAAGGTCGACGCCGAGTTTGTAGCCGAAGCCCATTTCCACAAGGTAGTTCTTCCAAATCTCGAACGCCTTGGCGGGGGTACCGTATTTCGAACGCTTGTCGATCATCGTCTTGAAGCCCCAGCAGAAATATGCGTTGCACGACGTGCGGATGGCGGGCTTCAGCGAGATGGGCGACTCGTGGCCGTGGCAGCCCACTTTCAGACGCCCGTTGATGTAGCCGCGGTGGCAGGGAAACATCGTGCCGAGACCAACCATGCCTTCCTGCAGAAATATCAGTCCCTGGGTGGGCTTAAACTGGGAGCCGGGAGGGTAGGCTGCCATTATGGCGCGGTCAAACAGCGGCTTGTAGCGGTTGTTGACAAGCTCGCGGTAGTTCTTGCCGCGGTCGCGTCCGATGAGCAGTGAGGGGTCGTAGCCGGGACTCGACACGAGGGCGAGAATCTCGCCCGTTGCCGGCTCGATGGCAACGATTGCACCGATTTTGCCCTGCATCAGCTTCTCGCCATACTCCTGAAGGTTGTAGTCGATGCTGAGTGTCAGGTCTTTGCCCGACACGGGAGCCACGTCCCTCGCTCCGTTCTCAAAGCGTCCCTGGATGCGTCCGTGGGCGTCGCGGATAAGTATTTCCTGCCCCTTCTTGCCACGCAGATACGTCTCGTAGCTCTTCTCGATGCCGAGGTCGCCGGTGTAGTCGCCGGCGCGGTAGTAGGGGTCGTTGTCGATATCGTTCTGGTTCACCTCGCGGATGTTGCCGAGGATGTTGGCGCCGCTGGTGCTGTTGTATTTGCGGAGTGTCTTTTTCTGAATGAAGAATCCGGGGAAGCGGTAGAGCTTCTCCTGAAGGCGGCCATAGTCCTCGAGCGACAGATGGCGGATAAGCACCTGCTGGGTAAACGAGGAGTAGCCGGGGTTGCGCCGAGTGTCGCGCATCTCCTCAAACTTCTTGCGAAGCTCTGGAAGCGTGATTTGCAGCGTGCTGCACAGGTCGAGAGAGTCGAGGTCGTGTATCTCCTTGGGGATGACCATGACGTCGTATGCCGGCTGGTTGAACACGATGAGACGCCCCTTGCGGTCGTAGATCATGCCGCGCGAGGGATAGATGGTCTTGCGCAGGAAGGCATTGGAGTCGGCGTTTTTCTTGAATGTCTCGTCAGCCACTTGCAGGTTGAACAGGCGCACAATGTAAAGCACCGAAATGACAATTATCAGTCCGGCGATGACAAATCGGCGTTTCTCCAGTTCGTACTCTCTCATTTCTTGGCGTTGACAAGCGCGTCGATGCCGAGCAGAATGACGAATGTCAGTGCGGTGCATCCTACAACGCGGTACAAAGATAGCAGAAAATCATGAAGCGTGAAAGCCTCGATGAAGGTCACCGAAAGACAGTAGACAAACGTCATCGTCAGCAGATACTTGATGTAGGCGCCAGGTCCGAGGGTCTTCGCCGAAGGCACGGGGTCGGCGATTTCGTCGTCGTGGGTCACGTAGAGCTTCACAACCGTCTCGCGGACTGCGCCGAGAATGGTGCATGCAAGGGCATTCATGCCGGCGGTGTCGCCGAAGATGTCGATAATCAGACCGGCAAGGAAGCCGATAACCATCACCCAGTTGCGGTGGAGCGTGAGCGGAAGGCGCACGATGACGTAGATAAACACAAACGGAGTGGCGAAATTGAGGATGCTGATGTTGTTGCACACGAGCACCTGCACGATGGCAAGCAGCACAAACAACGCCAGTGTCTGGAAGATGCTTTTATTCATTGCCGGTTCCTCCTTCCTGTTCAAGTCGCTTCAGCTCGCCTGCCATCTTGCTCTTGATGGCGCGCACGGTGCCGAGGCGGGTGAAGTCGGTGGTGAGACGTATCTTCAAAGAGAAGAAATTATTGTCGGTGGCCTGCTGGTTGCTCTCTATCACGCCGACGATAAGACCCGGCGGAAACACCGCCGAGTAGCCGCTCGTGACGATGGTGTCGCCGCGGTGGAACTTCACGTGCTTCGGCATCTCCTCGAGCGTGGCGTGGTAGGGGTCGATGCCGTGCCACACCAGACTGCCGAAATAGTCGGTGTTCTTCACCTTGCACGACAGACGCATGTCGGAGTTGAGAAGCGACAGCACGCGCGAGGCATGGTCGCTGACGTTGCTCACGATGCCAACCACTCCGTTCTGGTCAACGACACCCATCTCGGGGGCGATGCCGTCGAGGCGGCCCTTGTCGATGGTGATGAAATTCTTCGGGTGGGTGACGCTGTTGTTGATCACGTTGGCAAAGTGATATTCGTAGTTTTGTGCCACGGAGTCGGGTAGGGCGATGCCGCTGGGCTGCAGCAGCGTCTTGTATTCGCCGATTTGGCGTTTCAGGTTGATCACCTCCATCTCAAGCGTGGCGTTGCGCTCCTGAAGGTCGGAGTTGATTGAACGCAGGTTGAAGTATGATGTGACCTCGCCGGCGCCCTTGTAGACTACGGCCGACGCCCGGTTGGCGGATGTCAGAAACACATGCTGCTGGTATGGGTTCTTCTGAAACAGCATCCAGCAGCTTGCCACAACAAGCAGCACAAACACAATCCACGACGAATGTCGCACAAAAAAACTAATAATATTATTCACAGTCAGTCGGTTGCGGTGAATTCACCAGTTTGCGGTCAATATACCTTGTTTATACATACAAGAAGGCGCAAACAAAATGGTTGACGCCTTCTTGGTGAATTTTTATGCCGATGGGTGAACGCTATCGGATGAGAAACGAGAACTTGTCGCGGTTCTTCAACGCGATGCCTGTGCCCTTCGCCACTGCGTGCAGAGGATCGTCGGCTACAATGAATTTGATGCCGATTTTCTCCGACAGACGCTTGTCGAGACCTCGGAGAAGCGCGCCGCCGCCCGAGATATAGATGCCGTTTCTGACAATGTCGGCATAAAGTTCGGGTGGTGTGCTCTCCAATGCGCTCAGAATAGCTGCCTCGATTTTGAGTATCGATTTCTCGATGCAGTGGGAGATTTCCTGATACGACACCGGCACTTCCATCGGAAGGGCGGTCATCTGGTTCGGACCGTGCACGATGTAGTCTTCCGGCGGGTTGTCCATCTCGGTGAGCGTCGAGCCAACGTTGATTTTTATCAGCTCGGCCATGCGCTCGCCAACCTTCATGCTGTGCGCGCGGCGCATGTGCTCCTGGATGTCCTCGGTAAGCACGTCGCCTGCCACACGGATGCTTTTGTTGGTGACGATGCCGCCAAGAGAGATTACCGCAATCTCAGTTGTGCCGCCGCCTATGTCGACAATCATATTGCCTTCAGGTGCCTCGACGTCGAGACCGATACCGAGGGCTGCTGCCATCGGCTCGTAAATCATATAAACGTCGCGGCCGCCGGCATGCTCGCTCGAGTCGCGGACTGCACGGATTTCAACCTCGGTGCTGCCAGAAGGGATACACACCACGATGCGCAGCGATGGAGAGAACCAATGGTGCTTCGAGCTTACCATCTTGATAAGTCCGCGGATCATCAGCTCGGCGGCGTTGAAGTCGGCGATAACGCCGTCGCGCAGCGGGCGGATGGTGCGGATGCCCGGGTGCTCCTTTCCCTGCATCATCTTAGCCTTTTCTCCTACGGCAACAAGCTTGCCTTTGGAGTCGAGAGCCACATACGAAGGCTCGTCGACCACGATCTTGTCATTGTGGATGATGATCGTGTTTGCCGTTCCAAGGTCAACGGCTATTTCTTGTGTCAGTGAGAATATTCCCATTTTGCTGTTATTATTGTCGGTTGTTTTAATGCTTGAAGTGACGGATGCCTGTCATAACCATGGCGATGCCGTTCTTGTTGCAGAAGTCAACGGTCTCGTTGTCGCGGATTGAACCGCCGGGCTGAATCACGGCTGTGATGCCTTCGTTGTGGGCGATTTCAACGCAGTCGGCAAACGGGAAGAAGGCGTCGGATGCCATGACCGCGCCGTGAAGGTCGAAGTTGAACGACTTGGCCTTCTCGATGGCTTGGCGAAGGGCGTCGACACGCGATGTCTGACCGATGCCGCTCGCAAACAGCTGCTTGTCTTTGGCGAGCACGATGGCGTTGCTCTTGCTGTGCTTCACCACCTTGTTGGCGAAGAGCAAATCTTCTGCCTGCTCGGCGGTGATGGCTTTCTCGGTGGCCTGCTTGAGGTCGGCTGTAGTCTCTTTGCGGAGGTCTTTGTCCTGACGGAGCACGCCGTTGAGAATGGAGCGGAACTGCTGTGTCGGAAACTCGGTAGACTTTTGAAGCAGGATGATGCGGTTCTTCTTCTGCTCGAGAATGGCGAGTGCATCTTTGGTGTACGACGGTGCGATGCAAACCTCGAAGAAGATTTTGTGCATCTCCTCGGCTGTAGCGGCGTCAATCTCGCGGTTGGCGATGAGCACTCCGCCGAACGCCGACACGGGGTCGCCAGCAAGAGCGTCTTTCCATGCCTCGAGGATGGTTGGGCGAGAAGCGATGCCGCAGGCATTGTTGTGCTTCAGGATGGCAAACGTGGTCTCGTCGAAGTCGCCGATAAGGTTCACGGCCGCGTCGATGTCGAGAAGGTTGTTGTAGGAAATCTCCTTGCCGTGAAGCTGCTCAAACATCTTGTCGAAGTCGCCGAAGAACTTGCCCGCCTGATGTGGATTCTCGCCGTAGCGCAGATGGCGCGAGCCGTTGATGGCAACGCGGAAGTCGCTGTCGCTCTCGGCGTCGAAATAGTTGAAGATGGCGCTGTCGTATGCGCTCGAAACGCCGAAGGCCTCCTTCGCGAAGAAGCGGCGGTCGGCGAGCGTGGTCACTGCGTCGCCGTTCTGCTTCAGAATCTCGCAGAGCGGCGCGTACTGATGCTTCGATGCCACGATCACAACGTCGTTGTAGTTCTTGGCGGCGGCGCGGATAAGCGAGATGCCGCCTATGTCGATTTTCTCTATGATGTCGGCTTCTGACGCTCCAGATGCCACTGTCTCTTCAAAAGGATAGAGGTCGACAATCACAAGGTCGATCTCCGGTATTTCGTATTGCTTGATTTGCTCTTGGTCGCCGGCGTTGTCGCGGCGGTTGAGAATGCCGCCAAACACCTTGGGGTGGAGTGTCTTGACGCGTCCGCCGAGAATCGAAGGGTAGCCGGTAAGGTCTTCAACCGCTTCGCATTCGTATCCCAGACCGTCGATAAATGATTTTGTCCCTCCCGTGGAAAGAAATTTCACGCCGTGATTATGTAACAGACTTAAAAGTTCATCCAACCCGTCTTTGTGGAATACGGAGACGAGAGCCGTTTTAATTCTCTTGTTGTCAGCCATTAATGTTTTGTCAATATAATTAAACAAACCTGTCGAACGCCTTCCTGGCATTCGATTTGCAAAGATACGCAAATCAATCAACATACACGCCTAAAAATCAACATTATTTTCCCAAAAAAATGTTTTTCAGCATATTTTTGATGATTGGTTGGGGTGCGTGCTTTTTCGTATGCTCGGATTTTTGTAAGTTTGTGGCGGTTTTCAAGTAGTGGATGAAATGGAACAATGGGATGACGTGCTGCCGGTAGGCTCTGTGCTGCGGAGCGGCAAACGTGAATATAGAGTGGAGGCGGTGCTCGGCAAGGGCGGCTTCGGAATCACCTACAAGGTTTCAGCGATGGAGCAGGTGGGGCAGATACCTGTGTGCGTGGAGTTTGCCATGAAGGAATTTTTCATGGACGGATGTCTGCGCGATGCTTCTGGAAAGGTCAGCACGGCTGACACAAAGGGGGAGGCTGCCGATGGCTTGAAGGATTTCATCTCTGAGGCGCGGCGGCTGAACAGTCTGTGCGGACAATGCCGCAACATAGTGCCGGTCGACGAGGTGTTTGAGGCTAACGGTACGGCATGCTATGTGATGGAGTTTCTTGATGGCGGAAGTCTTGCGGATTATGTGAAAAAGCATGGCGCGCTTTCTGTTGGTGCAGCAAAGAAAATTCTGAAACCTGTGGCAGACGCCGTGGCGTTTCTGCACTGCAACCGCATCACGCATCTCGACATCAAGCCTGGCAACATTATGTTCCGTTCCAACGGTGAGCCTGTGCTTATTGATTTTGGTCTTGCCAAGCACTACGACCGTCGGGGCAATGCCACGACCACCGTTCGGACGTTGGCATACAGCGCAGGCTTCTCTCCGGCGGAGCAGTATGTAGGGTTGAAGCAGTTCTCGCCGCAGTCGGATGTGTACGCCCTCGCTGCCACATTCGTCAACATGCTGACCGGCAAGACTCCTCCCGAAGCGATAGATTTGGAGTTCTCGTTGAATGATTGGTCGGTGTGCCTGCCGGAAGAAGTTCGTCCGGCAGTGGTGCATGCTATGGCTTATTCGCGCAAGGACCGCACGCTCTCGGTCTGCGATTTCGTCAAGGAGTTGTATGGCAACGAGCCATCTGTCGTAGAGAAGCCAGTGTCGCAACCTGCAGCAGAGCCGACGGTTGAATCGAAAACTGAAGTGATTGGAGAAGGAAAAAAATCAACTGAAAAATGGTGGATAATCGCAGCTTATGTAGCGGTGGCGGCTGTGGTAGGTATTGTGTGTGACAAGTTTTTGAGCGTAGGTGAGGATATGGAGCAGAAAACGGAGCAGAAAACGGAGTCTGCACCGCAGTTGGTTGCTGTTGAAGGCTCCCAGACATTCACGGTCAACGGTGTCAAGTTCACGATGGTGCCTGTTGAGGGCGGCACATTCACTATGGGTGCGACCTCTGAGCAGGGCAGCGATGCGTTAGCTGCAGAATATCCGGCACATCAGGTAACGCTCAGCGACTACTACATCGGGCAGACCGAAGTGACGCAGGCGTTGTGGAAAGTCGTGATGGGCAGCAACCCATCCTGTCACAAAGGAGACAATCTGCCTGTTGAACAGGTGTCGTGGGACGACTGCCAGGTGTTTATTCAAAAGTTGAACCAATTGACGGGAAAGCAGTTCCGCCTGTCCACGGAGGCGGAGTGGGAATACGCCGCCCGGGGCGGGCGTAAGAGCCGAGGCTATAAGTATGCCGGAGGCAACAACATCGGCTCGGTGGCGTGGTACTATGACAACAATAGCGGAAACAGGACGCATACTGTAGCCACGAAGCAGGCCAACGAGCTTGGCGTCTACGACATGAGCGGCAACGTCTGGGAGTGGTGTAGCGACAGGTATGGAGACTATCGGTCGTCCTCACAGAGCGACCCACAGGGATCGTCGTCGGGTTACTTCCGTGTGTACCGTGGTGGCGGCTGCTATGACTTTGCGAGGTACTGTCGTGTGTCGATCCGTTTCTTAGATACTCCAGACCTCCGCGACAACTACCTCGGGCTCCGCCTTTCGTGCAAAAAATAGAAAGAGAAGATAAAGAAAGGAAAAAATAAAACTCGGCATCACCAAATGAGGGAAGAGGGACGACGACCGCAAAGGACGATGTCGCAGGCGTTGTTGTGCTTGAGGATGGCAACGCGGAAGTCGCTGTCGCTCTCGGCGTCGAAATAGTTGAAGATGGCGCTGTCGTATGCGCTCGACACGCCGACGGCCTCCTTCGCGAAGAAGCGGCGGTCGGCGAGCGTGGTCACTGCGTCGCCGTTCTGCTTCAGAATCTCGCAGAGCGGGGAATTGTCTGTTTTTTATCATAAAATCCCCAGTGCTTTGTATATAAAATCCGTACAAAACAACAGCAGATATAAATACTTGTAGTATCTTTGTACGGAAATCAAAGGAAATATGGAGAATTCATACATAAAGGCAAGTGATGTCAAAAAAAACGGGCGTACGGCTTACTACAAAATGTTGGAGCGTGTTCGTAAGGGGGAGCTCGTAAAGGTGCGCCGGGGAGTTTATGCTACTGTCGACCAACTGTCTGCCGGTATGGTTGACGTAGGCGCTGTTGTGCCGAATGGAATCCTGTGCCTTTGGTCGGCTTGGAGCATTCATAAACTCACCACCTCTTTGCCGCAGGCTTTTCATGTTGCGGTAGAAAGGGGGCGTAAGATTAATTTGCCTGAATTTCCGCAGATGCAGATTCATTATTGCTCCGAGCCGGTTTTGGCGGTTGGTGTTGCCGATATGGTGGTTGAAGGTTTCCGGGTCAGTGTCTACGATGTGGAGCGCAGTGTGTGTGACGCTGTTAAATTTCGCAACAAAATAGGAATTGATGTGTGTGCCGAAATCTTGAATAATTATCTTGAACGTCAGGACAGGAACATAGGAAAACTTATGGATTATGCGCGCAGATTGCGTGTGGGTGGAATCCTTGAAAAATATTTGCAGGTTAAATTATGAGTGGCTACGAAAATAAAAATTCCGGGAAATCTATTCGTGCAAAATTGCTGAATGTGGCAAAAAAGGAAAATGTGTTTTATCAAACAATCTTGACGCGATATTTTCAAGAACGTTTGCTATATCGATTGTCAAAGACGCGTTTCCGGGGCAATTTCTATCTGAAGGGTGGAGCGTTGATGTATGCTTATGAGCGCTTTGCCGCACGTCCTACTTTGGACATAGATTTACTTGGGTGTGACATTAGAAATGACTGTGTTGCAATGGTTTCAATATTCAGGGAAATTTGTTCGGTTGAATGCAGTGACGATGCTGTGGCGTTTGATGTGGAGCGGATTTCTGCGCAGAATATCGCAGAGTTTAGGGATTATCATGGCGTGCGATTGAGCATACCGGTAAGAATGGACTCTATTTCGCAAGTGCTGACAATGGATGTGGGGTTTGGCGATGTGGTGACACCGGCGCCTATAGTCTTGGATTATCCAACGTTGTTGGAGCAATTGCCAAGCGTAAGCATACTGTCGTATTCAATTGAGTCAGTCATCGCGGAAAAGATGCATGCGGTTATTGATTTGGCTGACCAGAACAGCCGGATGAAAGATTATTACGACTTGTATAGGATTCTTAAAGATGGCAAATTTGATTCATCTGTTTTGCAAGAGGCAATCATAAAAACGTTTCAGAACAGGCATACGGCTTATGATGCAGATGCAATGTTCTTTCGTGATGATTTTGCCCAAAGCGGAAATATGGAAATGAGATGGGCTGCTTTTATGCGTAAAATCACAAAGACTGAAGAAGAGCCGTTTGCCGATGTCGCCGCGTTTATTCGCAATGCGCTCCGCCCGTATTGGGAAAATTTTGGCTCGCGCGGTTAGAAATTAGTCGTCATGAATCTGCAATTACGGGAAATTTCACTAAATTCGTGGCAAAATAATTGGAAATATGGATTTGTTTGAATCGGAAATAAACTGGCTGAGGGAGGAACTCAACAAGCACAACTACAACTACTACGTGCTTAACAAGCCTACTGTCAGCGACAAAGAATATGACGATATGATGCGCCGCCTGCAGGATCTGGAGGCGGAGCATAAGGAGCTTTTCGACCCGCTGTCGCCGTCGCAACGCGTGGGAAGCGACCTGACGCCGGGCTTCAGGCAGGTGGCGCACGAGAGGCCGATGCTGTCGCTCTCAAACACTTACTCAATCGAGGAGGTTGAAGACTTCCTGCGGCGCGCAAAGCAGCAGCTGGGCGGAGGCTCGCTCGAGATTGTCGGGGAGATGAAGTTTGACGGTACGTCGATTTCAATAACGTATGAGCACGGCCGGCTGGTGCGTGCCGTGACGCGAGGCGACGGCGTGCATGGCGACGACGTGACGGTCAATGTGAAGACGATACGGAGCGTGCCGCTGACGCTTGCCGGCGGCGGTTGGCCCGACAAATTTGAGGTGAGGGGCGAGATTGTGATGCCCTGGAAATCGTTCGATGCGCTCAACAAGGAGAGGGCTTTCAACGAGGAACCGTTGCTCGCAAATCCGCGCAACGCTGCTGCGGGTACGCTGAAGACGCTTAACCCGGCGGAGGTGGCGCGCCGCGGACTGGACGCTTATTTCTACTTCCTGCTGGGCGACAACCTGCCATACTCCACTCACTATGAGTCGCTTCAGGCTTTGAGAAAGTGGGGCTTCAAGGTGTCGGACGCTACAGAGCTGCTGCGCGACGTCACCGAAGCGAAACGGTTTATCGACCATTGGGCGGAGGCGCGCAAGCAGCTCGAGGTGGCTACCGACGGGCTGGTGTTCAAGGTCAACAACCTTCAGCAGCAGCGTTTGCTCGGAAGCACGGCGAAGTCGCCACGGTGGGCTATCGCCTATAAATTCCAGGCGGAGAGGGAGTTGACTCGGCTTAAGTCGGTGTCGTTCGAAACCGGACGCCTCGGCACGATAACGCCTGTCGCCAACCTTGAGCCGGTGCTGCTGTCAGGCACAATCGTGAAGCGCGCCTCGCTCCACAACGAGGACATCATACGCCAGCTCGACATCCACGACGGCGACTACGTATATGTGGAGAAGGGCGGCGAAATCATACCGAAAATCGTGGGGGTCGAACTCTCGCGACGCCAACCCGGAAGCCTGCCGCTGCAGTTCGTGAAGAATTGCCCGGTCTGCGGCACGCCGCTGGTGCGCAACGAGGGCGAGGCGGCATGGGTGTGTCCGAACCGCGACGGATGCCGTCCACAGATCACGGGGCGCATAGAGCATTTCGTGGGACGGCGGATGATGAACATCGACGGAATCGGAGAGGAAACTGCCGAACAGCTGTTTGCGGTGGGACTGGTGAAGAATGTGGCTGACATCTACGACCTTACCGATGACAAACTGACAATCGTGGGGCGTTGCGGCGAGCTCACGGCGCGGCGCATACTCCGCGGCATCGAGGCGTCGAAGCAAGTGCCGTTCGAACGGGTGGTGTTTGCGCTCTCGATTCCGAATGTGGGCGAGACAATGGCTAAGAAACTGGCGTTCGCTTTCGGCTCTATCGACGCGCTGATGCTCGCCACGGTCGACGACCTTGTGGCTATCGACGACGTGGGGCAGGTGATTGCCGAGAGCGTGGTGGCTTTCTTCAAGAACCCGCAGAATGCCGCAATCGTGGAGCGTCTGCGCGCTGCCGGGCTGCAGATGGGCGTGGCGAAGGAGGCGATGGAGAAAACCGACAAGCTCGCTGGAAAGACAATCGTGATAAGCGGCGTGTTCGAGCATCACTCGCGCGATGAGTACAAGGCGATGATTGAGCGCAACGGGGGCAAAAACTCCGGCTCGATTTCAAAGAAGACCGACTTCGTGTTTGCCGGCGCGAATATGGGTCCGGCGAAGCTGGAGAAAGCGCGCTCGCTCGGCATTCCGATTATCGGTGAGGATGAATTTTTAAAGATGATAGAATAAGAATATGATGCTTGGCGATACAAACAATCGTTTCTCTGCCTCGAGGGCTGTAGTGGTGCTCGCTTCTGGTCTGCTGGTCGGACTGTTTCTGGTGGCATTGCTGTCGCAGATGCTCGCTCGCATCGACGCGCTCGACGCGCTGACGCAGATGCGGCTTGCCACGACGTTGCAGAATCTGATTATGTTCATGCTCCCCGCCGTGGCGGTGGGCACTCTCTGCGGTGGCGGAACCCCGCTGCGCTTCCTGCGGCTCGACAAGGCGCCGTCGGCAATGGCGGTGGCAGGCATTGTGCTGATTTCGTTGGCGATGACGCCGGCGATGAACTGGCTTGTGGCGTGGAACGCGTCGCTGTCGCTGCCCGAGGCGATGAAGCCGGTGGAGCAATGGATGCGCGCGCAGGAGAACGCCGCGCAGGAGGCCACCGACACGCTGCTCAGCGGCTCGTCGGTGTGGGATTTGATTGCTTCGGTGGTGTGCGTCGGACTGCTGACGGGACTTGGCGAGGAGATGTTTTTCCGAGGCGCGCTGCAGCGCATCTGCTGCGACGGCATGCGGCGCCGACACTTGGCGGTGTGGACTGCCGCTTTCGTGTTCAGCACGCTCCACTTCCAGTTTTTCGGCTTTGTGCCACGTCTTGTGCTGGGTGCCTTCTTCGGCTACGCCTATCTGTGGAGCGGTTCGCTGTGGGTGCCTGTCATAGGCCATGCGCTCAACAATTCCGCTGTCGTGGCGTTTATGTGGATGGGCAACAACTCAATCGACGCAGCCGCAATGGGCGAGGCTGGAAGCCAGTCGGCAGTTGTGGCTATTGTCAGTGCGGCGGTCACCGTGGCGATGATGGTTGCTTACAAAAAAATATTGGCGAATGGAAAAAAGACGCATTGAGAACCATCCGTTCGAACCGTTTATGCCCGGCAACGCCAAAGTGCTGATGCTCGGCTCGTTCCCGCCGCCCGAACGGCGGTGGTCGATGCGCTTCTATTACCCAAACCGCACCAACGACATGTGGCGCATAATGGGCATAGTGTTTTTTGGCGACAAGAACCATTTTGTGCGTCCCGGGGGCTACGACGAGCAGGCGATACGCCGTTTTGCCGCCGAGAGGGGAATCGCGATGTTTGACGCGGCGGTGCGTGTGGTGCGTCTGAAAGACAACGCTTCCGACAAATTCCTTGAAGTGGTGGAGCCAATCGACCTTGACGGGTTTCTCGACCGTCTGCCTGACTGCCGCACGGTGGTGACGGCTGGCGAGAAGTCGTCGGCGATAATAGCCGCAATCAACGGCACGGCGGTGCCGAAGACGGGCGAATATGTTGAATTCACACATCGTGGCAACCTCTGCCGGCACTACCGCATGGTGTCGTCGTCGCGCGCTTATCCGCTCGCCGTGGAGAAAAAAGCGGAGAAATATGCCGAAATGTTCCGCGAGATAGGAGTGGAATGAAATTAGAGTATTAATTTTGCGGAATAATTAACAGAAAATATTGATTTATGGTTGTAGAAATATACAATTGGTTTGTTGCGATGATAAGCGACCCGTTTACGGCTTATCTGCTCATTGTGGCGCTTATGGCGGTTGAAAGCTCGTTTATTCCTTTCCCTTCTGAAATCGTTGTGCCTCCGGCTGCCTACTTCGCCGTGGCGCAAGGGCATATAAACATCTACGTGGTTGTGGCATTGGCAACGATGGGCGCGCTCATCGGCGCGTTGGTCAACTACTATCTGGCGGTGTGGCTCGGAAGGCCAATCGTCTACCGGTTCGCAAACAGCCGTTTCGGCCACATCTGCCTGATCGACGAGGCTAAAGTGGCGAATGCCGAAGCCTATTTCGACAAGCACGGGGCGGTGTCGACGTTCGTTGGACGACTGATTCCTGCTGTGCGCCAGCTCATCTCGATTCCTGCCGGTTTGGCGGGGATGAACATCGGAAAATTCGTTGTGTTCACAGCCCTCGGAGCGGGGGCGTGGAACGCGGTGCTTGCAGCTCTCGGAGCATGGCTCTCTACGTTTGTTGTGCCTGCCGACCTGCTGGCGCAGATTGAGCACTACAATTCCTACCTCTCATACGGCGGCTATGCGCTGCTTGCGGTAATCGTTGTGTTTATTGCCCATAACTTGTTGAAAAAGAAAAAATAGAAACAGATATGATAGTATCACCATCTCTGCTCTCTGCCGACTTCTGCAACTTGCAGAAAGACGTGGAGATGATTAACCGAAGCGAGGCGGAATTGCTCCACCTCGACATTATGGACGGCGTTTTCGTGCCCAACATCTCTTTCGGATTCCCTGTGTTGAAAAACCTCAAAAACATCTGCGACAAGCCGCTCGACGTGCATCTGATGATTGTGGAGCCGCAGAAGTTTATCAAGGAAGTGAAGGACCTTGGCGCAACGTATATGAACGTGCATCTCGAGGCTTGCACGCATCTGTCGCGCGTGGTGCAGCAAATCAAGGAGGCGGGAATGAAAGCGGGTGTGACCATCAATCCTGCCACTCCGGTGTCGATGCTTGCCGACATTATCGACGACATCGACCTGGCTCTGATTATGTCGGTTAACCCTGGCTTCGGAGGCCAGAAATTCATCCAGAACTCGGTGAAGAAAGTGCACGAGCTGCGCGACCTGATTTCGCTGCGCGGCTCAAAGGCGCTGATTGAGGTCGACGGTGGGGTCAACGAGGAAACCGGACGGCTGCTGAAAGACGCCGGAGCCGACATCCTCGTGGCGGGCAACTACGTCTTCGGTGCGGAAAATCCGCTCGAGCGAATATCAACGCTGAAAAACCTGTAGGAAAACGCGGCGGTAATGCCGGCATCATAAAAAAACGGGGCGGCGCTGTAATCTGTTTTACGGCGCCGCCCCGACGGCATTTATTCTTCCGTAGGAGTAGTGTTGCGTTCTGCAGTGACGGTGTGGCGCGCCAGATAGTCGGAAAACGCCTTCTTGTAGGTGTCGGAAATCGGGATATACTTCTTGCCGAACACTATGCGGTTGCGCTCGATGACGTTGATTTTCGACATCTGCACGATAAACGACCGGTGCACGCGGATGAAGCGGTCGGCAGGAAGATGCTGCTCGATGGTCTTCATGTTCATCAGCGACAGGATGCAGGTGGGGGAGTCCTCGGTGTAGATTTTCACATAGTCTTTGAGTCCCTCGATGTAGAGAATCTTCGACACGTCGATTTGGATGAGTTTGTACTCGCTCTTGACGATGATGTGCTGGTTGTCGGCAACCGGTTGTGCCTGTGGCGCGGTCTCCGCTCGGGCCTTAAGCTCAGCCCACTGCAGCGCGCGGTTGGCTGCGGTGAGAAACTCCGGATAGCTTACGGGTTTCAGCAAGTAGTCAATGGCATTGTTGCGGAATCCGTCGAGCGCATATTTCTCGAAAGCGGTGACAAAGATGATGCGGCATTCCGGCGGAATGATTTTCGCAAACTCTATGCCGTTGAGCTCCGGCATCTGAATGTCGAGAAAAAGCAGGTCTACCTTCTTCTCCATTACGCATTTTATTGCCTCCGAGGCGGATGCGAACGATGCCTCAAGCGACAGAAACGGTGTCTTTTCAACAAACGAGCATATCAGCCCGCGCGCGAGCGGTTCGTCGTCGACGACGCAGCATTTCAAAGTAATGTCCATAAGCGTTTGTCTATTAGTCTTTTGTTGCGTTAAGTGTTATCGATAGCTCTGCCACGTAGCGGTCGCCGATGGCGGCGGCGCTGTAGTCGTGGCTTTCGGGGTAGAGCAGCTCCAGCTGGCGCTGCAGGTTGGCAAGTCCGATGCCCGAGCCGCTTTTGTCTGACTCTTGCTTCGGAAACAGGCTGTTTTCAACGTGGCAGCAGATGCGGTTGCCGTCAAGCGTGATGCGGATGTCGATAAACGACTCCGAGCCGGCGCTCACTCCGTGCTTGAAGGCGTTTTCCACCAGTGAGATGAACATCATCGGGGCGATTTCCAAGCCGTTTGTGCCGCCGTCGTGGATGCTTACCGTCAGGCGGGTGTTGTCGCTGAGACGCAACGCCATCAGGTTGATGTAGCTTCTGATGAATTGCAGCTCCTTGTCGAGCGTCACCTGCGTGCCGTCGCTTTCGTAGAGCGTGTAGCGCAGCAGTTTGCTCAGCTGGTGTATGGCGTTCTGCGCCTTCTCCGTGTCAAACGCCGTCAGCGCATAGATGTTGTTGAGCGTGTTGAACAGGAAGTGGGGGTTGAGCTGGTTTTTGAGGTTGCGCAGCTCCATGTCCTTGCGCTCGGTGATTATCCGCTCGTTGAGCTTCTCTATCCTTGTCCAGCGCAAGCCCATCTTCAACGCCACGCTCAAGCCGATGGTGAGAATAAGCATCACGTAGTCGCGCATCATAATGCTGACGATAAACAGTCCTCCGCCGTGGTGTCCGCGACGGTGTGGCGGCGGCGCAACTCCCAGCAGCTTGTCGATGACGATGTGGGAGTAGCTGCCCGCCACAACCATCAGCGCGGCAAACAGCGCCGCCACGACAAGGTAGAGCCACGTGCGCTTTTTGAACAGCAGCCGGTCAATGAGGATGAAGTAGTTGACGTAGAACGTGATGATGTACATCACCGTGTGGATGTAGATGTCGAAACGGCGCGGCCCGAATTTAGCCCGTTGTCCCATGGCGGAGGTGAAAATCACCTCCGGAAGGATAAACACGATGGTCAGCACGATGACGTGTGTCATCAGGCCGAGTATCGTGCTGCGCTTTGTGGTGGGAATGCTATTCATATCTCAATGCTTCTATAGGGTCAAGATTCGCCGCCTTGCGCGCCGGATACCATCCGAAAAACACTCCAGTGACCGTGCACACAAGGAATGACAAAACTACAGAATAAATTTGAATTGTCACAGGCCAGTTCAATAAAAATTTCACCGACAGCGACGCTGCCGCGCCAAGCACCACGCCGATGACGCCTCCGGCTACGCTGATGATTATCGACTCGATGAGAAACTGCGTCATGATGTCGCGTCCGCGCGCGCCGATGCTCATGCGCAGGCCAATCTCGCGCGTGCGCTCGGTCACCGACACGAGCATGATGTTCATGATGCCGATGCCGCCCACGAGAAGCGAGATGCCTGCCACGCAGGCGAGCAGCAGCGTCATCATGTCGCCGGTGGAGTTGAGCATCTCGCTCAATTCTTGCTGTGAACGGATGTCGTAGTCCTCTTCGTCCACACTCTTGATTTTGTGGTTGCGGTTGAGGATTTTCTCAATCTCGTCGGTAGCCTGGTCGGTGGCCGCCTCGGTGAGGGCGGAGGCAAAGATGCCTTGTATGTAGTCGATGGCGAGGATGCGCTTCATCACGGTGGTGTAGGGCGCAAGCACAATGTCGTCTTGGTCCTGACCCATGCTGTTGTAGCCTTTCGACTCCAGCACACCGATGATTGTCAGCGGTATAGAGTTGAACCTGATTACACGGCCCATGGGGTTGCCTCCGTTGGGAAACAGCTTGTCGACCACCGTTTTGCCCACCACGCACACCTTGGAGGCGCGCTTGATGTCGAGGTCGGAAAATGCCATACCGTCCTTCACCTTCAGCTTGCGGATTTCAAGATAGTCGGCATTGACGCCCTCCACCTTCGACGGGTAGTTGTTGGCGCCGCAGATAAATTGTCCCTGGCTGCTTACCATCGGCGACACCGCGGCAACGAATTTTGCCTCGTCGCGGATGTTCTCGAAGTCGACGGGCTTCATCGACTGCATGTCGTCGCTGCTCTGCTGCACGCCGCCGCGCTCCATGTTGCCTGGAAAAATCATTATCATGTTGCTTCCCATCTCTGAAATCTGCTTCTTGATGCTGTCTTTGGAGCCTTGGCCGATGGCGAGCATCGTGATTACGGAAGCCACTCCGATGATGATGCCGAGCATCGTCAGGAAGCACCGCATCTTGTTGTTGTTTAACGCTTTGAGCGCTATTTTGAATAGATTTCCAATCTTCATCTTGTCAGTCGTTGATTACGGGTAGTGATTTATAGACCTCTTCAGCCGATTTGGGGTTGGGATTGCGCTCGTCGGAGATGATCTTGCCGTCGCGAAGCACGATGTTGCGGCTGCTGTAGTCGGAAAGCTCCGGGTTGTGGGTCACGAAAATGATGGTGCGACCCATGCTGTGCAGCTGCTGAAACAGCGTCAGAATGCTGAACGACGTGCGCGTGTCGAGGTTGCCGGTGGCCTCGTCGGCAAGAATCAGCACCGGGTCGTTGACCAGCGCGCGGGCGATTGCCACACGCTGCTGCTGTCCGCCCGACATCTGGTTCGACTTGTGCATCATGCGGTCGTGCAGCCCCACGGCGTCGAGGGCTTCCTCGGCGCGGCGTCGGCGCTCTTTGGCTCCGATTGCGGAGTTGTAGAAAAGCGGCAGCTCGACGTTCTCCACCGAAGTGGTTTTTGGCAGCAGGTTGTAGTTCTGAAACACGAATCCGATTTTACGGTTGCGTATGTAGGCGCGCTCGTTTTTGCTCATTTTCTGCACCTCCGCGCCATCGATGAAATAGTTGCCCGACGTGGGTGTGTCGAGGCATCCGAGAATGTTGAGCAGCGTTGACTTTCCGGAGCCCGATGTGCCCATGATTGTGACAAACTCGCCCTCGTTGATTGTGAACGACACTCCGCGCAGCGCATGGACGGTCTCCCCGCCCACAACGAAATTGCGGTGGATGCCGTCGAGTCGGATTATCTCTTTCATTTTTGTCCCTCCTTCTTTTTCTGTCCTGGGTGTTTGGGCGCGAACGGACTGCTTTCCTCGCTGCCGCCGGCTTGCTGTGCCGTCATGTCGGCTGAGTAGTCGACAGCCACCACGTCGCCCTTCTTGAGTCCCGACAGAATCTCCACGCTGACACCGTTGTTTGTGCCGATGGTCACTGCCATGGGATAGAGCTTGTTGTCGCGCACTGTCCACACCACCGCCTTCGCTTCTTTGGGCGCGTCCTGTGCTTTTTTAGGAAGCGACTCGTCGTCAAGGTCCTTGGGCGAGAATTTAATGGCGGAGGCTGGCACAATGAGTGCATTCTGCGACTCGGCGGTATAGATGGTGATGTTGGCTGTCAGTCCGGGAATCAGTTTATGGTCGGAATTGTCGGCAGAGACCACCACCTCATAGGTAATCACGTTCGATTCCTCTGTGGGGTTCAGGCGTACCTGCGTCACCTTGCCGTTGAACACGTCGTCGGGGTAGGCGTCGACGGTGAACGTAACCCGTTGTCCCACCTTCACCTGACCTATGTCGGCCTCGTCGACGTCGGCTATCACCTGCATGTTGTCAAGGTCGGCGATGGTGAAGATGTTGGCAACCGTCATATTGGCAACGACGGTCTGCCCGATTTCCACCTCGCGTGATATCACGATGCCGTCGATAGGAGCGTAGATTTCGGCATAGCCGAGATTCTCCGTCGCCTTCACGCGGTCGGCCTTGCTCTTCTGGTAGGAGAGGCGCGCCACGTCGTATTCGTTTCGCGACGTCTCATAGTCGTAGTCGCTTATCAGTTTCTTGTCGTGCAGCTTGCGGTCGCGCTCATAGTTTGTCTTGCGGTATTCGTAGGTGGAGCGCGCGCTCTCAAGATTGGCGTTGGCAGCCTCCACCTCGCTTTCGAGCAAGGTCTTGTCGATTTCGGCTATCAGTTCGCCTTTCTTGACCACCGAGTTGTAGTCGGCAAACAGTTTGGTGATTTTACCCGTCACCTGCGTACCTACATCCACCTGCGTCACGCTTTCAAGCGTTCCGGTGGCGGTTACGGTTTCGCTGATGGCGCCGGCAGACACCGTTGCCGTCTCGAGTTGTATCTTCTCTTTGTCGGCACACGAAGCCAATGTCAGCGCGGCAGACAGAATCAGTGTTGATAACTTGTTGGGATTCATATTATTGCTAAAGTGATATTTGTTGTGTTTGATAGAAGTTGAGCAATCGCTTGTTGAGGATTGTGAGATATTTTGCCTGAAGCAGCTCCTGCTGCGCCGTCAGCAGCGAGGAATGGGCGTTGAGAAGGTCGAGCGTGTTGACCAGCCCGAGCGCGAACTGCTCGTTGACCAGCTCGTCGGTCAGCGACGCGCTCTTCAGTTTCTCAGCGCAGCTCTCATATTTGGACTGTGCGTTCTCGGCGTCAATATAGATGCCCTCGATTGTCTGCGACAGCGATGTCATGGCCTCTTGATAGTCGAGGTCGGCGTTGAGTTGGGCAATCCGTGCTTTCGCAACCGCCGTCTTGTTCTTTTTCTGGTCGAGGATAGGCACACTGACAGTCACCGAAATCTGCTCGTTGAGACGCTCCTTCAGCTGCGTACCGAGATTCCCGCTGCCCGATGTGTTTGACGTGCCGACACCGGCGTTGAGCGACACGGTAGGGTAGTAGCCGCCACGGGCAATGTCGATGCTGTACTGCTCCGCCTCGCCTGCCAGTTTGTAGCGCTGCAGCGCCGGCATCCATGAGCAAGCCGTGTCAAACACGGTGGTCTTGCGCGGCAGCTCGGCTGCGATTTCCGCATCGTCGAAGTCGATGTCGGCAACGTCGAAGTCGGTTGTGATGTCGAGTTCCAGAAGCGTTTTCAGAGCTACTTTTGCAGATGCCAGATTGGTCTCGGCTGTGGTGAGCGAATAGCGGTCGGTGTGCCATTGCGACTCAATCTGCGAATAGTCCACCCGCGACAGCTTGCCCGAATTCATCAGTGCCTCGGCGCGCTCCATCTGATACTTGCTAACCTCCACATTCTTGCGTGCTATGGCGATAGCCTCCTTTGCATACAGGATGTTGAGATATTTCGACAGAATCTCCGTCTGCAGTGTGTAGCGCTGCTCGTCGACACCGAGAGCGGAGATGCGCTGCTGCATTTCGTCATATTTTATCTGATTGCGGCGGATATTGCCGTTAAACACTGTCCACGAGGCGTTGAGGTCGTAGGCGCCCGAATAGACATTGGCTGTCTGATTCTCCGACGGTGAGGCGTAGTTGATGTAGCCCTGCGTGGTGGAGAAGCCGAGCGTTGGTTGCCACTGCGCTTTCGATTGCTCGAGCGTCGCCTCGTCGCTTTGGTTGTCAAGAACAAGTCTCTGCAGGCTGATGTTGTTGCTGTAGGCATAGTCCAGACATTGGCTGAACGTCCATGCCGCAGCTGAGTTGTCGGACTCTGCCGCCTGCATCAACGCAGACGGACAGGCCAACAAACCAAAAACAAAAATTTTCACGTGTAATTGCATAAAACTATGTATTAATCCAATGCAAAGTTATGGTCGAAAAACGGCAAGAAAAAACGCAATAGATAAAAGCGGCTGCATCGGGGCACGCTTCATAGATTTTGATAGATAAACACTGAAAACGCGCTCTTGCGTTAACTTAAATTTACCAATCCATAGCCTGCAAGGCGGAAAAACCCGACAAATGGTCGGGAATCGTTTGTACATTCGGTTTTTATAGTTATTTTTGCAGAAATGATAAAGAAAAAAATCATTATGCAACATATTAATGAAATACTCCAAAATTCAATAAAAAAGAATTGGGAAGAACTGGCGTTCACCGATTTTGGCGGCATATCGTTGCAATATCGCGACGTGGCGCGGAAAGTGGCTAAACTGCATCTGCTTTTTGAACATGCGGGCATAGCGGAGGGCGACAAGATTGCCCTCTGCGGAAAAAACAGCACCCAATGGGCGGTGGCGTTTATCGCAGGAATGACCTACGGCGCGGTGCCGGTGCCTATCCTGCACGAATTCAAGGCCGACTCAATCCATCACATCCTCAACCATTCGGATGCGCGCATCCTGTTTTGCGACACAACCGTGTGGGGGCAGATCGACATCGCCAACGCTCCGAAGGTGGAGGCGGCGTTCAACATCGCCGACTACAGCCTCTTTGAGTCAAACAACGAAAAGATAATATATGCGCGCGCACACTTGAACGAGATTTTCGGTCAGCGCTATCCTGAACGCTTCACTGCCGACGACGTGGTCTACAAGACCCCCGATATGGACCGTCTGGCAATAATCAACTATACATCTGGCTCTACCGGATTCTCAAAAGGTGTGATGGTGCCCTACCGCGCCATCTCCTCAAACATAGCCTTCGCTCTCACCAAACTGTCGTGGCTCGGCCCGGGACATGAGACAATCTGTATGTTGCCGCTGGCACATATGTTCGGATTGTCAATCGAGATGCTGCACCCGTTGTCGAAAGGTTGCCACTTGCATTTCCTGACGCGTGTCCCATCGCCGAAAATCATTATGGACGCTTTCGCAAAGACACATCCGCGTCTGATTGTGACAGTGCCGCTGGTGCTGGAGAAAATCATCAAGACAAAAGTGTTCCCGCTGCTCGACAAGCCGGTGATGAAGCTGCTGATGACTGTGCCCTTTGTCAACGACCGTCTGCTCGGCAAAATCAAAGCCAAACTCAACGAGGCGTTCGGCGGAGAGCTGTTTGAAATCATCGTGGGCGGTGCGGCTCTCAACGCCGATGTGGAGAAATTCCTGCGCCGCATCAACTTCCCTTACACCGTGGGCTACGGAATGACGGAATGCGCGCCGCTGATCTCGTATGCCGGACACGAGGAAAACCGTCCAGGCTCCTGCGGACGTCCTACCGACAACGTGGAGATAATGGTCGACTCTCCCGACCCTGAGAATGTGGCTGGAGAGCTGCTCGTGAGAGGCGCGAACGTGATGCTCGGATACTATAAGAACCCTGAGGAGACTGAAATGGCGCTGCGCGACGGCTGGCTGCATACTGGCGACATCTGCAACGTGGACAGCGACGGATTCATATATATTCGCGGACGCAACAAAAACATGATTCTCGGCCCGTCGGGGCAGAACATATATCCAGAGGAAATCGAGCAGAAACTCAACAACCTGCCATACGTCAACGAGTCGATTGTGATTGAACGCGACGGAAAAATCATCGCTCTGGTGCATCCCGACTACGACTTGGCACAGTCGCAGGGATTGACCGACGACGACATCAAAAAGCAGATGGACGACAACATCGCGGCGCTCAACAAGGAGATTCCTGCCTACTCGCAGGTGGCTGCAGTGGAAATCCACGAGGAAGAATTCGAGAAAACACCGAAACGGTCAATACGCCGTTTCCTTTACAAATAAAAACAAGACTGATGAAACGGATAAATACGGCAATGGCAATGTTTGCCATCGGTGTGGCTGCTGCAACGGCGCAGGTCGCCACGATGAATCTGTCGGGCTCGGTGCCCGCGGAGCTGAACGGCAAAAAAATGTATATAATAAATCTCGACACGCGTGAACGCATCGACAGCGCGGTGGTGAAAAACGGCAAGCTGGTGTTTGCAACGGAGGTTGGTGCCGGGGAGGCTGTCCCTGCTGCTATTGCCGAAGGAAGCAAAAGACGGCTGAGCTTCATCCTTGAGCCGGGCACTGCGACAATAAATGACCGCGGTCAGGTGAAAGGCACACGGCTGAACAACATCGTGGAGGGTGTAGGCGATATGCTCGACAGCCTTACGGTGAACTACAAAGCCCGCCAGAAGCAAATCATGCAGTCGCAGATGAGCAACGACGAGAAAATGAAGGCCGCCGAGACGCTTTACAACGATGTGGCGCAGAAGAGCGGCGACATCCTTGTGGAAACATATAAGGCAAACAAGACAAACGCCGCGGGATACATGTTGTTCCTGCAGATTGCCGACGGTATGACGGTGGCTGAGATGGACGAGCTGCTCGACGGCGCCGTGCAATGGATAAAGGAATCGAATGCGGTGGCGTCATACAAGCAAAAGGCTCTAAGCATGGAGAAGACCGCTCCCGGACAGATGTTTACCGACTTCAGCGTGAAAATGAGCAACGGCAAGACGGTGAAACTGTCTGACTACGTCGGCAAGGGCGACTATGTGGTGCTCGACTTCTTTGCAAGCTGGTGCGGTCCGTGCCGCCGTGAAATGCCTACGCTGAAGGGAATCTACGAAAAATACAACGGCAAGGGGCTGAAAGTGGTAGGCCTTGCCGTGTGGGACGAGCCTGCCGACACAAAAAAATGTGTCAAGGAGCTGGCTTTGCCGTGGACAATCATCGACAACGCTCAGTCGGAGGCTACAGAAATCTATGGTGTGAGCGGAATCCCGCATATCATCGTGTTCGCTCCCGACGGAACAATCCTGGCGCGCGACTTGCGCGGCAACGACTTGGCTGCAAAGGTTGACGAACTGCTTGCAAAATAACACTATAAGACGATGGCTTATTTCTCTATAATAATACCCGTCTACAACCGTCTTGACGAGGTGCGCGACCTGCTCGACAGCCTGTCGAAACAAACCGACAAGGACTTCGAGGTGGTGCTTGTTGAAGACGGCTCGACGCTGCGGTGCGACGCTGCGGTGAAGGAGTTTGAAGACAGGGTCGACGTGAAATACTTCTACAAGGAGAACGAGGGACGGAGCATTGCGCGCAACTACGGAATGGAGCGTGCATCGGGCGAGTATTTCCTCTTTTTTGATTCCGACTGCGTGATTCCGGAACACTACATCGCAACGCTGCGCAAGGCGTTGGAGGAGAGACCTACAGACTGCTTCGGCGGTCCCGATGCCGCCCATTCGTCGTTCAGCGACACGCAGAAGGCAATCAACTATTCGATGACGTCATTCCTTACCACCGGAGGAATCCGCGGCGGCAAGGTGCAGCTGGAGAAATTCGTGCCGCGCACGTTCAATATGGGCTTCTCACGCCGGGTGTGGGAGAAGGTGGGCGGATTCCGCGAGATGTTTTCCGAAGACATCGACATGAGCACGCGCATACGCCAGGCTGGATTCGCGATATCGCTGATTCGCGAGGCCTACGTCTATCACAAGCGGCGCGTAAACATGCGGCTGTTCTGCCGTCAGGTCTATGTGTTCGGCATGTCGCGCATCACGCTTTATCTGCTCTATCCCGACTCGCTGAAACTCGTGCATTGGCTTCCTGCCGTGTTTGTGACAGGTGTGGCGGCCATGGCTGTGCTGGCGGCGGTTGTGTCGTGGATGTGGCTGCTGCCGCTGGTGGCATATCTGCTTGCCGTGTTCGGCTGTGCCCTTGCGATGACCAAGAGCCTTAAAATCGCCGCCCTGTCGATTGTGGCGAGCGTGGTGCAGCTCGGCGGCTACGGTTGCGGTTTCCTCAAAGCGTTCTTCACGAAAATCATTCTCCGCCGCGGACGCAACATCGAGGAAGAGATAGCCATCAGAAAAGGAAAATAAACACACACAGACATCACTGCGATGGAAACACCTTACAGGTCAAGCCGGATTGCCGACCTATCGGCGGAGGACCGTCCGAGGGAGAAGGCGTTGGCTATTGGTGTGGAGGCACTGACCACCACCGAACTTGTCGCGCTGCTGCTCGGAAGCGGCACTCCCGGCGAGTCGGTGATAAACCTGTCGCAACGCATTCTTGCCGATTCGGGCAACAGCCTTCAGGAGTTGTCGAGGCGCACCATACGCAACCTCGTGCGCTCGTTCAAGGGCGTGGGCGACGCAAAGGCGGTGACGCTGCTTGCCGCCATTGAGCTGGGCAAGCGATATGCGCAGGAGGGTCCGGTGGAGAAACCGGTGATCAATATGCCGTCGAAGGCATATGACTTGATGCTCGACAAGCTGACGGGACTCGACCATGAGGAGTTCTGGGTAATCTATCTGAACACTGCCAAACGCGTCATCACGCGTGCCAGGATAAGCCAGGGAGGGGTGGCGGCGACGGTGGTCGACGTGAAGATTGTGTTGCGCCACGCCATCGACAACCTTGCCTCTGCAATAATTCTTGTGCACAACCATCCGTCAGGCTCGTTGCGCCCAAGCGCGCACGACGACGCTCTGACCGACAAACTCAAGAATGCCGCCAAGCTGATTGACGTCTGCGTGGTGGACCATATCATCTTCTCGTCAAGGGGATTCTACAGCTACAGCGACGAGGGACGGCTTTAGTCGAGGCGTTTCAGCCAATCGTAGCGAAGCATGTAGTCCGACACGGTGTGAGCCTCCTTCAGACGCTCCACCTCCTTGTCGCTTCCCGTGCCTTCCACATTCATCACCGAGCCTACGGCAACGCCCTGCTTGCGCGGGTCGAGGATGCTTTGTCCCAGACCGTGCCAGCGGTAGGCGTCGAGCTGCATGAGATTGAGTAGTGTGGGGTAGATGTCAATCTGTCCCATAAACTTGTCGTAGCGCATCCCAACGGGCGAGTTGAGCACGATAAACGGCGTGAGCTGCTTGTCTGACACCAGTCCGCGGCAGGCTGGGTTGCCGACGAGTTCCTGACGGTAGGACGCCAGTCCCTCATGGTCGCCGACAATCACCACAATGGTTTCTTTGTATTGCGGCAGCGTCTTCAGATAAGCCACGAAGTCGCCGATGGCCTTGTCGGTGTAGTGGGCGGTGGTCATATAGTCGGCGGCCTTCTCCGGGATAGACGCTGGAAACGTGATGGTGCGCAGATGGTCGGGCAGCTTGAACGGCGCATGGCCGGAGTATGTGACAAACTGCATGTAGACCGACTCGCCCGGCTTCCACACCTCGCCGCGCTCAATCTTCTCCCGGCATTGCTGGAAAAACGAGGCGTCGCCGATGCGCTTGTGGGTGCCGAATGCCTCGGTCATCTTGAAGTCGTGGTAGGAGATTATGGTGTCGGTTCCGAAGCTGCGTGCCACCGCGCCCTGATTCCATGTCGACACCTTATCGATGGTCAGCAGGTAGCTCCGGGAGTGCTTCAGCCCGCGCATCGCTTTCTGAAGCGTGTAGAATGTGTTGTCGTAGTAGAGGCTGCTGTACGTGCCGCTCATCAGCGGCAGCAGTCCGCTGCAAATCATCAGCTGCGCGTCGATTGAACGTCCGCCCTTCACCTGTGTCAGCACATTGGGTGCGTAGAGCGTCGACTTCTCTTTCAGCAGTCTGTTCAGGCAAGGCGTGATTTCCTTGCCGTCGACTTTCTTCTCAAGCACCCAGCTTTCAAGCGACTCGGCGAAGACAATCAGCAGGTTGCTGCGTTTTTCCGTGACGCTGTCGGCAGGCTGGTGTTTCGGTTGCGACGCCAGCCATCTCTCAATCTCCGCCTGCTTCTCGGGCGTGATTGGCTCGGCGGCGTCGGTGATGTCATACCAGATGCATCCGAAGACCGAGAAGATAGGCGCGTCGGCAGAGCAGAGATAAGCCGATTGGCGCACGGAGCGCAACGACTTGTGGAAGCCTCCTTTGCACAGATTGACGCCCGTGAGCAGCAGGGCGAAGCCTGCAAGCGGCGCTGCCCACCATTTCAGCACGGCTGTCAGCGGCTGACGCTTGGTGGTTTTGTAACGAAATGCCATGACGGCTGTCGCTATGGTGATGAGCGGCAGGACGATGTCTGCCCACCGCAGCGAGTCGGTCACACTTGCCTTGAAGTCGGCAAGATTGCCCGCCTCGAGATATGAGCTTGCCGGGATGGCGGAGTAGTAGGTGCGGAAATACATCAAGTTGGCAACCAGCAGCACGTCGAGCAGAGCCATGACCACAATCTGCGCCCATCGGCAGCGCGTCAGGGCATAGACGCCGACCAGCGCCAGCGTTGCGATGATTTTTGTTGCGTATGTCTCAAAGAAAGAGAAAGATGCGAAGGTGGTGTCCATACACCAGATCACGTCGAAAGCCACAAACGTCAGAAAGATTCCGACGGCGAAGATTATGGCGGTTTTGTCCCAAAGTTGTTGTCTCATAACATGTGCTGAAAAAAAGTTTTTGCAAAAGTAGTCAGATTCTGCCTAATGTCGCTAATTTATTTCTGAGATTTTGAGGTCTGCGAAGTTAAGAAGGTTTCTAAGGAAAAGCAAAATCAAACAAGTTTGTTTTGCATTTCGCTCGCCTTGCACTATCTTTGCACAAAAATTGATAAGCAGTTATTCTAATGAAGAATAAATTTAAGGAATATAATGGATTCAACCTCTCCGACGTCAATAAGGAGGTTCTGGAAAAATGGGACGCAGAACAGGTTTTTGCGGAAAGTATGAAAATCCGCGAGGGACATCCTTCGTTTGTGTTTTATGAGGGTCCGCCTTCGGCAAACGGTATGCCGGGCATCCACCACGTGATGGCACGCACCATAAAGGATTTGTTCTGCCGCTACAAGACGATGAAGGGTTTCCATGTGAAGCGCAAGGCTGGATGGGACACTCACGGTCTGCCCGTGGAGCTCGGAGTGGAGAAGTCGCTCGGCATCACCAAGGAGGACATCGGCAAGAAAATCTCTGTCGACGACTACAACATGGCTTGCCGACGCGAGGTGATGAAATACACCAAGGAATGGGAAGACCTTACCCACAAGATGGGATACTGGGTCGACACAAAAGATCCGTATATCACTTACGACAACCGCTATATGGAGTCGGTCTGGTGGCTGCTCCAGCAACTCTATAAAAAAGGATACCTCTACAAAGGCTACACAATCCAGCCTTATTCGCCGGCTGCCGGAACAGGATTGAGCTCGCACGAGCTTAACCAGCCGGGATGCTACCGCGACGTGAAGGACACAACTTGCGTGGCTCAGTTCCGCATCAAGAATCCGCTTCCGGAAATGGCTGAATGGGGTACGCCGTATTTCCTCGCATGGACCACTACTCCGTGGACATTGCCTTCAAACACGGCGCTCTGCGTGGGTCCGAAAATCGACTATCTCGCTGTGCAGTCATATAATGGATATAACGGCGAGAAAATCACGGCAATCGTGGCAAAACCGCTGCTTTACCACCACTTCAACCAGAAGGCCGAGGGGCTGGCGCTCGAAGACTATAAGCCGGGCGACAAGCTGGTGCCGTTCAAGGTGGTGGCTGAATATAAGGGTCCCGACTTGGTGGGCATGCACTATGAGCAGTTGTTCCCATGGGTGAAGCCTGTGGAGATGGACGCCGACGGCAATTTCAAGAATGCAGCCGACAAGGCTTTCCGCGTAATCGCTGGCGACTATGTGACCACCGACGACGGTACGGGCATCGTGCATATCGCACCGACATTCGGTGCCGACGACGCCTTTGTGGCACGTGCGGCAGGCATCCCGTCGCTGTTCATGATCAACAAGAAGGGCGAGACGCGTCCGATGGTCGACCTTACGGGCAAATTCTATATGCTCGACGAGCTCGACGAGCGTTTCGTGGCGGAGTGTGTCGATGTCGACGTGTATAAGAACTATCAGGGGGCTTGGGTGAAGAATGCCTACGACCCGCAGTTCAACGTCGATGGAAAATATGACGACAAAGCAGCCGCTGCCGCTGAAAGTTTCGACATCCGCTTGTGTATGGAGATGAAGCAGGAGAACAAGGTGTTCAAGATTGAGAAGCACGTGCACAACTATCCTCACTGCTGGCGCACCGACAAACCTGTGCTCTACTATCCGCTCGACAGCTGGTTTATCCGCACAACGGCGTCGCGCGACCGTCTGATTGAACTCAACAACACTATAAACTGGAAGCCGCAGTCGACAGGCTCCGGACGTTTCGGCAAATGGCTTGAAAACCTTAACGACTGGAACCTCTCGCGCAGCCGCTATTGGGGCACTCCGCTGCCTATCTGGCGCACCGAAGACGGCGACGAGGAGAAGTGTATCGGCAGCGTTGAGGAGCTCTATAACGAAATCGAAAAGGCTGTGGCTGCCGGCGTGATGAAGAGCAACCCTTACAAGGACAAAGGCTTCGTCCCTGGTGTATACACGGCTGAGAACTACGATAAAATCGACCTGCACCGTCCGTATGTCGACGACATCAAGCTGGTTTCCGACAGCGGAAAGCCAATGCGTCGCGAGCTCGACTTGATCGACGTGTGGTTTGACTCGGGCTCGATGCCTTACGCTCAGATTCACTATCCGTTTGAAAACAAAGAGGCGTTTGACAAGCGTGAGGTGTATCCAGCCGATTTCATCGCCGAGGGAGTGGACCAGACTCGTGGCTGGTTCTTCACCCTGCACGCCATCGCCGGAATGGTGTTTGACACGAAAGCATACAAATCGGTAATCTCCAACGGACTTGTCCTCGACAAGAACGGCAACAAGATGAGCAAGCGTCTTGGGAATGCCGTAGATCCGTTTGGCGCGATTGAAAAATATGGCACCGACCCGCTGCGTTGGTACATGATTTCAAACTCTTCGCCATGGGACAACCTGAAATTCGACACCGCTGGAGTAGAGGAGGTGAGCCGCAAATTCTTCGGCACGCTCTACAACACATATTCATTCTTCGCTCTTTATGCCAACGTCGACGGATTTGACAATTCCGCGGAACAGATTCCTGTGGAGAAACGCCCGGAAATCGACCGCTGGATCATATCTCTGCTTAACACGCTGGTTAAGGAAGTGTCGGCCGATCTCGATGACTATGAGCCTACAAAGGCTGCACGCGCCATCTCGGATTTCGTGGGCGACAACCTGAGCAACTGGTATGTGCGCCTCAACCGCAAGCGTTTCTGGGGCGGCGAGATGAACGACGACAAACTGTCGGCTTATCAGACTCTGTTCACATGTCTGAAGACGGTGGCTCTGCTGATTGCTCCCGTATCGCCGTTCTTTGCCGACCGTCTGTACACCGACCTGACCGCCGCTACTACCGGCGAGTCGACATCGGTTCACTTGGCCGACTTCCCTGTTGCCGACGAAAGCGTAATCAACAAGGCGCTTGAGGAGGAGATGAAGATGGCTCAGGACATCACGTCGATGGTGCTCGCTTTGCGCCGCAAGGCCAACCTGAAAGTGCGTCAGCCGCTGGCAATGATCATGGTGCCGGTGATGAGCGAGGCGCAGAAAAACAGCGTAGAGGCAATGAGCGCGCTTATCAAGAACGAGGTCAACGTAAAGGAAATCAAGTTTGTGGGCAACGACGAGGGCGTGCTCGTGAAGAAGGTGAAACCCGACTTCAAGAAGCTCGGTCCGAAGTTTGGCAAGATAATGAAACTCCTTGCCGCGCAGATTACGGCAATGTCGCAGCACGACATTATCGAATTCGAGAAGCAGGGCAAGTTTGCGTTTACCGTTAACGGTGAAGAGGCTGTGGTTGAGCTTTCCGACGTGGAAGTGATTTCGGAGGACATCCCGGGCTGGCTTGTTGCCAACGAGGGCTCGCTCACTGTGGCGCTCGACATCACTGTCAGCGACGAGCTGCGCCGCGAGGGCATCGCCCGCGAACTCGTGAACCGCATCCAGAACATCCGCAAGAGTCAGGGATTTGAGATAACTGACAAAATCGATGTTGTGGTCACCCCGAATGCCGCCACTGATGAGGCTGTGCGCGAATATGCCGACTATATCGGCCGTCAGGTGCTCGCAGAGAGCGTCACCATCGCCGAAATCGCCGACGCCGATCGCACTCCGCTCGACATGGACGAGTATCCTGATTTGTCGGCATCTGTAAAGATTCATAAATAGGGAAATGATATAACTTTTATAACTATGGTAGAAAAAACGAGATATTCAGACGCCGAGTTGCAGGAATTCAAGGAGATTATCCTTGCCAAACTCGACAAGGCATATAAAGACTATGAGCAGCTTAAGAATGAGGTGACAAACTCTGACGGTAACGACACCGCCGACACGTCGCCTACATTCAAAGTGCTGGAGGAAGGCGCAAACACTCTCAACAAAGAGGAGTCGGGACGCCTGGCTCAGCGCCAGATGAAGTTTATCCAGCATCTGAAAGCGGCTCTTGTCAGGATAGAGAACAAAACCTACGGTATTTGCCGCGAGACGGGAAAACTGATTCCCAAGGAGCGCTTGAAGGCTGTGCCTCACGCCACTCTGAGCATCGAGGGCAAACAGCAGGAAAGTTTAAAAAAGAAGTAAACTTCATTGATGCAGAAAAAGAAAATTTCTAATGGAACCTTGGCGGCAATTATAGTCCTTGCGATTATAATTGCCGACCAAGTTATTAAAATTTGGGTGAAAACGTCGTTCCGCCTCGGCGAGTCGATGCCTTTCACCAACTGGGCTGAACTGTATTTCATCGAGAACCCGGGCATGGCGTTTGGAATAGAATTGGGCGGAAAGCTGTTCCTGTCGATATTCAGAATCCTTGCGTCGGTGGCTCTCGTGTATTTCCTGTTCAAGATACGCAAGAACGAGGCATACCCAAAAAGTTTCGTTGTCTGCCTGTCGATGGTTACCGCCGGAGCCATAGGCAACGTTATCGACGGAATGTTTTATGGATTGATTTTCAGTGAGTCGACGTGGTATTCCGTTGCAACGCTTTTCCCCGAAGGCGGCGGCTACGGAACGTTTCTTCACGGTTTGGTGGTCGACATGTTCCACTTCCCCCTTGTGCAGGGCACATGGCCCGACTGGATGCCGTGGGTGGGTGGCACCGATTTCGAGTTCTTCCGTCCGGTGTTCAATCTTGCCGACGCGGCGATATCTGTGGGTATCGTGTGGCTGATACTCTTCAATTCAAAGTATTTGTCATTCTCCGGAATCGAGAAAAGCGAAGCCGGACAGCATGACGGAAACCAGGATGCAAAACAATAAGATGAGAACCTGTCTGTGCATATTGTGTGTGGCTGCAGCGGCGCTGCTGTCGTCTTGCTCCAAGACTCCCAAAGGGGTGATTCCGGAGAAAGATATGGCAGTACTGCTTGCCGATATGGCTGAAGGCGACGCCGTGGTGGAGCTGAACAGGTCTGACTATGGAAGCGATGAGTCGCGCAAGGCTTTGAAGCAGTCAATACTGATTAAAAACGGATACACGCAAGCCGACTTCGACAAGTCGCTGATGTGGTACGGACACAATCTTGACATCTATGGCGACGTCTACGACGATGTGGTGTCTATCCTTGAAGACCGACAGCGGGACGCACGCAACGAGGCAAAGAAGGTTGGAGAGAGGCTTGTGGCGGCTGGCGACAGCGTTGACGTGTGGCAGCAGTCGCACTCTTTGCTCTTCGACAGGCGTCAGTGCGGCGGTCTGGTGCAGCTGGCTTTCTCTTATCCCGCCGACAGCGAGATGCGCACAGGCGACCGCTATGAATGGCGGATGCAGATGGTCAACGCGAAAAACGCCGCAACGTTGTTTGTTGGGGTGGACTATGCCGACGGCTCTTCTGAATTTCAGTCGCAGAGTCTGATGCCGGAAGAAACGGCATCGATTGTGCTGCAGACCGACTCCACGCGCACCACAAAGCGTGTATACGGATATATGAACTACAAAATGGTGATGGAGAACGCTGTCTTTGTCGACAAAATCTCGCTTTCGCGCTCGCGCCTGCGTCAGGACATCTACAACGCCCATCCATATCAGCGCGGGCTGCGCAACTGACAAGATGCGTTTCCTTGCGCCATATACGGTCTATGAAGGTGCGGTCTGTCGGCTGCACCTTTTTGACATAAGCTCCGACGGCAGCGTCAACCACCGTGCTGTCGAGGAGGAAACTGCCTATACGCTCTATGTGCAGGGCATCGCTGTTGTGGCGGCGGCTGGCATCGACACCGCGCTCATCTCGGAGAGAATAAGAGAGTTGGAAGGGCAGGGTGTGCCGTTGGCTGAAATCAGCCGTGCCATTGCCGGAATGAACCTGCCCGCAGGCACCGATGTCTATGTGGCCACATTCCCGTTTCAAACTCTGCAGCGGATTGGCTGAGGCGTGGCAAACCGCAAAAAAAACGGATAATTTAGAGCCGAAAAGAAGGAAAGATAGATTTTCTGATAAAAAACTTCGGAATGTCCTTACTTTATTGTTGTTGCTCAGCTTCGTCTAACAATTTGTCGAGTTGTGCTTGCAGTTCTTCACGCTTTGGCAAATAGAGTTGGTAACGTGCCACAAACAACTGGTTTGTAATGCCCTCCAAGGCATACTCCATCAGAAGCTCGTCTTTTCTTGCTCCCAAAACTATGCCGATGGGTGGATTATCGTCTGGTTGACACACTTCTGTTTTGAAATAGTTAAGGTAGAGGTTCATCTGCCCAATATCACCATGTTTTATCTCTGCTCGCTTCAAGTCAATCAGCACATAGCATTTCAAAATACAGTGGTAGAACACCAAATCCACCTTAAACTGTCGGCTGCCTATCTGCATGGAGTATTGTCTGCCGACAAAAGCAAAGCCACGCCCCATTTCCAAAAGGAACTGCTCCATGTGGTCTTTAAGAGCCTTTTCTAAGTCACTTTCCTTATAGCGTTTCTGTTTGGGAAGTCCAGCAAATTCAAGTACGAATGGGTCGCGAATAATGTCTTGTGGAGTTTGTACTTGATGCCCCTCGTTAGCCAAAGCTAGAACTCCTGCCTTGTCTGTGCTTAGGGCAAGTCGCTGAAACAGGCAACTTTTCATCTGTCTTTTCAGTTCCCTGACTTTCCAACATTCTTTGATGGACTCCGTATAATAAAACTGCATTTCAAGTGTATTATCGCACTTCAATAGCTCAAAATAGTGACTCCATGTCAATTTGTGAGACACTGTCTCACAAATTGGAAAAGCAAGATAAAACTTACGCATATAGACAAGATTAGAACGACTAAAGCCTTTCCCATTTCTTGCCGTTAGGTCTTTGGCAAGGTTCACAAGTAATTGCTTGCCATACTCAGCTCTATCCTTACCTTTAAGCTCATATTCTACGATATATTTGCCTGTCTGCCAGTTGGCGTCAAGCAATTCGGTATTGACCGCAGTAATGGCTTTTGATTTCGCCTCACCCCATAGCGTGGTTATGTTGTCTATCAATTTCTGATAGACAACATCATTTATGTTTGTCAAATCATTCTGTCCCATTGCTATATCCACACACGTTCATTATTTAATCATCTAAATGTATATTGGCATATACCATGCAACAAATCTTTGCCCATCATTAGGAAAGTTCTGTTGATAATAATCGTGCGAAATTTCGTTTTTTATAATATCAAGTATATTCTCCATAATTACATTCTATTCCGGGCATAGCAATTGACCGTGCTAATGCTCTTACCCAACTGTTTTGCCAGCTAAGTTTGTGAAATACCCGTGCTGTCTAAGACATCTTTAATCTTGTTTAGTTTCATAAATTCACCGAATTCGGCTGTAAATATACATTAAATTTTGCGATAATCATTATAAAATAAGCTATTTATGTAAATTATTCCAATATAGCGATTGTTATTTTGTGCGGTTATTGTACCTTTACAGCGGAGAAGAGTTGTTTGACAGCAAACATATGCATATTGCAGAAATTGTGACTGTTGCCAAATCATTACCTCTATTGAGGTGAGATACTCATAAATAGCTCATTTTAAGCTATTCGGCAGATTTTAGCGTAATTTTCTGATAAAAAACTTCGGAAGATTATTGCTATTTTCAATGAATTGCCGTACCTTTGCAACACTTTTGAAAAAGATGGTCCGGTAGCTCAGCTGGATAGAGCAACAGCCTTCTAAGCTGTGGGTCCTGCGTTCGAATCGCAGCCGGATCACAAAAAATCCATCGGAAGAATTCTGATGGATTTTTTTGTATTGTAGATGGTGGTGTGATTTATCTCAGCTGCCCGCGTGAAGATTTGCGTATCATAGACTTGCCCGGGACAAGATAAATCTCCAACCGGCGGTTCTTCTCGCGGTTGTCGACAGAATTGTTGGGAGTGTTTGGCAGCGGGTCGTCGGCGCCCATTGCATAGGGAATCACATAGTCGCTGCATGCGGCATTGTCCTTTATCCAGTCGAACACGGCCGACACGCGCACCGTGGTGAGGTGGTTGGTGTATGCCTCTGAGCCGGTGTTGTCGCTGTGCATCAGCAGTAGCATCCGGTACATGTCGGGCTCTTTAAGGTATTCCATATATGGGCGCAGCACTTTTGCCGCCGTTGGGCGCAGTGTGGTGTCGTTTGGCAGAAACAGGTCGTTGGCGGCGACAGTGGCTATAATTACCTCTCCGTTGCGTGTCGTCTCGATGTTTTGCCCTGACGACAATAGTTTTTTTGCCTGTATCTGCTGGTATTCGCGTATTTTAGCGCGTTGGTTACCCAGTTTCGGAAGAGCCTTGTTTTCCTCAAACGACAGGTCGTAGAGCTCAGTGACCGATTTGTCGTCGATTTTTCCGCTTTCAGGCTGTGTTGTTGTTGTTGTTGTTGTTGTTGTTGTTGTGCCGCTCTTTTCGGGATTGGCTTTTTCTTCTTTCTTTTCCTTGTCGGGAGTGCTGTCGTCCTTCTTTTTGTCGTCGCTGAAGAATTCCTTCACAGCATTTGCCGAGCGTTTGAAGAAATTGTCCTTGGCATAAGCCGGCGCTATTGAAATAGAGATTGCGACAAAGCCAGCCGCAAGAGAATATAATATGTTTTTTGCACGCATAAATGTCTTAGAAATCGTTAAGCGAATCTTCGTAAAGGTTTTCCAATCCAATGATTTCCAACACTTCGCTTTCTGTCAGGCCGCAGCCGGAGCTTTCGATTATGGCGCTGGCCATTTTGCGCTCGTCTACGTCTGAGTCGAAGTCTGACAAGTCGAGCAGGCCGTTGTCGTCATAGTAGTCGTAGGCGGCATCGACAATGTCGAGGATGTCGTCGTCTGACAGCCGTGAAGCCATGTCTTCCGACAGCCGCTCTCTGATAAACTTTACAGCGGCGTCTTCCGAGAACTCTTGAAAGTCATTTTTATCGGACATTGAGATTCTGTTTTTTTATATATTTCTCGCTAAGATACAGAATCTCTCTGTTAAATCAAAAAAGATAAACAGTATATTTGATTAATTAGCAAAATTTAGAAGGCATTCCGCTGCGCGGGGTCATAAATCGAGGATGCCCTTGGGCAAATCCATCTCGATTGTTTTTCCTTGCTCGTCGATTTCCGTGATGAAATCCTCCGAAATGGGGATATAGACAGTTTTGCCCTCGTTTTCCACCACAAACAATGCGTTTTCCGTGGAGTCGTCCACGTCGGTTATTGTGCCGATAGTGTTTCCGTCGGTGTCTGTGATTGTGAAGCCGATGAAAAAGTCGCAGTACACCTCATCCTGCTCCGGCATTTCTTCGGCGAGAGCGTAGATGGGGCAGTTGACGAGGCGTTTAGCCTGCGTCTCGTTGCTGATGCCGTCGATTTTCAGTAGCAGAGTGTCGTTGTTCTTCGGGCGTATGCCGTTGACAAAGAACGGCACGAAAATGCCGTCCATCGGCGATACCAGAGCCGACAGCTCGCCGACGGCCATCGTGTCGCAGTCGAAAGTGGCGGAAATCTCGCCGTTGATGCCGTGCGCCTTGTTGTAGCGTCCGATTTCGATAAGTTGGTCGGCGGTGATCATCGTTTATTTGCGCTTTTTCGATTTTTTATTGTTTGAGGCTGGTTTTTCGGGAACCATATCCTTGAAGTCGCGCAGTTTGTGTTCCTCTGGGTTCAGCACAATCTTTCCGCGCGAATAGAGGGCGAGGTCTTTGAATATCTTTTCATCGTCGACACCGTCGATGTTTGACTGCACCATGAGCTTCTTCATCTGGTTTGCAATGAGCAGAGCCAGCTGTGTGCGCTCCTCGCCCTCGGGCATGTCCTGGGCGATGTCAATCAGATTCTCGACGATTTTGCCATAGTGGCGGAAGCGTATTGGCGTCAGTTTGTAAGGAATCTTCTCCGGCTTGGAGTGCAGATTCTCGGGCTTGATCACCTCGCACGGATAGTCGATGTCGAGACGGAAGTCTGACATTATGGCGAGTTGGTTCCACAGCATCTTGTTGAAGTCGTCAACGCCCGCCTGGGCAGCAAACAGATTGCTCATTATCGCCACGATGGCAGACGCGCACCGGTTGCGCTCGTCACGGTTCTCGATGGTGAGGCAATAGTCGACCATCTGCTGTACGTTGCGGCCATATTCTGGCAGCACCAGTTTCTCTTTCTGTGTGTTGTATTCTAACATAATTATTTCGTTGGTTGACAGCCAAGAACGTTTTTCTTTGGCGTTGTGGCGTGGAACTTCTTGATGTAGTTTGGCGTAGAGTATGCAAGGTCGAGAAAATCATTCTCGCGGAATGCCTTTTCCGAGAGGGCGATCATGTCGGCTGCATTGGGACGTATGCCGAGAGTGAACTCCGCGTTCTGGCTCTTTATCAAGTCGGAAGCCTTGTCGGCGCCGTTGCCCATGAAGTGCAGCTTGCGCGACTCCAGCAAGTCGACAAACGAATTCTCGTCGAGAATCATCGCCTGGTTTGGCATAACCTCGTTGAGGGCAAGGTCGTAGACCGCTGTGAACACCTCCATGCGCCGCGCGTCGATCATCGGCACGAAATAGTCGTCGGGACCGATGTTTTTTGAGAACATTACAGCCACGCTCAGCAGTTTCAGGGTGTTTACGCCAATCAGCGGAATGTCGAGGCCGAAGCACAGGCCTTTCGCTTCCGACAAGCCGATGCGCAGACCCGTGTAGGAACCAGGGCCTATGCTCACGGCGACTGCGTCAAGCTTCATCTCGCACATCTTTGCGTAGTCGAGGGCGTTTTTTACGAAGCCGCCAAGCACGGTGGCATGGTTGCGTCCTTTGTAGTCAGCGTTGTGAAATTTCATCTCACCGTCGTGCGACAGGCAGACGGAGCAAACGTCGGTAGACGTCTCAATATTTAATATCGTTGCCATTTGGATTCTTGTTTTTTGCTAAAAGCATTGCAAAGTTACTATCTTTTATGCGAAAAAGAATAATTTTTCGACATATTCGGGGAGATTAGTCCGTATATGTAAGCGATTTTAATTAATTTTGCAGAAGAATTAAACCAATTCCCTACTCAATAAATATGATTAGTTTCTTCAAAAATGTGTCGGGTTCGATTATCGCAGTTGATACCGACCACAAGCTGGAAAACAGCGAAATTGAAAAATTAAAATGGTTGTTCAACGACGCCCAGCTGCTTGACGTCTCTACGGTGGAAGGCAAGTTTGTGGGACCGCGCCGGGAGATGATAACTCCTTGGAGTACAAACGCGGTGGAAATAACCCAGAACATGGGTCTTTCCGGAGTTAAACGCATTGAAGAGTTTTTCCCGACAACAGCAAAAAATCCAACCTACGACAAGATGCTTCAGCGCCTTTATGAGAATCTCGGCGCCGACATCTTTGAAATTCTCAAAAAACCGGATGAGATTGTTTACATCTCCGACATCGAGGCATACAACGAGCAAGAAGGCTTGGCGCTCAATCCGGAAGAGGTGGATTACCTGAAGTCGTTGAGCGCAAAGCTCAACCGTCCGCTGACCGACAGCGAGGTGTTCGGTTTCTCTCAGGTCAACTCTGAGCACTGCCGTCATAAAATCTTCAACGGCGTGTTTGTAATCGACGGCGAGGAGAAACCGTCTTCTCTTTTTAAGCTCATTAAAAAGACATCGCAGGAAAATCCGAATAAGCTTGTGTCAGCATATAAAGACAACGTGGCTTTTGTAGAAGGTCCGGTGATAGAGCAGTTTGCTCCGAAAAATCCGCAAGGCCCCGACTTCTTCCAAATCAAGGACGTTGAAACAGTAATCTCGTTGAAGGCGGAAACCCACAACTTCCCGACGACCGTAGAGCCGTTCAACGGTGCGGCTACAGGAACGGGAGGTGAAATCCGTGACCGCCTCGGAGGAGGAAAGGCGAGTCTGCCGATAGCCGGAACGGCGGTCTATATGACCTCGTATCCGCGCACGGAGGAAAACCGTGTGTGGGAGGCTTCGGCGATGGCGCCGCGCAAATGGCTTTACCAAACGCCTGAGGAAATCCTTATCAAGGCATCAAACGGTGCGTCCGACTTCGGAAACAAATTCGGACAGCCGCTGATTTGCGGTTCTGTGCTCACGTTCGAGCATAAGGAAAACGGAGAGGAATTTGCCTACGACAAAGTGATTATGCTTGCCGGTGGCGTGGGTTTCGCAGCAAAGCGCGATGCCCTGAAGGGCGAGCCTAAGCCTCACGAAAGTGTGGTTCTGATGGGCGGCGACAACTATCGTATCGGTATGGGCGGCGGTGCCGTGTCGTCGGTCAACACCGGACAATACGACAACTCTATCGAGCTCAACGCCGTGCAGCGCGCCAATCCGGAGATGCAGAAGCGTGTGTCAAACGTAATCCGTGCGCTTGCCGAGTCTGACAACAATCCGATTGTGTCAATCCACGACCACGGTGCCGGCGGACACTTGAACGCTTTGTCGGAACTCGTTGAGTCGACAGGCGGAAAGATTGAAATCGGAGCTCTCCCGGTGGGCGACCCTACACTGTCGTCGAAAGAAATCATCGGCAATGAGTCGCAGGAGCGTATGGGCATGGTGATTGAGCAAAAAGACATTGAGTGGGTGCGCACAATTGCCGAGCGCGAACGCGCTCCGTTCTATGTGGTTGGAGAAACCACCGGCGACCATCGTTTTGTCTTTGAGCAGACCGACGGTGTGTGCCCGATTGACTTGGCTATGAGCGACATGTTCGGCAGCTCGCCAAAGACTTATATGACCGACTCTACGGTAGAACGCCGTCTGAAATCGGTTAAATACAAGAAATCAGACGTCAACACATATATAGAAAATGTGCTTCAGCTCGAGGCGGTTGCCTGCAAGGACTGGTTGACAAACAAGGTTGACCGTTCGGTGACAGGCAAGGTGGCACGCCAGCAATGTCAGGGCGAGATACAGTTGCCTCTCAGCGACTGCGGCGTTGTGGCACTTGACTATACAGGAACGAAAGGCATCGCAACATCAATCGGCCACGCTCCGCAATTGGCTTTGGCTGATTCGGCACAAGGCTCTGTGGCGTCGATAGCGGAAGCTTTGACAAACATTATGGGTGCGCCTCTCAGCGACGGATTGAAGGGCGTTTCGCTCAGCGCCAACTGGATGTGGCCTTGCCGCAACGCCGGCGAGGATGCCGCTCTCTACAAGGCAGTGGAGGCATGCAGCGACTTTGCCTGCCGTCTTGGCATCAACATCCCTACTGGCAAGGACAGCCTCTCGATGACGCAGAAATACGGCAAGAAAAAGGTGATGGCTCCAGGCACGGTGATTATCTCGGCTGCCGCTGAGGTGTCTGACGTGCGCAAGGTTGTGTCGCCGGTGGTTCAAAACAAGAAGAACACCACTCTTGTCTACGTTGATTTCAGCAATTCTCCGCTTGCGCTCGGTGGCTCTGCGTTCGCGCAGATGCTCGGCAGTGTGGGCAGCGACGTGCCGCGCATCGACTCCGCTGAATATTTCGCAAAGGCATTTGCCGCTGTTCAGTCGCTTGTCGACGAAGGCAAGGTGCTTGCAATGCACGATGTCTCGGCGGGCGGTCTTGTCACCACGTTGCTTGAGATGACATTCGCCAACACGAAGGGCGGTTTGAACATCAACCTCGACGGATTTGACGACAAGGATGTCGTGAAGCTGTTGTTTGCTGAAAACAGCGCTGTCGTGATGCAAGTTGAGAACAAAAACTTGAAGGCTGTGGAAGCGGCTGTCGACGGTTTGCATGCCGTGGCAATCGGCACGGTTCAGGACGAGCGTGTGGTTCTCGTGTCAAATCTCGGTTGCGAGTATCTGCTCGACATTGATTATCTGCGCGACTTGTGGTTCAAGTCATCGTATCTGCTCGACCGCCGTCAGAGCGGCGCGGCATGTGCGAAAAAGCGTTTTGAGAACTATAAGAAGCAGCCTATACGCTATAAATTGCCGAAGGATTTCAAAGGCACACTTGCCTCTTACGGACTTACCGGCAATCGCCGCACTCCGACAGGCATCAAGGCTGCCATTATCCGCGAGAAGGGCGTGAACGGCGACCGCGAGATGGCATATTCGCTTTATCTCGCCGGCTTTGATGTGAAAGACGTTCACATGACCGACCTTATGTCGGGTCGCGAAACTCTTGACGACGTCAATATGATTGTGTTCTGCGGAGGTTTCTCCAACTCCGACGTGCTTGGTTCGGCGAAAGGATGGGCTGGCGGCTTTGTCTGGAACGAGAACGCAAAGGCTGCCCTGCAGCGCTTCTTTGCCCGTAAGGACACTCTGAGCCTTGGCATCTGCAACGGTTGCCAGCTGATGATAGAGCTGAACCTCATCAATCCGGAATTCAAGCACAAGGCTACGATGGAGCACAACGACTCGCATAAATTCGAGTCGCAGTTCCTTGGCCTCCGCATTCCGGAAAACAACTCGGTGATGTTCAAGTCACTTTCAGGCTCCAAACTTGGCATCTGGGTGGCTCACGGCGAAGGTAAGTTCAATTTGCCTGAAGGCGTTGAAAACTACAACGTGGTTGCGGAATATGCGTATGCGTCATATCCAGCCAACCCTAACGGATCGCCTAAGGCTGTTGCGGGTATAGCGTCGGCCGACGGTCGCCATTTGGCGATGATGCCTCACCTTGAGCGTGCCATCTTCCCATGGCAGTGCGGATTCTATCCTGAGAACCGCCGTCTTACCGACGAGGTTACACCTTGGATAGAGGCGTTTGTCAATGCACGCAAGTGGATTGAGCAGAACAAGAAATAACAGCAACTTCTGAAAAAGCAGTCAGCGCCGTGTCGATGGATGCGGCGCTGACTTTTTGTGTCGGGAGTAGTCAAAAACACCGCAAAATTGAGAAAATGGTTTGCTTCTGGTTGCCGAGTGGCGGAAAAATGAGTAATTTTGCGAGAAATAAAGAAAATAATATATGTTGTTTATAACATCTTGTCTACATACGTTTGGAGAATATGCGTTGTTTATGCGTAGGGTGTTTACGCGTCCCGACCGCCTGAAAGAGTCTCTGAAACGTTATGTCGTCGAAATCTCAAAACTTGGAGTGGACTCCATTCCGTTGGTGATTGTCATATCCCTGTTTATCGGTGCGGTTATCGCAATTCAGATGCAGATTAATTTTTCCAATCCACTTCTGCCGTCCTACACCGTGGGTCTTGCAACTCGCGACGTGCTTCTCCTTGAATTCTCGTCGTCGATTTTGTGCTTGATTCTCGCCGGCAAAGTGGGGTCCAACATTGCCTCGGAGATAGGAACAATGCGTGTGACCGAGCAGATTGACGCGCTTGAGATTATGGGTGTCAACTCGTGCAACTTCATCGTGTTGCCCAAAATACTTGCGTTGCTCACGTTTATTCCGGTGCTTGCCGTGTTCAGCATGGCTTCTGGCTTGGTCGGCGGATTCATGATAGCGCAGTTCACGGATATGATTTCCGTTCCGCAGTATATCTACGGCATCCAGACAATGTTTGTTGAATGGTACGTGTGGTATGCGATAATCAAGTCATTGTTCTTCTCGGTGGTGATAACCAGCGTGGCATCGTTCTATGGCTATAACGTCAAGGGAGGCGCGCTCGATGTGGGCAAGGCAAGTACGAATTCAGTTGTGGCAAGCAGCATTTTGATTCTGTTGCTCGACGTGTTGTTGACCAAATTATTGTTGCAGTAATGATTGAAGTAAAAAACGTAAAAAAGTCGTTTCCCGACAAGATGGTGCTTAAAGGCATCGACGCGACGTTTCATAATGGAAAGACTAATCTGATTATCGGACAAAGCGGATCGGGAAAGACCGTGCTGATGAAGAGCATCATCGGACTGTTGACGCCTGATTCGGGACAAATTCTATATGACGGCCGCGACATTGTGAAGATGTCGTTGGCGCAGCGCAAGGCTTTGCGTACTGAAATAGGAATGCTGTTTCAGGGCTCGGCGTTGTTTGACAACGAGACGGTGCTCGGGAACGTGATGTTTCCGTTGAAAATGTTTTCAGACATGACACGTGCGCAAATGCTCGACCGCGCCAGATTCTGCCTCAACCGTGTCAATCTTAATGGCGCCGAGTCGAAGTATCCGTCGGAAATCAGCGGCGGTATGCAGAAGCGTGTGGCGATTGCGCGGGCGATAGCGTTGAATCCGAAATATCTGTTCTGCGACGAGCCAAACTCCGGCCTCGACCCACAGACATCGATTCTGATAGATGAGTTGTTGTGGGACATTACCCACGAGTACGACATAACGACCATAATCAACACCCACGACATGAACTCGGTGCTCGGCATAGGAGAGCATATCGTGTTTATAAACAAGGGTAATGTCGATTGGGTGGGCGACAAGCATTCAATCTTCCATGCAGACAGCGAGACGCTGAATGATTTTGTGTTTGCAACCGACCTGTTCAAAAAAGTGAAACAGGCTGCCATCTATCTGGAACAGAACGGCAATAAGTAGGATGGCGGCTGTGTGAAAGCTTGACACTTTGGTGTCATAAAAAAGCAAGTCCCGAAGGAATCCATGTCATATTCCTCCGGGACTTGTTGTATTTATGCGGTTGCTGATTTATGCTTCCTCGTTTACGCCGGCAAGCTGCGGGTCGATAAGGATTCTGCCGCAATATTCGCAGACAACCACCTTCTTGTGAAGCTTCACCTCTACCTGGCGCTGTGCCGGGATGCGGTTGAAGCAGCCGCCGCAGGCATTGCGCTGCACGTAGACGATTCCAAGACCGTTGCGGGCATTCTCGCGAATGCGCTTGAAAGCCTTGAGCAGACGTGGCTCGATTTTCTCCTCGAGGGCTTTTGCCTGCTCGCGGAGTTTCTCCTCGTCCTGCTTTGTCTCTGAGATGATTTCGCTCAATTCTGATTTCTTCTCGGCGAGGATGTGCACGTTGTCCTCCATTGTCTCCTGTGTGCTCTTGATGTCGTCGGCTTTGCGGTTCGCCATCTCGGTGTATTCGCGGATGCGTTTCTCAGCCAGCTCGATTTCAAGCTGCTTGAATCCGATTTCTTTTGCAAGGAAGTCAAACTCCTTGTTGTTGCGCACGTTGTTCTGCTGCTCTGTGTATTTTGCGATGGCGTCTTGTGCGTTTTGGATTTCCACCTTCTTTGCAGCCACACCCTTGCGCAATTCTTCCGCCTCGTTTTTGAATTTCTGGATACGGGTTTTCAAGCGTTCAACCTCGTCGTCCATGTCCTTGACCTCCAAAGGAAGTTCGCCGCGGAGGTTTTTGATTCGGTCGATTTGAGATAAGAGTGTTTGGAGTTGGTAGAGCGTTTTCAAGCGTTCTTCTACCGACAATCCTTCTGTTGCTGCTGTTTTCTTTTCAGTTGCCATATTATATGTATTTTATTGTATTGATATCTGTTTCTGCGTCTTTGATTGTCAAGCCGGGGAACTTCTTTTCCAGAATTTCCCGGAATATGCTTTTTGAGCACTGCTCACTTTCGTAGTGCCCGATGTCGGCAATCGCGATTTTGTCGGCAAACGAAGTGAAATCGTGGTATTTCACATCGCCGGTGACATAGATGTCGGCTCCGGAAGCGATGGCGTCTGATGTCAGAAAAGCCCCGCTGCCTCCGCATAGTGCCACTCTGGTTATTGTCTTCCGCTCGTCGCCGCAGTAGCGTATTGTCTTGCAGTTGAACGTTGCTTTCAGCAGGTCGATAAATCTGCCCATCGTTGTCGGCTTGATGTTGCCCACAGCGCCGCTTCCTGAATAGTTGTCGGCGTTGTCGAGCGGAATGATGTCGTATGCCGGCTCCTCATAGGGGTGGGCGTCGAGCATCGCTCTGATGATTCTGCCTGAAAGTCGTCGCGGTGCGATGACTTCAATCTTCGTTTCAGCCTCTTGGTGAATCTCGCCAATCTCTCCGACAAAAGGATTGGCACCCGTTGCGGCGCGGAATCGGCCTGTCCCTTCCAGCGAATAGCTGCATCGGTCGTAGTCGCCGATTGCTCCGGCTCCGGCATCAGCCATTGCGTCGCGCACCTTGTCGGCGTGTGCCTCCGGCACGAAGACCGCCAGCTTTACCAATGTCGCCGACTGTGGCTGCAAAGTGCGTATTCCGGAAAGCCCGAGCATTTGGGCCATACGGTTTGAAACACCGAATCTTGCATTGTCGAGATTGGTGTGCGCTGAGTAGATTGTTATTCCGTTGCTTATCGCATCAATCAGGATGCGTCCCGTAGGAGTGTCGGGAGAGATGGATTTTATTCCTTTGAAGAGAAGGGGATGGTGCGAAATGATACAGTTCAAACCGTACTCCTTTGCCTCTGTGACTGTGTTTTCGTTCACGTCAAGCGTAAGAAGTACTCCCGTACAGATATTTGTCGCATCGCCTGCCTGCAGTCCGGCGTTGTCGTAGCTCTCCTGCAAAGCGCGAGGGGCAAAATCCTCAATCGCGTTAATTACACTGCGAATGTTCATCGTTCAAATATGTCTGCAAAGGTAGTTATAATTGTTGGAGAAACCATTATCTTTGTGCAAAAATTAGCAGATGACAGACACAAAATATGTATATGAGCGCGAGATGGAAGTGCGCGATTACGAACTTGACGCAGAGGGCATCGTCAACAATGCCAATTATTTGCACTATTTGGAGCATACCCGCCATGGCTTTTGCGTGGCAAACGGCATTTCGTTTGCGCAGATGCAGGAGAAGGGTGTGATTCCGGTGCTTAACCGGGTGGAAATCGATTACAAGACGCCGCTCCGCAGCGGCGACCGCTTTGTCAGCAAGTTGTGGGTGGAGCGGAAAGGCGCCAGGTTTGTGTTTCATCAGGATTTGTTCAAGACAGACACGGGAGAGTCGGTGGTGTCGGCTGTGGTGAGCTGCGTCTGTCTTTCTGACGGCAAGCTCGACAGAGGGGATATGCTTGCCGAGGTGTTTAAAAAACATTTGCGTTGACATGTCGTTGCCGGGGATAGAACAGGTTGCGTTCTCAAAAATCAAAGGAATCACGCCGGAGACCGCCGGAGCCATATTGGCGGCGGTGGGCAGCGAGGCTGAGTTTTTCAGAATGTCGGAGCGGGAATTGGCTGAGTTGGCAAGTGCCGGCAGCCATATTTTTGCTGCGTCTTATCGTGAAGGGCTGCTTTGCGAGGCTGAGAAAGAGCTCGACTTTGTGGCGAGAAACGGAATCAGATGCCTTTATTTCCGCAATCAGGACTATCCGGCAAGATTTCAGAATGTGCCCGACGCTCCGTTGCTGATATATGCAAAAGGCGACACGGACCTCAACGCAAGGTGTGCGGTTGGGATAGTCGGAACGCGCCATGCCACCGTTTACGGGCAGAAGCTCACGCGCGATTTGGTGGCTGGGCTTGGCGAGCTGGTGGGGAAGGATGTGGTTGTTGTCAGCGGGCTGGCGTATGGCGTCGATGTCGCGGCGCATTTGGCGGCGTTGGAGTACGGGATGCCTACGGTGGCTGTGATGGCGCACGGGCTGGATATGATATATCCGGCGCAGCATCGCTCTGTGGCTGCCGACATTGTGCGCCGCCGCGGAGCTGTGACAACGGAATACGGCTGCCGTACGCGCGTGCATCGGTCGAATTTCCTGGCGAGAAACCGCATAATAGCCGCGCTCAGCGACTGCACTGTGGTGGTGGAGTCGGCGTTTAAGGGCGGCGCGTTGGTGACTGCCAAAGTGGCGCAGAACTACGGCAGGGATGTGTTCGCTTTTCCGGGAAGGGTGGGCGATGTGTATTCCGAAGGATGCAACACATTGATACGCAAAAATGTGGCTGCGCTTGTGACGTCGGCGTCGGATGTCGTTGACATGATGCGTTGGGAACGCAGTGCGAAGCCGGTGGAGAAGTCGTTGTTTATAGAATATACAAAAGAGGAGCAGGCGGTTGTCGACTGTCTGCAAGGAAGGGATTTGGTGCAGATAAATGAGCTGAGCGCATTGCTGAAAATGCCTGTGCATAAGTTGCTGAGCGTCTTGTTTGAACTGGAATTCAAGGGCGCCGTTTCCGTAATGCCGGGCAATTGTTACCGACTCGTTTAAATTTTGTGGATAATTTTTGGAAATGAACATATAATGCTGTATATTTGTGCTCTAAAACATAATTATGTAGCAAATAAGCGGATGATGGTATCAAGAGACGCGTTAGAAAAAGTAGTCAAGGAAGACATGGCGGGGATTTGGAACGTCCTTACGTCTGAGGAGAAGAGGGTTGTGATTGATAATTTTACCATTCACAACTACAAGCGTAACCAAATCATTTACGCGGAAAAGGAAACTCCGGAATATTTGTGGTGCCTGTTGAAGGGAAAGGTGAAAAAATACAAGGAAGGGATAGGCGGTCGTCAGCAGATTATCCGCTTGATCCGTCCGATTCAATATTTCGGGCATCGGGCATATTTCGCCAACGAGCCGTATGTTTCGGGAGCGATTGCAATGGAGCCTTCTGTTGTGGGCACGATTCCAATGAAGATTGTCGAGGAGCTGATTGACGGCAACCGTCAGCTGGCGTGGTTCTTCATCCATGAGCTGTCGCACAATCTCGGCCGTTCCGACACGAAGATAGTCAATCTTACGCAGAAACATATCAGAGGACGTTTGGCAGAGGCACTTGTCGTGCTTATCGACAATTATGGCTTTGAGGAAGACGGAGAGACGCTTAACATATACATGTCGCGTGAGGACTTGGCCAATCTGTCGAACATGACAACTTCCAACGCCATCCGCACGCTGTCGTCGTTTGTCAATGAGCATGTAATCGTGGTCGACGGACGTCGAATCAAGGTGCTCAACGAGCCAATCCTTCGTAAAATCAGCAAATTCGGTTAGGCTAATGTTCACGGCAAAGCAACTTAGAGAAGAGAATATAGCGGAATATCTGCTGTATATGTGGCAGCTTGAAGACATATTCCGCGCATGCCGTTTCGACATTGAAACCGTGCGTCAGCGCATCGTTGACAACTATCCCACAGATGAGGACACAAAGGCGGCGATGCTGCAGTGGTATGGCGACCTGATGGACATGATGCGCATCGAGGGGGTGAAAGAAAAAGGGCATATCCAAATCAACAAGAACGTCGTGATACAGCTGTCCGATTTGCACCAGATGCTGCTTAAGAGTGTGAAATATCCGGAATATGCATCGGAATTCTACAAGACGCTGCCGATAATTGTTGAGCTTCGCTCGAAATCCGGTGATGAGAAATCCGGTGAGATCGAAACGTGCTTCAATGCGCTCTACGGCATGATGATGATGCATCTGCAGGGGCGGCAGCTCTCGGAATCCACGCAGGTGGCGATGGCTCAAATCTCGAAATTCGTCTCGCTTTTGGCAACATATTTTCATAAAGACAAAATCAAGCCCCTTTTTGACAAGGAGGATTATCAGTAAACAAATAAAAAAAAACAACGCAATTCTTGTGGCAACATTAGAAGAAGAAATAAAAAGACGTCGCACATTCGCAATCATCAGTCACCCTGATGCCGGTAAAACAACATTGACCGAAAAACTTCTCCTCTTTGGAGGCGCTATCCATGTGGCAGGGGCTGTGAAGTCCAATAAAATCAAAAAGACGGCCACGTCCGACTGGATGGAGATAGAGAAACAACGCGGCATCTCGGTGGCGACATCCGTGATGGGCTTCAATTATGGCGATTACAAAATCAACATTCTCGACACTCCCGGACACCAGGATTTCGCGGAGGATACGTATCGCACACTTACGGCTGTCGACAGTGTAATCATTGTGGTCGACGTGGCGAAAGGCGTGGAGCAACAGACGCGGAAGCTTATGGAGGTGTGCCGTATGCGCAACACTCCCGTTATTATCTTTGTCAACAAGCTCGACCGCGAGGGCCGCGATCCGTTCGACATCCTCGACGAGTTGGAGAGCGAGCTGAAAATCAGTGTGCGTCCGCTCAGCTGGCCTATCAACATCGGCGCGCATTTCAAAGGTGTCTACAATATATATGAGCATTCGCTCGACTTGTTCACGCCAAACAAGCAGCATGTCACCGAACGAGTGGAGATTTCCGACGTCAACGACCCGGCTGTCGACGCAAGTGTCGGAGAGACAGATGCAAAGCGCTTGCGCGACGACCTTGAGCTTATCGACGGAGTGTATCCGGAATTTGACGAGTCGGAGTATCTGAAGGGTGCTGTCGCACCGGTATTCTTCGGTTCGGCGCTCAACACGTTCGGCGTGAAGGAGCTGCTTGACTGCTTTGTTAAGATAGCGCCGTCGCCAAAGCCTATTATGGCAGTGGAGAGAGAGGTGAGGCCGGAGGAGCCCAATTTCACAGGCTTCGTGTTCAAGATTCACGCCAACATGGACCCCAACCACCGCAGCTGTATCGCTTTCGTGAAGATTTGTTCGGGCAAGTTCGAGCGAAATGTCAACTACAAGCAGATGCGCACAGGCAAAACGATGCGTTTCGCGGCGCCTACCGCGTTTATGGCGCAGAAGAAAGACGTGGTCGACGAAGCTTATCCAGGCGACATTGTGGGTATCCCCGACACCGGCAACTTTAAAATCGGCGACACGCTGACCGCCGGCGAGGATTTGCATTTCAAAGGCTTGCCGAGCTTCTCTCCGGAGATGTTTAAATATATCGAGAACACAGACCCGATGAAGACCAAGCAGCTGAATAAGGGCATCGAGCAGCTGATGGACGAGGGCGTGGCGCAATTGTTTGTCAACCAGTTTAATGGCCGCAAGCTTATCGGCACTGTCGGACAGCTGCAGTTTGAGGTTATACAGTATCGTTTGCTCCACGAATACGGCGCGCAATGCCGATGGGAGCCGATACATCTCTACAAGGCATGCTGGATTGAGAGCGACGATGCCGATGCCTTGGCAGCGTTTAAAAAGCGCAAGCATCAGTTTATGGCGTTGGACCGTGACGGGCGCGACGTGTTTCTTGCCGATTCCAATTATGTGCTGCAGATGGCGCAGTCTGACTTCCCGAAAATTAAATTCCATTTCACAAGCGAGTTTTAGTGCTTGAAAAATAAATAAAAATCCGCAGGCGGAGCCGTGTTGCCGTCTGCGGATTTGTGTGTTTTTACGGCGTGTCTGACGTTCTCCGCACGGCATTGTGAAAATTGATGAAAAACCATTGAAAAACTGTCGTTGATGGCGGGTATATGTCGTTAATTTTTTGTATCTTTGCCATATTGAACCAAACCCTGTTTTCGGGGCTGGCTGTAATGAATTTTTAAAGAACAATTATGATAGAAGATCGTATTAGAAGGATCAATATTGAAAAAGAAATGCAGGACGCTTACATCGACTATTCAATGTCGGTGATAGTGTCGCGCGCGCTGCCTGATGTGAGGGACGGCTTCAAGCCCGTGCACAGGCGTGTGCTGTTTGGAATGGAGCGACTTGGAAACACGTCCAACCAGCCGACAAAGAAATGTGCGCGTATCGTAGGTGAGGTTATGGGTAAGTTTCACCCACACGGCGACTCGTCGATTTACTTCACGCTGGCTCGAATGGCACAAGACTGGGCGTTGCGCTATCCGCTTGTGTTCGGACAGGGTAACTTCGGCTCGCTCGACGGCGACTCTCCGGCGGCAATGCGTTACACGGAGGCGCGTCTTGCGAAGATTGGCGAGGAAATGCTCCGCGACATTGACGAGGATACTGTAGATTTCATGCCAAACTTCGACAACACTTTGGAGGAGCCGACAGTGTTGCCGACGCGTTTCCCGAACTTGCTCGTAAACGGAGCCTCGGGTATCGCTGTGGGTATGGCGACCAATATGCCTCCTCACAACCTCACGGAGGCAATCAACGCTTCGATTGCTCTTCTTGACAATCCGGAAATCACAATAGAGGAACTGATGCGCCACATCAAGGCGCCTGATTTCCCAACGGGCGGCACTATCTATGGATATGCCGGTGTGAAAGAGGCATACGAGACAGGCCGCGGACGTATCGTGGTCAGAGCGAAAGCTGAGATTGAAACGGAGAAGGAACATGAGGTGATTGTCATTTCTGAAATCCCGTATAATGTCAACAAGTCGGAATTGGTGAAATCCATTGCCGACCTCGCTATAGAGAAGAAGGTTGAGGGCATCAACAATGTCAAGGACCTGTCATCGGGCAAAGACGTGCGTGTGGTTGTGGAAGTCAAGAAAGACGCCAACGCCAACGTGCTGCTCAACAAGCTTTATAAGATGACTCCGCTTCAGTCATCGTTCAGCGTCAACAATGTAGCGCTCGTTGAAGGCCGTCCGAAGTTGCTCAACCTCAAGGAGCTGTTGCAGGCGTTTGTCGACCACAGGCATGATGTCGTTATCCGCCGCACACGTTTCTTGATTAAGAAGGCTGAGGACCGCGCGCATATTGTCAAAGGTCTGATTGTGGCGTCTGACAATATCGACGAAGTGGTTAAAATTATCCGTTCTTCGGCGACAACCGACGAGGCGCGTCAGCGTTTGGGCGAGCGCTTCAACTTGGATGATGTCCAGACTAAGGCTATTGTCGACATGCGTCTGAGCGCATTGGTCAACATGAACCAGGAGAAGCTTCACCAGGAATATGAAGACTTGTTGCGCCAGATTGAGTATTTGAATTCAATCTTGAACGATCCGGATGTTTGCCGCAAGGTAATTGAGGATGAATTGGTCGAGACTCGTGACAAATACGGTGACGAGCGTCGCACGGAAATTGTTTATGCGTCGGAAGAGTTCAACGCTGAGGATTTCTATGCCGACGACGACGTGATTATCACAATCTCGCATCTTGGATACATCAAGCGCACTCCGTTGACAGAGTTCCGCGCGCAAAATCGTGGCGGTGTCGGCGCCAAAGGCGGATCGACACGCGAAGAGGACTTCATCGAGTATATATATACGGCTACGATGCATAACTATATGCTGTTCTTCACGCAGCAGGGACGTTGCTATTGGATGAAGGTTTACGACATCCCGGAAGGCACAAAGACCAGCAAGGGACGTGCAATCCAGAACCTTCTCAATATCGGGTCGGACGACAAGGTCAAGGCGTTTGTCAATGTGAAACGTCTGGGCGATGCCGACTTTGTCAACTCTCACTATCTGATGTTCTGCACGAAGAATGGTGTAGTCAAGAAGACGCGTCTCGAGGCTTATTCACGTCCTCGTCAGAACGGTGTCAACGCAATCGTGATACGTGAGGGCGACGAGCTGCTGCAAGTGCGCATGACAAACGGCAACGAGGAAGTGCTGTTGGCAAACCGCAACGGCCGTGCAATCCGCTTCAACGAGTCGGCAGTGCGCGAAATGGGTCGTATGTCGGCTGGCGTGAAGGGCATGACGCTTGATGGCGGCGACGATGCCGTGGTAGGAATGATAACAATGCCTTTCGGTACGGAAAAAACAGTCATGGTGGTTTCTGAACAAGGCTATGGCAAACGCTCGGTGCTTGACGACTATCGTGTCACCAACCGCGGCGGCAAGGGTGTCAAGACAATCAATGTGACCGACAAGACCGGCCGTCTGGTCGACATCAAGGATGTTGACGACACCAAAGACTTGGTGATTATAAACAAGTCAGGCATAACAATCCGTCTGAAAGTGGCTGATGTGCGTGTGATGGGTCGTGCAACCCAGGGCGTGCGTCTGATCAATTTGGAGAAGCGCAACGATGAGATTGCTTCGGTTTGCGTGGTCGACACATGCGACGACGAGGAGGCGATTGCTGAAAATAATGCTGATGGACAGAACCAAGAGCCGTCGACAGATGTTGTAGATAATAATATTGAATAAAAAAGATAAAAATCTAACTAAAATGAAAAAGAAATCAATTCTATTGCTTTGCGCCTTGACAACGTTCGGTGCATTTGCTCAAAAGAGTCTTGTTGACGATGTAGAGCATCAGATTGGAGGCTTCAATGTGTCGGTCGACGCATATAAAGAGGCTGCCGGCAAGATTAAACCGGCGTTGGAAAATGCCGAGACTAAGGACCAGGCTAAGACTTGGTTTGTTGCAGGAAAGGCAAACATGGGCATCTACGACCAGTGTATGGCTATGCTTCAGCTTGGCAAGGATGCAGACAAGGAGCTTATGGCAACTTCGTTGATGACCGCGTTTAACGACTTCAAGGTGGCTCTTCCTTTGGACTCTGTTAAGCAGACAAACAAGGATGGCTCATTTAAATTGGACAAGAAGACGGGTCTTCCAAAAATCAAAACTGAATATTCTAAGGATATCGCCGGCATCCTTGTCGGACACCATGTTGATTTCAACCGCGTTGGTTCTGATTTGTACAACTTGAAGAAGTACAAAGAGGCTTATGACGCATGGGGAGCATACCTCGAATTGCCTAACATGGGCATTGCTGGAAAAGATAAGTTCAACCCCGTGGCTGTGGCTGACTCTACAATGTCGCTTATCGCATTCTATCGCGGTATCGCCGCTTGGCAGGCTGAAGACATGAAGGCTGCTGTTGCGTCGTTTGCGCAGGCTCGCAAATTGGGCTACAAGGAGAAGGAGGCGTTTGACTATGCAATCAGCTGCTACGCTGGCTTGCAGGACAACGAGGGTATCGTTGCCATTGCAAAAGAGGCTCTTCCTTTGTTCGGCGACAAGGATCCTCAATATATGAACGTAATCATCAACGACAATGTCAACAAGGGCAACCTTGACGAGGCATTGAGCATGGTTGACGCAGCTATCGCCAACAAGCCGACTGCCGCTCTCTACAATTTGAAGGGATTCGTTCTTGAGCAGAAGAAGGAAGAGGATTCGGCATTGGATTTCTACAAAAAGGCTGTTGAGATGGAGCCGGAAAACGTCCAGGCTCAGTTCAACACTGGCCGTATGTACATGAAGCAGGCTGTGGCTCTTGCAACAGAGGCGGAGAAACTTCAGGGTTCGGCTTTCACTAAGTTCAAGATGGAGAAACTTGATCCGTTGTATCAAGCCGCTCTTCCTTACATGAAGAAGGCTTATGAATTGGACACTACCGACACTCAGACAAAACGTTTGCTCGGAAACATCTACTATCAGCTGAATATGGAAAACGAGCTCAACGCATTGGGTTTGTAAACGAATCAGCATAAACAAGAAAACGCCTACCACAACGGTAGGCGTTTTTGTTTCCCTTTGCTTGTGGGTGTCGGGTTGCTATTTTATATCATCGGGCAAAATAATCAGAAATAATGATGGTCAAGAGTCCATCATAGCAGCTGTGTTATATTTGGGCAGGTTCAATTGGCAAGTGCAAATTTAGCGAAAAGTTTGAAGAACTCCTTTTTTGGCGTTGAGAAGCCGAGTTTTTTCCTTGGCTTCAAGTTCAGTTTTTTCGCCACGTTGCGCACATAGCTGTCAGAGAATTCGTTGAAATTTGATTTTTTCGGGAGATACTGCCTAATGAGCTTGTTCTCGTGCTCCACGGCCCCTTTCTGCCATGAGCAGTAGCTGTCGGCGAAATATACCTTAACATCGTCCATGCCCCGTCTGCGCAGCCCTGCGGTAATGTCGAGATGTGCCGCGAATTCGCTCCCGTTGTCTGTCGTGATGGTCTTCAAGCATTTCCTGTATGCGAAGAGTTTTCTGACGACCGCCTTCGCAACAGGCCCAGCCTTCTTGCCGTGCGGCAGTTTCTCAATCATCACGAAGTTTGTCAGGCGCTCCACGAGGACAAGGATGGCGTGGCCGTGGCCGTCCACTATGAGGTCCATCTCAAAGTCGCCGAAGCGCTTGCCGTCTGCCTCGGCAGGGCGGTCGTGTATGCTTGTACGGCCGGCTATGTTGGTGGCCTTGACCGGTTTCCGGCTTGGCGATGGCCGGCGCTTAAAGTTGGGATGGCGGCAGTTCCGCCGCAGCTCGCCGCTCGTGTCCGCGTTGATGATGTTGTAGACGCTCTGCACGGACACCTTGATGCCGTCCTTTGCCAGCACTCCTACTATCTGCTCTGGCGACCACAGCTCGTTGAGCATCTGCTTGATGCGCCATACCAGCATGGCGTCAAGCGCCCTGTTCGACGTCGTGCGCCTGCGGCGATCAAGAGCCTCGGCGTGCGCCTTGGACCACAGATAATTGCCACGGTCCGTGGAGTTGCGCTTTATCTCCCGGTAGACTGTTGATACACTGCACCCAATGATGAGGGCTATCTCTTTTTTCTTCACTTCTTTTTGCAGTAAGGCAAAAATTTGCGACCTTTGCTGCGAGATTAATTGTTTGTACATTGCAACACAAAATTAGTTAATCTTGGGGAGACTTTGGTCTCCTTTTTTTGTATTGCCAATCTTTTGCCTGTGATTCCTGGAAAACAGAGCCGCTCATGGGGGCTTTGCGCCCCCGCCGCTTGGCTTCCCCCGCAGTGTTTTTCATAGTCTTTCAACTATGATTTTTTCGCACTTCGTTTTGGAATCTACAGCTGTGTTATATTTGTAACTCGCCTGAAAAAAGCTTCTTTTGTAAAATGGCATATAGGTGTGAACAGAAAAGGCACACAAAAGCAATAACTTCGCAGCCAAAACGTTATGTGTGTAAAAGCGTAATATAGCAATGGCTTTAAATCAAACGAATAAGCTTGTCTGGATTGTTGAAACCATCTATATATCATAATGTATAAAAGAATTTTGAATATATTTTAACAAAGCATATAATGATAGTATACGACAAATTACTTTATAGCTCTAAAGAACTGTTCGACTCTTATTTACATGGGAGAAAGTATTCCATTCCATCTTATCAAAGAGGATACAAATGGGATACAAAAGATATTGAACGGTTGCTAAAAGACATTAATGAGTTCTCTCCCCATGAGGACCTTAATCTATTTTACTGCCTTCAGAATATCTCCCTCGTCGAATTTAAGGACTCTTTCAACGTTGTGGATGGACAGCAAAGGCTGACTACCCTTACAGTCATTCTTTCATATCTCGGCGAATACGAGTTAATCAACGAGAAGCTGCAATACAATGTAAGGCATGAGACTGAAGAGTTTCTCAAGGAGTATATTTTCAAACCTAGCGAACTGAAAAACATACAGGATTGGGATCAACTTTTGGAGATTGCAAGAAACGAAGGAAAGGACTACGACTATCAGGATATATTCTATCTGTTCAATGCCTATAAAACAATCCAGACTTGGTTTGAGGCCAATTATGATACTGTTTCTGTAATGAAGGACAAGATTCTCAACAATGTCAAGTTAATTGTGAACCTTCCTAAGAATATTGAAGAGCAGGAACTATTTGAAAATTTGAACGGGAAAAAAGTCCCTTTGGATGGTGCTGACCTTATCCGAGCCTTGATTATTACTAGAATTGCAAAAAAAGAGGTCGGAAATCTTGATGATAGCATAAAACAGAACGTATTGATCAATGAGCGAAGGGTAAAGATAGGACTTTTACTCGATAGTATTAATCTTTGGTGGGCTGATGATAACAAAAAAAACTACTTTCATCAATTCACAAAAGAATCCAAAGTACTAGACGAAAACTCTGTATCCTTCAATGACGCGACATACCCTATCAACAATCTCTATAAACTGTATGTCCTGGCATACGGAGATGGTGTGTTAGACATGGAATTCTTTGAGAAGAAAGTACTAGATGATAATTTTTTGGAAGAGCTTCAATTACTACAAAGGACAATGGAGAACTGGTATAACGACAAAGTACTATACCATCTCATACTCTTCACAAGTATCTATGCCAGAGAAAAATCAGAAGATTCTTCTATTCTGAACTTCAAAGAACTACTGAAGCAATGGAAAGAACTTTACAGGAAAGATTTCATTCGTTTCTTAAAGAAAAGAATTGCCAGTACTGAAGTTTTTGATGATTTAATCAAACAATCAGAAAGAAGCAAAGAGGAAAATGAAAAAACCGCTTTCTCTGAAAACTGGTATGATAAAAAACTGGTAATGGTATCAACATTGCTCGACATCATCAGCATCCTCTCTTCAAAAAATAGTGCGTACCTTACTGCCAGACATTTCAAGGCGTACAAAGAAGACCTTGAGCATATATTTCCGCAGACACCTGTTGGAGACAGAATCAAAGACAAGGTAAAGCAAACACAGATCCTAAAAGAATATCTTGAGATCATAAACCAAACAATCAGTGAGGAAAAAATTTATATCGATGACTGCGATATAGATTGGGATAACCAAAACTGGAAAGAAGGAATCAAGTCTCGTATAAATGATAAAATTGAGAAAGTCATACCTGTCAATTCTCTTGGAAACATGTGTGTGCTTCATGAATCTGTAAACCGGGGCTATGGAAATGACTTCTTCTTGGAGAAACGAATAGACATCATGCGTAAGTCTCAAGATGGTTACTTTATCAGGCCTCATGTATATGATGCTTTCAACAAGATCTTTCTTGAACGTCATGACAAATCTATCGATATGAAAATGATGAACCGATGGGATAAATCCGATATCTTTGCAAGACGAGAATATATAATTAAACGAATAAGTAACTTCTTAAATACATCAAATGAGCAAGTATAACGCATATCTTAAAGATGAAAACCTTCTAACTCTGTTTTCTCTAAACAATATGATTGTTCCCGAGATACAGAGAGAATATGTATGGGGTAATAATAGTGATGTATTGGAAAAATTTCTTCAGGAGTTGGAGGAAAAGGGCTCTCCTTGTCAGGAATGCCACCATGTTCACACAAACAAGAATATAAATGTAGGATTTCTCTATTCCTACAAACCTTCATATGTTAAATACGAAAGTGAGAGAATCCTTGACGAGTTTCTTATTGATGGTCAACAGAGAATCACTACTCTTTTTTTGCTTCTTCTCTATAGAGCTACTATTGAAAAAAGAATTGATGACTTCTTGACAATATGCAGAGCTGATGAGGACGGTTTGCATATGGGCTTCAACTACAAAGTTAGAAGTCTAACCCAACAGTTCCTTGTTCAATTGATTAGACATGCTAAAGACGGAGGATGTAGTGCCTTTGACTTCATCATGGATTTAGAGAATTCGCCACACTGGTTCCTTGATGATTACAAGAATGACCCGACCGTGATGTCCATGATTTCTGCACTCAAATCAATCAAGAAGATTTTTGGCAACACATCAAATTTTTACTTTGATTATCTTCTCACAAATATTCATTTCTGGCATTTCAAAACGGAAGCCACATCCCAAGGCGAGGAATTGTACATAACCATGAATTCTCGTGGTGAACAGTTATCTGACAATGAAATGCAGAAATCAAGAGTCTTGCCAAGCACAAAGTTATACGAATACGGACGTGAGTGGGAGTCATGGCAGACTTTCTTCTGGAGAAACAGGACAAAGGGTAATGCCCAAAATGCAAATGCAGACAAGGGATTCAACAATTTTCTTGCATGTATCGAAGGTTTGGAATATTTCAATGAACCATCAAAAAAGGGAAGCACTATTGAAATTGATGTCATTGAAACCTACATAAGTGGCCTTAAGCATATCTGTAGCTTGGATTTCAGAAATAAGTTGCAATCTCTCTACAAAGACCTTTACATAGGTTGGTTTGACTCATTTATTTATTGTCTTTGGAATGAGATAAACACCTATGAAGGCAAGTGGGACATCATTGATCCAAGAGGTGGTAATCAAGAAATAAGGAATGACTACAAGAACAAGTCTATTGCTAGAAACAAATCGATGCTCTTTTGGTCGTGGATGACATATTTCCAAAAGTGCCAAAAGTGCAAAGAGAATGAAATAAACGACCAGATTTTGGCGAGATTACTACATTTCTACTACATCAGATACCAATGCTTCAAACGTTCTACAACGTCTATAGACACAATAGTCAATGCATTTATAAACAAACGTGGACGTGTTCACGAAATTGATATTGCAACGAAAGACGAAGAAGAAGAGGACAACATCAACAGTAAGACCTTCAGTGAAGAGGAAGTACTTTTATCAAGTCTCTACTTCTCTGATGAAGCCAAGACTAACAAAATAGAATCTTGCATTTGGGAAATTCAGGAGCTTCCCTACTTTCTGGATGGTAAGGGCGTAGGTGGCAATACCATCTTTGAGTTTTTTCAGGATGAAGATATTATTGACAGGAACAACATCCTCGATAGCATAATATCATTCAAGGACAATATAATCGGGCTTCTTGGCACAAAACCAACAGAGACATCACATATTGACATAAAGAAAATACTTCTGTTTTATGTAATTGACAACAAGACATTTTGGAGTCAGCAATCGCCTTGGTATTACAACAATTATGAAACTAGCGAATGGAAGAGAATCGTTCGAACAAAGCAATTTGTCAGTTTTTTCAAAGATTACATGGGAGGAGGATTGAAATGCGAAGAACTACTTCAACAAAAAAGACGTGAGTTCTTTGAAGAAAACAAGACTTTGAACAGAAATGAAAAACAATGGAGTCACAGGAAACTGGCCATCCTATATGACCTACTGAATGGAAGCATTTGGGATGACTATCATGCCAATATTGCATTCGATAAGAATGATGATGCAGAATCAAAAAGTGAAATATTCTTGGGACAGGATAGAATATGGAAAGCGAAACGTTATTTAGACTCAAAGGCAAGAATATCCCTATCTCAGGGCTGGCAGAAGATTCTTGAAGAATATAATGTAAAAATTATTGATTTTGACGAAAAAATAAACGATTCAGAAGAATATGCTTAAGGATCAAGAATGCTACAAAATATTATCCAATCATAGTTTGATATAAGAAAAAAACGAGCACATTATTCTTTTTCGGAGGTGCGCCCACAGTTGGCACACCTCCTTTATTACTTAGCGCCATCAAAACAGTTTTTATTCACTAATTATTGCATAACATCAATGTATTATGGCACTTTGGAAAATTTCAGTTAAGAACAGCGGCAATGCTGCTTGTAAGAACAAAAGACAACGCCTTGAAAAAGGTATGTTTGTAGAAACGAGTACTACCACAACCATACCGCCTATCGGTGTGACTCGTGAACAGCCTATGCTTGCCCAATTATTTATGAGCGAATATGGCATTGAGGTTGACACTCACCATATGAACCGGTCTTATTTCGATTGTGAGAAGATTGGTTGATTAAGTATGGAAAAGTGATGTTAGGACTTATCAACGGTCCTAACATCACTTATCTTTATCGTCTCGAGCTTTTGTAAACTTTTGGAATGGTATTGGCAAATTCAGTTTGATACAACGCTAAATAGATGCTGAAACAAAGAGAATTAGGCTACATCAGCAGGATGTTGTTCTTGCGGCATTCCTCGATGTGCTCCTCTGGCCAAATGCTTGCCTGCACCTCTCCGATATGCGCTTTCTGCAGGAGGAACATGCACAATCGGCTTTGACCGATACCGCCGCCGATTGAGTAGGGCAGCTCGCCGTTGAGCAGCGATTGGTGGAATTTAAGCTGCTCGCGCTCAAGACAGCCGCGCAGTTCAAGTTGTTTGTGCAGAGACTCCGGACTCACGCGTATTCCCATTGATGAAATCTCAAATGGGATGTCGAGCACGTCGTTCCAAAGCATTATGTCACCGTTCAGACCGTTGTAGCCATCACTGTTTTCCGTAATCCAATCGTCATAGTCAGGGGCGCGGCCGTCGTGAGGCTTGCCGTTGGAAAGGTCTGCGCCGATGCCGACGATAAACACTGCCCGGTAGCGTTTCGTTATCTCGCGCTCACGCTCTTTCGGGTCAAGGTCGGGATACATGTCGAGCAGTTGCTGTGAGTGAACCACCTTTATCTTTTCGGGAAGTACTGGGGTGATGTGCGGGAAACGCTCGTAAATCAGCCATTCCGTCTCGCGCAGCGCGGCATATATGTCGTTGACGGTGTCAATAAGGTAGTCAAGGGTGCGGTCGCTTTCTGTTATTGTCTTTTCCCAATCCCATTGGTCTACATATAATGAGTGTATGTTGTCCAAATCCTCGAATGTGCGGATGGCGTTCATGTCGGTGTAGAGTCCGAAGCCGGGCGCAATGCCGTAGGCTCCGAGTTTTGTGCGTTTCCATTTTGCCAATGAGTGGACAACTTCGGCATGGCGGTTGCCCATGGCTTTGATGTCGAAACCGACGGCGTGCTCCACGCCGTTGAGGTCGTCGTTAAGACCGGTGCCAGAGAGCACAAAAAGCGGAGCCGTGACGCGGCGTAGGTTCAAGCGCTTGGCAAGCCGCTCTTGAAAAGAGTCTTTGATAAACTTGATTGCAATCTCGGTTGTTTCAGGAAGCAATTTCAGTTTGTATCGTTTAGGTATGATAAGTTCCATATTTTTCTTATTTTAGCGCAAAAGTAACATTATAATTTGATATTGCCAAATATTGCTGTCAAAATGTTTTATAAATGTGTATTGTGTTTGCAAAATGATATAACGACGGGCGTATGCGCGCTAAATTTAAATTTTGGTGATTTAGGCATTAAAAATGTCCGAAAAGAATGTCGTTGAGCGATAGCCCTTTGAATATTGTTGCGTGCAACGTATCTTTGCATAACCAATTGAGAAAATGAAACCCATAATTGACAAATATATAATATTGGCAAAGGGCGTTGCCGTGGCATTTGTCGTGGCGTTTGTGGCTTGTCTGACGGCGGTCGCGCAGGAACGCACCGACACCGTGTCATACCGTTACATACCGCTGTCGCAGGAGGAGATTGACAGCCTTGTGCCTAAAGAACTGTTGTCGCCACAGCCGGCCGACACTGTCGTGGCGCAGAAGGAGGTTTCCGGTCCGTTCACGTCAATGCTGAAACGCGACACGAAGTTTCTCCGTTATCTTGACCGTCTGGCAACGGGAAACAAGGACCGTTCGTTTGAAAAGAAGTTTGATGTGAACTTCATTGTGATGCCGTCGTATACGAGAGAGGGCAGTTTCGGAATAGGCGGCGGTGCGACAGGACTGTATCGGCTTGACCGCACCGACTCGATTATGCAGCCTTCTGACATCACATTGATAGGCAATGTGACTCTTAATGGATTTTTTGCCCTGACAGCCAGTGGAAATACTCATTTCCCGGGAGGAAGACTGCGCTATTCCTATAAGTTGGAGTATACGTATTCTCCGCTTGATTTCTGGGGAATCTCTCGAGAGGCTTGTGGCTTGAATCCGAAGATTGACTATACAAGAAATCAGTTGAAATATACGTCCGACCTTATGTATCGGATGACAGGCAATTTCAATATCGGCGCATTGATCGACTTGGTTTATGCCGAAATTACAAAGATTGACAATATCGATTATCTTGAGGGACAAGACAAATCGCATTTCTTCACGGGGCTCGGATTGGTGCTGCAGTATGACACGCGCGACTTCATTCTTCAGCCGCGGCGAGGTGTGAACCTGATGCTGCGCATGGGGGTGAGGCCTCAGGTGCTTGGCACGTTTGACAGGACATTGTTCAATCTCAGTTTTACGGGTAATTACTATCAGCCGTTGTGGAAAGGAGCGATGCTTGCCTTTGACGCGTATGCAAGTTTCAACAGCAAGCAGTCGCCGTGGCCGCTACGGGAAGCTTTGGGCAGCGGCGGAATCCGTATGAGGGGTTATTATTCAGGACGTTATATCGACAATAACCTGACAACGCTGCAGGTGGAATACCGTCAGCATTTGTTTTCACGCTTTGGCGTGGCGCTATGGGGAGGAATGGGCAATGTGTTTACGTCGCCCGGACATTTCAGAGGCAAGGACATTCTGGCGAATGGAGGCATCGGACTGCGTGTTGAGCTGAAACATAATGTCAATGGTCGTATTGATTTCGGATTCGGACGCAACACCTGTGGCTTCGTGTTTGCGATAGGAGAGGCGTTCTAAAAAAAGATTGTGATGAAACAACGGAATTCGGCAATAGAGATGTTGCGCATATTGAGTATGATGATGGTGCTGATGGTTCATTTTGTCGGCGCCACATTCGGTTTGCCCACAAGAGAACAGTTGTATGCGTTGGATTCTGGCGTTTTGTGGAAAGACGTTCTTGAATCACTGTCGATAGTGGGTGTCAACTGCTTTGTGCTGATTTCGGGCTATTACGGGATAAAGGCTACCAGGCGCCGTTTGCTTGACTTCACGCTGTGGTGTCTGTTTGCCTCGCTGCTTGCCTATGCCTGCAGATGCGTTGAGGCGGGTTGTTTGGCAGACGGTTTTGTGGGCGCATTGCTTGTTTATTCAAAAACTGACTTATGGTTTGTCCCGGCTTATCTTGCTTTGTTTCTTTTAAGCCCGCTCCTGAATGCCGGACTGGAGCGTCTTGACGGGCGCAGGCTGCATCTGATGCTGCTTGCGTTGATATTCATAAACGTGTATCTGGGCTGGTTTCACAAAGGGGGAATAAATCCTACAGGCTACAACGTGATGCAAATGGTGTTTCTGTACGTTATAGGTCATTGTCTGCATAGGAACTTGTCGTTGCTGCAGGCTTTTCCGTTGTGGGGATATTTGTGTGTCTATCTATTGTCGACAGTCGCCATCGGGTTGGCTCTTGATTTCGCTTACAACAATCCTTTTGTGCTGTTGTCGGCGGTGGCATTGTTTATGGTCTTTGTGAAAATTCTGGCATTCTCTTCGCCGGCGGTCAATTGGGTTTCGGTGTCTGTGTTTATGGTCTACCTGCTTCACAAGACGCCATATTTTTGGATTAAGCTGCGCAACTCGTTGATCGGTCTTTATGAGGACTACGACACGTTTGGATTCCTGTGGCGCAGTGTGGCGCTTTATGTGGCGATTTTTGTCGTGTGCATTCTTGTCGACAAGGTCAGAATGCTGGTGTGTCGATGGATTGCATCGCAGTTGCCGTCGGCGGTAGGCGGAGGGCGGAAGTAGTTGTGATGACTTCTTGCTTTCTGCGGAAATGCGGCGGATGAAATTTTAAATAAAGCAAAATAAAGAATTCGGGTACATTGAGAGTGGCATATTTGGGCTAACTTTGCACACTGTTATAAAAAGAGAAATTGATGGCGCAGAAGAATCAGATAGATATGCTCAACGGACCGTTGTTGAAAAAAATATTGCTTTTCAGCCTGCCGTTGGCGGCAAGTAGTGTGCTTCAACAATTGTTCAATTCAATAGACGTGGCGGTGGTGGGACGTTTCGTAGGCCGCGAGGCACTTGCTGCCGTTGGCGCCAATTCTCCGGTAATCAGCCTGCTCATCAATTTGTTTGTCGGCATTTCGATGGGAGCCAACGCCATAATCTCCAATCAGATAGGAAGCGGCAATGACGATGGCGTGCGCCGGTCGGTGTCGACGGTGTCTGTGCTGGCGCTCGCCAGCGGATTGTTTCTCGCAGTGCTTGGCGTGGCGGTGGCACGCCCGATTCTTGAACTGATAGATACGCCACAGGAGGTGCTCGACATGGCAGTGCTCTACCTGCGGGTGTATTTCTTGGGAATGCCGTTTTTTATGATTTTCAATTTCGGTTCAGCAGTGTTGCGCAGCAAAGGCGACACGCGCCGTCCGCTTTATATCCTTGTTGTGGCAGGGATTGTCAACACCGTGCTCAATTTGATTTTTGTGCTTTGGTGCGGAATGGGTGTTGAAGGAGTGGCTATCGCTACCGGAATCGCCAACGCATTGAGCGCTGCGATGATTGTGGTGTTGATGCAGAAAGAGCGGGGGCCGCTCAGACTTCAATTGAAGGGAATCCGCATTTATGGACAGGAATTGAGGCGGATATTGAAAATAGGAGTTCCGGCAGGGTTGCAGGGAATGGTGTTTTCGGTGTCGAACGTGATAGTACAGTCAACAATCAACACCTATGGTGCAGGCGCGGTGGCAGGCTCGTCGGCGGCATTGAATTTTGAATTCTACTGCTATTTCATTGTCGTGGCGTTCAATGGCGCTGCAATCAGTTTTATCGGGCAGAATTACGGTGCTGGGCAGATGCAGCGTGTGAAGCGCATATTCTGGCTCTGCATGGCGATGAGCGTCGTCGGTTGTGGATTTGCCAACCTGTTGTTTGTGTGGCAGGACGACTTCTTCCTTAATTTCTTCTCGACCGACGCGGTGGTCCATGAGTATGGAGCGATACGTTTGCACACGGTGTTGGCATTCCAGTGGTTCGCATGTAGTTATGAGATATCCGGATCGTCGTTGCGGGGGATGGGACGGTCGTTGATGCCAACGCTGTTTACGGTTGTCGGCACGTGCCTGCTGAGGATTGTGTGGGTTTATGTGGTGTGTCCCAACTATCACGGATTTAAGATGCTGATGTCGGTCTATCCGATATCGTGGGTGCTTACCGGTCTGATGGTCGTCACTGCGTTTGCTGTAGTGCTGAGAAAAGAAAGCAGGCGATTGCCTGAGAAATAAACAAAAGGCAGGAACGAACTCCTGCCTTTTGTTGTGCTGTCAGTTGATTCGGAGAGCCCTTATGAATCCGCTGTATGTCAGATTGATTCCAAAGTGCACGCCTTTTATTGCCGGACTGAGCGATCCGTAGTTGTAGCAGATTACATATGGCGTCAGGCGGACCGACGACGTGTATTGCTCGCGACGTCCCGACAAGAATGACGACTTGTCGCTTACTGTGGTGTGGAAACGCCAGTCGAAGTCGATGCCGGCCATGAAATTGAAGCTGTGGAAAGACTCTTTCTGCGATTCGGTGACAAGTTTCCAAACCGTTTCCCCATTCTCCTCAAACTCCTTGAATTCGCCGCTGTTCCAAGCGTAGTTGGTCCATCCGCCGCCGATATGCGGTGTTATGGCAAAACGTTTGACGTCGATGACGCGATAGCCTAACGAGACGCTCCCCGACAGCAGTTTCGTGTATTTGTTCAGCGATTGATAGCGGTTGCCTTCGGCGGTCGTTTTGTTGAACGGGTTGAAATTGTAGTCTGTGAAATTGTGTATGTCTGGCTGCCCGTATGAAATGTCGGCTTTAAGAATCAGATTCTTGTATCCGCCGGAGAGTCCGATGTTGAACAACCATGCGTAGTTGAACAGGTCGGAAATGCCGCCTGTCGGAATCAGGCATCCGGTGCCTACAAACCAACCGGCTTGCCAGTCGCCCGGTTTTACTTCAGGCACGCTGGGCAGCAGTTGTTCCTCCAGCTGTTTGCGGGTCATGTATTCGTACTGCTGAAGCCGCTGGTCGTTGCTGCCGTTGACCGTCGCTCTCGCCAAATCGGATGTCTGTTCATTGTATATTCGTTGATAGTATGCTACTCTGTTGTCGGCCTCAATGCCGGTCATTCCCGAATTAAGGTCGGCTTGAAGCCTGCGGCGTACAATCTCGAGCATGTCAAACTGCAGCTGGTGATAGCGCAGCATCTGGTCGGTGCGGTAGGCGGAGTCGGCATAAGACGCATTGCAGTCCATCAGCGCAACCGCCGAAGTGGCAAAGCGCACGTCGGAGTTGAACCGTGTCTTTCCCTCGTGCTCAATGTCGGTGACCGTTTTCAGAAAACCTTTGAAATAAGAAGTTGTCGACTTTATAGCAGGGTTGCCTTTAAAGTCGCTCCATTTCAGTGGGCCTTCGTCCCATTGCCGTGTCGACGGCGATGCGAATGCGGCAAGTGCGGCAACACTTGCCACCAATATTGACACAAACCGTTTCATTGCCTTATAGTGATTCAAGAATGCGTTTCAAGACCACGGTGGCTGAAATCTCGCGGTTTGCAGCCTCTGGGATGACAATTGACTGAGGACTTTCAATTACGTCATCGCTCACAATCATGTTACGTCTCACCGGCAAACAATGCATGAAGTAGGCATTGTTTGTCAGCGCCATCTTTTCTGTGGTGACAGTCCATGAGCGGTCGGTGCTCAGCACTTTTCCGTAGTTGGGGTCGGCAAATGCCGCCCAGTTTTTAGCATATACAAAATCGGCGCCGCGGAGTGCCTCGTCCTGGTCGTAGATTATAGGCACTCCGGCGGTGAATTCCTCCGACAGTTCGTAGCCGTGTGGGTGGGTTATGACAAAGTCATAGTCGGCAGCGCGCATCCATTCTGCAAAAGAGTTGGGCACGGCCTGTGGAAGCGCTTTTGGATGTGGAGCCCATGTGAGCACCACTTTCGGGCGTTCCTTCTTTTTGTATTCCTCGATTGTGATAAGGTCGGCAAAACTTTGCAGCGGATGGCGTGTCGCCGCTTCCATGCTGAACACCGGTCTGCCGGAGTATTTGATGAATTGGTTCAGAATCTTTTCCGAATAATCGTCGTCCTTGCTCTGAAATTGTGCGAACGACCGCACGCCGATGACGTCGCAGTAGCATCCCATCACCGGAACTGCCTCGAGAAGGTGTTCGGGCTTGTCGCCGTCCATAATCACGCCATGCTCTGTTTCAAGTTTCCATGCTCCTTGGTTCACGTCGAGAACGATTACGTTCATGCCGAGGTTCATGGCTGCCTTCTGAGTGCTGAGTCGTGTGCGCAGCGATGAGTTGAAGAAAATCATCAGCAAAGTTTTGTTCTCTCCAAGGTGTTTGTACCCGAAGCGGTTGGCTTTCACTTCCAATGCTTCTTTTACTGCGGCCTTCAAGTCGCCGATATCGTTTACGTTGGTGAAATTTCTCATATTCCTAAAATTAAATCTTTTTCGGGGATGAAGATACAAATAAAATCCACACGCACCGTGTTTTTAAAACATAAAATAGTATAACGTTTGCTTTACTCCCGTTATGGAGGTCATACCGGGCGAATATTCCGCCCATTTTGCTTTTTTAACAAAATGGGCATTGATGTCACAAATTTAGCGAAAAACCAGCACGCTCGGCGCTGACGTGAAGAAAAATTCGTAAATTTGGCGAGCGATAAAAAATTTTGTATCAAAATCCTAACTAAACCTAAAAAATGAATTTTTTCTCATTATTGAAGCGCAGTGCTTTAGCTGCCGTTTTGCTGGCGATAGCGGCATTGCCGATGTCGTCGGGCGTGAAGAGAGAAGTGAGATCCGTGTGGATGGCAACAGTGTGGGCTCTCGACTGGCCAAGCAGCACCAGCTCAACCACAGCGCAAAAAAACGAGATGGTCAAGTATCTCGACGTTTTGCAGAAAAACAATTTCAACGCCGTCTATTTCCAGGTGCGCACAATGAGTGACGCATTCTATAAATCAAGCTACGAGCCATGGTCGAGTTACCTTACGGGAACTCGCGGCAAGGATCCGGGATGGGATCCGTTGGCGTTTGTGGTTGAGGAATGCCATAAGAGGGGAATGGAGTGCCATGCGTGGGTCAATCCGTATCGATTCTCTACAGGAAGCAATTGGTCGACAGCGCAGGACCAGGCTTTGAAGTCTGCGGGTATGCTGTTGGCATACACCAAAAGTGATGGTAAGACAACCACGATTCTGAATCCTGGATTGGAGTCGGTGCGTAAGCGTATCGTTGACGTGTGCAAGGAAATCATCAGCAACTATGATGTTGACGGACTTGTGTTTGACGATTATTTTTATCCAGAAGGCATACCTGTGACCAGCAGCGCCGGCGATTACGATCTGTGGCAAAAATCAGGCGCGTCGATGACGTTTGGCGACTGGCGTAGAAACAACGTAAACCAGATGGTTGCCGATGTTTACAATATGGTGCAGCAGCAAAAGCCGTATGTGCGTTTCGGCATAAGCCCTGCCGGCGCGGCGTGCACATCAGCCGCTGTTGCAGCAAAACACGGCATCGACCGTTGCCCTGTGGCAAGCGACTGGCAATATGATGGAATTTTTTCTGATCCTGTGGCATGGCTTGAGGCTGGAACCATAGACTACATCTCTCCGCAGCTGTATTGGAAAACCAACCACAAGACCAATCCGTTCGGGCCGATGACAAAGTGGTGGTCGTATGTGGCAAAGCATTTTGGACGCCATCATTACGCAAGCCATTCAATTTCGTTCTTGAACTCGTCAAACACAACCAGCGATTGGGAAGAGATTGGAAAGCAGGTGCAGTTCTCACGCGACTATACGGAAAACGAGGCTCCGGGAGCGGTGTTTTATTCAGCGGCTTATGTAACAGGCAAGAAGCAATCCGGTTTTGGCGAATGGCTGCAGGTGAACAAGTTCCAGAACAAAGCGCTTACGCCTGCAATTGATTGGAAGAAATCCGATTTGGAGAAGGTGCAGGTGTCGGCGCTCAACAAGCGTGCCACGGTGCTGTCGTGGACAGGAGTGGACAATGTGCGCTATTCGGTGTATGCAGTGCCGGAGTCTGTGAATGTGGAAACTTTGGATTCAAACATCCCTGCGGAATATCTGCTCGGAGTGAGTTATAAAACCACATATACAATGCCTGACGACAAGAAGTCGGGATATAATTATGCAGTCTGTGTGCTCGACCGTTATGGCAATGAGTATGAGCCGGTTTATTATGGACAGTCGGGCGTTGAGTGCATTGGCGGAAACAGCGGTTTGACAGCTGATTATGCCGATGGTGAGTTGCGTTTAAGCGCAGTGGCCGACGAGGTGTTTGTGTATAATGAGGCGGGCGCCCTTGTTGCAAATTCTCGCAATTGCAACCGTTTGGCGTTGTCGGTTCAGGCTGGCATGTATATTGTCAGAATGATTGGCAACGGCGGGGTGTCGACTGAGAAGATTATCGTGAAGTAGGGTAGTCTGAAAATAAATTACGATATGGCAGTTTTGGATTTTTTTATCCGGAATTGCCATATTTTTTATAGATGCATTACCTTTGTAGAATAAAAATCTACAGATGCAGATGAAGAAGACAATATTATCGGTGATGTTGGCGTGTGTGGCTGTTGTGGACGCAGCGGCATGCACCTCGGCCATCATATTAGGCAGCCTGACTGCCGACGGCAGGCCAATTTTGTGGAAGCATCGCGATACGAGCGATTTGAACAATAAGGTGGAACGGATAGATGCCGCCGGAAAAATTCCTTATGTGGCGCTTTTCAACAGTTCCGACAAGGAATGCAAGGAGGCTTGGATGGGAATGAACGATGCTGGGTTTGCCATAATGAACACGGCGTCCTACAATCTGAAGAACGACACGGTCTCGGTAATGGATAAAGAGGGAGCGGTTATGGCAATTGCTCTGGGAAAATGCCGCACGGTGGATGATTTCGCATGTCTGCTCGACACGTTGCCGAAGCCTCTTGGCGTGGAAGCCAATTTCGGTGTGATAGACGCCTATGGCAATGCCGCGTATTTTGAAACCGACAATTGGAGATATGCCCGTTTTGATGTGGGGGATTATCTGATCAGAACCAACTATTCAGACTCGGGAAGGAAGGGGGAAGGATATGGCTATGTGCGCCGCCGCACAGCCGAACATCTGCTTGCTCCGTATCTGGCAAGCGCGTCGGTGACTCCTGCGGTTATGACCGAGGTGCTGTCGCGCTCATATTATCACTCGTTGATAGGAAAAGATTTCGAGACGGATACTGTGGAATGGGTCACAGACAATGATTTCATCCCACGCCGAATATCTTCTGCCTCGGTGGCAATACAGGGTGTCGGCACTCCTGAAAAAATTAAAGACATGGTTATGTGGACAGTGCTTGGATATCCTCCTTGCGGAGTGGTGTCGCCGGTCAGAGTCGACAGTGTGCCTTTGGATCTCCGAGCAGACCCGGCAACAGGTAATGCTCCTGCCTGCGACAAGGCAAACGAGTTGAAGAAACAGGTGTTCTCGTTTACGTATGACAACGGGAAGAATTATATCAATCTAAAAGCGTTGTTCAAACCCGACGGAACGGGAATCAGCCAGCAGTGCTGTCGTGAGAGTATGGCTGTCTATGAAAAGTATGGAATAAAACTTGGAAAATGATGAATTCTGCGATATTGACAATATTGATGCTTGTTGTGTCTAATGTGTTTATGACATTGGCATGGTATGGACATTTGCGTTTGGGAGAGCTTGGCATAACTAAGAATTGGCCGCTGTATACCGTGATACTGTTTTCTTGGGGAATCGCCCTTGCCGAGTATGCGTTTCAGGTGCCTGCCAACCGCATCGGCTATGCCGGAAATGGAGGACCGTTCTCGTTGGTTCAGTTGAAGGTGATGCAGGAGGCAATAACGCTGGTTGTGTTTACGGTTGTCGCCACATTCGTGTTTCAAGGGCAGTCGATACGATGGAATCATATCGTGGCATTCCTGCTTCTTGTCGGAGCGGTGTATTTTTCATTCCTTGACACGTCTAAATGATAGAGTCGGAAGTCTATAAATTGTCTGCTGGTGCCTATATGCGGCAGTTGTTTCCTTTGTATTTGAAGCGGAGATGGTGGCTCTTTGTGCTTGTAGCCTTGCCGTTCCCGGTCTTGGCGTTGTGGAGTCTGAATTTTCTCTACGCAGCCCTTATGGTTGAGTTTTTCGTGATTCCGATGATGCTCGGACTTGCATATTTCTATTATGCGTTGAGCGAGGAATGCGTGTCGTCGATACGCCGTTGCCGTGTAAGGATTGGCGAAGGCGGAATTGAACGCGAGTTTGTCGACGGGGAAAATGCAGTCATTTCAGTAAAAAAGACAGGATGGGAGGCTTTCTGCAGGTGCGATGTCGCGGATGCCGGAATCAAACTGTTTCATGCCGGCAAAGCCATGGCGTTCGATTTTATCCCGTCAAGCGCATTTTCTGAAGAAAAATACTTGTTGGCAACAGTACTGATAAATAACGCTTTGCCAAACGGGGATGAAAGTCAGCGAAAAAATGTTCAATAAATATTTGCACGTTAAATATCTTTTGCCTACCTTTGCAATCGCAAAGACGAAATGGTTCGTTGGATGAGTGGCTTAGTCAACGGTCTGCAAAACCGTGTACGGCGGTTCGATTCCGCCACGAACCTCTAAAGAGACTGCTTGATAAAGGTAGTCTCTTTTTTATTTTATATTAAAAAACACAATTGAGCAATGAACGACTATTATTTGGTGCGGTTTAACATGACACCGTGTATGGAGTCAGAAACAGACATCCTGGCGGCGCTGTTGGGTGAGAAGAATTTTGAAAGTTTTGTCCCCGACGCAGAAGGATTGTCGGCATATGTGAAAAAAGAGCTGTATGACGCGGCAGCGGTGAGAGATGCCGTCGCTTCATATCCGTTTGAGGGAAAGATTGAATTTTCAGAGGAGCTTATCCCTGGTCAGGATTGGAACAGCGAGTGGGAAAAAAACTATTTCCAACCAATTGTGTTTGAGAACCGGTGTGTTGTCCACAGTTCGTTCCATCACGACTATCCGTCTGCGGAATACGACATCGTGATAGATCCAAGGATGGCTTTCGGCACAGGGCATCATGAAACGACGAGTATGATGATAGGCCGATTGCTCAACAATAACCTTGAGGGACTGTCGTTGCTCGACATGGGAACGGGAACTGGCATCCTTGCCATCCTTGCGGCTATGAGAGGCGCGGAGAAGGTGGTCGGTGTGGAGATTGATCCGGCGGCATACGAAAATGCGGTGGACAATATAAAACTCAACGATACACCGGAAGTGGAGTTGCGTCTTGGTGGCGCGGAAACGGTGACAGAGACTGGAGCGTTTGATTTTGTCATGGCAAACATCAACCGCAACATCATTCTCGACGACATCGCTGTCTACGCCCGGGCAATGAAACCTAAAGGACGGATGTTTCTAAGCGGTTTCTATGTCGACGACATAGATATGATTGTAAATGCGGCGCGCGCTTTGGGCTTGTGTCTCACCTCGGTGATTGCTAACAAGAACTGGGCCAACATCTGTTTTACACGGATTGAGGATATGAATTTCACCGAATAACACAATTATTAGGTATTGAATAGGACGTAAGCCGCCTGCGAATACTCTTTTTTAGGTATTTGCAGGCGGTTTTTATTGCCTTAAATTTGCACCTTGAAGAAGTAAACAAAGTCAACAAATGGAAGAAGAGATTGTAATCTCCGTCAAGGGGTTGTCTCAGCGCTATGGTAAAGGGCGGATTATCTATGACAATCTGTCGTTTGATGTGCCGAAAGGACGCATCTTGGGACTCCTCGGAAAGAACGGAACAGGAAAAACTACGACAATCAACATTCTGATGGGCTATCTGCGCCCGCAGAGTGGTGTGTGCAAAATCTTTGGTGAAGACATAACAAAAATGTCGGCGGCTACCCGCGAGCGCATCGCGTTGCTGCTTGAGGGGCATGTGCAGTATGCCTTTATGACTATCGGACAGATAGAGCGTTTCTATTCTCAATTTTATAAAAAGTGGAATCGTGCGGCGTATTATGAGTTGATGGAGAAACTGAAAGTCACGCCCGACCAGAAGTTGTCAAGCATGTCGTGCGGCCAGCGGTCGCAGGTGGCGTTGGGATTGATTCTTGCGCAGAATGCCGACCTTTTGGTGCTCGATGATTTTTCTTTGGGGCTTGATCCGGGTTATCGCCGTCTGTTTACCGACTATTTGCGTGAGTATGCCAAGGCGGAGAATAAGACGGTGTTTATGACATCGCACATCATCCAGGATATGGAACGGCTTGTGGACGACTGCATAATTCTTGACTATGGCAGGATATTGGTGCAGAAGCCAGTGAAGGAATTGATGGACACATTCCATCGTTATGCGTTTACGGCTGCTGATTGCAGCGCATTGGAGTCCGACAGCCGCCTCTACAGCACTTCGCGCATTCGGGAGAATTGCGAGACGTTCAGTTTCGAGACCGGTGAGGCTGTGCGGAAAATATTGGAGGAAAAAGCAATCGAGTATAAGGATTTACGACAGGAAAAATTGTCGTTGGAGGACATTTTCATAGGATTGACAGGTAAATATTAGAACTATGTTGAAGGCAATAATATATAAAGAATGGTTGAAAACACGCGGTGTGTTTTTGATAGGACTGCTTCTGTCGGTGTGTATGGCTGGATTCGAGATTCTGAGCATGAACCGGGTTGGAACAGTGAAGGGCGTAGAGCATATCTGGCAGATTATGCTGATGAAGGACAATATGTTTGTGAATCATCTGACGTTTATCCCGCTGGCGGTGGGCATTGGTGTGGGGCTTGCCCAGATGCTGCCTGAAATGGTGCAGAAACGGTTTAAGTTGACGTTGCATCTCCCGTATTCGCAAAACCGTATGGTGCTTGCCATGCTTGCTGTCGGTTTGGCTGAAATAGTGGCGGTTTCGGTTGTGACGTCGGTGATTGTTGTGGTTTACGACATGCGTGTTCTTGCCCCGGAACTCGTGTCGCGGGTTGTTTTGACCATGTCGCCGTGGTTTGTGGCTGGAGTCGTTGCCTATTTTTTCACCGCAGCGGTGTGTATTGAAGGATGCCGAGTCCAGAAGGTGGCGTTGTCGTTGCTTGGAGTCGGTGTTGTTTCATGGCTTTTTGCCGGTGATGCACCGGAGGCCTACAACGGCGTGCTGCTGCTGTTTGTCGTAGCCTCGCTGTCGTGTGCGTTGCTTGTTTATCGTTCGGTATATCGGTTTAAGGAGGGCCTTCAGGATTGATGATGAAAAAATTGAGTAACATATTTCTTATTGTGGCAGCCACGTTGGTTCTGGCATGGTTTCTTCCGTGGCTTGTCGGTTTTGCCGTGCCGTCGGCATCGAAGTCGCAGGTGGTTTATTATAGCCCGGTGTCGGATAAGTTTGTCACGTCGCGTAGCGACGACGATGACGGCAAGATGAAGTATTTTGAGCTGAATGCTGACGGCTCTTTGTTGAAAGAGGTGACACGCGACGAGCGCGACCGCCTGCTTCCGCAGGTGTTCTACACCGTGCTGTCGGGCAAGGATGAGCTGCCCGACACTGTCTGCGGGCGTCAGGTGTCGATAAAAATATTTAAGGAAAACTCGTGGGTTTTTGTAAGCAGTCCGCGGGAGGTGAACCGTGTCAATGCCAGGGTCGACATGATGATGGAGTCGATGCCGGAGCGACTGGAGCTTGAAGACGCTACGGAGGTGTTCCGATTCACGTCTGACGGAATGGAGTTTGTCGATATGGCGACAAATGCCGTCTTGCCTGAGCGCAGTGCGCGGTTCACGAAGATGCTTAAAGATGAGGGCTTTGCATTTCCTGCAACGGTGATGAATGCCAATGTAACATCCCGTAAGCCGTATGACGAGGGCTATCTGATGGCAGATGCCAACCATCGGCTTTATCATGTGAAAATGCAGGTGGGCCGACCTTATGTGCATCGTGTGGCAGACGCTGAAAAGATTGATGTGCGCCATGTGTTTGTCACGGAGAATGTCGACCATCGTTTCCTTGGCGTTGTCACTGATGCAGACCACAATGTGTATATGCTTGAGGCTTCGACTTATGCAATGCGGCGGATGCCGTTTAAGTGGAATCCGGAAACGGAGAAGATAGTCATGATGGCAAACGTATTCAACTGGGTTGTCAATGTCAACGATGGCGATAAGATAGAATATTGCGCGGTCGATAACAATTCGATGTCGCTGCTCGGCAATTTCAGCGAGAAGATTGCGAAGTCGCGTTATGAGAAGCTGGAGGCGTATGTTTTCCCGTTCACGCTGTCGTTCACGTCGGGCAACGACCAGCTGGTGTATCCACGCATAGCCTTTGCCGGAAGTTGGATGGTGCTGGTGTTCAATGCGGTGCTGGCGGTTGTGGCGTTTGCGGTTTGTCGCCGTTGTCGTAGAAAGGCGGTGGCGAGCGGCATTGTGACGCTGATTCTCGGTGTTTATGTGTTTATTCCGATATTATTATTCACTAATTCAAAATAAAACAAACAGATGAAAAAAACGTTATTGGCATTAATGGCGACTGCAAGTATATTTTTGGCAAGTTGCGGATCTAAGGCAGACAGTGGTCAGGCGGCGGTTGCCGACGAGGCGCTGACAGTTGACAACGTGCTCGACAACGCGGAAAAATATGTTGGCGACACAATTGTTGTGGAAGGGGAGTGCTCGCATTTGTGCAAGCATGGCGGACGCAAGGCATTTCTTGTGAGCGCGAAGGACGACCGTATGCTTCGTGCGGAGGCTGCCGGAGCTTTCGGGGCATTTGAAAAGGATGCCATTCATAAGGTGCTGAGAGTGAAAGGTATGCTTGTTGAAGACCGTATCGACGAGGCTGCGGTGAAGAAAATGGAGGCTGATTATGCCAAACTTGAGGAAGTGCACGGAGAAAATGTGGAAGTGGGCTGCGAGTCGGAAAAAGCTGCGCAGGGACAGTCGGAAATCAACACGTTTGCCGCGCGAATGAAGGACTACCGCAACAAGATAGCGGAGCGTCAGGCGAAGGAAGGCAAGGCATATTTGTCGTTTTACCACATCGATGCTGAAAGCTACGAGATTGTGAAGTCGGAGAAGAAGTAATTACAGTTGTTGAATATCAAAGGCAGGGCAGAAGCGGTTGGCGTCTGTCCTGCCTTTGTCAGTTCTTGTGGTTTTACAATTCTTTGGCATTGCCGGCAACAACAGTTAGCATCTCTGTCGATGACAGTCGGCGTTGTGCTATGTCGAGGAGGCTGGAGGCGGAAATGGAGTTGATTGTAGCCAGCTGCCGCTCGAAATAGTCTGTGCTGATGTGGTTGTTGTGGAGCGACGCGTAATAGTCGGCGATTGAGAATGGCGTGTCGAGGGTGCGCGCCAGGTCGCTTATCATAAACGACTTCAATCTACGCAATTCATCATCGGGAATTTTGTCGTTCTGCAGTTTCTCAATCTCAGTCTTTATTTCGTTCACCACTTGCCAAGTGTGGGATGTGTCGCATTGGCAGCTGATTGAGATAAATGAATTGTTGCGATAGCCCAACAACGATGCCGAGATGCCGTAGGTGTATCCTTTGTCTTCGCGAATGTTGGTCATCAGCCGGCTGCCGAAATATCCGCCGAGAGCTGTGATGAGGATGCGTAGAGGAATGTAGTCAGCGTCGGAGCGAAGTACGGTTGGCATGCCCATCCTTACGGCAGACTGCAGAGCGTCGGGTTTGTCGACGACAACGGTGTCGGGTTTGAATTTGATTGACGGGCTGTCGGTTGCGCTTTGCTGTGGGGCGCCTGTGACGGGCGTTTTGCCGAAGCAGTTGTTGACCACGTCAAACATTTGCCCTTCCACTTTCCCGGACAGGATGACAGACATGTTTTGCGGGGCAAACCATTGCTTGTGGAATTTAGATAGCTCTTCAGTCGTGATGCTTTCGATGTCATTTTCTGAGACAACCTTTCCGAGGTTGGAGCCTTCACCGAAATGCAGCCGAGCGAACGTCTCCATAGCGAGGAATGCCACTTTCTGCCGGTTGATGCGCAGGCGGTTGGCGGCAAGCGATTTCAGGTTGCTGAGTTCTTGCTCCGGAAACGATGGGTTCATCACAATGTCGGCAAGAATTGGCACCACTTTCTCAAAGTTGCGGTTCAGCGAATAGAGCGACAGTGTGGCATTGTGTGACGAAGCGTCGCATCCGAGCCATGCGCCGTGGTAGTCGAGAGTCTCTGCAATCTCCTGCGCGTTGAGACTTGTTGTGCCTTCGCGGAGTATTGCCGAAAGCATTTCGCTTACGGTTTGATTTCTGCCGTCGCATCTGCCTCCTTCAAAAATGATGTCAAGCCTCGACACCGGCTGGTCGCCGATGCCGATTGATTTCAGGTCGACACCATTGTCGAGTCTTGTGGACTGAGGCTTGAAAATCTCTATGTTTGACAGTTCTTTTATTTCAGGGCGTTGCATCATTTTGGCAAATTGCAGCTTTCAAGAAATTTGTTTGCACGCTCGAGGTCGGCAGGCGTGTCGATTCCTATAGTCTCGTGTTCGGTCAGTCCGACTTTGATTTTATATCCGTTCTGCAGCCAGCGCAGTTGTTCAAGCGACTCTGCGATTTCAAGTGACGACTGAGGCAGACGGGTGATTTCCTCAAGCACTGACGCACGATAGGCATACATGCCTACATGCATAAGAAACGGGAACGATTCAGCCCATTCCCCTGTTTCTTTGTTGCGGATGTATGGTATGACCGAACGTGAGAAGTAGAGCGCATAGTTGCGGTTGTCGAGGACCAGTTTCGGTTTTGTCCAGTCGCTTAGCGCATCGAAGCCTTTCTCTTTGTCAAACTTACGTGCGAGGGTGGCAATTTGAGTGTCATCGTCGTTGAAGCATTGCATTATCTCCTCAATCTGCTGCTCGTGGATAAACGGCTCGTCGCCTTGTATGTTTATTATCACATCGGCAGTCGAGCCGCAGTTGCGGTAGGCTTCGAAGCAGCGGTCTGTGCCGCTTCTGTGGCTTTCGCTGGTCATTACGGCACGTCCGCCAAATCGTTCCACTTCTTTGAGTATTCGTTCGTCGTCGGTTGCAACGACGGCGTCTCCGAGCACTTTGGCGACTTGCCGCCACACGCGCTCTATCATTGTCATTCCGCCTATCTTAGCCAACGGTTTCCCAGGAAAGCGCGAAGAGCCGTAGCGGGCGGGAATTATGCCTATAAAAGAAATTTTCTTATCCATTTCTGTTAAAGTTTTTCGCATTCGTCAAGCCACAGACGTGATGTAGCGTCGCTTGGCATACGCCAGTCGCCGCGTGGCGACAGCGACAGTCCGATTTTCGGGCCGTCGGGCAGACAAGAGCGTTTGAATTGTTGGTTGAAGAAACGGCGGCAGAATGTTGTCAGCCATTTCTTGATGGTGGCATTGTCAAATTCTCCGTCAAAGGCGATTTGTGCAAGCGCAAAAATCTTCTTCGGAGAGAATCCGTGACGGAGCAAATTGTACAGGAAGAAGTCGTGCAGTTCGTATGGACCGACGATGTCTTCTGTCTTTTGCTTTATATTGCCATTTTTGTCGGCTGGAATCAGTTCCGGGCTGATAGGGGTGTCGACGATGTCGAGCAATGTGGTTTTTGCCGTTTCGTCGTCAAGGCGGTTGGCAATCCACGCAACAAGATGTTTTACCAGCGTTTTGGGCACGCTTGCGTTGACTCCGTACATCGACATGTGGTCGCCGTTGTAGGTGGCCCATCCGAGAGCAAGCTCCGACAAGTCGCCTGTTCCGATTACCATTCCATTGCGTTGGTTGGCAATGTCCATAAGCAGTTGGGTGCGTTCACGGGCCTGAGAGTTCTCATAAGTCACGTCGTGCACGTTTATGTCGTGGCCGATGTCATTGAAGTGCTGGATGCAGGAATCTTTGATTGAAATCTCGCGGATGGTCACGCCGAGCGACTTCATAAGGCATAGGGCATTGGTATAAGTCCTGTCGGTGGTGCCGAATCCAGGCATTGTGACGCCGATAATGTTTTTGCGGTCTTTGTGGAGCTTGTCAAATGTGTTTACTGCCACGAGAAGCGCAAGAGTGGAGTCAAGACCTCCGGAGATGCCTATTACGGCTGTTTCCGCATGCATGTGGGCAAACCGTTGTGCCAATCCGGTGGATTGGATGGCGAAAATCTCTTCGCAGCAAGAATCGAGTTTGGAGCCTGACGGCACAAACGGGAGAGGGTTGACGGTTCTTGTCAGATTGAGTGCTGACGGAGTCTGCGGCAAAGCGTTTATCGTGACGGCTTGCCGTGAGTGCAGTCCGCGGCTCTCGGCAAACGTGGTGTTGACGCGGCGGTCGTTTCGGATACTCTCGACGTCGATTTCTCCTACGGTCATCCGTCTGTCCATGGCGAAGCGCTCTCCTTCGGCGATTGTTGAGCCGTTGTCGCAGATTATTGAAGTGCCGGCGAAAACAACGTCGGTCGTTGACTCGCCGAATCCGCAGGAAGAGAATACGTATCCGGCGATGCATCTTGCCGACTGTTGCTTTACAAGATTCCTCAGATAGGAATGCTTGCCGACGCAGTCGTTGTCGGCCGACATGTTGAACACGATTTCAGCGCCTTCGAGCGATAAGAATGAACTTGGAGGAATCGTTGACCAAAGGTCCTCGCAGATTTCTACGCCAAATGTTGTGTTGCTGGTGGCAAACAGCATGTCGCGCTGCATTGGCACGCGTTGTCCGCAGATTGAAGTCACGCATTCTGGGGTTTGCAAGGCTGATGCAAACCAGCGTTTTTCGTAAAATTCCTTATAGTTGGGAAGGAATGTCTTAGGGACGACTCCAAGAATTTTGCCTGATTGGAACACCACGGCGGCGTTTATGAGAGAGCCGTTGTGTGGGTGCGGGATTCCAACGATCGAAATCACAGGAAGCGACTGTGTTTCCGCAACCAGCCATTCAAGCGATTTCTCTGCCTCTTCGAGCAGGACGCTTTGTGCGAACAAGTCGCCGCATGTATATCCGGTGATGCTCAACTCTGGGAATATGATGATTTCCACATTCTGATTTGCGGCGTCGGCAATCATTTCTGCCATCTGCTCGGCATTGTGCCTGCAGTCTGCCACCTTCACTGTGGGAACGGCGGAGGCAACTTTGACAAATCCGTATTCCATAGTTATTTCGAAATTTTTTCAGTGCGGTTTATGATGCTTTTCTCAATGAAGAAGCGGGGGCGCTTCTTCACTTCAACGTAAATCTTGCCGATATATTCACCGATAATGCCAAGCGAGATGAGTATAAGCGAGCCGATGAACCAAAGCGACAGCATCAGCGATGTCCAGCCTTTGATGGTGTGTCCGGCTGTGTATGCCAGAAGCGTGTAGAGCGACACTGCGATGGTGGCGAGAAGCATTATTATGCCAACGGAGAAAATCAGCCGGATGGGGCGGATGGAGAACGACGTGATGCCGTTGACGGCAAAACTCAACATCTTCTTCAACGGATATTTCGATTCTCCAGCCATACGCGCCTTCCTGTCGTAGGTCACGGTGTCGGTGGTGAAACCGATGAGAGGCACGATGCCGCGGATGAAGAGGTTGCGCTCTGGAAACTCAAGCAGTTTCTCTGCTGCCCGACGGCTCATCAGACGGTAGTCGGCGTGGTTGTAGATGGTCTTTGTCCCAAGTGCGTTCATCAGCTTGTAGAACATCAGGGCGGAGTTCTTCTTGAAGAAGGTGTCGGTTGCACGCGAGTCGCGCACTCCGTATACTATGTCGGTGCCTGAAAGATATTTGTCTACCATCTGCTCGATGACGTTGATGTCGTCCTGAAGGTCGGCGTCAATTGAAATTGTCACATCGCAAAACTCAACGGCGGCGGTCAGACCGGCAATCAAGGCATTTTGATGGCCTACGTTGCCGGCGAGTTTCACCCCGCAAACAACGCTTGTTTCTGCGGCGTGTTTTGAAATGATGTCCCATGTGGCGTCGCGGCTTCCGTCGTCGACTAAAATCATGCAGCTTGAATCTGCAACCTTGTTCTTGTCGACAAGTCCTGAGATGACAGCCGATAGTTGCCGGATTGTGGTTTCCAGCATTTCCTGTTCGTTGTAGCAAGGCACTACTATGCCTAAAACTGGTGTTGCCATATCGTTTGATTTAGTTGTATACAAAAGTAATGCAAAGGTTTTACGTATCAAACGAAAACACACAAAAACACACAAAAACAACAAAACTAACGATATACAGAGCGTACGGATTTGTAGATTGTTTGTTTTTGTTTGATTCCTTTTGGTTTTTTTGTTGTATTTTTGTTGCACGGAAAATCTATAAACACACGACGCAAAATGAAGAAGAAAACATCAATTACTTTACGCCAACGGGAGTTGCCGAGCGGTCGCATACGGCTATATCTTGATGTGATATGCAACGGCTTGCGACATAGCGAAACGCTTGGGCTTTTTTTAGAACCCGAACGAACGAGGGCTGACAAACAACGAAACCGAGAAACAATGCGGCTTGCTGAAGAAATATGCGCGAAGCGGATTTTTGACGCGCGGAACGATCGGTTCGGTCTTGATGGCGAGCGTCCGACAGTATTGTTTTGCGAATATTTCCGCTCGCTTATCAGCAGTCCATCACGCACTGTCAGCACGAAAAGAAACTGGATGACGTGCTTGCATCAAATCAAGCTTTACGACAAGAGGGCGGAATCGCTCACTTTTGACGACATCACTTCATCGTGGGCGAACGGATTTGTAAAACACCTGTTATCTACGACTTCTTTGCGCACAGGTCGTCCACTTAATCCAAGTACGGTGTATCATCTTATTTCTATTTTTACGACGAGTCTTAATACAGCGGCACGCGACCACATCATTTCAAAAGACGACATCCCAGCCATCCGAGAGTTACCGAAAGTCAACCCAAAGGAACGTGCGTTTCTGACAATTGACGAATTGCGCTTGTTGATTGCAAGTCCGTGTCATCCACGCTATGAATCTATTAAGGACGCTTTTGTTTTTTCGTGCCTTACAGGATTACGATGGGTCGATATTCGCAATCTGAAGTGGTCGAACATTTCAACGCAATTCGGCTTTACACGGATTACATTCGAACAACAGAAAACTCGGCAGCAAGAATATCTTGACATCAACGAACAAGCTGTTGAAATCATTAATCGTCAACCAAAAACATCAGAGATGGTTTTCGCGCTGACATCATCAATGCACGCCAACAACGCGCTCAGAAAACGGATAATGCCAATCACAGGCATTGATAAGCACATCACATTCCATTCGGGACGGCACACATTCGCAGTTATGATGCTCGACATCGGCACTGACATCTACACCGTCAGCAAACTGCTCGGACATACAAACATTCGCACAACGCAGATTTATGCGAAAGTCCTTGACAAGAACAAGCAAGCGGCAGTGGCTAAGATTTCCGACGCACTGAAGAAGTAGCGGTTACCAAAGTTGAAGTTTCTGCCCGTTGCTGAGAAGCAGTTCTCCAGACGTGATGCCGAGGGCGCGGAACACACGGCTCATTGTGCGCAAAGTCATCGTTTGCCCATTTTCGATTTTGCTTATTTGCGCCTTTTTGACCCCTATTCTTTCACCCAAAGCCTCCTGTGTGAGGTCTTGTTCTTTGCGTACCTCTTTTATGGTTTCACCGAGTTGGTAGGCTTTCAATGCTTCCTCTACGTCCCTGTCAAATTCGTCTCGTTCGGCAGTTCCTTTTTTGCCGATGATTTCATCCGTAACTTCTTCGAGCGTGTAGAGCTTCAGATTTCCGCTCTGTTCCATAATTATTTATTTTTGAAATATTCTTTTCTTATTGCTTCTGCTTTCGCTATCTCTTTGCTTGGAGTCTTTTGCGTTTTCTTAATGATTCCGTGAGTGGCAACCACCAATGTCTTTTCCTCGGTATCCCAGAAAGCGAAAAGTCGATATGCTATTCCGTTGTATAATGTGCGAAATTCCCAAATTTCAGATTTCTCCAATTTCTTAAATAGCTCAATGTTTTTCTCTCCACCAGACACTCTCCACATATTGTATAGCACTTTCTTATGCGCATTTTGAGGAATGTTGTCGAGGAATTTTTTTCGCCTCGTCTAATAATATAAGTTGGAATGCTGCCATCGTTATCGTTTGTTTTCAACACTGCAAAGATACAGAAAAGTTTACAAAATAGCAAACTTTTTCGCCGCAAAATCATTGTTCATCCGCTTATTTTTTTGTGTGTTTTTCTTTGTTTTTATTCATATAGAGGGCGTGCCAACAGCAGCAACAGCACTATCACAAGCAGTCTTTTCTTCATAGTTAGTTGTGTTTCTAATCGTTTTGTACTTTTTGCCGCTTCCGAGCAACATCCACACTGGCGACACTCCATAGATGGTAATCAACGGCATTATCCACGCAATTTCAAAAAATCCTCGTTGTGGATCTTTTCGTTGCGCGTAATAATGACTATTTTCAATTTTCGCTGTATTGCAATACCCAGCGACTCCGCCGATAATCACTCCACTTGCGACAAGTTCGGTGACGGTGTCAAAAAACCTACGTTGCACATCAAGTGTCGCTTGCTGATACACTCTCCGTCTACTCATTGGCGGTGGTGTCATTATAATACACATCATCAAGAGCGGCAAGAGCGGCATATTCGTCCTTTGCTGACTGCCCGATAATTTCTTTTCGATCGATAGCAAACTGGGTTTGCAGACGGAGTTGACGCAGTTCGTTCAAGTTGACATTGTGATGTTTGGCGAACTTAGCCAACGTTTGGATAATATGTATATACATAGGTTTATTTACTAAGAGCATCTATAATGGCAATGATAAAAAGAAGAATGATTAAACCGACCACAATCGGCCATCCAATTTTAGAAAGTACATCAACGTTTTCTGATGCCGATTCCGTTGTTTGCGTGGCATCTTCTGTATTTACAGACGAAGCCGAAGCAGATTCTTGCAACTGCTCTGCGCTTGTTTCTTCTTTAAGTGATACTTTATTTTTCTTCGTCAACTCCTCCATGAGCCGCGACATTCGGTTTATGTCGGCTGCCATCTGGAAAAATTTCACATAAAAAACAATAGCAAAAACAAGGGCGATTATGCCCGCTAAAACTGATATTCCTACCATAATAAATTATATATTGGGTTAATAATTTTCAGCGAACATTGATAAAATAGATTCGACAAGGAAGAGTAGCGGCAAAAGCGTTGCCCAAAACGGAACATCTTTGTCAATCCCCGATGAATCTTTCAAATCAAATCTATCCAGTTTGTTCGTTGTTTTTTTTCTTCTCATTATCTCTCTTCCGTCTAAATTCTCTACGCTGCGACTCTTAAGCTGGATAATCGTCGCAGACGACACGCATATTTCTTGTTTGGTTAAATGGGGCAAGGTGGATTATCCGACACCCTGCCTGTGTGATAGGGAGTTCCCTTGCATTGCGTCCCAGCGTTCGATAAGTCGGGCGAGATTATCAGAGTTTTGTTTGTTTGCTTCAGCGTTGATTTCGGCAACTCTCGTCTGTCTATCGCCTTGCTCAATCAGTCTCTCCATCATCGTCAATAGTCGGTCAAGCGTATTATCTGTATTGCCTTGCCGACTCACATCCTCGAGCGGTATTGTATCTCTTGGAGCGACACCCTCGGTCGGCTTCAGCATCTCGCCTTCACCTGTGAGTAAATATGGAAATTGTTCATATATTTTTTTTCGGAGGCTATCAGAAAAAGGGACTCTTCCATTAAGCGCGTCAGATAGATATGATCCGCTGACACCTATCTGAGAGGCTATATCACTCTGTCGTAAACCAGATTGATATTTTATTTTTTTTATCAGATTCGTAAGTTCTTGGTTTTTACACATATACGTAAAAAGTTCAAATTAAACCAGAAAATAATTCGTATTTTCCTTGCTTTTATATGAAAAAAGTTCTTATCTTTGCAATGTGCAAACAACATAAGCACGGCACAAATGTAATTATTAAACTGCAAAACGACAAAAAATTATGAAAAAAACAACGATTATGGCAAAAATTATAAAAACAGACGGAACAATCGTGGAAGTCACTCCACAGAACGGAACAGACTTTAAACTTGAAGAACTTCAGAAAATCGTCGGAGGATATATTGAAGTATTGCGCCTTACAGACAATGAAATTATGGTAGCAAACGAGGAAGGAAAGTTTTGTTGCGTCTACAATCACGAAGCGACGAAGATAGCCAAAGAGCATGAGGCAATCTACAAAAGCGATTACATCTGTGGAGATGTCCTTATATGCAATGACGACGAAGTAAGATAAGCTGGGCAAGGGTGGTTGCTCTTGAACTCAAAGAGCAACCATTACAAGTCAAGAAAAACATAAATACATAATTAATAGCAAAAAATGAGAATGACATTAAAGAAATTTTATTTAGGGCTCAGCCCACGCTCACCAAGACGAGAGTTGGTTGAGCAACTGGCAAAAGCCACAAAAAAGAGTGAGATGACCGTCCGCGGATGGCTCACAGAGAGATCCGCTCCTGACAAACTGACACAGAAAGTCATTGAAGATACGGTTGGAATTCCAGCAAGCGAATTATTCCCGACTAAAAACGAAGAACAATGAACGATGATTTCTTTTCAGCCGCTACGACTCTGATGACGATTGTAATGACAATAATAGGCATAGCACTACTTATTGCAGCAGCATTCAACGGCTCTATAATCGCCGTTATTATGGGCATCGCTGGACTTGCCTACCCTTTTTACTACATAACAGAAAGAGACTATGGACATAACGAACAGCATCGCGATTCTGACGAAGAAAATTGAATCGCTCGAGGCGCTGATTTGCGCCAATTCAAAAAAGGAACTAATGACGCTTGAAGATGTCGTTGCATACACAGGCTACCGACGTTCATCATTGCTAACGCTTGTCTGCCACAGAGAAATACCTGTATATAAGCCACGTGGTGGGAAACTGGTCTTCAAGCGCAGTGAAATCGACGAATGGATGTGCCGCAACCGCCAACGCACGAACGAAGAACTAAGAGCGGAGGCGAACACATATTGCTTAACTCACAGATAAATAATTTTCAAAATCTTTTTTTTAAAATGAAAGAAATAATCCTAACCAAATTATCACTCACTAACTTCAAAGGTATTCGCTCCCTTGAAATTGATTTCGGTAGAAAAACAGACATTCGCGGCGCGAATGCCAGCGGAAAAACGACGGTGTTTGACGCGTTCAGATGGTTGCTGTTCGGGAAATCAAGTGACGACCGCAAAGATTTCGGCATCAAGACCTACGACGAGCAAGGCAATGTGATTCCACGCATTCCACACGAAGTCACAGGCGTTTTACGCATCAACGGAGAAGAAATCACACTTCGCAAATGTCTTGTAGAGAAATGGACAAAGAAGCGTGGCAGCGCAGAGGAAACATATTCGGGAAACCTATTGGAATGCTATTGGAACGACGTGCCTACATCTGTGACCGAATACAATGCTAAAATCAGCGGTATTTGCGACGAGCAACTATTCAAGCTCATCACTAATCCGTGGTATTTCACAGCCCAGAAAAAAGACGTACAGCGAGCAATGCTGTTTGACCTCGCTGGCAATATCGACGAAGAAGACATCGTTGGTGGGAATGAAGATTTCGCAGCGTTACTCCGCAAACTGACAGGCAAAACGCTTGACGAATACAAGCGTGAAATCGTTGCCAAAAAACGCAGAGTAAAAGACAGCGTAGAGAGCATTCCTGCGCGAATTGATGAGTGTAATCGGTCAATGCCCGAGGCGCGCGATTGGGATGCTATAGAGCAAGAAATCGACAAGCTACAAAGCGAAGCAAGCGCGATTGATACCGAGATTGCCGATATAAACAAAGCAAACGAGATGCGTTTAATCGACGTTTCGAAAATGAAGCAAGACTACATCCAGAAGGCGAGTGCTAAAGCGGATGCAGAGAACGAGATTATAAATAATGCACACCGCGAATATTACGACAAAAAGCGCGCTTATGAGGCTGTACAGGCGCAAGTGAAAACGCTCCGCAACGAGCGTCAATTGATGTCGATAACGATTCCGCGCCTTGAACACGATTTACAGACGCTGAAGACACGTCACGCTGAATTACTCAATGAGTGGTATGCACTGAAGAACGAGCAGTTCGTGGCGCCCGACCGTGATATGTTTGTTTGCCCAACTTGCGGACAGAAACTCAAAGCTGACGATATTGATGCTCGTATAGAGCAGATGCGTAATGCGTTCAATTTAGACCACGCCGATAAACTCGAGAACAACAAGCACAAAGGGCTCGAAAACAAAGCCGCAATCATCGCCAAAGAATCCGAACTGAAGAGCGCGAACGACAAGGTATTTGCCTACGATGCAGATATTGCCGAGATAGAGAACTCCGACAGATTCCGAGTTGAACCGATAGAACCAGACTACCAACGTATAGTTGCCGAACAAGCGGACATCAAGGCAATGCGCGAAGATCTGCAAGCATTAAGCGATAGAATCCGTACAAAAGAGTCAGAGGCAGACATTGTAGATACCGATGCAGTGTATAAGCGCAAGCAAGAATTACTCGGCAAAATTGCCGAACTTAAAACGCAGATGCATGTCCGTTACATTATCGGCAGAACGCTAAAGCGTATCGCCGAACTCGAGGACGAATACCGCACCCAACAAAACGCTCTCGCTGAACTCGAAAAAACAGAATATACAATTCAGCAATTCCGCAAGGCGCAAATCGAACATATCGAAGAACGCATAAACAGACTGTTTGAAATCGTCAAATTCAAAATGTTTGAAAAACAAGTCAATGGCGGAGAAGTAGAAACCTGTGAAGCGATGGTGAATGGTGTACCTTTCTCGGATTTGAACAACGCAATGAAGGTCAATGCTGGAATAGACATTATCAACACCATTTGTCGAGAGAAAAAATGTTCCGCTCCGATTGTGATTGACAACCGAGAATGCGTTACGAACATCTTGCCTACTCAATCACAGATTATCAACCTAATCGTGGACTCTCAATGCGCCACACTTAAAATTGAAAGAGATGAAAAGTATCAATAAACCATATCCGCCCTTGCCACGGAAACGGAAAAAGAATCAACCACAGAGTGGCGCATTCATTTTTATTTATCAAAACAACGAAGACTAATCGAATTAAACAAAACAGAAATGGAAAAGAAAGACGAGAAAACCAGCATCCAAAAGTTTGAGAACATCAGCGAACAAGTATTGTCGCGAATCGAGCAATTTCAGAAAGATGGCAGTATGATTTTGCCAAAAAACTACTCTGTCGAGAACCACATGAAGAGTGCGTGGCTTGCGCTTCAAGAAGTCGAAGACAAAGATCATCACAAAGCGTTGCAGATATGCACAAAAGAGTCCATTGCAAACAGCCTTCTTGATATGGTCTTGCAAGGATTGAGCGTGTCGAAGAAACAAGGATATTTCATTGTTTACGGAAACAAATTGATATTCCAACGCAGTTATTTCGGCACAATCGCACTTGCCAAACGCGCAGGCGGAATGGTGTCAGGACCTGTTGCTAATGTCATCTACGATGGCGATGATTTCCAGTATGAGATTGATCCAAAGACTGCGAAAGTGTCAATTATCAAACACTCGCAGAAACTCGAGAATATCGACAATTCCAAAATAAAGGGAGCATACGCACTTGTGACGCTTGCAGACGGAACGACACAGGTCACCATTATGTCAATGCAGCAGATAAGAGCAGCGTGGGGGCAAGGCGCTACGAAAGGCAATAGCCCAGCACATAAGAATTTCGCCGAAGAGATGGCGAAAAAAACCGTCATTGGACGTGCGTGCAAGGCGATAATCAACTCATCTGATGATGCGTGGCTATACGACGGCAAGGAAGACGATGCCGACAGCGATAAAGCATCTATACAACGTGACGCCGCACAACATAGTGATGTGCAGATAATAGATACTACGGCGGTTGAATTTGATGATGTTCCCGAAACATCATCAAACGCCGACGCTTCTCAAACGCAAGAACCAGCACCAGAAGAAGCGCCGTATTAATTACCGACAAAGCAGAATATCACCATTTAATCATTTTTGTATATGAAACTGAAAATCCTCGGAAGTTCGTCAAACGGCAATTGCTATGTCCTTGAAACAAGGAATGAGTCATTGATAATTGAGTGCGGAATACGTCTGTCAAGAATCAAGCGCGCGCTTGGTTGGCGATTAAGCAATGTTGTGGGAGCGTTCATTACACATAGTCACAACGACCACGCAGGACACGCGACTTCTTTGGCGACTTCTGGGGTGACAGTTTTTGCATCTGCCGACACACTTCGTGCAAAGGGACTTTACGGAAAACCTTTCACTCGAGAGATCCGAGCGCGGCACGGCTATGCCGTTGGTGGATTCAGAGTGATTCCGTTAGATGTCAAACACGACGTGCCATGCTTTGCATTCATCATCGGACACGCAGAGATAGGCAAAATGCTTTTTGTCACTGATACAATTGCATTCCCGTATGTTATTGACGGTTTGAATACGATATTAATCGAGGCGAATTATTCGGACGAGATATTGCAAGAGAACATCGTAAGCGGGCTTATGCAAGAAGCTATGCGCCCAAGGCTTATGAACTCTCACATGGAATTATCAGAAACACTTCGTACCCTTGACCGACAAGACTTGTCGGAATGCGGCAGCATTGTACTTGTGCATCTGTCAGCCACGAACTCAGATGCTGCGATGTTTGTGAAACAAGTTAGAGAACACACTGGCAAGCCTGTGTATATCGCATCATCGGGGAAAGAAATTGACATATCCAAAAAACCATATTAATATGCAACAAATTCCCAACGATATGAGAGATACGATTATTCGGTGCGCACGCATTGTCATCAGATCCACACCGACAGAGCTGATTGCTATCAAGCCACGACTTGCTAATGCTGTGCGATTGCTAACTAAAGAGATAAACAAACTCGAAAAAATGAAGAATTATGAATGAATTTACTTTTCGCAAGGAATGGTATGACGCCGTAGAATGTATCGATGAAGAATATCAATTAGATGCTATCTGCGCAATTGCCAATTATGCGTTTTTCGGATCTGAACCAGAATGGGACTTACCACAGGAAATCCGAGTGCTTCTCGCTGTGGCAAAACCATTAATCGACGCTGAGCGGAACGATAAAAAAGCATAGAGTATGGAACGAGAGTCATTTGTTTTTTATCGGTCGTTTCGCGACGCTTTCCGCGCCTTGGATAAAGACGTTCGGCTACGTATGTATGAAGCGATTATCGATTACGGATTAGACCTTACTGAACCTCATTTCGAAGGCATTGAAAAAGTCTTGTGGACGCTTATTCGCCCACAGCTTGAAGCAAACAACAAACGCTTCGAAAATGGGTGCAAAGGGGGCGCGCCAATAGGTAATCAAAACGCCCGAAAACAACCAAAAAACAACCAAAAGATAACCGAGAAACAACCAAAAAACAACCAAAAACAACCTAATGTAAATGAGAATGTAAATGAGAATGTAAATGAGAATGTAAATGAGAATGTAAATACAAAAGAGATAAACTCTTTTGGGTCAACTTCGCCAAATGCGAAGATTGACTCGCAAGAACCCAAAATTGATTTTTTAAGAATTTTGGATGCGTGGAACACTGCACTTGCAGATCATCATTCGACGATTCCCAAAATCCGTGGCATCAAATCGACACGTCGTAAGCATATCTCTGCTCGTTGCCGAGAATATGGCGAGGAAGTCTTCTTCGAGATGATCCGTAAAGCGGTAGCAAGCGACTTCCTTAACGGCAAGAACCAGCGAGGCTGGATTGCTACGATCGATTGGTGTGTGTTGCCGACCAACTTTCAAAAAATCATCGATGGCAATTACGACAACAAGAAGATGCAGATATTCCGACCGACAACGTTACGTGCTGAACGGCGCGAGCAACATCAGCAAAGAGATGCAGAGCGTGCCGCACACGATGCCGAGGTTGATGATTTTCGGGCATTGCTCAGACGATACGGCATATCGGCGCAGGAGTATTTGCAGATTAAGGATCTGTTCGACGGAAACCACACGGACGAAGAGATTCGGAGAGAAATTCAAAATAAGCGCGTTTAACGCAGTTTTATATCCGAGATAATAAAATATATATCTGACGAGAGAAAATGCAACAGGCGCAAAGGAAACAAGCAAATTTTTAATTTTACGAACAAATGAGCAAACAGAAAAATAATATCCCAGTCGGATTGAGGCTTGACAGCACGAATGAAGGTATGATGACTTCACGGCGAAAAGCACTCGCAATGCTCCCTATATTGCGAGAGCGCGACAAAAACAAAGTGGCAGTCAGAATTGATTCTCAAACAATTAAACTTGTCAGAAACAGATGAAGATAACGAAGATTAGGGAGGTGAAGACCCCCACAAGAGGGACTGAATGCTCGGCAGGGCTGGACTTCTACGTGCCGAAAGGCTTCACGGCTCGGCTGACATCGGTGACTGACATCCTCGTGCCGAGCGGTATAAGGGCGGAAGTGCCGCACTGCTACGCGCTGATTGCGATGAACCGCTCCAGCGTGGCGACATCCACAGACGCTATGCGGCGTGTCGGTCTGACACCAAAGGCAAACACCCCCAAAGGAACGCTCGTTGTCGGAGCGTGTGTGGTGGACGAGGACTATCAAGGCGAGATATACATACATCTCATGATTGCGGAATTGCGCCGAATGGGTGAAAACACGACCGCGGAACGTTATGAGAAGATTTTGCGCATAAACCGTGACCTATTTGAGGGCATTGACATCGGTCTGCTTGACTATACGCATATTCTGGCTGCGCAGGAAGCAATGTCACATAGGGGTCTGTCGGCGAACTCCATCGGTATGTATAACCGCAATTTGCGGACGATGTACAACAGGGCGGTGGCACGGGGGATTGTAGAGGACGCTTCTCCGTGGAAGCGAGCAACTACGGCTGTTGCAAAAACGAAGTCACGTGCATTGTCAGACACGCAGTTCAAGGCATTGCTTGCAATCAATATGGACGAATTTTATAAATGGGGTGGGGTGGAAAAAGACACCACGCGCAAAGGGTATAGACAAGCATACGATTTGTTTATTCTCAGCTTTCTGCTCCGCGGTATATCTCCAGCAGACCTTGCAAGCCTTACCCCTTCCAATTTTCGTAACGGTACTTTGACATACGCGAGGAAAAAGACACATCAAGTGCTTTCTATGAAGGTGCCAGAAAAGGCAAAGAAAATCATACGAAAGTATAAGGCTGATGGGTGTCGCAGCTTGCTGGGCGTGTCTTTAAATCGGATAAGGCAACTTAACTCATTCCTCACCAAAATCGGTGAATACATAGGTTTCTCCGAACCGTTGACATTCTACTGCGCACGGCACACTTGGGCAAGCCTCTCCAACGCTGCGGAGGTACCGTTGACGGTCATAAGCAAGGGAATGGGTCATACGGACATCAAGACAACGCAGATTTACCTTGCGTCAATTCAGACGGATGTGGTTGACAGATATTCTGAAAAATTATACACCAAATACGGATTATAAAAAACTAAAAAACAATGAACGTATTGGAACAAAGACAGGCAGAGGCGGTGGTGAGCATCGCCAAGACATTGCGCTCCCCAGATTGGGAGCAGCGTAGATACGAGATAGCAAAGGACATATTTGTGCATACGATGTTGCTTCCACAAAAGTATCTATCAACAACCTACCAGGGCGATGCGGAGTTTGCCGTTAGTTTGGCAGATACTCTGATTTACGCTCTAAGGAAAGGAGGCGAGAAATGAGGTACAGAATACGACCGAGAATCTATGCGTGCTTCACGCACAGCGACCGACTGCCAATAGTGCAGTCAAGCATCACTACCTATGCGGTGCAGGTAAGAAAATGGTACGGCTGGGTGACTGTCAAGGAATACGACGAAGGCTCCGATTCCGACTTCGCACTCAGCCAGGCTGAAGAACTTTTAGAATTTTTAAATCAATGAAAAATGGAAAAGAAATATGAATTGACAGAAGAAACATTTGCGGTTGACGGGCACGTCCTGCACCGCATCAAAGCTCTTAGGGACTTCGGAAATGTCAAGAAGGGCGACATTGGCGGATGGATAGAATGCGAAGACAACCTATCGCACGATGATGATTGCTGGGTCTACGACAAAGCGACTGTCCGCGACAAAGCGATTATCCGCGACAATGCGATTATCCGCGACAATGCGACTGTCCGCGACAATGCGATTATCCGCGACAATGCGACTGTCCGCGACAATGCGACTGTCTGGGACAATGCGACTGTCTGGGACAATGCGACTGTCTGGGACAATGCGACTGTCCGCGGAGATGCGACTGTCCGCGGCGATGCGATAGTTGAAAAAAAATCCGACTACATCGTGTTCAAGAATTGGTGGAGCAGCGGAAGATACTTCACTTGGACACGCTCGAACGATATGTGGAGTGTCGGATGCTTCTACGGCACGGGTGAAGAACTCATCAAGAAGGCTTATAACGACAGTGACGAGAGCGGTCGCGAGTATAAACGTATAGTGAAGTATGTAGAATCTATCAAACAAGAACTCAAATGAAAAAGTACATTATAAGAAACGCGGATGGAAGCGAACAGACTGTTATGCGAGCCATCCACAATTCACGTAAAGAAGCTGGGGAAAGCATGATGAATTACATCCGCAAACACAACGAAAATTGTGACGGTGATAAATATTTGTCACCGTTTGATTTCATTCTTGAAGAAGTTGAATGCGGTGACATAAACGAAGTCATCACGGATTTTGAGAGCGCAAGAGAAATGCTTGGGTTAAAAGCTCTTGGATTCCTCAATAAATTCGATGATGTCACCAAGCTTATAAGTGACATCAACCCCAAACATATCAAGGCACTAATTGCTCTAAACGAACTATTTACCATCGCAGAGGCTTGGAACAAGGAAGACGAGTTTGTACCCGATTTCTCGGACTGGAATCAAGACAAGTGGTTTCCTTGGTTCAAGTATGACAAGGATGCTGCGGGGTTCGTGTTCGCGGTTACGCATTCCGCGCCTGCGAATGCGCTTGCGCATTTCGGTTCTCGGCTTTGCTTCAAATCGTCCGCGCGCGCCGCGCAATTCGGCAAACAGTTCGCCGACCTTTACAACAAGATCTTTTTATAAAAACTAAACCAATGATAAAGCAATACAGAATGTGGCTCCTCCGCCAGCAGAGGAGGAGGGCGCAGAGAAGGGAGGCTATCCGAACATCTCTGGACATTTGACCATATCTGTGCAGTATGGACGATGGGTGTTCGACTTCGACAAGGAGGGAATCAACGGTCGCAAGCCACAAGATACCAGCTTTACAGAGACAGTATTACTGAGCGAAAAGGCGTGGTTAAGATTGCCGACGCAATCGTCAAGCCGAAATATCTGCTTCTCTTGTGCGAGTTGGCAAAAGCGACAGACGGAAGAGTTTTGTTGCTGAATAGAGGCGGTGATGAGCGACAACGCTTATATTTTCAGATAGGAGAAGACATAGAGATGATTATAATGCAGACGAGGCCGTCAGTTGCTCGGCAAGAGGAATTGTTGTTTGAATTTAAAATTGATTGAAGAAAATGGAACAGAAACAAGGAACGCCGATAATCGGCACACACAATTCAATGACTTATCTCCGACCGCAGAAGTGGTATGGATGGTTTATGACACCGTTCGCTCGGTGTCAGCGCAAAACAATCGAGCAGCAGTGGTACGATGGCGCACGATGCTTCGACTTGCGCATCCGCTTCACTAAACAGGGCGAACCCTACTTCGCTCACGGACTCTATGAGTGTACGCACGAGGTCAAGCCTATCGATGTCTTGGTGCAGTTGGACAGACTGATACTCCGCTATAATCAACCTGCCTTTGTGCGTCTGATTCTCGAAGACCCAGACAAGCAAAACCATAACGTTTTTTACTTCAAACAGTTCTGCCAAGAGTGGAGTAAAAACAAGTTGATACGCCTCTTCGGCGGCAACCGCAAGGGCGACTGGGCGCAGATTGTGGAGTTTGACTACAAGCCGAACCTTACCCAGTATGTAGGCTCCATGATGGAGGACGCACGGTGGAATGAGAAGATAATGCCGTTCGCCTATGCGTGGAGGCGCAACAAGAAGAACAAGCAGAACCCACAAGGCGATATTGCCATTTACGATTTTATTTAACATTATATTTAACACTATGACGAAAGAAGAAGTAAGAAGCTATCTGCAAACTTACTGCGGAATAGACCTAAGAGAAGAAGATTGCACGTTGGAGAATGTACTGAATCTAATTCCTAACGTCCAAGATTCAGAGCAGAGTGAAGCATTCTCCTTAAACGTTCCAATTAATGAGCATTGTTTTGATTCTTTAGCAGAGAGCAATTGGCTATCGGGTGATTTGTCTATATCGAGAGATGATGACGGAAAATGGACGCTGGATTGGGATTTTGATGGAATGGTTGGCATTTTGCCCCAGGGCAAAGACCTTATGACTGCCGCACTTTATATGTGTGAGTTTTGTGTCGTCAACGGAATCAGATTGAACATTAAAAAACTTAAAGAATAACATTTAACATTATGTAGACCAATGACAGAGGAGAACTTATTTACAAGCGTGTCAGTTGCGACCTCGTCAACGCCATTCGTGACCTCAAAAAAGAATTACAAAAAGCGTGCATCGCCATCGAGGAGAAGAACGTGGCGGCACAGGCGGACAAGTTCCGCTGCTGCGGAGTGTGCGCCAACTACAGATATGAGGTCGCCGCAAAAGGCAGATGCAAGTGGCCTTCATACAACGCGTCACAGATGCGCCCTGCGTGCAAGCGGTTCGAACGAGTAAACGAGAAAACGGAGCTGTATAACGACTATTCTGCAAAAGGAGTGAATATTAAGTAATATATTATATTTATTTATAAAATAAAAAAAAGACTATGCTAAACAAAGCGCAAGTAATCGGATATGTCGGTAAAGAGCCGAAAATATCCACGACTCAGAACAATGCGAAAATCGCATCATTCAGCATCGCAACGACAGAGAAAAGTTACACAACACAGAATGGAGTGACGATTCCCGAACGCACGGAGTGGCACAACATCGTAGTGTTCGGCAAACTTGCAGATGTTATTGAAAAATATGTGCATAAAGGCTCTCGGATGTATGTCGACGGAAAAATGCGTACACGAGCGTTTACCGATAAAAACGGAGTGCAGAAAACGATTACCGAGATTAATGTCGATAACTTGGAGATGCTCGATAGCAAACCGACATCACCGCAGCAGCAGGAAAATAAAAAAGATGATGATTTGCCATTCTGATGAGACATATCGAGAGTAAAATACAGATAGCGTGCAAACGATGGTTTGATTACCAATACCGTCAGTTTGCACCGCTTATGTTCGCTGTGCCTAATGGGGGGCAGCGTGGAAAGTTTGAAGCAAGCATTATGAGAGCAGAAGGTGTGACACCAGGAGTAGCGGATATGATATTGCTTGTATCAAGAAGAGGGTATGGCTCTCTCTGTATCGAGTTCAAGACTGCAACGGGCAAACAGTCTGAAAGACAGAAGGAGTGGGAGAAAATAGCGTCAGCGTGTGGGAACAAGTACGTTATCGTGCGCAGTTTGGAGCAGTTTATCAAGACCGTTACAGCTTATTTGGGGTGAAATACCCATTTTTTGGCGCAAATGTACGCTTATTAGGCGGAGTATAAATATCTTTGCAAAAGGTAAAACAAATGTTACATCAAAAAAAATTTTTATATGAAGATTTTGACACAGTTTGACGGATTTACTTCTCGAGGAGACCAAAAGTTCAGCAAGGCACAAGTCATAAGACGAGGATAAGGAGGGACGCTTATGTATATCAAAGACTTAAAATGCAATGTTGTGGAAGCGGCAGAGCGCAGAGTTCTTGAAGCGTTTCATAACAACAAGACGGTCTCAATGTCATTCTCTGGAGGAAAGGACAGTATCTGTATGGCTGATATTGTTATCAAGACGATGCAGAAATACGGCATATCGTTCTCTCGTCTCATGGTTACATTCTTCGATGAAGAAGCAATCTACCCAGATATTGAGAAAATCGTTCTTGAATGGCGCAGCAAGTTTATGTCTCTCGGTGCAAAGTTCTATTGGTTCTGTTTGCCAATCAAGCACTATAACTGCTGCAACAAGTTAGCCAATGACGAGAGCTTTATTTGCTGGGAGCCCGGGCAGGAAAGTGTATGGGTTAGACCTCTTCTCTATCGACACTATCAAGAGTCTGCCTAAGGTTTTGGAGTTCTACCCAGACTTGTATCAGCGAATACTGAGACGAGAGCCAAACGCAGACCTTGTTATGCTCTATCACGACACAGATATGTTCCGCTCATCCAAGCAGGACAACAAGTTTGATTTGGAGAAAGGTAAGGACTATAAGCAGATGTTCATCGACGCGATGAAAAAGGCAGCGCAAAACCCTGACGACTATCCAGGCTATGAAGTAGCCAAGAAAGTTTACGCTCGATGCACAGAAGCGACAACGGTCAAGACCTATCAGAAGATGTATCAGGTGTTGCTTGCAGGAGACCCGAAGAAACGTTCATATCGTGTTCTTGTCGGTGATTTGTATCGTGATATTAAAAACAGAGACAAAAATAAAAAGTATGGCAGAACGTGACACACAGAATATTGACGAGAGGGTCGCCCGTGAAAAGGAAGACCTTCTCAATGCGCTTTCCAAGAACAGCGGCATCGTGGCATCAGCTTGTCGTGCGTGCAACGTATCACGAATGACATATTACCGATACTATCGAGAAGACCCAGACTTCAAAGAAAAGGCTGACGATGTGAAGGAACTGCAAAAGGACTTTGCCGAAAGCCTTATCTTGAAGAAAATGAAAGAGGGTGATACCACGATGATAATCTTCTATGCAAAAACGCAGATGAAAGACCGTGGCTATACAGAGCGCAGCGAAATTACGGGAAAGGACGGCAAGGATTTAATCAAGAGTTCCGAAATAGACCTTTCCAAGCTGACAGACGAACAGCGTGAAGTGCTGCTTGGTATAGGACTTGATATTATCAACAAGAAAGAAGAATGATCCAACGATTAGATTATACGAAACTCGCTCTACAAGTCGTAGCGGAGCAGTGCCGTAAAGACTTCTTTTTCTTTGTGAAGACATTTTGGGATGTAATCATCAAGGAAACGCCAGTCTTTAATTGGCACATTCCGTTCTTGTGTGAGGAATTGCAGAAGCTCTCTGTGTCTATTGTGCGCAGAGAACCAAAGCCGTATGATCTTATCGTGAACATTCCACCAGGTACAACCAAATCAACCATCGTAACCATTATGTGGCCCGTGTGGTTGTGGACGCAAGACCCGACCATCCGAATAATCACAAACTCTTATTCGGGTGGTCTTTCCATTGAACACGCTACCAAATCAAAGGACATCATTCTATCTGACAAGTTTCAGATACTTTTCCCGAACATACAAATCCGAAAGGACAAATCGGGAAAACAGAACTACGAAAACACGGAGACGGGATATCGTTACGCCACTTCTACGGGCGCAACCATTACGGGTTTTCATGCCCACGTTATCATCAATGACGACCCTGTGAACCCCAAGCAGGCAGAGTCAGAGTTAATGCGAGTACAAGCCAACGAGCATACAAAGACGCTTTCAAGCCGTAAGGTAGACAAAGCCAACACGCCCGTTGTGACCATCATGCAGCGATTACATGAAGACGATGTTACGGGTTACTTATTGAAAAAGAAAGGCGACAATATCAGACACATCTGCCTACCCGCAGAAGACTGTGAAGATGTGAAGCCTTCTTCACTCCGTGCAAATTATGTTGATGGACTTTTAGACGCACGGAGACTTAACAGAAACGTTCTGAATGAAGCCAAAACAGACTTAGGTAGCAGAGGTTATGCCGGGCAGTATATGCAGATGCCTACAGCGGATGGCGGTAACATTATCAAGGAGAATTGGTTCAGAAAGATATCGTTTACAGATTTCAGAGCTTTGCGCTTTCGTGAGACCATGCACTTCTTTCTTGATACCGCCTATGACGAAAAGAAGAAGAAAACCGACAATGACCCATCGGGAATTATCGGAGCTTGCCAAATTAAGAACAACATCTATATCTCATGTGCTAAAAAGGTGTGGAAATCATTCCCCGACCTATTGAAGTTTCTTCCCGATTATCTATATGCCAATGACTATGACAGCGCACAAAGTACGTTACGAGTTGAGCCGAAGGCAAATGGCAAATCGGTAGTACAGCAGCTCGAAGTTTCAACAAGCCTAAACGTGACATATACACCCACACCCAAAGATCCAAAGGACGTGCGACTTCATGCAGTAGCCCCAAAGGTCGAGTGTGGGCGTGTCTATATTGTCGAGGGCGAATGGAATGATGAGTTTATAGATGAGATTTGTGGCTTCCCTGCTAAAGCCCACGATGAATATGTGGACTTACTGGGCTATGCGATTAATTACTTTAGCGATAACGCAGACATAGAGCTGTCTGATGATGTGAGCGTGGATGATTTATTGCCGATATAGGCAAGATGTTTCGATAATAAAAACAATAATTCAAAAACAAAAAGAAGAGATGATAGGAGATTTTTTTCAGACAGCAGTCAATTATATCAACGCTGCCGTCGGTCGCAATCAAGAGTTTGAGGATTTAATCAAGGCGCGGGATATTTCGCGCGTCAAAACATTGTTTCGTAGTAACGAGCGAGAAACGAACGAGGCGATGCGCGAGTACAATCCGCTCGCTCACGAGATCATGCATCGTGAAGATAAGATTGTTCGGAACAAGCTTGGGCAACGCAAGTCGACAATCAAGCGATGGAAGCTGCCATTGAATTACCCCCAGTACATCAATGAGATTTCGGTAGTGTTTATCTATGGACAGCCTGTCAAGTGGCTTCAGCAGTCAGACAACACCGATAATGCTTTTGAGAAATTTGTCGATATAATCAAGTCGACGAGGTTCAATTCCAAGATTCGGCAATGCAAGCGGTTGGCTGGTGCGGAAACGCAGTCGGCAATGCTGTTTCACGTATTCCGTAACGAAGATGGCAAGCCCGACGTCCAAATCCGTGTACTTGCTCGCTCAAAAGGTGATGAGATATATTCACGCTGGGATATTTATGAAAATCTCGTGTCGTTTGCGTGGGGCTATTATGTCAAGGAAACAAGCGAAACATCGGTGTATCATTTCGACATCTACACGCCGAGTGTGATATATCGTTGCAAGCAAACAAGCGGCGGTTGGGAGGTGACGCCCGAAGAAAACCTTGTAGGCAAGATTCCTGTAATTTTGTTTCAGCAAGAAAAAGAATGGAGTGGTGTAGAGCCGTTGATAGGGCGCGAAGAGTATATCGGCTCGAGAACAGCGGACACGAACGATTATTTCTCTGACCCAATGTTCCTAATCCACGACGATATTATCAAATCAATGCCCGATAAAGGCGATGAAAACAAGACGTTGCGTGTTCGTGGAAACAATGTTGATGATGTGTCTAAATATGCGAAGTACTTGACGTGGGATAGCGCGCCCGAAAGTAAGAAAGCCGAAATCGATTGGCTTCAAAAGCATATATTATCCAAGACATTCACGCCGAATATTGAGTTTGATAATATGAAAAGTTTGTCAAACATCAGCGGAAAAGCATTGAAACAGATGATGCTGCTTGCTGATATTAAGGCGAACCGACATAAGGAACAGCACGACGAATTGCTCGACCGAACAAGTAATCTGATACTGGCCATCATAGGCAATGTGCTTGACATTTCTTTGCGCGAGGAGTGTCAACGTTGCGTGATTCAGCACGAATTCCAAGAGCCGTTCGGTGAGAACATCACTGAAACAATAGATAATATTACCAAAGCACGTGATGCTGCAATCCTGTCCGCTGAAGGTGCGGTTGAATTGAACCCACTCGTCAAGGATCACAAGCAAGAACTCGAGCGACTCGCCCATGAGGAGGAACAAGCATCGCAGAATCAACGCGATTTGTTCGGATTGAATCAGACTAAAGAGGATATATATGGCGGTGCGGAGTAAGATGCCAACAATAAAACGGCGGCTTCCCGATTGTGCGGATTGTGTACACTCTTACAATCCGCACAATGCGGATTATTTGGGCAAGCCGATATTGTGTGATTGCAGATTGCGTCAATTTAGCCGTTTCCTTTACGCTCACGGCTGCGAAATGTTCAAACATAAGTAACTATGCTTAAAAAAAAGATTGACTACGGCAAAGCCGCTAAAATGCTTTTCTCTCGCACGGAGCATTATGCCGACAATGTGCGACGGCTTTACGCTACCGCTACCGACGAGTTGCTGAAGCTTTCTGCGATGAAGGCATCCAACGGAGCGTCTGCGGCATTCTCGTTTTCCGACAGCAAAAGATTAAGTGAACAAGCAAACGCTATTCTCCGAGCGTTGTATAGCGGCGTATACAACGAAATCAAGGGCGGAGTCATTGCAGAGTGGGAAAATGCGAACAAATCTTGCGATGTGCTGATTACGTCAATCTTTGGTAAAAAAGTCAAAGAGGATAATCACTATGCGCGGTATTTCGCGCGAAACAAAGAGAGCGTGGATGCGTTTTTCAAACGCAAGTCTGAGTATGGTGGATTGAATCTGTCACAGCGTGTGTGGAAATACGTTGGTGATTTCAAAACCGAGATGGAAATTGCTTTATCCGTAGCGATGGGCGAAGGCAAGAGCGCCGCCACAATCTCACGAGAGGTGCGCAAGTATCTTCAGCGCCCAGATATGATGTTTCGTCGGTTTCGTGTCAAGACGGGCGAACAAGACATATTTGATGCTGACGGCAACGTTGTCGGAAAAGAGCCTGTTTATGGTCGCGTGTGGAAGCGCAAGGTTGTTGACGCTGTGACAGGCAATGTGTCATGGCAGACTGTGAACCTTAAAGACTATTCTTTCGGTCGCGGTGTGTATCGCTCGTCATACAAAAACGCTATGCGGTTGGCGCGCACAGAAACAAATATGGCATATCGCACCGCGGATCAAGAGCGATGGCGACAACTTGATTTCGTTATTGGCTATCGTGTCGTGTTGTCTGATAATCATCCAGAGCCAGATATTTGCAATGATTTGTCCGCAAAACGTGGTGAGAAAGGCAGTCGAGGAGTGTACCCGAAGGACTTTGTATTCAAAGGTTGGCATCCGCAGTGCCGTTGCTATGTCGTGCCGATACTTGCAGATGAAAAAGAGTTTGATAAAATACAGGAGGCTATCCTTAACGATGAGCCTATACCCGAAAGTAAGAGCGTGATTCGGGAGCCAAACAAGTATTTTCAAGATTGGTGGAAGAAGAATAAGAAGAGGGTTTCTGAAGCGCAGTCGTTGCCATACTGGGTGAAAGATAATAGTCGGATGTTAGGGATAGATGGCAAACGAACCGTTAAAGAGCCTCTGCCGCAAGACGTCAAAAATCGCCGAAAGATTCTCCGACAACTTGCTAATGAGAAATTGGTCGGGAAAGAGTTTTCGTTGCCACAAATAGGAGAAGTGGCAACTATCTCGAAGCGCGGTGTAAAGGAATGGCTTAATCAGCCGTTCTTTGATGTTCAAGCCAAAAACGAGGCTCTGCTTGATTTGCAAAACCTCATTGAGAGTTCAATATATCGTGGTAGCGGTGTGGACAAGCATATGCCAACTGCGGCATTGACCCTATTTGAAACCAAAATTAAAAATCATAAAAGTTGGATAATCGTAAGGCGGTTTCATAATGGGAAGAGCATAATTTGGAGTGTGTCGGATAATCCGTCAATATTGGATATGGTGCAATAAAAAAGGCTCTCATAGGTATTGTTTTCGCGGAACTACAATCCGCGCCGATTTCCTATTAGAACCTTTTGTTTTACAAAGATAAAACTTTTTTGATTTACCGATCACTATTTTTATTGGAAAATTTCTTTCAGCGTATGAAAAGTTACCAAAACAAGATAATCAGCATCCCCAATCTTTACAGGGACTTGATGGTGCATTTCGGCAGCAAGGAGACCTTGCGCAAAGTGCTTTGCAAATATGTGGACGAAGAAACAGCAACTAACGCAGTTGATGCGATAGGGTTGTCGAACAAAGGATGTACCGTTATAGACCAGCAGAACGGGGTGTTCTTTGTGTGGATGCCACGGAAACCACAAAGTGCGGAGGACTTCGGTTTCCTCGTCCACGAGCTGCTTCATGCGGTGTCTGAGACAATGAGGGTGATAGGCGTTGATTTCTCGGAGGATTCCGAAGAGGTGTATGCCTACACTATCGGTTGGCTTGCACACCAGATAATGGAGCGGTTCGGTATCACGATTTCTTCTTGTCGTGCTCAACAACCGTAGTCGCTGGGTGTTTCTTTGCGTAATCTTTTGTAACATATCTGCCCGTCTTTGCAGACCGAGCCTTGCTGGTACTCTTTGAAGAAGACTTTGCTTTTGTCATAAATATATTTTTGAATTAAACTGAATGTGCCAATATAAATAGGCTGAAATCTATTTTACAAATATACGTGATATTTTGTGATTGTAAAACTCAGTAGTTGCTTAATAATGTTTTTTATCCATATCTGCTGTTATTTAAAAATTACGAATTGTTTTGCTTAATCGCAGAGCAGGCGATGAATAATGCAAGAGCCGCTATGATAACAGATATGACCGATGCGACTGCGAGGATTTTCTGCCAATCAACAGGGTTCCGCAATTTGGGATTATGGTCAACATACCGTCTCCCTTTGCTTGTTATTGCGACATCCTCGATTACGTGTCCCTCAGACCACGCGCACCGAGCAAGACCAAGCCGTTCAAGCGCTTCAAATCCATAGGACAGACTGCCGATTCGCTGAGGGTCGGTTGTCATATTGATTTTGCCCTCGTGCAGAATCCGTAAAGCCTCCTTCTCTTCTTTCGCCAGTTTGATTCTCTCCATACAGCGTTGATTTATCAATGACAAAGATAGGCAAATATTTCTATTCGCCTATCTTTTGTAGTTAAACTTACTTCTTTTTACCCAAGCCCATAATATCTATCAGCTCTTCAGCATTATTCTTAACCGCTTCTTTGTAGCAAGTGAAGAAAACACCATCGGGAAGAAGTCCGTGCCGCTTCATCCATTCTCTTTCGGACTCGTTCTTTTTATTCGCCAGCCATATCAACGGATAGCCATAGCCGTCGGAAAATGTTTCGTCTGTAATCTTGGGACAGGTTTCAATCCAACGGAGTCCCTGTCTGCGAAAAAACGACGGATGCACAAGAATGTATGCAAGTTTTAGTGGGTTAATTGCACGCAAAGCATCCTTGACGTGGACGAAACACATCGCTACTTGTGTAGCAGTGCAAGTCGTTGTTAAAATGTCAACATTAACCCTATAGCCTTGTCGTTCAAGGATCGCAACGACATCAAGAACGTGTCTGCCAGCGGTAGCGAGTTGACTTATCGTTGTCGAACTGTCTGCACTGTTGTTATAGATGATGTTCACGATTTTGGATTTCTGATTACGCGCCTTGACAGATACCATTGACTGTGGAATACCCGCAATCGCGTTCGGAACGTGTGGCGCGAAACCTACAACGTCAACCGTTGGAATGTTCCGTTTAATAGAACCATAATTGTTCACACGTTTCTCACTCTGTATTACAGACAGACCTTCTCTATATCCGCCAGTTAGTAATTCTTCACTCTCTTCGTATGTGTCGGTCTTATAGAAATCTTTATTCCCTTTAATTTTGCTTGATATTTCTCCCTTGTTTTTGAATGCTGGATTCAATTCCCGAGTGTTCAAAGATTTTACAAAAGCATCGATTGTTGCGAATTTCTCGATTTCAATATTCTTTGCCATAGTCGTGTTATTTAGCCAATTTATATTTAAGCGTCATTACATATTCGTTATCTTCATCATCTTTGATGTTTTTTGCGATGATTCGCAAATCATCAATCGCCATACCTCGGACAATCGCAAGTGATATTGCTTTTTTCACATCGAAGACGCTTCTAAGGCTTGCAAGCCGTTCAATTGCTCGGTAAGAAACCGTATAGCGCATATCCGCAGCCTTGACTGCCTTGCGGAACGCGTGTACAAAATCCACAATATCTACCGCTCCACGAGCGATTGCCATTTCAATATTCGTGTCATAGTTAATCTCAACGATTGCAAAGCGGTCAAGGCTTGATGCGTCAAGCTGGTAGCGTCCTGTGTATTCTGCATCCGCTCCTGTCCCGAACGTATTACCAGCAGCGACGATTCTGAAATCCTTGTGCGCTTGCACTCGTCCGTTAGGAAAGTCGAAATATCGGTTTGCGATTGCAGCGTTAAGAATCACAAGGACTTCTGGCACTGAAGCGTCAATCTCGTCAAGCATAAATATCCCACCTTGGGTAAATGCTTTGTAAAACTGCGTTTCGTGGAATGTTCCGTTTGCGTCAATAAAGCCCGTAATTTTGTATTCTTGCGTGACTGCGTTTGAAAAATAGAACTCTTTGCCGAGAGCTTCCGCAACTTGTTTGCAGATGACATTCTTTCCGCATCCCGCTGGGCCTGTCAAGAAAACAGGGATGTCTGCGTTTACAAGTTTCAGGATTGTTTCGAATTCTTTGTGCGTCGCTCCTGTAACTTTGTTCTTGCCGTTATCGGATTTGACTTCGATGATTTTAGGCAAGGCGCCGTATGTGTCAGAGATGTATTTATCAATTTGTGGTTTTG